>ERZ834722.3088-NODE-3088-length-11829-cov-41.859436_pt1 | contig 11829 bp, 8 predicted proteins | sample MGYA00519576_ERZ834722 | MGnify/ENA primary metagenome ERZ834722 (study PRJEB31850, sample SAMEA3708759) | human gut metagenome | biome: human gut; feature: human-associated habitat; material: faeces | place: China | collected 2014 ...
GGTCAGGTTCCATGTGGTTGATGATAAGGTAATCGATTTCGCGGTCGCCAATCACTTCGTGGATGTTCTCCAGGAACTGGGTGAAGAAATCCACCTCTACTGTATCAACCAGCGCTACCTTCTCATCATCAATGATATAAGAGTTGTAGCTCACTCCGTTAGGCAAAGGCCAGAGGCCCTCGAAACGATGCTTGTTGCGGTCGTTAACGCCTACGTAATAAATCTTGTTTGTAATCTCAGTCATATCTTTTTCTTTATATTTTTATTCTTTATTCCTTATAATTCCTTCTTATTCCTTATAATTCCTTCTTCTTTCGTTCTCCAAACTCCTTGGAAACATAATTATAGATGTCCTTGCAGCATTCGGTGGAGAACTCCTGGGCACTCTTCAGCAGGCTATCCCATTGCGCCTCAGATAATCCACGGTCGATGTCCTCGCGGGTGATTCCATCCTTAATCAATCCGAATACGAAACCAGCATTGAAGTTATCGCCGGCTCCGATGGTGCTCACCGGCTTCATCTTCTCCGAAGGATAACTCTTGGCAAAGCCGTTCTCTGCTCTCACCTCCACAGGGTCTGCGCCCTGGGTGCAGATAAACTTCTTGCAGTAGAAACTGATTTCGGCATTATACACCTTGTCAGCTTCCGGTTTCTTATAGAGGATTCCAAAGTCTTCGTGGCTTCCACGCACGAAATCGGCAAACTCCAGGTTCTCTATCAGATTAGGCGTAATCTTCATGATTTCGTTCTGATGAGAAGCACGGAAGTTGATGTCGTAATAGAGGATGGCGCCGTGATTCTTGGCGTACTCCAGGAAACCTGCCACCTGAGGGCGAACCACAGGATTCAGGGCGAAGAACGAACCGAAGAGCACGATGTCGCCAGGATTGATTTCCGGAGTGGCAAACTCCAGCTGGTCGTGGGGATGGTCCTTGTAGAAGATGTAGTCGGCATTGTTGTTCTCGTCGAGGAACGCCAGCGAGAGCGGCGACTTTGATTCCGGGAAGATGCTCACGTTGTCGGCATTCACCCCATTATCTCTCAGAAACTGAATCACATACTCACCAATACGGTCGTTGCCCGCCTCGCTGATAAACGAAGCGTTCACGCCCGAACGTCCCAACGAGATGACTGCATTGAACGATGAGCCACCCGGTACAGCCTCTATCGGCTTGCCGTTCTTGAAGATGATATCAAGCACGGTCTCTCCTATTCCTATAACCTTACGCATTGTTTTATGTCTCTATTTATATTTTTTGGGGGCAAAGATAATTCTTTTTGGCGATAATGCAAAATAAATGCCCATTTTTTTGGATTCATTACATTTTCAATGTAACTTTGCACCTTGAAATGAAATACAATACTTATACATTAGATAATGGACTCCGCATCATCCACCTGCCTTCGGATAGCAAGGTGGTGTATTGCGGCTATCAGATAAACGCCGGCACCCGCAATGAGGAGCCGGGCGAAGAAGGCTTGGCGCACTTCTGCGAGCACGTCACCTTCAAGGGCACTGAGCGCCGCAAGGCGTGGCACATTCTCAACTGTCTGGAGAGCGTGGGCGGCGACCTGAATGCCTATACCAACAAGGAGGGAACGGTGTATTACTCCGCCATCCTGAAGGAGCACATTGCAAGGGCCGTGGACCTGCTTTCCGACATCGTCTTCCATTCGGTTTATCCGCAGGCGGAAATAGATAAGGAGGTAGAGGTAATCTGCGATGAGATAGAGAGCTATAATGATTCGCCTGCCGAACTGATTTACGATGAATTCGAGAATATCCTGTTCAAGGGTTCGCCGCTGGGGCATAATATCCTGGGCACAGCCGAGCAGGTTCGCCGCTTTACCACCGAGGATGCGCTGCGCTTCACGCAGAAGCTTTATCGGCCGGATAATGCAATATTCTTCGCTTATGGGGATATTGATTTTAAGAAGCTGGTGAAGCTTATCGGGAGGGCGCTCGCAGATTCTGTGGGAAATAAAAAATCTGTGTCATCTGTGAAATCTGTGGGACTTGAAAAATATCCATCTGTGGGAGAAGAGATTGCCGGGCAGACGATTGTGGTGCAGAAGAATACGCATCAGGCTCATGTGATGATTGGAACCCGGGCTTACGATGTGAACGACGACCGACGAATGCCGCTCTATCTGCTCAACAATATGCTGGGCGGACCGGGCATGAACGCCAAGCTGAACCTCGCCCTCAGAGAGCACAATGGCTTGGTTTACACCGTAGAAAGCACGATGGTTTCCTATGGCGACACGGGCACCTGGAGCATCTATTTCGGCTGCGATGAGCACGATGTGAAGCGCTGCCTCCGCCTGGTTCGCAAGGAGCTGGATAAGTTTATGCAGAAGCCTTTGAGCGATGCGCAGCTCAAGGCTGCCAAGAAGCAGATAAAGGGTCAGATAGGCGTGGCTTGCGACAACCGCGAGAACTTCGCCCTCGACTTCGGCAAGAGCTTCCTGCATTATGGCTGGGAGAAGAACGTTGACCGCCTCTACGAGCAGGTGGATGAGATTACCGCCGCCCAGATTCAAGCTGTAGCTCAGGATCTGTTCGACAAAGACAGGCTCACCACCCTGATTTTCAAGTAACAATCCAAGATTCACAAGTGAGGGAATTGATTGAAGTTAAAGAAGTTATCACTCCCTACGGTCGTTCGGGAAGTGAAGAGACAATAGTCTTCTTCCGTAAACGCAGGACATTTGTCCTCTAACTACCCTAACTTCTCTTAACTTCCCCACATGCGAAAGTTCTGTAGAAATATAACTAACTTAATATAAAAATTATGATGAAAAAAATCATGTTATCAATCTGCCTCCTCTGTGCCTGCACTACCTTACAGGCGCAGGGACGCAAGCACACTACATTTTATGACCAGAGAGCTACGCTCTTTGAAGTTCTCCCAACCAGCAAGAAGGACATCATCTTCCTGGGCAACAGCATCACCAACGGAGGTGAATGGGCGGAATTAATTGGTAACCCACACGTGAAGAACCGTGGAATCAGCGGCGATAGAACCGATGGCATTCTCGACCGACTCCACGTCATCACCAAAGGCAAGCCAGCCAAAATCTTCCTCTTAATCGGCATTAACGACCTCTCCGGCGGCCGCAGCATCGAGGAAATCGCCAAGAACATTGATGAGATTGCTGAGCGAATCAAGAACGAATCTCCTTCTACCCGTCTCTATCTGCAGAGCGTTCTGCCGCTGAACCCAAAGTTCAACATGTTTGTTACCCACATGAGCCGTAAGAAGGATGTTCCTGCCCTCAATGCCCTGATCAAGGACATCGCCAACCGTCGTGGCTTGACCTACATCGACCTCTTCTCTGAGTTCGTGACCCCTGGAACCCAGGAAATGAACCCGGATTACACCAACGACGGATTGCATCTGCTCGGAAAAGGCTACCAGAACTGGATTAGAATCCTGAAGCCTTATCTTGGAAAATAAAGAGAACAAAGAAGAATAAAGAGAAACAAAGAAAATCGGGCTGTTAACTGTTAACCTGTTAACTGCCCGATTTCTTTTTTCCTTAAAAAACACTCAATAAGAACAAAACCTACGCTGCCATTCCAGGCGTTCCATAATGACCATACTTGCCGATGAACTTGGCCGTCTTCGAGAAGGTGCCATCCTCGTTCTTCACGATGAAGCCACGCTTCTTCCAGGTGCATAGAAGGACGGCAAGCTTCGTCTTGGTGCCATGAACCATGCAGACTTCCTGGATTTCAGCCTTATCAAAAGTATCATGAACGAAGAGCAGAAGATTGCTCACACCGGATGCATGATAGATAGAACGGGTGTCTGCATCTATCGCCTCCTGCATCTGATTGCCGAAGAAACGCATCTTGCACCACAGATCATACTTCACGCTCCATACGATGAAATCCTCTATCGCCTTCTCCCACTTCTCGCCATTCGCCAGATAAAGCACCATCGCTCTGCGGAAACCATTCGCCAGACTGCGCTTGGCAAACTCGGCGTAAGGCTTGTTATAAGCCAACTGAGCCAGTTCCATAAGCTCACTGCCCAGGCGCTCGATAAGCTGGCGCACCTTCCTGCACTCCTTGGAACCGCTGGCGGCATTCAACTGATGGATGTAAGGAGCCAGCTGCGACTTGAACTGCGCATCATAATTCCCCACAACCGGACAAGGAGCGAACTCGGGAAGGAAGATGGTGGCAAGCGACAATCGGCTCACGGCTCCATCAGCTACTTCACGAACCGAGAAGAACTTCTGCGTGACGGCGATGGTACTGGAAGCATTCCAGTTGAAACGGGTCTTTACACGGGCGGTTACGCTCTTGGTGCCCACACGCTCCTGACCATCCTCTGAATTATCCCAGCAGAGACGGATCAGCTGACTAGGGTCGTTGAACTTCTTGAGCATGTCCACCTCGTCCATCTTGCAGTAGAGATAAGCATCGCCAGCCTTCTGCGCATCGTCCAGACGCTGGATGTAGGCAGCACGGGTAAGATCGGGCGAAACGATGCGGATGCAGATGTCTTCCGGGCGCACCGGCTTCTTCTTGTTGTCGCCCATGGTGTTCACCTCGTCCTTCCATTCCTGCTCCTTCTGACGGTTCACCTTATCCATCTCCACCAGGTCTTCGATGATGCTGTCGATAGGTCCGTTTACCGCCGATTTACCTGACGACATAGGGGCTACGAGCAGATTCATCATCGCCGCCTCATGCACCTGATTGTCGATGTAACGGAAGTTGACGCCCTTGAGATGAGCAGCAAGCGGTGGGAAGACCGCCATCGCCACAGGTGCCTTGAAATCGGCTGGCACCTTGCTGGTGAGCAGTTTGATGAGCTTAGGCAGCTTGGCAGGCATCTGAGGCGGAACATCGGCATAGATTCCCGCCTTCTCGGTAGCTTGCTTGGCGAGATAATTCTTGCGGGCAAGCTCTATCGCCACCTTCACCTTTTCGGGCATTACGGCAGACTGAGCCACCTTGCAGGCGCTATCTACGGCAGCAAAAGCCTTCTGCTCGTCCTCGCCATAGGTCAGGATTACCTGCTTGATCCATTCGGGGTCGTTGTTGCAGATGTAACGCAGATAGAGCGCCTCTCTGTAGATGAAGTTGTTGCGGTTGCCATGAGCCGGATCAGGACCAATCTGCGCCGCCAGCTCCTTCACAATCTCCTCGTAAGGAATGCCCTCGTAGGTCTGCTCATACGCTGCGGCATTGGCAGCCTTTCTCGCCTTCTCCTCCTCGCTCTCGATAGGTTCAAAGTCTACGGTTGGAGCAGAAGATGAAGATGCTGCTGATGATGAAGAAGAACTCTGAGAAGATGAGCACTGAGATGAATATGGATTCTGAGATGCTCTTGACTGGGCTGAATTCACATCCTGCGGACGGCCGTCGATGTCCAATCCTCTCTTTCTGTAAGCCTCGCGATAGGCAGCCACGGCTTCCTCATCCAGGCGCTTGTACCAGTCGTCGGCAGTATAGATCTGGCTCACGGCATCGGTGATGAAGATGATGCGCTCAGGCGTAACGCAGCTAGGGTCTTCGGTGGCATGGATGAGCTTGCAGAAAGCGCTCTGAGCCTCAGCGATGGTCATTCCGACAGGGATTCGGATGTCGATGTGCGCCTTGTTGCGGGCCGAACGTTCCACGTGAAGCACTTTTCCCTTCCAAAGCTCGATGTCATCGGCAGAGAAAATCTTCTCTCTGAAAAGCTTCTCGGCAGGGTCATCAAACATTCCGTTCAGCAGCAGGGCATTCTTCACCGCCGTCTCCACCTCCTCCGGGTTGTCGATGTCCACGGTGGTCTGGAAGGTGAAAGCCTCTGGGTCGATGGTCTTCTGGGCACGGTGGTCATCCAGGAAGTGGAAGTAGTGAGGAGAGCGGAACGGCAGCTGCTTCTTGAGGACGGAAATCTGCTTGTCAAGCTGCTTGAAGGTCTCGCCCGCCTTCACCTCCTCCTGCTTCTTGATGATGGCAAAGGCAAGGTCATCCTCGTTAGCATACTGAGATGCATCTACCGCATCAGTCACCTGCTGCAGCATCTGGTTCTGCTTGGCGGTGAGGTCGCGAATCTGACCTACGAGGGTGCAGAGCCAAGGCTGCTTGGTAAGCTCGGTGTAGTAATCGAGAAGATAGGTGGAAATCTTACCCATGTTCGCATTGCGGTTAGGGTTCATGGCGATGAGACGACGGCTCATCTGCTTGCACTCATCAAAAGAAAGATTGTTTTTTACCATTTGAATAATTTTTATGTTATACAATGACTGGATTACTGGAAACCAGCCACTTCTCTTCCGAAAAGCGATGCAAAGATAAACAAAAAAATAGCCGCTTACAAGTTTTTTCTGAAATAAAAAAGCAGGGGTATAAGAGGGGTATAAAACAAGGTATAAAGAATCATCAGAGGGTATAAGAGGGGTATAAGCGAGGTATTAATATACCCCGCTAGCTACCATCTTCTGCCGTCATCTCGTCATCATTCTTGGTGTCCGAGGCTGGCACTTCCTTATCCACCAGTTTCGGCAAGATTTCCTTCAAGTCCACATTCTCCGAATAGGATGTTTCGCCCAAAATCTTCTTGAAAGCATTCACAATATCGCAATAATGATTGAATTTTTCTACGCTTACCGAGCCCAACTTATCTGAACCTAGTTTCCACCATTCCAGAGCCGCATATTCGAATGGTTCAGATTTCACCTGCGCAAGATCCTTCCATTTGCAGAGCGGAGCACGCTCCGTATTCTCCGGAGGTAGTTTTTCATACAGGTGGGCCAGATGTTTGCAGAAGGCTGTAGGAGTTTCCATATTGAATAGCCCCCACCCGTTTAAGAGGCGGAACACAGGGAACCAGTCGGATTGCCTTTTCACCAGCATTTCAGAACTGCCTTTTTTCTTATAAACCGCTATCTTCGGAATTACCAAATCAACCAGTTCCATGAATTTCTCTTTCTTCACTTCGTTCGAAGGCTTGGCACCCACCGCCTTCATCGCCTTCATCGCCTCCAGCGATGCTGCATCACCGTGTTTTCCCCACTGCTTCACATCATTCACCCTGCCGCTCTTAATCATCAGGATGATGCCCGAAAGCAGGGGAATCATCATCTTTCTGGGCACTCGCTTGTAGAACACCTGACGGAGGAAATCTACGGGGTCCGCCTTGAAAGTCTGGTAGAGCGAGAAAGGAAAAGCCTTGAGCTGGCGTTCTATCTCGTCCAGCTGGTCGGCGTAATCGTAGGTACCCGTCTGCTTCTGCTTGAGGGCAACAGGCGCATCTATGAAGAACGACTGGGCAGCGCGCTCACGATAACTGGAACTGGTAATGAATCCCAGTTCGGTAGTCAGGACTTCGCCCATGCGATGGATTTCCTCATCATCTATCAGATAGAGCTTGTTGAGAATCCGGTTTCTCGTCTGGGTCATTTCGCGGGAATAATCGCTCCGCTGAATCTCCAGGAAGCAGGCGAGGCGCTCCCTAGCCTCTTCCAGGTTTTCGCGCAGCTCAGCCTCCAGTTCTGCCCTGGAATCAGTCTCCAGTGAGAGTTGCTCCTGAATCAGGATAATGTCATCGATGACGCCTTCCAGCATCATGGTGCAATCGCTGAAACGGGTCAGCTTGTCGATGGGCAGGATGGGACCGGTATAGTGCCAGTCGTCATAGATACTGTCTTCATAGAGCCCCTTGCGCGCCAGCTCTATCTCCTGATCAGGGACATCTACCCGTGCCTCAACAATCAGCTGGAGCCCCGACTTCTCATCGCCTCCCTCCTTGCTGTTGCTTCCCAAGCATCGGGTTCGCAGGTTTCTGTCTTTTCTGGCGATGATGAGTGCTCTTACGTCCTCGCCCTCCAGGGCTGAGACATAGCCGATGAAAAGCTGCTTGTCGTAAGCCTTCACAGCCAGCATATCAAAGGAATTGGCGTCATCGGGCACAAGACAGATGGTTCTGCCCTCTGCCTCCCTGGCGTATTCTACCTCACGACCTTTCACGTCGTTGTGGGTAAGACCTACTATATGGAATTTCAGATTCTTCATTTTATGCTGTTATTATTGTTCTTATGTTGTATTTTGTTTGATGTTGTTGTATTTTGTTTGATGTTGTTGTAGTCAGGTACAAAAGTACGGCTTTTCGACGAAACCACCAAGCATTCTTGTTTAAATTTCCTAAAAGAGCATTTTGGGCAGATGGGGTTAACAGGTTAACAGTTAACAGCTGTTTTTTCCTACCTCCCCCTTGCGTACCTTATTATATTAAATATATATATACTTATTTTTATATATGTGTGGGAGGGGGGAGTATGCATTTTTGGGGTGTTAACTGTTAACCTGTTAACTCCTGATGCGGATAATGAGGGTTGAGGGGGATGAAGACAAAGGGATGAGAATGATGAAAAAGAGGGGGATGAGAGGGCATCAATGAAGACCGAGCCTAGACATCATTGATGACAACGGGAGGGCTTAATAGAAGACCGAAAAAGATGAAGAGCAATGAGTTACGAGGCAAAAACCTATGAGCTTTGGGATAGAAAACTATGAGCTTTGGGTAAAAAAACTATGACTTAGTTTTTTTAACTAAAGGGGTGCGAAAAGGCAGTGAAGAGGCTGCGAGAGACTGCGAGAGACTGCGAGGCGATACTCTACCTTAATTATTTATAGGTAGAATATCGCCTCGTTGCCTTCATTGAAAAGGAGGTCAAGGATGCTCATATTCGGCTGAAAACCGTATTTCTGCTCATAGACCTGATAATAGCGCTGGGGAGTGAATTCTGCGTCAGGGAGCGGTTTCTTGGGACGAATAGCATCACGGAAATCCTTGATTTCATCCTCTTCTTTCAGTTCTTTACTCTGAATATAGGCTTCGGTGATCGAAATCTTCGGGCGAATATCCAGAAGCTCTATCATCTTCTCAGTAATCTCCATATTGAAATCGAAGAGGAATTCGTATTTCTTCTCGTAGAAGGGGCGGATATCGTCTTGGTAATACTCAAAGAAAGGGCTCTCGCCGTAGGCGGAGAGAAGCGCATTCCAGTGGACGTGGCGCCAGTTGGCGTGGTCGGAAATGCGGATGTCTTTCATCGCCAGCGATGTATTATGATTCGTTGGGATGATGAGCGCAAGCGGGCCATTGGTGGTGGGAATAATCATACGGTTGCGATAGGTTTGCTTGATAAAGCTCTCATGGCGCTCTATCAGGCACTCGTCGTAGCGGTTCAACTTCTGATACCACTGGATGGGACCGAAATATGTGGAAGATAATAATGCTTTCAAATTCTAAATTTATAATTAATAATTAATGGTAAAGGACGAGCAATGGAATCGCTCGGAATGGGCAGAGGACTAAACTAATGAGAAGGCTAAAACAGCTTATACGCCTTGCCTACCATCTGATGCTTGTGAACCAGCTGCTCGCCGGCAGGCGTCTTCAGGAGATAGAAGCGGCAATCCTTGCAGCCGCAGCGCTTGCAGCATATTGTGGGGATAACGTAGCTCGCCGTATCGATGCGGAGCGTATCGCCCGGAAGCTTGTCTATCCTCCCGATGAAATACACCATGAATACTTTCTTGCGCCGCTGGTTGCGAAGCGGCTGAACCACGGTATCGGCGTAAACCACCACATCACCGCGATTGAAAAAATCGCAGTCAATCCTATTCACTATCACCCGGTTGCCAGCTTTCAGTTGCGGAGGAAGACCTCCCGCAGGCACCGTGAAGACAGTGAAGGCATAGGTTCGCACCGCCCACACCAGGAGCAGCGACAAACCTAAAGCTATTAGGAACTTAACTGCGATTTTCAAATCTATCTTTGCTTTCTTGATTTCAAAAGCTTCTGTTACTTGATGTTATCTACGAAGTTGAACAGGCGGTTCCAGCGGATGCCTGAGAAGCCCGGATGATCAGGACTGTGGCTCCACCAGATGAAGATAGGCTTGCCCACGATATGATCCTCTGGCACGAAGCCCCAGTAGCGGCTATCGGCCGAGTTGTGGCGGTTGTCGCCCATCATCCAGTAATAGTCGAGCTTGAAGGTGTAGCTCTTCGCCAGCTTGCCGTTGATGAAGATGTTGCCCTGGCTATCTACCTTCAGGTCGTTGCCCTCGTAAACCTTGATGCAGCGCTCGTAGATAGGAAGGTTCTTCAAGTTGAGCTGGATGCTCTTGCCCTTCTTCGGAATCCATACCGGACCGTAGTTGTCTCTTGTCCAGCCGGTATAGGCATTCAGCGGATAGAGGTCGCCATAGTTTGCATCGGTGTTGATGGAGATGCTCTCTACCAGGTTTCTGTTCGCCTTCAGCGCCAAGTAAGCCTTCTTGGTGAGAGGAATCACGCCGCTCTGATTGTACATCAGGAGGTCTTCGTTGGTGATTCCCAGCTCATCGGCAAGGTCGATAGGGAACTCGCCCTTGAGCTTCATCTTATAGGTATATTGCACATTATCAGGCTCCTTGTTCGCCTTGCCGTCGAGATAAACGATGCGGTTCTTGATCTGCAGGGTCTGTCCCGGCAAGCCCACGCAGCGCTTCACGTAGTTCTCGCGGCGGTCGGTAGGACGGCTGATGATGTCGCCATATTCGCCCGGCATGCTGGCGATGTAGTTGCGTCCGGCAGCATATACCTTTTCGAAGTAGCTGCGCTGCTGCAGAGGGTTCAATACGCGAACATCCTGCTGCTGTCCGTTCTGCTCCAGTATCTGGTCGCCGATGGAGTAAACCATCTGATAGTAATCATTCGCCTGATAGCGCTCCTCGTTGCAGAGGGTGTCTCCGGCAGGATAGTTGAACACCACGATGTCGTTAAGCTTCACGTTGCCCAATCCCTTCACACGGCGATAATCCCAGTGAGGCCACTCCACGTAGCTCTTCACGTTGACCAGCGGCATGGTGTGCTGGGTGAGCGGCATAGTGAGCGGAGTTTCAGGGATGCGAGGACCATAGCTTACCTTGCTCACGAAGAGATAGTCGCCCGTGAGGAGACTTTTTTCGAGAGAAGATGATGGAATCACATAGTTCTGGAAGAAGAAGAGGTTGATGAAATATACTGCCACGAGGGCGAATACGAGCGCATCAACCCAGCTCATGATGAAGCGCACAGGGCCTTCTTCATCCTTCCACCACTGCCAGTGAATCTTCTTGGTGATGTAAACGTCGAAGATGAACGGAACCACGATGAGTCCCAGCCAGCTCTTCACCCATATCAGGAAGAGGAGGTAGAGGGCGAGAACTACTGCGAACTTCGCCCACTGCACCTTCATATTGAGGTTTTGTTTCTGTTTGTCGATCATGTCTTTCTTTTTTGTTTCAAGAAATCATATTCCCGAGATTCCTGATTTAGAACTTAAATAAATCTGATGTGGTGAGCAAACCGGTATGGTTGGCTGTAAACTCAGCTGCGAGAACGGCTCCCAGAGCGAATCCCTTGCGAGAGTGGGCGCTGTGCTCGATGGTAATCATATCAGCATCGCTGTCGTACATCACAGCGTGGATTCCAGGAACCTCGCCATCGCGTACGCAGTTGATAACCAGGTCCTCATCAGTGATGTTAGCATCGCCCTCATCGTGATGGCCATCCTCTGTCCAGTAGGTAACGCCACGCTTCCAGTCCTTCTTTCTGTCGATATTGTCGATAATTTCCTCGGCAAGGGTGATGGCTGTACCTGATGGCGCATCAAGCTTATGAACGTGGTGGGTTTCCTGCATGCATACGGAGTACTGTGGGAAACCGTTCATAATCTTAGCCAGATAGCGGTTTACGGCAGAGAAGATAGCCACACCGATGCTGAAGTTAGAAGCCCAGAAGAGGGTCTGCTTACCGTCGGCGCAGAGTTTCTCCACGTCTTCCTTAT
>ERZ834722.3096-NODE-3096-length-11818-cov-4.244665_pt1 | contig 11818 bp, 9 predicted proteins | sample MGYA00519576_ERZ834722 | MGnify/ENA primary metagenome ERZ834722 (study PRJEB31850, sample SAMEA3708759) | human gut metagenome | biome: human gut; feature: human-associated habitat; material: faeces | place: China | collected 2014 ...
GACCATCCCAAGACCCAGCGCGCCCGCGACTTCCTGGATTCCATCAAGGGCCACTAGCTTTTGCGCCCGCTTGAGGCTTGGCCCGCGCGAGCGCCTGTCGCGGTCCGGGCCGCACAAATCCATTGTTTGCTTTCTACTTGCATGGAGGTACTCCCAGCATGACTACTTTTGCGCCAACTATGACTACCGCGTCCAGCGCGAACGGCGCGCCCGGTGCGGCCGACGCGCCCTCCAAGCGCCCCGTGATCCTGGTCGCCCCGCGCTGGCAGGAGATGGAGCGCACACTGGAGGTTCCCGAGCAGCTTGCCCCGGAAGAGGCCATGGCGTGCGTCTTTGCCGACGCTATCCTGGCCGCCGGCGGCCTGCCGCTGATGATGCCGCTTACCGATGACGACGACGTGCTGGAGACCATGCTCGCCATGTGCGACGGCGTCGCCGTTCCCGGTGGCCAGGACGTGAACCCGGCACTTTGGGGCGATGAATCCCCGTATGATGAGTCGCTGCTGTGCGGCGTTCGCGATGCGTTCGAGCTCAAGCTGGTGCGCCGCGTGCTAGAACTTGACAAGCCGCTTTTTGCCACTTGCCGCGGCATGCAGCTGCTCAACGTGGCCCTGGGCGGCAGCCTGTGCATGGACGTGCCCGGCATCGCCCCGCTTGAGGGCACGGGTCTGTGGCGCCACGCCATGGTGCTGACCGATCCCGCGCACCCCGTGGACGTTGAGGACGGCACGCTTCTGGCCCGCTGCATCGGTGGCGCCGGGCAGATCCAGGCCAACTCGAGCCATCACTGCTGCGTGGACAAGATGGGGGAGGGCGTCCGTCTGGTCGCCCGCGCCACCGATGGCATCCCCGAGGCGATCGAGGTGCCGTCCGCCCGCTTCTGCCTGGGCGTGCAGTGGCACCCCGAGTACACCTGGCAGCGCATTGCCACGGACTTCGCCATTTGGCGGGCGTTTGTGGAGGCGTGCGGGTAGGGGTGCGTGCCGGTAGGGACGCGTTGGCGGTTGCGGCAGCGTCGGCGCTGCGATGGGGATGCATCGCGCGGCTCGTCCTCGTCCAGAGACGCATAGGTAGATGCATGCGCGAACCCGTGGGGGCATGCATGAAAAAAACGGAGGCCCCGTCTATGAGGGGGACCTCCGTTTTTGGTAGCTATCGAGCGTGGTTTCCGCGAAGCTGGTCGCGCTCTAGACGCGATCGCGCGGGCGGATGCGCTAGTTGGCCATCTGAGCCTGGACGGCGGTGATGGCCACGACACCCACGATGTCGTCGGCAGAGCAGCCGCGCGACAGGTCGTTGACCGGCTTGGCGATGCCCTGCAGAATGGGGCCGTAAGCGTCGGCGCCGGCGAAGCGCTGGACCAGCTTGTAGCCGATGTTGCCGGCCTCGAGGTCGGGGAACACGAGCACGTTGGCCTTACCGGCGACGGAGGAGCCGGGAGCCTTGAGCTGGGCGACGGTGGGGACGATAGCAGCATCGAGCTGCAGGTCGCCGTCGATGGCGAGCTCGGGTGCCTTCTCCTTGCAGAACTTCACGGCCTCCTGGACCTTCTTGGCGACCTCGCCACCGGCGGAGCCCATGGTGGAGTAGGAGAGCATGGCCACGTGCGGCTCAACATTGCCCATAAAGGTGGACCAGGAGTGGGCCGAGGCGATGGCGATCTCGGAGAGCTCGTCAGAGGACGGGTTGATGTTGAGGCCGCAGTCGGCGAAGATCAGCGTACCGTCGGTGCCGAATTGCGGGGTGTCGGTGCACATCACGAAGAAGGCCGAGACCAGCTTGGTGCCCGGGGCAGTCTTGAGGATCTGCAGCGCGGGGCGCAGGGTGTCGGCGGTGGAGTGGCAGGCACCGGAGACCAGGCCGTCGGCATCGCCCATCTTGACCATCATGGTGCCAAAGTAGGTGGCGTCCATCACCTGGGCACGAGCCTGCTCGATGGTGACGCCCTTCTTGGCGCGGAGCTCGGCAAACTTCTGCGCGTACTCCTCGTGCTTCTCGGCGTTGCGCGGGTCGATGACGGTGGCGCCGGGAACATCGATCTCGTCGGGGTTGCCCAGGATGACGAGCTTTGCCAGGCCCTCCTCGATGATTTTGTTTGCCGCGACGATGGTACGCGGATCCTCGCCCTCGGGCAGGACGATCGTCTTAAGGTCGGCCTTGGCGGCAGACTTCATACGGTTCAGGAAATCGCTCATGATACTCCTTACAAGCGTTTCGCTAAGCTCCAGGCCCTCGGCTGTACACGAATAAACCCGCTGCTAGCGGGTTTACCTTTCAATAATGTACGCCGCGGTGCTTGAGCTTTCCTTGTGTGGCAAGCTCATTATAGGACGCATTAGCGCTATAATCGCTCTGATAAATATGTCTCGACGTATGTTCGAGAAAAAGCCCAGTTAAAAAGCGTGTGGCTTTTGACAAGGAGTATCGATGCAGATTACCTCAGGCCTGCCTGAAGGCTTTAATGCCGGTGCGTACGACATGATCGTTGTCGGCGCCGGTTATGCCGGTGCCGTTTGCGCCCGCCGTCTTGCCGAAACTATCGGCTATCGTGTTGCCGTTTTGGAGCGTCGCGGCCACATCGCGGGTAATGCCTACGACTGCACTGACGAGGCCGGAATCCTGGTCCACGAGTACGGTCCGCACATCTATCACACTTTTAATGAGCGCGTCCATAACTTCCTGTCGCGCTTTACCAAGTGGACGGACTACCAGCACAAGGTGCTCGCCAACATCAACGGCACCCTCATGCCCGTACCCTTTAACCATGCGAGCCTCAAGCTCGCCTTTGGCGATGAGCGCGGCGAGGAGCTGTACCAAAAGCTCGTGGAGACCTTTGGCAAGGACGTCAAGGTGCCCATTATGGAGCTGCGCAAGAAGAACGACCCGGATCTTGCCGAGGTCGCCGATTATGTCTATGAGAACGTCTTTTTGCATTACACCATGAAGCAGTGGGGCCAGACGCCCGACCAGATCGACCCCTCGATCACCGGCCGCGTTCCCGTCTTTGTGGGCGATGACGATCGCTACTTCCCGCAGGCTCCTTTCCAGGGCATGCCGCAGGACGGCTATACCGCGCTGTTCGAGCATATGCTCGATCACGATCTGATCGACGTATTCTGTGACGTAGACGCCCGTGACCTCTTTGAAATCGACGAGACCACCGTCAAGATCGACGGCAAGGTCTATGGCGGCGAGATCGTCTACACCGGTCCGCTCGACGAGCTATTCAACCTCGACCTGGGCGCGCTGCCGTACCGCACGCTCGATATGAAGTTCGAGACGCTCGATATGGACCAGTTCCAGCCCGTGGGCACCGTCAACTACACCACGAGCGAGGACTATACGCGCATCACCGAGTTCAAGAACATGACTGGTCAGGTCCTGCCCGGCAAGACCACCATCATGAAGGAGTACTCCAAGGCCTATACGCCCGGCTCGGGCGAGACGCCGTACTACGCTATTCTGGAGCCCGAGAACCGTGAGCTCTATGAGCGCTACCTTGAGCGCGTCCAGAACCTGACGAACTTCCACCCGGTGGGTCGTCTGGCCGAGTATCGTTACTACGATATGGACGCCGTGACCAATTCTGCCCTCGATCTTTCGGATGAGATTATCGCCTGCCATGCATAAAGTCATAACATTCGGTATTCCCTCATATAACGCCGCCAAGGACATGGACCATTGCATCACCTCCATCTTGGAGGGGAGCAATTACGCCACCGATATCGAGATTATCGTGGTGGACGACGGCTCCAAGGACGAGACGGCCGCCAAGGCCGACGAGTGGGAGGCCCGTTATCCTGGAATCATCCGCGCGGTGCACCAGGAGAATGGCGGCCACGGTATCGCCGTCCTCTCGGGCCTGCGTGAGGCGCATGGTACGTACTATAAGGTCGTTGACTCGGACGACTGGCTCGACGGTGCGGCGCTTTCGACCATGCTGTCGATTCTGCGTGGCTTTGAGGAGCGCGACCAGCGCGTCGACCTGTTTATCTCGAACTACGTGTACGAGAAGGTTTACGAGGGCACGCATACCGCTATTGGCTACAAGTTTGCCCTGCCGCGCAAAAAGATTTTCTCTTGGGACCAGATCGGACACTTCCGTCCCGATCAGAACCTGCTTATGCACAGCCTGTGCTATCGCACCGATGTGCTGCGTGAGTCCAATCTGCCTATGCCGGCACACACGTTCTACGTGGATAATATCTACGCATACGTGCCGCTGCCGCGCTGCAAGACCATGTACTACGCCGACATCGACCTCTATCGCTACTTTATCGGTCGCGAGGGCCAGAGCGTCAATGAGGCCACGATGGTCAAGCGCCTGGGTCAGCAGTTCCGCGTAACGCGCATCATGATGGAATCGTTCCACCTGTACCAGGACGTTGAGTCCTCGCGTCTGCGTTCGTACATGATGGGCTACTTCACCATGATGATGGCGATTTGCTCGGTGCTCACCAAGCTTTCCGAGGAAGATTGTGCCGATGAGCGCCTGAAGACGCTGTGGAAGGACCTGAAGGAGTACGACGAGCGCATGTATCGTCGCGCTCGCTACGGCGTAGTCGGATCCTTTACCAACCTGCATGGACGGGCCGGAGACAAAACCACACTCGGCCTATACCATCTTGCCTCAAAGATCTTCAAATTCAACTAGCTGCTGAGTAATTGCTGCTGATAGGTTGACTGGGCCCCTTGGCCTTTAGTTTGCTACTGCGAACAGTCCTGCTCGCTCGGAAAGCACATTAAGTGCTTTCCGGCTCGTGCGGAACTTGTATCAAACTAAAGGCCAAGGGGCCTCTGCTATAAGTATCGATTCTGGGATTGTTTGAATTTGAAGATCTTGGACGCGTGGTACAAAGGGGCCTGGGCTGAAAAGAATCTGGTTGGTAGGTTGCCCGGTGGGGTTTGGTTATGTTTGTCGCGAGTTCCGCACGAGCCGAAGAGCACTTAATGTGCTCTTCGTGCGAGCCAGGACTGTAGAGCAGCAAACACAACCAAACCCCACCGGGCAACCGGACGAGCTAGTTTACTTTGCGGCGCCGGGTATGCCGTGGGAGGTTTTGGCGTTTTTGGCTCCGTTTACGATGGCGGTCTGTAGGGCCCTTACGGCGAGCATGCCCAGCAGGTCTAGGGGTACGGCGGCGCTTGTCTGAGCGTCTAGTTTGCCGCTGGCGAGGGTGTAGATGGTGTCGCCGTCGTTGGTGGTGTGCGTGGGGCGGATGGCGTGGGCATAGGCGTCTGCGGCCATCTGGGAGACCTTGGTGGCCTGGGCCTTGGTGAGCTCAACGTTGGTGACGATGCAGCTGATGGTGGTGTTGGTGCGGTCGAGCGGCATCTGCATAGAGCCGGCGGCGGCAAAGGCGGCGAGCTCCATGTCAACGATCTGGTCGCTATCTGCTGCGGCACGCATGCCGGCGACCCACTCGCCGGTGAAGGGGTCGACGACATTGCCGCAGGCGTTGACTGAGACCACGGCGCCCACCTTGACGGGGCCGAGTGCCACGGCGGCAGCGCCCAGACCGGCCTTCATGCAGGTGGCGGGGCCCATGAGCTTGCCCACGGTGGCACCGGTGCCGGCACCTACATTGCCCTGCTCGAGCGTGGTGGGGGTGTTGTCGAGCGCCTCGCGCACGGCGGAGATGCCAGCCTCAATGTCGGGGCGTACGGCGGGGTCGCCAAAGGCGAGGTCGAAGATGCAGCTGGAGCACACGATGGGCACCTGCGTGGGGCCGACGGGAAGGCCGATGCCGCGGCTCTCGAGCTCGCGGGCGACGCCGCTTGCGGCCTCCAGGCCAAAGGCCGATCCACCTGAAAGGCAGACGGCGTGGACCTTGTCCACAGTGTTTTCGGGACGCAGCAGGTCGGTCTCGCGCGATGCCGGGGCACCGCCGCGAACGTCAACACCGCCGGTGGCGCCCTCGGTTGCCACGATTACGGTGCAACCGGTGCCGGCCTCCTCGTCCGTGTAGTTGCCAAAGCAAAAGCCATCGACATCGCAAACGTCAATGGCCTCAAGCAGTGTATCCATGTTTTACTCCTATCGGTTTTCCGCCGGGCCTTATGCCCGGTCGGGATCCGTACGGTACGCCGAAATTGTAGGCGCTGGGGGATACCCAGCGCCAGATGCAATTACGATAGTTTTTGAATCGCACGCGCGACGCGAGCGATGGGCAGGCCCACCACGTTGTAGAAGTCGCCCGAAATATCATGCACGAGCATGCGCCCGCCGACGCCCTGGATGCCGTAGGCGCCGGCTTTGTCCATGGGCTCGCCCGAGGCGACGTAGCGCTCAATCTGCTCGTCGGTGAGCTCATAGAACGTCACGTCGGTCACATCGACAAACGACAGGCTCTCGGCGGCGTGCGGGGCTGTGGCGTCTCCGGCTCTAACGATGCAGACGCCGGTTGCGACCTGATGCGTGCGCCCGGAGAGCTCGTGGAGCATGGTACGGGCTTCGTCCTCGTTTGCCGGCTTACCCAAAATCTTGCCATCGAAGGTGACGATGGTGTCGGCCGCGATGGTCAGCTCACTGGGATCGGCGTGCTCGGCGGCAACGGCGGCAGCCTTAGCGCGAGCCAAGCGCTCGACAAGCGTAAGCGGGGCCTCGTCATCAAAAGGAGTCTCGTCGATGTCAGCGGGAATGACGCGGATGTCGTAGCCCGCTTCGCGCATCAACTCGATGCGGCGCGGTGATTGCGAAGCCAAAATCATAGCTGAATGCCCTCGGCAACCTTCTCGACAGCCTTGTCTCCAGCGAGCGTACGCAGCAGCTCAAGCGCAAAGGGGAGTGACTGGGCCATGCCGCTGGCGGTGATGATGTTGCCGTCGTGCGTGACCTTGTCGCCGGTATAGGCGCCCTCGGGGAAGCTCTTCTCAAAGCCGGGGAAGCACGTGGCATGGCGTCCCTCGAGCAGGTCAAGCTCGCCCAGGATAAACGGGGCGGCGCAGATGGCGGCAACATGCTTGGTCGCGGCGAACTCGCAGACTACGTCGCAGACGCGCTGATCGGCGCGCAGGTTGGTGGCGCCGGGCAGACCGCCGGGCAGCACGACGCAGTCATACTCGTTAAAGTTAATCTCGTCAAAGAGTACGTCGCAGGTTACGGGAATCTGCAGCGAGCTTACGACCTCGCGCGTGGGCATGATCGAGACAAGCGTGGCGCGCACGCCGCCGCGACGCATGACATCGACCATGGTCAGGCATTCAATAGTTTCAAAGCCATCGGCGGCGAGAACGGCAACGCTGGGCATGAGGGTTCCTTTCATAGGCGGCATACAATTAGCCGTCTTATACCCCGAAGACCTCCGCTTGCCACGCTCGATTTCCCAATGATTTTTCTGAGCAATGATTAAGTGGCTAGTTGCGCTTGAGGTGGACGACGGTTTCGCAGTGGAAGGTTTGCGGGAACAGGTCAACTGGCGTGATCTTTACGGGGGAGAAGGTGCCTTCTTCGACAAAGCGTTTGAGATCGCGCGCCAGGGTGGCCGGGTCGCAGCTCACGTAGGCGATATCGCGGGCACTCGTGCTGGCGATAAGGTCGATCGCCTCGGGGGCGAGGCCTGCACGCGGCGGGTCGACCACCAGGACATCGGCGTCCTGATCGGGGAACTCGCGCACCGCGTCGCCGCCGATGACGTCGACGTTATCGAGTTTGTTGATCTCTAGGTTACGGCGCAGGTCGCGCACGGCCGGGCCGTAGGCCTCGACGGCGGCAACAAAGTCGCAGCGGCGGGCGAGCGGCAGGGTGAAGGTTCCAGCTCCGCAATACAGGTCCACGGCAAGTTCGTCTTCCTGCGGGTCGAGCGCCTCCATGACAAGCTCGATCAAAATCTCGGCACCCTTTGTGTTGACCTGGAAAAACGACGGGGCCGAAAGGCGCATCTGGCCGTCGGCGATGTTCTCGGTCCAGGAGCCCTCGCCGGCGAGCATCTCAACCTTGGAGACGCGGCGGGCCTTCTTTTCACCCTTGCTCATAACGCGCACTATGCTCGTGGGGTGTGCGGCGTCTGCCAGCACGCGCGAGACTTGCGAGCGCGGAAACGACCCCGTGGGCGTCCAGAGTGCGACCTCGAGTGCCTTGGTGCGGCGCGATGCGCGAATGCCCACGCGTTCGAGCCCCAAGTCATGGCTGCCGCTTAGATAGTTGAGTGCGCCGACGACTGATTTGAGCGCCTTCGGGAAGCGCTTATCGAACAGAGGACACGTATCAACAGTCACGATTTTGCTGGGGTCGACACCGTGCATGCCCAGGCGCACACGACCGTTGACGACGGTCGGTTCGAGCTCAATTTTATTGCGGTAGCCCCAATCGTCCTTGGTGTGGCGGATGGGCTGCACCAGCTCGTCGACTTGCTCAGGGGTGAACTTGCCGATGCGCTCGAGCGTGGAGCGCAGGTTTTGCTCCTTGGCGGCAAGCTGAGCGGTGCGTGAGAGGTTGCCCCACGAGCAGCCACCGCAGATGCCCACGAAGGGGCAGGGAGGCTGAATTCGATCGGGGCTCGGCTCCAGAATCTCGGTGGCGCGGGCGCGCATAAACGATTTGCCGTCCTGCACGATCTCGGCCTCGACGGTGTCGCCTGCCACGGCGCCCTGCACAAAGACGGCCTTGCCGTTGTCGGCGTGCGCCAACCCGTCGGCGCCGTAGGTCATCGATTCTATATTGAGCTTCATATCCCTGCCTGTCATTCGCGTTGTTATTCGCACCATGGTAGCAGGGAAAAGCGCCCCGCATCCGAGGCTTTCCTCAAATGCGGGGCGCTTCTACAAACTGCTTCTACAAACGACTATTTCGTCTTACCGGTAATGAGCGTCTTAAGACCCAGGCCGATCAGGCCCAAGCCCATGCGCACGCGGCCGGGGCGATGGCGCTCGATGGCCTTGGTCTTGCCGGCGGGTTTCTCGCGGCGGGCGCTTGCATGGGGCGCGGACTTGACGGTCTGCGGCTGAGGCTGGGGCTGGGGCGCAGGCTCGGGTTCGGATTCCAGGTCGGGTTCAATGACGGTTGCCTGGACCGCCTGGACCTTGGGAACGTCCGCCTGGGGCTTGGGCTTGGGGCCCAGAACAGGTGCGGATTCCGGTTTTGCTTTGGCGACGGGCTCCGAAGCCACGGCTGCGGACTCGGCGTTGCGATAAGCGCGCTCCAACAGGAACTCCTGCGAGTTAAAGGGCTTCTCACCCTCTTTTCGCTCTACGGGAACCCAGGTGCCGTCGCTCGTCAGGCTACGTGCCTTCACGTTGTCGCGCAGCTGCACGCCCATGTACTCGTGCACCAGCGCGCGACAGGTGGGGTCGAGCACGGGGAAGGCGATCTCCACGCGATGCTCGGTGTTGCGTGTCATCATGTCGGCAGAACTCAGGTAGATCATGTCCGAGTCCACGCCGAAGGCATAGACACGCGCGTGCTCCAAGAAACGTCCGACGATAGAACGTACGTGCACGTTTTCGGTCTTGCCCGCAATGTTGGGCTTCAGGCACGAGATGCCGCGGATGATCATGTCCACGCGCACGCCGGCACACGATGCCTCGGAGATCTTGTCGATGACCTCGCGGTCGGTCAGCGAGTTGAGCTTAAAGAACACGCGGGCGGGCTCGCCGGCGAGCGCACGTTGTATCTCGCGGTCCAGACCGCGCATGATGAGCGGCTTAAGGCCGACGGGCGCCACGCCCAAAAAGCGGTAGTCGCCGCGCAGGTTGCCCAGCGACAGGTTGCGGAAGAACAGGTTGGCGTCCTCGCCGATGCCGGGATGGGCGGTCATGAGCATAAAGTCGCTGTAGAGCTTGGCCGTCTTCTCGTTAAAGTTGCCGGTGCCCAGCAGCGTCAGACGCGTTAGCGCCATGCCTTCGCGATAGGTGAGCTGGCAGATCTTGGAGTGGCACTTAAAGCCCTCAGAGCCGTAGATGACGGTGCAGCCGGCCTCTTCCAGGCGCTCGGCCCACTCGATGTTGTTCTGCTCGTCAAAGCGCGCGCGGAGCTCCATGAGCACCGTGACCTCTTTGCCGTTCTCGGCGGCATCGATCAGTGACTCGCACAGGCGGCTCTGCTTGGCCACGCGGTAGAGCGTGATGCGCAGTGAGATGCACTCGGGGTCGTAGGCGGCCTCGTGCACCAGATCCAGGAAGGGGTTCATGGCCTCATAGGGATAAAAGAGCAGCTTGTCGTGCTGAAGTACCTGCTCGCGGATGGAGCGGGTCATATCGATGGTGGGGTTGGGCTGCGGCTTAAACGGTGTAAAGAGCAGCTCGTTGCGCAGGTGCTCGGGAATTTTGCCCTCGATGCCAAAGACGTAGCCCAGGTCGAGTGGGATATCGCAGGTAAAAACCGAGCGGCGCGAAAGCTCGAGCGCTTTGCGGATGGTCTTGAGCGTCGCCTTCTCGAGCGAACCGGAGACGGCAAGCACCACCGGCTGCAGGCGCAAACGCTTTTTGAGGATGCGCTTCATGTGCTGGCGGTAATCCTCTTCCTCCTCGACGCCCTCGCCGTCCGGGTCGATATCGGCATTGCGGGTGACGCGGATCAGAGCGCGGTCGAGCGGCTTATAGGAGCCAAAGCAGCTGTCCAAGCAGGCAAGAATGACGTCCTCGAGCAAGATGTAGGAGTAGGTGCCGGCGGGCGAGGGAATCTCGACCACGCGGTTCATCGAGGCGGGAATCTCGATGAGGCCCAGCAGACTTTCCTCGTCCGTGACACCGTCCAGTCCGCAAGCTAGATAGAGTGCGCCGTTGCGCAGGTTGGGGAAGGGGTGGCGCGGGTCAATGACCAACGGCGAGATGACCGGCGACACGTAGGCCTGGAAGTAGCGGGTGACAAAGGTGCGCTCCTCGGGCGTAAGTGAATCGATGCGAGCGCGGTGAACGCCCAAGGCGTCGAGTTTGCCCTCGATGCTCTTGAAGATGGACTCCCAACGGGTAAGGAGTTCGGGCAGCTCTGCCATGACGGCATCGACCTGTTCGGAGGCGGTCAAATTGCTCTTGTTGTCCACGGGCTGTTTTTTGAGTTCTGCCAGGTCGGACAGGCCGCCCACGCGCACCATGAGAAACTCGTCGAGGTTGGACTCGAAGATTGACACGAACTTGAGGCGCTCAAACAGCGGGACGGTCTCGTCGAAGGCCTCGTCAAGCACGCGGTTGTCAAAGCGCAGCCAGCTAAGCTCTCGGTTTTGCGTATACGAAAAATCACGCGGCGGCTTGCGCAGCTTGGCGGCCTTTTGCTTCTTTTCGATTTTGCTCGGCATATGCATCTGTCCGTTCAGTCCCCGCAGGGGACGATAGCCCAACTCTATTTACTATTGTCTCAATTTAGTCGCCCGCTGGCACGGACGTATCGCGCGAACGGTATCTTTACCTACTTCTTACGATGCCCGGCCATAGAACTAACGCTCGCGACACTATTGCTAGCGTTCAATATTCTCACTCAACTGATAAGGATGCGTGAATAAGAATGATAGTGAGCTGAATATCATCGAATTCGGTCCAAAACGTGGGCTAGCTTCATTTATATACATAAAACCATTTTACCTATGCAATTCTGAATCATGGATTTATAGATGCGATGGGGGATAATTAATAGGAAAAAGAGCGTTTACCTTAGAAAAGTTACTTTAGAGCGCCGAAGTGCATCATGGGGGAATCACATGCGATATACCGTTCATCGCACTTTGTTGACCGTTCGGGGGCGAGGTGGAATTGCGGGTGGAATTTGGATATAACTAGAGCTGTCAGCAAGCAGCGCCCGTTACGGAAGGGCGCTGAGAGATTCGGCCGAAAGGCCCGAAAGAAAGGTAGGAGGCCATGACGAAAGGTCTGCACGTGCCTTCCGAGA
>ERZ834722.3097-NODE-3097-length-11817-cov-12.856742_pt1 | contig 11817 bp, 10 predicted proteins | sample MGYA00519576_ERZ834722 | MGnify/ENA primary metagenome ERZ834722 (study PRJEB31850, sample SAMEA3708759) | human gut metagenome | biome: human gut; feature: human-associated habitat; material: faeces | place: China | collected 2014 ...
GGGGAATCGTCCGGCGGCGGGCTTGCACCGCACCATTGGCATTTCAGCCACCCCGTCTTCGTTATGACCGGGCTGCGAGTTACAGAAGTACCTTTTGTGAAGTACCGGACGATTGAACTATTCTGTTTTCAAAGAACAGAGTTTTATAGAAAATCTTCGGAATTTAAGGCTTCCGAAAAATTGTCCCTCTAATTGGTAGCCGATGAAAAAGGCCAAAATATAACCTGAAAAAGAAATTTGTTGAAAAGTTCTTGGAAAATATAGCCGAAGTAGCTTCTTGGTTAAAATAACGTCGGTCCATGGGGCGACCGATGGAGGACGAAACTTTGCAACAATGGCGGTGCCTGAAGTTGAAAGTGGTCTTGAAAAAAGATGCCCTCAATAGGTAGCCGATGAGAAAGGCCATTCTGCACCCACAACTTATAACCTGTAACCAAGATGTAATCATCCAAATCGATATTAGCCAGAAAAAGAAGCCTTCATATCCGAACCCAGTTGAAAGGCCAAAATACAACCGCATCTCCGAAAGTTAACAAAAAAGTCACAATTTGCATTTGCAAATCGTGCGTCTGCTATTAAACGGAATTGTCATAATAATCATACGAGTACAAGCAAACCTTCGTGAAAGAAGATACTCCGAAGAAATACCCCTCTATATACGAGCCCACGAAAAGGGCTGTTTCGTAGCATTCAAGACCGTTCTGTAACCGAATTGTAACAAGCAGACAGAAGTGAGTTCCTAAAAGAAGCCTTCATATCCGAACCCAGTTGGACGACCAAAATGCACCCGTGTCTCCAAAAGTCAACAAAAAAGTCACAAAAAATAGCAGCCGTCTGCAAGGTAGATGCAGATGGCTGCTATTGATAAATTAGATAAAATTATTAGGTGATCAATGCGGTGAAAATATCACGTCGTTCAGAATTGGACTTGTTGGTGAAATCAACATTATCCATCCACTGAAGAAGTTTTTCCTTGTTATTTTCGGTCAAAACTTCGTTATGGAAGATAAAATATCCTAATAAATAATTAATATAATCAATGCGAGGAAGTTGAGTGGGTGTGTTCTCATTGATGAAGTCTAAAGTGCGATCGAGTGCAGCTAAAGTCATAGAAAAGCATTGTGTAAGCTGTTCTGGAGAAAGGTTACAAAGTTGATTTTCCTTAGTATCAGAAGGAATAGGAGCATAATTTCCGGAATGAGGCTTCTGAGTGATAACTTCATACGCAGGATTTAATGCTGCAACTGGGTAAGAAACATTGGTTTTTTGCGGAGTGAAAAAATCTTCGTATCCTGCTTCATATACACGGGTACGGTAGAGGTTTGTGTACTGTTTATAAATATCAATTCCATGAGCTTTCAGTTTAGAAAAGCGCATTTGAATAATACTTACTCGGCTGCCAGCATTGTTTAGAACTTCGAACCACTCAATTTGTTCATCCTCAGTTAGGTCTTCAGCCGAATTAAGAGTATAATTATAGTTTCTCATTTTGCTGCGTACTTGAAGGAGCACAGACAAGACATCGGCAGAACCAAGTGCACTTTTAGCCTTAGTATACTCAAATAATTTGGTATCCTCTTTATTTAAGAGGATACCAACAGGAATTTGATTACTCCTGATAGAGTCACGCACCTCTGTGAACTCGCCTTTTCCTAAGTCTAACACGATATTTCGAAAATCATCATGATTACAATATGCTTTATAGTTAGTGGTTAAACGCTGCTGGCCATCCACGACCGAGTACTGACCGCGTTCAATAGTTGAGATGATTTCTCTATCTATAAAGGAAACTTGCGGAACAGCACTATCCACAGTATTTATAACATTGATAGAAATAGGAGAAACCGGAGCCTTTCCCCACAATTGATAATTAAGAAGATCGATACACTTCTGAAGTGTCCAACTGATATCTCGCTGATACAACGGCAAAGAAATCGAGTTCTCCTCAATTTTACGACACATATCTGCTACAGTTATCAAGGAGGTTCTTTTGGTCGGATCAAATGTTGCTGCTATCATCAAACCTTTGTTGACTCTCATGTTGCCTACCCTTCTTTTGTTGGAAGTAATCACTTGATTGTATAGTACATCCAATCACAGCAAAAGTCAATAGCAGCATACGTGCAAATCGCAAAAATCGTGAAAATCAAGCAAAACAATGGGTGCTGCTTAAATGTAGCAGCGCCCATCGTTCTAGTCTAACAGAAAGCACACACACCACGTATAACGAGAACTGCTTAAAGCATGAGCCTTCGTGAGGCTTCTAAAACAGCCTTGAAATGGGTTGAAAAAGCCACATCCTGCTCCTTCGTCCGCTTTGGGCTCCCCTTTGGGTGCTTTCCGGCACGGAGGAACTTTTTGTTTTCACAACGCCGTGGCATGAGAGCGTCTATATTATCGGCGGTGTATTCCAGACCATTCTGGTTCAGCACCCGGGCGCACTTGGCAAGACACATACTCGCCAGCCCGTAGTCCTGTGTTACGATCACATCGCCGGGTTTCACCCGGTTGACCAGCGCAAAGTCCACGCTGTCAGCACCCTTGTCGAATACCAGTGTTTGCGCACCCTCACGTTCGATCTGGTGCGAGGTGTCGCACAGGATGATGACGGGGACACCGAACTGCTTTGCAATCTGCAAGGTCAGGTCAACCACAGGACAACCGTCTGCATCGATCAAAATGTTCATCGGCTTTCCTCCATCACCCACTGAAATGCTCTTGCGGTGCGCAGGTCGGCATCTTTGAAATGCCCGCCGCTGTTCCATTCAAGCATGCAGTCTGTGCCACGCTCTGCAAGCCGACTGTGCAGGGTGCGGATATTATCCCCCACCGCAGCCATGACGGCGTTTTTCGTGTGTTCCTCCTTGTCGCCAAGGCTCAGATAAATGTGCTGTGTTTGCATCGGGTGCTGCTGTTCAAACTCCATCCATCCCGGAAACCATACGGAAGGCGAAGCAGTCGCAACATCGGAAAACAGAGCTGTCTGCGTGGATGCCCACAGCGCGAACAATCCGGCCAGCGAGTAGCCGCCCAGAATGATCTGGACGTTTTCCGGCAGTGCAAACTGCTGTTTCAGGGCGGGGATCACTTGCTCCGTCAGAAAGCGCAGGGTGTCCCCAGCTTTGCCGCCAAATCCTTGCTTTCCCCATACGGCAGGGGCTTCCCACGGGGAAAGTGCATCGTTCCAGCTTTCCACGGGCACGGCTGCAAACAAAAAATTCCAGCTGCTCTGCGCAATCACTGTCACTTCATGGCCTATGCCCTGCAACTCATGTTCGCCTGTCATTTGGAGCAGTAGGTGTTTTGCATGGGGTTCGCCGTAAATGCGGCAAGATCGGTTCCCGATTAGCATTGTCTGTGCGGTCACTGCGGCATCCTCCCGAAAAAACTTTGATAAGCCCAGTATAGCAACTGAAAAAACATTTTGCAATTCAAAAGGCTTTCATAGCCGTGGCAAGCAGTATCTTCGTACTGTGGAATCCCCTCGTTGGCACAAAGATACTGCCCCTCTTCGCTCAAGTGGGCGATTTCTTTTTCAGGGAGCAGTTCGTTCGCAGCTCACTTCAGCTTGCTCAGGTAGCGGTAGATGGTAGCCTCCGAGGAGCCCAGCTGGGCGGCGACCTCGCTGACGGCGCCCTTCATATAAAAGATGCCCGCATGGTGCAAAGACTCCACGATGCGGATCTTTTCTTCCATGGTCAGCCGGTCGGGCGGCAGCCCGGCGCTGCCGGTCACCTCGGCAATGGCATTCTGTACGGCGTCCGGCAGGGAAGTGACAAAGTTTTCCACCCCGATGCCGGTGGAGGAAGGCTCGGTGTGTGCCCCGCAAAGGGCAAGCAGCTCCTGCGCGATGCGGCTGTACTTGCCGGCATCAAAGTTGATGCAGAGCATGCCGATGAGCTGGCCGTTATCCTTGATGAACATGGTAGAGGAGCGCAGCCGCCCCTTGGCCTGCGAAGCGCCCTGATAGCCCGCCAGATAATCCTGCTTTTCATACATCCGCTCCTGAATGAAGCGCAGCGCCATGTTGGAAAGGGGCGCACCCTCGGTGCGTCCGCTGATGTGGTTGTTGACGATGGCAACAATGGTGCCGTCCTCACTGGTAAGGTCGTGCAGCACCACCTCGTAGTCCGGGCCCAGCGCCTCCCCCAGAAAAGATACCACTACGCGATAAGGCTCAAGTCTTGCATCCATCCCGTTCACCTCTTTTGTACTGCTGAAGCGCGTGAGAAAAAATTCTCACGCGTGTTCTATTGCTATCATAGCAGAAATGACAGTTTTTTACAATAAGAAGGTGCGTTGTATCCATTGTTTCGTCAAAGTGATGACATTTTTCTGGAGTTTTTGTCACGCGCGACAATTTATTCTCGTGATAAGAAAATATTATTGACAAAATATTCTCATTGCGTTAGGATAGTGTCAGCGAGGGAAGGACAGCCCTTCCCGAAAAACACGGAAATCAACTTTTGAAGATTGACCCGGTGCAAAAGCCTTCACCCCTTGGGGACAGATTTCCCCCGTCCGGGGGAAGCCTTTTTCGGAAAATTGATTTCAGTGCCGACAAATGGAAAAGGAGAAAATCGGATGAAACAGGTGATCGTTACCCCCAATGCTCCCGCTGCCATCGGCCCCTATTCGCAGGGCATCGCTGCGGGGCAGACCGTCTATGTATCCGGGCAGCTGCCCATCGATCCGGCCACCGGCCTGATCCCGGAAGGCATCGCCGCCCAAACTGCACAGTCCCTCAAGAACATCCAGGCCATTCTGGCACAGCAGGAGATGACGCTGGCCAATGTGGTCAAGACCACGGTGTTTCTGGCGGACATCAACGATTTTGCAGAGATGAACAAGGTGTACGGCGAGTATTTTGCGCAGCCCTACCCCGCGCGCAGCGCGGTGCAGGTGGGCAAGCTGCCCAAGGACGCTCCGCTGGAGATCGAGTGCATTGCTGTAAAGTAAGTTCCCCCGCACGGGAAGAAAAGAAACGGTGAACCAAATGGATAAACAGATGTTCGTTCGCATCCTGAACAGTGAGATGGAGCTGGCCACCGGCTGTACGGAGCCCGGCGCAGTCGCTCTCACCGCCGCAGAGGCGGGCGCAGCACTCCGCAAGGCGGGTGGCACACGGGTAGAGGCCGTGACCGTCCGCGCCAGCATCAATATTATCAAAAACGCCATGTCGGCAGGCATTCCGGGCACCTCGTATCAGGGCATGGATTACGCCGCCGCCATTGGTGCCGTAGGCGGTGACCCCGTCCACCTGCTGGAGGTCATGAACTATGTGCCCCGGGAGCAGATGGAAGAAGCCGCAGCCCTTGTCAAGGCAGGCAAGGTCAAGGTAGAAGTGGCACAGGTGCCGCAGAAGCTCTACGTTGAGGTGGTTGTTACTGCCGACGGCCACACCGGCCGTGCGGTGGTGCGGGATCTGCACACCAACGTGGTGCTGGTGGAGCAGGACGGCGTGGCTACGCTGGACAAGCAGCACACCGATCCCGCCGCAGCAGGGGACAGCGATGTGGTGACCCCGGAGCAGATCGCAGAATTTCTGACCGTCCGCTCCATCTGGGATTACTGCACTGAAGAGCTGGACCCCCTGCACGACCCCATCGACATCATCCGCAGCGCCGTACAGGTGAACACGACCATCAGCAACGAGGGTCTTTCCAAGGAATACGGCCTTGCCATTGGCCGCAATCTGGAACTGAACTGCCGCAAGGGTCTGATGACCCGCGACCTGACCACCAACGCCATGGTCATCGCTTCTGCCGGTGCGGACGCCCGTATGGCAGGCGCGCCGGTCTCGGTGGTGGCAAACTCCGGCAGCGGCAATCAGGGCATCACGGCTACCATGCCTGTTGTGGCAACTGCCCGCTGGCTGGACATCGACGAGGAGAAGATGCTCCGCGCCGTGACCCTTTCCAACCTGATCGCGATCCGCATCAAGGCCAAGTTTGGCCGCCTGAGCAACCTTTGTGGTGCAACGGTTGCTGCCACCGGCGCAGCCTGCGGCATTGCCTATCTGCTGGGCGGCGGCTACCACGAGGTATGCTGCACCATCCAGAACATGGTAGGCAACGTCACCGGCATGGTATGCGACGGTGCAAAGGCCGACTGTGCACTGAAGATCTCCACCTGCGTCAACGCTGCCTGTCAGGCAGCTGCCATGGGTGTGCGCGGCGTGCGGGTGCAGAGCACCGACGGCATCGTGGAGCACAATGTAGAGTATACGCTGGACAACTTTGCCACCCTGAGCACCCACGGCACCAGCGACAGCGTGATCCTTGATCTGATGCTAAACAAACACCTCCCGGAGACGGAATAAGTCTCCCCAACCAGCCCCTTTCCGGGGAAAAAGAAAGAGGTACTAAAGTTATGAAAAAGCTATTCCATAGTCTGCCCTTCCGGCTTCTGCTGGGCATTTTTGTTGGTATCATCCTCGGCCAGATATTCAACGAGAGCACCATGGGCGTTGTGGTGACCCTGCAGTACATCATGGGCCAGCTCATTACCTTCTGTGTGCCGCTGATCATCATCGGTTTCATTGCCCCGTCCATTACAAAGCTTGGCAAAAACGCCTCCCGCCTGCTGGCAGTGGCCATCGTCATCGCGTATGTGTCCTCTGTCTGCGCAGCCTTCATGAGCATGGGTGCCGGCTACGGCCTGATCCCTCACCTGTCCATCGACAACAACGTTGCCGGCCTGCGTGAACTGCCGGGCGTCGTCTTTGAGCTGAACATTCCCCAGATCATGAGCGTCATGAGCGCTCTGGTGCTGAGCGTTCTGGTGGGTCTGGCTGCTACCTGGACCAACAGCAAGCTGACCTGCGACTTCCTGAGCGAGTTTCAGAACATCGTGCTGGACATCGTGAGCAAGGTCATCATCCCCGTTCTGCCCTTCTACATTGCCGCCACCTTCTGCGGCCTGAGCTACGAGGGCACCATCACCCATCAGCTGCCCGCCTTCCTGCAGATCATCGTCATCGTTATGGCCGGTCACTACATCTGGCTGGCTGTGCTGTACCTGCTGGCCGGTGCTTACTCCGGCAAGAATCCCTGGGAGGTGCTGCGTCACTACGGCCCCGCTTACCTGACCGCTGTCGGTACCATGTCCAGTGCTGCTACGCTGGGTGTGGCGCTGGAGTGCGCCCGCAAGAGCAAGGTCCTGCGTAAGGACATGGTCAGCTTCGGCATCCCCCTGTTTGCAAACATCCACCTGTGCGGCTCGGTGCTGACTGAGGTGTTCTTCTGCATGACCGTTTCCAAGATCCTGTACGGCAAGCTGCCCAGCGTTGGCACCATGATCCTGTTCTGCCTGCTGCTCGGCATCTTCGCTATCGGCGCACCCGGCGTGCCCGGCGGCACTGTCATGGCTTCTCTGGGTCTGATCACCGGTGTTCTGATGTTCGATAACGCCGGTACTGCTCTGATGCTGGCCATCTTCGCCCTGCAGGACAGCTTCGGCACCGCCTGCAACGTGACCGGTGACGGCGCTCTGACCCTGATGCTGACCGGCTACGCCGAGAAGCACGGCATCACTGATACTGGCGACCTTGAAAGCCCGATCCTGTGATAAAAACCTGAGCACTCCTCCTTAATTACAAGAGACTGTGAACAGACAGTCCCAAAATCTCCGAAAAGCCCCGGCGACCGCATGGCCGCCGGGGCTTTTTGTGCGGCAACCCGGTTTGATATCCGGCGTAATGGGATGAAATTTTTGAAACGCCTTTAAAACCATAAAGTAAAATGCTATACTAGAAGGACATTGGGTGCGCTGAAAATGCGCAGCCTGAAAGGAGCTTTTATGACGCAGCTTTTGATTCGTCTGTTTATACGCCGTCCCAATTCTCCGCAGGATCCCCGTGTCCGTGCCGCCTACGGCAATCTGGCCAGTGTGGTGGGCATGGTGTGCAATATCCTGCTCTGTCTGGGCAAGTTTGTGGTAGGTACCCTGTTCGGCTCTATCGCCATCACTGCCGATGCACTGAACAACCTTTCGGATGCCTCCTCCAATATCGTCAGTCTGGTGGGCTTCAAGCTGGCCGCCAAGGCACCGGATGCCGAGCATCCCTACGGCCACGCCCGCTTTGAGTATCTTGCCGGGCTGGTGGTCAGCGTGACCATTCTGGGCATCGGCTTCTCCCTGCTGAAGGAATCGGTCACCAAGGTGCTGCACCCCACCCCGGTGCAGTTCGGCTGGCTGACCGTGGCGGTGCTGGTGGTGTCCATTCTGGTCAAGCTGTGGATGAGCGGCTTCAACCGTGCCATCGGACGTATCATTTCCTCCGAGACCCTCATCGCCACCGCCGCCGACAGCCGCAACGACGTGCTGAGCACCGCTGCCGTGCTGGTGGCTGCCATCCTCTGCCGGGTGACCGGCTGGGACGTGCTGGACGGCCTGATGGGCGTAGGCGTGGCGGTGTTCATCCTGATCTCCGGCTGGGGTCTGGTGATGGATACCCTGAGCCCGCTGCTGGGCGAAAGCCCCAGCGAGGATCTGGTGGAGCATATCGAACAGACCGTGATGGGTTATCCCGGCGTGCTGGGTGTACATGACCTGATGGTGCACGACTACGGCCCCGGCCATCAGTTTGCATCCATCCATGTGGAGCTGCCCGCCGAGCAGGACCCGCTGGAAGCGCACGACCTGATCGACAACATCGAGCGGGACTTTATGAAAAACGACCATCTGATGGTGACCATCCACTATGACCCCATCGTCACCTCGGACGCCGCCGTGGGGGTGCTGCGCAGCCGCCTGACCGAAAAGCTGCGCCAGCTGGACCCGGCGCTCTCACTGCACGACCTGCGCATCGTGCCGGGCAAGACCCATACCAATGTGCTTTTCGATCTGGTGCTCCCCGCGGGCTATGCCGGGGACAAGGTGGAACTGCTGACCCAGATGGAGCAGTTCATCAAAGAGCAGGATCCCACCTATAACTGCATCATCAAGCTGGAACAAAGCTATACGGCTGCGGCTCATAAATGAGGGGGAGCCGCCCCGCACAGGCTCTGTGCAGATATAAGGAAAGCAGAGGGAAAGTAGTATGTTGAACGAGACCTACCGCGCCATGTTGAACAACAAAAGCGTCATCCGCGAGACCTTCATGTATGGCAGACAGCGCGCTGCCCAGATCGGCAGCGAGAACGTGTTCGATTATTCACTGGGCAACCCCAGCGTGCCCTGCCCGCCGGAGTTCACCGAAGCCATGCAGACCCTGCTGGCACAGGAAGAGCCGGTAAGCCTGCACGGCTATTGCCCCAGTCAGGGCGACCCGGGCTTCCGCACCGCAGTGGCGGCGCATCTGACCGAGACCTTCGGCCTGCCCTACGCGCAAAAGCACATCTTCCCCACCACCGGCGCGGCGGGTGCCATTGCCCACGCCATCCGGGCGGTGACCCAGCCCGGGGACGAGGTGCTGACCTTTGCGCCTTACTTCCCGGAGTACGGCCCCTATGTGGCGGGCACCGGCGCAGTGCTGCGGGTGGTGCCCCCGCAGGCACCCACCTTTCAGCCCAATCTGGATGCCTTTGCACAGATGCTGACCGAAAAGGTCACCTGTGTGCTCATCAACACGCCCAATAACCCCACCGGCGTGGTCTACTCTGCCGACACTCTGACCCGCATGGCGGAGATTTTGACCGAAAAAAGCGCCCAGTACGGACACAATATCTTCTTGGTCAGTGACGAGCCCTACCGGGACATCGTGTTTGACGGCAAGACTGTGCCTTACCCGGCGGCGTTCTACCCCCACACCCTGACCTGCTTCTCCTACTCCAAGAGCCTGAGCCTGCCCGGCGAGCGTCTGGGTTATGTGGCGGTGCGCCCGGGGTGCGAAGGCGAGGACATCCTTGTGGACATGATGAGCCAGATCTCCCGCTTTACCGGCCACAACTGCCCGCCCAGCATCATCCAGCGGGCGGTCAGCCGCTGCCAGAAGGTGACCAGCGACCTTTCGGTCTACCAGACCAACATGGAACTGTTGTACCAGAAGCTCACCGCGCTGGGCTTTGAAGTGGAGCGCCCGGGCGGCACCTTTTATATCTTCCCCAAGGCACTGGAAGAGGACGCCAACGCCTTCTGTCAGAAAGCCCGGGAATTTGATCTGCTGCTGGTGCCCAGCGACAGCTTTGGGGTAAAGGGCTATGTGCGCCTTGCTTACTGCATCGACACCGAAAAGGTAAAGCGCAGCCTGCCCGCCTTTGAAAAGCTGGCAGCCGCCTACCGCAAGTAACCGGAACGCCCCTGCATGGGGCATAAAATACAAAACCAATAGAGGAAAGGGAACCCTGCTATGGAAAAGATCAAGATGACGACCCCGCTGGTAGAGATGGACGGCGACGAGATGACCCGCATCCTGTGGAAGATGATCAAGGATGAGTTGATCCTCCCCTTTGTGGACCTCAAGACCGAGTACTACGATCTGGGTCTGCCCAACCGCGATGCCACCGCAGATCAGGTGACCATGGATGCCGCCCTCGCCAACAAGAAGTACGGCGTGTCGGTCAAGTGCGCCACCATCACCCCCAACGCCCAGCGCGTGGAGGAGTACAAGCTGCACGAGATGTGGAAGAGCCCCAACGGCACCATTCGCGCCGTGCTGGACGGCACCGTGTTCCGCGCGCCCATTATGATCGACAGCATCCAGCCGGTGGTCAAGAACTGGAAAAAGCCCATCACCATCGCCCGCCACGCCTATGGCGATGTGTATAAGTGCACCGAGTTCCGCATTCCCGGTGCAGGCAAGGCAGAGCTGGTGTTCACCGGTGCAGACGGCAGCCAGCAGCGCGCCACCGTCTTTGATTTTGAGGGTGCCGGTGTGCTGCAGGGACAGTACAACAAGGACGATTCCATCCGCAGCTTTGCCCGCAGCTGCTTCAACTATGCACTGGACGTGAAGCAGGATCTGTGGTTCGGCGCAAAGGATACCATCTCCAAGAAGTACGACCACACCTTCAAGGATATCTTCCAGGAGACTTACGATGCCGAGTACAAGGAAAAGTTTGAAGCTGCCGGCATCACCTACTTTTACAGCCTCATCGACGATATCGTGGCGCGTGTCATCCGCAGCGAGGGCGGCTTTGTCTGGGCGTGCAAGAACTACGACGGCGATGTGATGAGCGATATGGTATCCAGCGCGTTCGGTTCGCTGGCAATGATGACCTCCGTGCTTGTCACACCGGACGGAAAGTACGAGTACGAGGCGGCGCACGGAACCGTACAGCGCCATTACTATAAGCATCTGAAGGGGGAGGAGACCTCCACGAATTCCGTTGCAACCATTTTTGCATGGACGGGCGCACTCAGAAAGCGCGGAGAACTGGACGGCAGTCACGAGCTGGAAGAGTTTGCCGACAAGCTGGAAAAAGCTTGTGTTAAGACCATCGAGGATGGTAAAATGACAAAAGACCTTGCGCTGATTACAACCATCCCTAATCCGGTTGTATTAAACAGTGAAGATTTTATCAAGGCAATTCGCAGCACGTTAGAAGGAATGTTATTGTTATGATTTTATCCTGTCAGAATATTTCCAAGTCATTCGGGACAGACGAAATTCTCAAAAATGTAAGTTTTCATATCGAAGCAAATGAAAAAGCAGCGATTGTCGGCATCAATGGTGCCGGCAAGTCTACGCTGCTTAAAATTATTATGCAGAAAGAGACGCCGGATACCGGCGAGGTGATCTGGAGCAATGAGAACTTCCTGCAGCTGGCCGGCGTGCGGGAGCACGTGTTTGAGATCAAGGTGGAGGACACGGTGCCGGACTTTCCGGTGGAGTGGCTGCTGGAGGGCAAGCAGGAGTGCCCGGAGCGGGTGGCG
>ERZ834722.3102-NODE-3102-length-11797-cov-14.404105_pt1 | contig 11797 bp, 12 predicted proteins | sample MGYA00519576_ERZ834722 | MGnify/ENA primary metagenome ERZ834722 (study PRJEB31850, sample SAMEA3708759) | human gut metagenome | biome: human gut; feature: human-associated habitat; material: faeces | place: China | collected 2014 ...
CCCGCCACCACACCCTGCTGGTGCAGCTGCTGGACTGCCGCCACGCCCCCAGCGCCGACGATGAGCAGATGCTGCGCTACCTGCACTATCACCAGATCCCCTACGTGGTGGCCCTGACCAAGGCCGACAAGCTCAAAAAGAGCCAGCTGGCCAAGACGCTGGAAGACTTTGAAAATCTCTGCCGCCCCTATGGCTGCCAGAAGGTGGTGCTGACCAGCGGCGAGAACGGCTACGGCATCCCGGAGCTGCAGGCGGTGCTCAATGCCGCTGTGGCCGGGGAACAGGAAGCGGAGTAAACCATGGCCTACAACGAATTTGCCTATTTCTACGATGAATTCAACGGCGAGGCCGATTACGATGCCCTGTATGCCCACATCCATGCAAAGCTCAAGGAGCACGGCATCCACGACGGCATCCTTGCCGACCTTGGCTGCGGCACCGGTGAGCTGACGTTGATGCTCACGCAGGCGGGCTATGATATGATCGGCATTGACCAGTCCGAAGAGATGCTCTGCGTGGTGCGCGATAAGGCCGAACAGCTGGGCCTTTCCGGCAGGCTGCTGCTGCTCCGGCAGGACCTGCTCAAGCTCGATCTGTACGGCACCATCCGGGGCGCGGTGTCCACCTTTGACACCTTCAACCACATCCCGGACCTCGACACCGCCATTGCCAACGCGGGCTTTTTCATGGAGAAGGGCGGGGTGTTCCTGTTCGATATGAACACGCCCTACAAACACCGGAACGTGCTGGGCGACAACGCGTTCACCTTTGAGGAAGAGGATGCCGCCTGTGTGTGGCGCAACCACTACGATGCCGCCAACCGCCGCGTGGAGATCACCGTGGACATCGACTACCACGAGACCGGCGAGCACTTCCACGAGCAGTTCTGCGAGTACACCTACGACCTTGACACCATCCGCACCGCGCTGGAAAAGCACGGCTTTGCGCTGGAAAGCGTCTGCGACGGCGAGACCTTCGGCCCGCTGACCGATGACAGCCAGCGCTATTTCTTCTGCGCAGTCAAGCAGTATACACAATTGGAGGGATAACTTTATGGCAAATCTGATCCGCGGCCTGTCGGAGAACGGCGGGGTCGTGTTCTGCGGCGTGGATTCCACCCAGATCGTCCGCAAGGCCGAAAAGCTGCACACCACCAGCGCCACCTGCAGCGCGGCACTGGGCCGTCTGCTCACCGGCGCGGCCCTGATGGGCTCCATGCTCAAGGACGACCGTGACCAGATCACCCTGCGTGTGTCCGGCGGCGGCCCGGCGGGCGTGGTCATTGCCTGCACCGACGGCACCGGCAACGTGAAGGGCTGCATCGATCACCCCTTGGTGGAGCTGCCCGCAAAGCCGAACGGCCACCTGGATGTGGGCGGCGCTGTGGGCAGAGACGGTGTGCTCACCGTCATCCGGGACAACAGCCTGCAGAAGGAGCCTACCGTGGGGCAGGTGCCGCTGGTCTCCGGCGAGATCGCCGAGGACCTGACCGCCTACTACGCCTACAGCGAGCAGGTGCCCACCGTCATGGCGCTGGGCGTGCTGGTGGACAAAGACCTGTCCATCCTGTGCGCAGGCGGCTTTATGGTGCAGCTGCTGCCCGGTGCCACCGATGCGGAGATCGATCAGCTGGAAAAGAATATCGCGGCCATGCCGTCCGTCACCACCCTGCTGCACGAGGGCAAGACCCCCGAGGACATGATGCAGCTGGCGCTGGCGGGTTTTGACCCCAACGTGCTGGACGAGCGCGATGTGCACTACCAGTGCGACTGCAGCGCCGAGCGCACCAAGGAGATGCTGTTCAGCCTTGGCCGCAAGGAGCTGGTGAGGATGCGCGACGAGGACCCCGCCTGCGAGGTGGTGTGCCACTTCTGCCACAGCAAGTACCAGTACGACCTGAACGACCTGCTTGCCGAGTACGACGCGCAGGCAGCGGAGAACAAATAAGACGCAAAATGCAAAAGGGCTTTCCCGGAAATGGGAAGGCCCTTTTGCGTATCACCCGCAGATGTCCGCTGCCACGGTGTAGGTGACGGTATAGTCCAGTACATTGCCGTTCACGGTGCAGTCCTCTTTGCGGGCGATGTGCTCCGCGTCCGGCCATGCGGCGTACAGCGCCTGCAGGCTTTGCAGCCGGGCCAGCGCGGCGGCCTGCGCTTCGGTGCGGTGCAGCGTTTCCGGCTGCTGCACATAGCGGCAGGTCTCCTCCACAGAGCAGGGCAGGGCAAGGCCCAGCAGCGGCACCTCCGGCTGAAAGTGCCGGAGGATCACCGCCGCATGTTCCGGCGCAGGCGCGGCGGGCAGGGGGAAGGTGTGCCCGAACGCTGTCACCCGGTATGCGCGGGTGCACACGCCGGTGTACTGCTGCACCGTCTCTTCCAAGGGCACGGTGCGGGTGTCGCTCCACTCAAACTGCGCAACCACCGTTCCGGCGGCGGGCGCAAAGATCAGGGTGCCGTCCCGCTCGGCGCGGGCTGTGCCAATGAGGCCTTGCCCGGCTTCCACCTGCTGGCCCGGCTGCACCAGCATGGTGCCGCTGGTAAGGTTCGTGCGCAGAACAGTGCCGCTGCATTTTGCCCGGATGCCGTGCAGCGTTCCGGCGGCAATGTCCGGCTTGGGCCTGGCCGCGGCGGCTTCCACCACCAGCCGCCCTTTGGCAAAATTCAGGCTGGCCCAGGAGAACTCGCCGCTGTGCAAAAGGGCGTACTCCCCGGCGGTGAGCTTTGCCTCGGTCACAGCCGCACCGGGCTGCAGGCCCGCTTCCCGCAGGACGGCGCAGGCCCGCGCAGCCTGTCCGGTGGTGAGGGAAGAGGTGTCCGCATACCAGACGAATTGCTGTGCAAAGAGCAGCAGCGGCACAAACACCGTCAGCCCCGCCCAAAGCCCGGCCCGGCGCAGCAAGGGGCGCAGGCGGAAATACAGCCCCAGCTTCCGGCGGATGCGCAGCCGCACCCGGTGCTTGCGGGCCAGCGCGGCAAGGCGCGGGTACTGCCACGCGGCGCACCGCCCGCCAAACCCTCCCGGCAGGGCCGTTACCCCGTAGGGATGCAGCCCGGCCCGGGCGGCAGCGGTAAGCAGGGCTTCGGTGCTGCCATTGCATGCGGTGAACTCCACCGCGGCCCAAAGGCTTACCGGTTCCATGGGCACCTCCTAGTCATCCGCAAAGTCCGTGCGCACGAACCGCCCCCGCAGGGTCAGGCGGCTGGCGGTAAGGGTGACGATCTTCAGCCCGTCGCCGTAGATGGTCAACCGGCCATGGGGCATCTGCAGGCACAGCCGGTCGGGGCTGTAGGCCAGAATGCGGCAAAAGTGTTCCACCTCCATGCGGCCCCCGCTCAGGTAGACGGCAGGGGCGTGGTAAAAGCCCTGCGGCGGCTGACGGAACAGCAGGGCCAGCCAGCTTTGCGGCCTAAGCCGCTTTTTGCGCTTGGCACACATCCCATTCCCTCCCATCCCGCAGTTCTGCCCGCGGCGCGCTGCTACATATATATGGATGCGGAGGGCTGAGTTATGAATCGAAGCTGGAATTTCCGGCGGGGCGTGCTGCTGGCGCTGGCAGGGTACACGGCGTTTCTGGTGTTTGCCGCGCCGCAGCGCTGTGCCGATGCCCTGCAGGCGGGGCTGCGGCTGTGCGGCGGGCCGCTGCTGGTATCGCTGTTTCCGTTCCTCATCGTATCGGCGCTGGCGGCAGGCTGCGGGGCCGGGCAGTGGCTGGGCTTTGTGTTCCGGCCTGCGGCGCGGCTCATGGGCATCCGGGCAAAGGGTGCGGGCGGCGTGCTGCTCATTGGGGCCTTGGGGGGCTTTGCACCGGCGGCGGTGGCTGCGTCCGAAGCCGTGCGCACCGGTCAGCTCACTTCCCGGCAGGCCTCGGCGCTGCTGCCCGCCTGTGTGTGCAGCGGGCCGTCCTTTGTCATCCTCACGGTAGGGCAGCAGATGCTGGGCAGCCGCGCGGTGGGGGTGCGGCTGTTTGCGGCCCAGCTGCTGGCGGGATACCTCACGGCGGCGCTGCTGTGCCGGATGCAGGGCGGGGCCGGGCAGGCTCCACCTGCGCAGGGGGAAACCATTCAGCTGCCCGCACTGGACGCGGTGATCGCGCAGGCGGCAGTGACCTACCTGAAGCTCTGCGGCTTTGTGCTGTACTTCCGGCTGCTGGCGGCAGGGTGCGGGGCATTGCTGCCACAGCCGTGGGCGGCGCTGCCCGCCATGCTGCTGGAAGTGTGTTCCGGCTGCGATCAGGCCGCCCGCACCGGGCTGTGGGCCAGCACGCTGTGCTGTGCGGCGCTCAGTGTGCAGGGGGTGTCGGTGCTTTTGCAGGTGCGCACCATCTGCCCGGCCGAGATCTCGCTGCGGCCTTTGCTGGCAGCGCGGGCGGTGCATCTGCCGCTTTCGGTGGCGCTGTTCTGGCTGGGCAGCACCGTGCCGGTGCAGGCCGTGCAGACCTTTACCACCCTGACCGAACGGGTGGTGGTGCTGCGCCGCGTGCCGCTGGACTGCGCCCTGCTGGCCTTTGCCGTGTGCTGCATCACGGTGGAGGAGTTGGCGCGTTGAGGTGCGGGCCGCGTGCTGGGAGCTTTCTCCGCGAACAGCCCGGGACTCCAGTCCCGCCCCTGTGCTTACGCACGGGGCCCCACCCCCAGGACATTCGCTGGAGAAACTCCCAGCCCACAGCCCTTGGTTTCAGGGAACTTTATCAGGTGCTACTGTAGGAGCGTTATCTGAGCAAGTTTAAACTTTTAAACGATACAACGATTGAAAAGTAACTTTGTCAAGGTGAGAAAGTTCCATTGTTCTGAGAAAGTTCCAACTTTGTCAAATATCCGAACTTTGTCAAGCTGACAAACATCAAATTTATAACGCAGATAAGTATTTAAAATGGAACTTTGTCAGATGTTTCTCCACAGTAGCAGGTATACCAGCGATTCCTGCCATCTTTTCCACGTATCGCTTGCTTTGCGATTTGGCTGGACTTCGTGAGGTCACGGTACACACGGTTGTATGTACTGTCGCTGCACCCGACCTCCCGCAGGACGGCGGCGCGCAGCTCGTTGCTGGGCATCGACCCAAGGCGGCTCTCGGACAGAACGTTCAGGATGGCGCTGCGGGTGTCCTGCCGGGTCTCCGCCGTGCGCACCCGCCGCTCTTCAATGAAGTCGGCATCCTTCTTGTCGGTGTAGCCGTCAAACACGGCCCGCGCAGTCTTTACGCCCTCCACCTCCACATCGTCGATGTGCATCAGCACCGTCTGCTGGGGGCGGGCGTAGCTGTTTTTCTCGTGGCTGAGATAAATTTTGCCGTCGTTCTTGGCGCGGCCCATCATCAGCACGCTGCGGGCCATGTCCCAGATATCCGAGCTGTCGGCCAGACGTGCGCGGCCGGAAACGCCCTGCTTTTTGTTGGAGTGCATCACGATGAGCACCGCGCAGCCCTGTTTTGCGGCAATGGCGCGCAGCGGCAGCAGGGCACCGCGCATCTGGTTGCGGCTTGCCATCTCCACATCGGAGGGCAGAAAGCTCTGCAGCGGGTCCACGATGAGCAGCAGCGGCCCGGCCTTGGCGGCAAAATCCGCCAGTGCCTGATCCTTGAGGGTGAGGGGCTGGCCGGTCTTGCCAAAGTAGTCGTCGGCGGTCAGCACCAGCACCCGGTTCATGTCGGCCCCGGCCGCCAGCAGACGGGCCTTGAGCACCTTGCCGGGGTCGTCCTCGCCTGCAAGCAGCAGCACCTTGCCGGTCTGCTGCGGCGGCAGCGGAAAAAAGCCGGAGGTCTTGCCCGCCGTCACATAGGCAATGAGCTGTGCCTGCCAGATGCCCTTGCCGGTGCCGCCGTCGGCACCCAGCAGCGACACTTCGCCCAGCGGCAGCAGCTGCGGCACAAGCCACGCCACGCTCTGCATGGGCACATCGGCCAGCAGGCCGGGCTGCGCTGCGCTGCCCTCCAGCGCAAGCTTGCGCTGCTTTGCGTCCGCGTTCGCGGCTGCCATAAAGGCTGCGGGGTCGGCCTGCCACGCCTGCTTGCAGGTGTTGAGCCATTGATCGATCTTGTAATTGACGGCGGGCAGCTGCATGTTGCAGGCTGCGCCGCGCACGTCGTCCAGCAGGTCTTCCCGTGCATCCGGGTCGGTCTGGTGGAACATTACCGCAAAGGTCAGGCGGCTGAACAGCTGCTGCTCGGTCCTGCAGGCATCCAGCATGTTCAGAAAGTCTGTGCGGTCCTGAATGGATACTCCCAAAATACATTTCTCCTTTCGCTGTGGTTTATGACTGGAAGCAAAACCAAATGTTGTTGTAATAAGTATAACTCTGAAAAAACAACGTGTCAACAAATAGTTTTTGCGCAAAAAGCCACAGCTTCCGGGGAGAAAATGCACCGGAAAATGGGAAAAGAAAAAGAGAAGGCGGGCACCTTCTCTTGACAAAACGGCAAAAAATAACTATACTACAAATAGAAAAGGTGCTGTCCGCAATGGTCAGCTCCTTCCGGTTGGATCAATAAGAATGACCGCTTACCGTTTGGAGACAGGGGCGGTCATTTCTTATTGTTATGGATCTCTTTGAAGATTGCCCATGCGATCTGAAATGTAATCCCAACTGTGCCGCCAACAATGACGAACAGCTGCAGAACATCGTTCAACACCATGATGCATCCCCCCTTCCGCGTTTGCGAACGGGGGAACAAACAATAAGCTTTTACGTCCCCCGGACGCTTGCCGGAGGGAAGCATGACCACCTGCGCTTGCAGACAGCACCTAATCACCGCCTTTTCGGGCGGTATTTTTAGTTTAACATACTTTCTGACGAAATACAATAAGAACCCACAGAAACGACGCTTTGTAAAATTTTATGGTGCATGGTTGCTTTTTGAAAAAAGCAGAGTATAATAAAAGTGAGAAAGTAAGAAAATCGCACAAAGGAGGATGAAGGATGCTGACGGAATTGAGGACAAAATCCCAGATCACCATTCCAAAGGATATTGTAATGAAGATGGGCCTGCGTGAGGGCGACAAGCTGGAGATCGTGGAGAAGGATGGCGTGATCGAGCTGATGCCGGTAGCCGTTTACCCCAAAAAGTATCTGGACGAGCTGCGCAGCGAGATCAACGAAGCAAAGGCCAAAATTGCGGCAGGGGAGCAGCCGGTGTTCGACACTGTGGACGCACTGTTTGAAGCGCTGGACGGTGCGGACGAATGAATTACAGGATCACCTACACCAAACGATTCATAAAGAACCTGAAGCGTTTGAACGCAGCGGAGCGGGCGCAGCTGAAAAAGAAGCTGGAAATTCTGGAAATGGATCCGCTGTATCCGTCGCTGCGCACAAAGCGTATTCAAGGCACGGTAGACTTGTTCGAGTTCAGCGTAAACATGGACGTGCGGGTCATCTGGCAGTACGACGGTGATACGATCATTCTGCTGTTGGACATTGGACACCATGATATTCTGAATCAATTTTAAAAGCCTGTAAACACGATAAAAAGGCCGCTGCGTTCACATGCAGCGGCCTTTCCATTTGATGGGGAGTATTCAGCGGCGGTTTACTGGATGCCGGTCACAGGGTAGTCCTGATCCTCAACGGCCTTCTTCAGCACGTCGTCGGCGACCTCGGCGTTCAGGGTGACGATGGCGGTGCCGGCCTCGTGGCTCACCACGGCCTCGTCCACCTCGGGCAGGGCTTCCAGAGCCTTCTTCACGCGGGCTTCGCAGTGGCCGCACATCATGCCTTCCACTTTCAGGGTCTTCTTCATGGTATTATCCTCCGTTTTGACTTCGGGCGCTTCGGCGTCCGATTTTTTGTTATTTTCAGCCGCAGACTGCACCGGGGCAGCAGCGGGAGAAGCGGTTTTGTGGTCGTGCCTGGTGCTGTGCAAATCGAATAGGTTCAGCCGCAGGGCGTTGCTCACGACGCAGAAGCTGGACAGGCTCATGGCAGCAGCACCGAACATGGGATTCAGCGTCAGGCCGAAGGGAATGAACAGACCAGCCGCCAGCGGGATGCCGATGATATTGTAGATGAACGCCCAGAACAGGTTCTCGTGGATGTTCCGCAGGGTGGCGCGGCTGAGGCGGATGGCCGCAGGCACGTCCGAGAGCTTCGAGTTCATCAGCACGACGTCGGCGGCGTCAATGGCCACGTCGGTGCCTGCGCCGATGGCAATGCCGGTGTCGGCACGGGTGAGGGCGGGAGCGTCGTTGATGCCGTCACCCACCATGGCCACCTTGCCGCTGGCCTGTAGCTGGCGGATGACGGCCTCCTTGCCGTCGGGCAGGACGCCCGCGATGACCTCGTCCACGCCCGCCTGCCTGCCGATGGCGTCGGCGGTGCGCTGGTTGTCGCCGGTGAGCATCACGACCCGGATGCCCATGTTCTGCAGCTGACGGATGGCTTCGGGGCTGTCCTCCTTGATGGTGTCGGCCACGGCGATAACGCCCAGCAGACGGCCTGCGCCGCCGAAGAAGAGGGGAGTCTTGCCCTCAGAGGCCAGCTTTTCAGCCTGCTGTGCCAGTGCGGCGGGCAGGGTGAGCTTGGTCTGGATGAAGGCGGCATTGCCGGCATAGATGCCCATGCCGTTCAGCTTGGCCGCCAGACCATTGCCCGGCAGGGCCGCGAAGTCAGTGACTTCCGGGGGAGTGATGGCCTTTGCCTCGGCGTCGGCCAGAACAGCCTTTGCCAGAGGGTGCTCGCTGCGGCTTTCCAGCGCTGCGGCCAGCGTCAGAAGCTCCGTCTCGGAGACACCCTCAGCGGGCAGCAGGTCGGTGACGCGGGGTGCGCCCTCGGTGATGGTGCCGGTCTTGTCCAGCGCCACGATCTGGGTGCGGCCTGCGGCTTCCAGCGAGGCGGCAGTCTTGAAGAGGATGCCGTTTTTTGCGCCGAGACCATTGCCCACCATAATAGCCACAGGTGTTGCAAGGCCCAGTGCGCAGGGGCAGCTGATGACCAGAACGGAGATGCCGCGTGCCAGCGCATAGCCCAGCTCGTGGCCCAGCAGCAGCCAGACGATGGTGGTCACGACGGCGATGGAGATGACCGCCGGGACGAAGAAGCCCGACACGGTGTCAGCGATTTTTGCGATAGGAGCTTTGGTGGCGGCGGCATCGCTGACCATCTTGATGATCTGAGCCAGCGTGGTATCCTCGCCCACGCGGGTGGCCTCGCAGCGGAGGAAGCCCGACTGGTTGGTGGTGGCAGCGCTGACTTTGTCGCCGACGGCCTTGTCCACCGGGATGCTTTCGCCGGTCAGGGCGCTCTCGTTGACTGCACTGGTGCCTTCCAGCACCACGCCATCCACCGGGATATTCTCGCCGGGGCGGACCACAAAGACGTCGCCCTTCTGCACGTCGGCGATGGCCACGGTCACTTCCGCGTCGTCCCGCACCAGCGTGGCGGTCTTGGGGGCCAGCTTCATCAGGCTCTTGAGGGCGTCGGTGGTCTTGCCCTTGGAGCGGGCTTCCAGCATCTTGCCCACCGTGATGAGGGTCAGGATCATGGCGGCAGACTCGAAGTAGAACTCCATCATATAGTGCATGACGAGCTCGTCGTTGCCGTCCACCTGGGCACGGGTCATGGCGAAGAGGGCGTAAGTGCTCCACACGAAGCTTGCCATGGAGCCGAGGGCCACCAGCGTATCCATGTTGGGTGCGCCGTGGATGAGGCCCTTGAAGCCGTTGATGAAGAACTTCTGGTTGATGACCATGACGATGCCCGCCAGCAGCAGCTGCACAAGGCCCATGGCGATGTGGTTGCCGTCGAACCAGCGGGGCAGGGGCCAGCCCCACATCATGTGGCCCATGGAGAAGTACATCAGCACCAGCAGAAAGCCCAGCGACGCAATGAGCCGCCGCTTGAGCTTGGGGGTCTCGTGGTCGGCCAGCGCGTCAAGGTCGGCGCTGGTGGCGCTGGCAGCCGCCGCGCCCGCACGCTTGGGGCTGGCACCGTAACCGGCATCCTGCACGGCCTTGATGATCTCGGCAGAGCTGGCGGTGCCCTCCACGCCCATGGAGTTGGTCAGCAGGCTCACCGAACAGCTGGCAACGCCGGGCACCTTGCTCACGGCCTTCTCCACCCGGGCGGAGCAGGCTGCGCAGCTCATGCCGGTAACGTTGTATTGTTCCATAAAATATCACTCCTACGTTGAGTATGCACGGGAACGGGCTTCTTATTTCATGAGCTTGGGCAGCAGATTCATCAGCTCGTCCAGCTTTGCCTCGCTGCCCGCACGCAGGTCGTCCGCCACGCAGGTGGAGATGTGCTGTGCCAGCAGCTCCTTGGAAAAGCTGTTCAGCGCCGAGTTCGCCGCCGCCACCTGCACAAGGATGTCCACGCAGTAGGCATCCTTTTCCAGCATGCCGCGGATGCCGCGCACCTGCCCCTCGATGCGGCTGAGCCGGTTCAGCAGGGCCTTGTATTCCTCCGGGCTGCGGTCTTTGTGGCGGCAGCAGACTGCACCTTCGGTGTCAGCTGCAGCGGGACAGCAGCTTTCGGCAGCTGCCTCGGGGGCTGGATGGGCAGGGGTGGTGCCGCAACAGCAGCAGGGCTTTTTCTCGTTGTCCATAAAATATCTCCTTTACCCATAGGGGGTATGAATCTTACGGCATGAGTATAGCACAGCAAACCCGATAAATCAAGTAGGAAATTGAAAAATACAAACAAAAAGAGGGAAGGCACTGCAAATGCCTTCCCTCTATCAAATAACTTTTACTTCTCCAGAATCCGCGGCACAAACAGGCCCAGCATCTTGCCCCACCAGTACCACTCGTGGGAGACATCGCCGCCCCAGACCTCGAGGTGGGCGGGCAGGCCCTGTGCGGCCAGCACATCGGCCAGCGCCTGCGTGTCGGCTTTGGCATCGTCCTCGTAGGCACCCTGACCGGCGCAGAGCATCAGGCTGTTCTCCTTGGCCTTGGCCAGAGCCAGCTTGTCGGCGATGCCGTTCTCGGCCAGATACTGCAGGGGAGAGCAGCGCAGCACCAGATCGTCGGCTTCACTGCCCCAGAAGCGGGCCAGATCGTAGATGCCGGAAAGGCCGATGGCACCGGCAAAGAGCTTGGGACGGCGCAGGCGGCAGTTGACGGCGTGCACAGCGCCAAGGTCGATGCCCACACACCACAGCTTAGCATCCTTTGCGGCACCGTTCAGGGCCAGCACCCGGGGTGCCAGCTCGGCGGTAAGGTAGACGAAATACTTTTCCTCCATCTCGGCGCGGCGGCGCACCGGGATGTCGCCGTTCAGCACGGCCTCGCCGTCAATGCTGTCGGCACAGAACAGCTGCACCTTGCCCTCGTTCAGCAGCGGGGCAATGGCATCGGGCATGCCGTTGTTCTCCCAATCGTAAAAGCGGCCGCCGCGGGCAGGCAGGGCCAGCACCGGCACACCGGCGCTGCCATACACCTTGAACTCCATCTCGCGGTTCAGCACGCTGCTCCACTCTTTGTAATAGGTACCCTGGATCATAAATCAAGCACTCCTTGTTTCTATATTCACCGGCCCGGGCGCAGTCGCTGCACGTCGGTACCGGTCGTTAGCGATCAAAAGAAAGCTTTCTCTGGAAATATCACACGAACTGGTTGCGCTGGGCATCGTACTCGTAGCCCACGGCCCGGAGCTTTGCGCAAAGGCCGGCCTTGTCGGCATCCATGTCTTCGCACAGAGCATCGAGGTTTTTGTAAAAATCACGCAGCTTCAGGTTCACCACGCTCAGCAGCATGATGGGATCGTTGGGCAGAGCCATGTGTTTTGCCTCCTTACAGCAACAAAAAAAGCCGGCCACTCGACAAAGTGACCGGCCACATACACCAAATTAGACAGCG
>ERZ834722.3108-NODE-3108-length-11782-cov-5.722862_pt1 | contig 11782 bp, 11 predicted proteins | sample MGYA00519576_ERZ834722 | MGnify/ENA primary metagenome ERZ834722 (study PRJEB31850, sample SAMEA3708759) | human gut metagenome | biome: human gut; feature: human-associated habitat; material: faeces | place: China | collected 2014 ...
AGGGTACCGCCTCGCGGTGACATCGTTTTTATGTCAACCTTGGTCTAACAGAGCCTTTATTTTTCTATCACACTCCCGATGACGCATTATCAATTGCTAATTACTGTCGCTAAAGAAAAACGCCTCGTGTCTCTTTTTAGACACGAGGCGGAGCGATATGCAGATAGCACAGCGATTATTTACCTTTGGCTTTTGACTCAAGCAGGTCCCTTTGCTGGTTCGCGAACTCAACCGTTTCTTTTATCGAATAGGTTTTCTCATTGTCCGCCTGCCCATTCGACTCGCCAGCGCTGTCATACTCAGTCCCGTTTAATCGAAAATACTTCCCAGCGCCCAAGCCGCTTGAATACCCAAGACCCGTAACCTCATTCCATTTGTCTGGTTCTTCTTCCTGGCTGATCTCTTCACCATTTACACTACACGTAGACGATTGGCCGCCATCGGCACTCGCCAACGGCGTCATTGTCGTGAAAACCGTTGCAGCGAGCTTTCCCTCTTTATCGGCTGTAACGACAAAATTCTCAAACGTTCTTATGTCATCAGCCATATACATCGACTGTGCAAGCAACATCGTTGTTGGACGTTTATCAATTCCGTCTAAAACATATAGGTAGCTTGCGCCCTCAACCGTAGGGTATACATTGAAACAGCCTATTTGCTTAAGCTGACTGCCGTCCACCGTCCAGACTTCGATGGTTTTCAGGTAATACTGTCCGTCCATCATATTGGCATAGTCATCGCTCACTATATCCTTTGCGTCCATCGGGTGGGCAACCACCAACTCCTCAAAGCCGTCACCGTCAAGATCGGCCAGATCGATAAATCCAACACCATCGCACGATGCCGCACGCCAGTCATCCCCACTCGACATCTCAAAATAGCGAGCTTTACCGTACTTCTTCTCAAGTTCTTCGACTTTATCTAGATACAGCTTATATTTTTCCGATACGGACAGTTTTCCCTTGTTATCACCTTTATCTTTCGTTCCGTCAGACTTCCAGTCATCCGCCTTTGTATCATCTTCGTCGGATGGCTTGAACTCGACGTTCATGTTGCCGTCATTTGTCACTGACACATCGGCCTTAAGATTTGCATTTGTAGAGGGGTCCTTCGTCGAAATCGTATAACCACCCGATGTCAAACCCAGTTGAGTGGGAGAAAATTCATCCCCATCAACATGATAGGTAGTCGTCACTCCGTCAGAATCAGTCACGCTCAGGCCGTAGTCCTTGAGCTTCTCGCCATCTTTACCGTACAGCGCTATCTTCGCATCGGGAGCAATTCTTACCGTTTTAGAACGGCCATATGACGCAGATGATATAGCTGGAGAAGAATCCGACGATTCACCTGTCGTCCCGCTATAGTAAATAACACCGGCACCAAGTAGCACAAAAAGCGCAATAATCACGCCACCCACGGCAATTCTTTTTCGCTTGATTGTCTCACCCGGCCCTTCCTCCTCAGGACGATGTCCATTCTCGCCATCCGGCGAAATATCCATCTTTTGAGTCTCTTCGTATTTCATGACCACTTTTGCCCCAAGGGGAACTCCACACTGTGGACAAAATTTCTTTCCTTCAGGAATCTCTTTTCCACATGAGGTGCAATACATAATTCAATCCTTTAGTTCTTGCTCGTTTCGTCACTTTTAGCCCTGATTGCCGGCTTTTTCCACACCAAGCGGCAAGAGTTGAGCGATAGCCTCTCCACTCACGCTTGGATTCAAAATCACATATAGATCGTCCGCCTCAACAAGATAGGAAGCGTCATCGCAAACCACAACCTGAATATCCGCCACGTCGATGTCGATTCCGTTCGATTCTGCATACCTCTTAATTGCCGCCTGAGCCTTCGCGTTGCGATTTTCTTGCGTAATGCCGAAATAACTTTCGGGCGAAACGGGGTCACCTGTTTGGATATCGAAAAAACTTCCGGTCATGGCGCTTGATTCGTCACCTGACTCATCGCCATAACTGAATGAGCATTTAATGGAAGCCAACTCCCGCAACTGGTCAAGCATGACAGCGCTCTGGGCATATCCAGTCTCAAGAGGATCGCCGCTTGACTCCGTCCAGTTTCTTGCATTCTCCCCTGCAGCGTCAAACTGCTCTTTGAGTCTCCGGTTAATCGCCCATGAAGAAATATCGTCGTTATCTTCGGTTATCTGGACATACGCCCACTGATTCGAGTAACCGTGGGTCTCGCTTCCTTTTGTATATGAAACATTTACTGTCTGCTTTGTCTCTTCGACTCCATAATGTCTAACCTTCTTGAGTCCCTCTATGCCGTCCGCTGGTTTAAAACGAATAGAATCAGGCTCTTCCGATTCATCTTTCACATCAATGACGATATGAGCGTATTCATACGCCTCCTTGCGCTGGCTTCCCTCAAAGACCCTCATACAATAGTCTCCAAGCGCGATGTCAGAAAAGCTGTCGAATGAGAATGAACCTCCTTGCTTTAGACTCAAAACTGCACTGTCCCTATCCCCGGCCGCCGCACCGCCACGCGGTATAAGCTGCACGGCGCCGTCGTCAATTGGTTCCCCGTCAGAACCACATACGACAATCTTAGTATCGGGATTAACGCACAGGTCATCGCTCCCACCATATCGGACAATGCGAACGGCATCACTACCGCCCGAAAACACGTGCGAAAGCAGTGTCTTTCCCTCGTCACTCACACCTACCATACATGCGCCAGCCATCGCCAGCGCGACTATGACCAACGCTCCGAGCGCGATATGCGTACTCTTTTGCCTAGGTTTGCGACCGCCCTGAACAGGAATCCCATGCAAATACTCGTCGTCAACGGCACACCCACAATGAATGCAGAATTTCTTTCCCGGATCTATAATCGAGCCACACTTTGGGCACTTCATATCAAACACCTATAGCAATAGCGAACAGTTACCAATCGAATTGCGGCATCCATAGATACCATCTGTTCCCGATCTTTATCGTATAGATACCAAGATTCGCAACATCACTGCTCTTGGTCTCCCCCTTCTTCAAGGCAGGCAGATCATCCAAGGCAGTGACCGTAACATCAGCCCCAAGCTTATATCCAACCGTTACCTGATCATCGATACCATATTCACTTATCTTGTCATTAATGCTGTCGACATCATCCGAATCAAGCTGATCACCCAGCTTGATTGTTGCATTGACGTCCATTTTGTCGAGGTAATCTGCGACAGAAGACACGGAGCCCATTCCATATCTGAATGCATCTTCCGCCATATCGATAATGTCCTCTTTAGTCATGTTGCTATTTTGGAGCTCAGCATTAATAACCTCAGGCGGAAAGCCGTCAATATAAGCCTCTGCGAATTCTCGAATCGAGTCCTCATCAGCACCGCTCGAAAACACCTTATTCAATGGACCATTGAGTGTCTGGGCCATCTCACTAGCTGTTCCTCGCCCACTGTCGCCACCCCCAACGAAATTACCGAAAGCGCAAATCGCAATAACGACAATCACCACGGCAACAACAAGCAGAACGAGTTTTTTATTGAACTGTATCTTATGGATAGGCTGCGAGCTTGGCACAAGGCTGGGGCTTGGCTTGGGAGACGGTTCGCCATTATTTCCCAACTGCTGTCCGCATTCGCCACAAAATACAGCGCCTGCATCAAGCTTTGCACCACATCGTGGACAATATGAGGCAGAGGTATCCTTGCGGAATACCCCTGGCATAGGCTTGCCGCAAGATCCGCAAAATACTGCTCCGTCCGGGTTATTCGCTCCACAGCTGGGACAAAACATTTTTTAATTCCCTTCTACTTTCCTATGGCTCCTCGAATCATGCCCAATGCTAGAAATATGCTTGCACCAAGCATTGAAAAGTAGATGGCCTTCATGAACAGAGAGTTATCGACCGCACGGGCTTCGCCGTTGGCACTTGCCTCCAACGCCCTATCCGCAAATCCGTCTCCGTCATCGTCTATTTCCATGCGCGTATTGACGTCTCCATTGATTCCCACCACCGCTTGCATCGCAGGGTTAACCGAAACATCGGTGAATGTGCGTCGGTCGGAATAGTCGCCCGCACTATCCATGAAGTCACATTCGACTGTCATATCACCAGATCCAGTTCCTTCGATTCTCAATTGATATTCATCATCTGAGCGTAGGCGTATTACCTTGACCTCGTTTGCACGTGTCGTTTCGCCCGTGTCTTCGGTTTCAATCTGCACGGTCCCAAAGGAGGTTCTCCTGGTTCCGTTTTCTTCAGAGGACAGCGTTTCACCGTCACGTTCAACACTCACGTCAACTGGGCATGCAACGCGAATATATGTGTAACGAACACCGTTAATCTCTGCTGCAATGTCCTCAAAAAAGCCCTTGAGGTCATCTTCGTTGGCAACATTGAAGTAACAGCCCTCACTCGCTATCGAACGCATTAGGTCCTGTCCCGAGGCACCGAGATTAAAACCCAAGGTATAGAGCTTGATGTTCTCATTCTTGTATTTTTCAGCTCGCGCTTGTATCTGTTCTTCGTTTTCACCTGTTGTCGGCAACCCGTCAGACATCAGAACTATTATTTTTCTTTGCTCACTCTTCTCCCCCGCCCCAGAACCCGATAGTAATTCGTGACCTCCGGACAACCCTAAGCCGATATCGGTGCCACCATTCGAGTCAATCGAATTAATTGCTTCCGCAGCGTAATCTTTACTTTCGCTCAGAGCACATGATGCAATCAGGTCGGAGCTGTATGCGCAAACCCCAAAACGAGCACCTTCTACATCGATATCGTCAATCATTTTGTTGGCGGCTTTTTTGACATTGGCCTCTGGATCACCATCCATAGAGCCCGATGCATCTAAAACAAGAGAAATATCTACAGGTTTTGGACTGCTTGCATCCTGCGGATTCTGCGCTTTGCCGGAATCATTCGAGGTGGTCCCCTTTAAAGCAGCGTCGAATTTCACACTGTCTACAGGCAAGTTGACCTCAACGAAGGCAGATTTTACGCGTTGAGCACGAGAAGCATTCATGCCCATCGATGATGACTTGGCCAATCGTGCCGACATCATAGTAAACAACCTTGCAAATTCTGGAAAATCAGCGGTCGATGAAAGCATGTTTGTAACCATGAATGTCAGCGTACCAAGTTGTTCGGTGGTTATGGGAGACCCAGTTAGGCTGTTATCTCCACACATTAGATATGCAGCATGGGATATGACGGTACTGTTGATATGGCAGTCCCTTAGGACAAAAAATGTGTTGTCATTCCACCAGCCGTCTTTTTTGTAGCTACTCGGATACCATCCCGTCCTGTCTGCCCGACGTGACGTTCCTTCCATACACCATTCGATAGAGTTATCGAATATCCCATTGTCAGCCTCATCCCTAATTACATAGGACATAATGTCGCTTATCGCTTCTCCCAGCGACTTTTTCTCCGATTCCTCGCCTACCGACGCGGGGCTCATCTCGTTGACTACTCCATGCGTATACTCATGAGCGAGCGTTGAAAGCGTGTAGTATTTCTTACTCTTGCCGACAGAAATAAGCGAAATCGGATTCCCTTGGCACCAACCCTGAATTTCGGCATTCAACACTCTTGCGTTAACTAAGCCGTAGACGGCGCCACCCACTCCATCTGCTCCGTCATAGCCCAAGTGATTAGCGTAGTAGTCGTATGTTTTTGAGAGGGCATCTTGAAGTATGTCCGCGTTCTCGTTCGCCTTGTCAATCCTCAGGTCCTGAACATCCCTCAGGAAATATCTCACTTTATCCTTGTTTTCGCCAAAGCAGGGTGACCCTTCATAAGTGCCAGTAAGGACTCGATCCCCGTTTTCGTCCACCCAATGACCCAGGTCATCGGTCAGCCGATATTTTTTCCCGGACTCTCCATATGCGGACAATCTTTTTTGCGCCCATTCACCGGCTCTTTCTTTAAGTCTAGCTCCGTCCAAGATGTAAATATGTCGTTGTTCGTCTGCATATCGGTATGCACCGCTATCCGACTCAAGTTGCAGCACCTCTTGATTTTTTGCTTGCGCTGGCGACCTCGTCGATTCGGCTTCGTTCATCAGATTCGTCTTACACAGCACGTCTCCGCTCACGGCCGAAACAACCACTTCATATGTTCCATCATCATTGGACAGATCGATGGCCCAAGCCTTTTCGATATCTCCGTTGTCGCGAGCATACAAAACCGGTTTGCTGTTCAGCGCCTCAGCCCCATTAAGAGCGTCTTTCGCCACGCCAACGGCCCTATCAACATCAAAGGAACCCTCTTCGCCAAACCAACATGTCGGAACACAATTCGACGAAATGCCAATAGCAGCTCCATCCCCAGTAACCGCAACCGTCGCACATCTGCCATACACGGGAATGTCGTCGACTGTCTGATCAAACCGATAGAACGTTATTCCATTGCTGTTGGTTTCCTTGTTGGAGATTAACTCTACTTTTTTGTTGCCGTTTGATACTTTATTAACTACATCGGAAACAAACTCAATTGCATCTTCATTGTTTTCTATAACGTCACTTGCGTCTGAACAGTCAATGACAGATGAAGTCTTGATATTTGTATTTGCATCAGGGTCAACGACCCCTGTCGCCACACCAACGCCATCGACAAAATCAAGTACCGATTCACGCAGGCCCAATACGTTGTGCAACCAAATGCCAGCCACCATCAGCAAAGCGAGGCCCACCACCACCAGCTTGGCAGCTGCAGACCTCGCCCGATGTCGTTTATTCCCAATCATCATTTATAAAGATTCGTTTTATCTACTTATTTACGGATGTCCGCGACAAATAGGCGCAAATGCCCGTCATGGCCACGCTGGGTATCACGAAGAGCGAAACTTCGGGCCACACCGAATTCATAAAAGCGTAAATGCACATCGTCGTTGTGCTGTGAAACGTATTGTCATCCGCATAAGGACCGATAAAGCCCACCAGCACCAATGAAACCAGAACGATCATTCCGAACTGAACCGCGATGAATTTCCAATCTTCACAGCGCATCGAACCCGGTTTCAGACGCTGTATAACTCTTAAAAAAGCATCGAGCGGAACAAAAACAAAAGACAGGGAGAAGACTGCGTAGATAAGCACGCCCATGGCAGGCTCTATTCCGCTGTACATGCCCATAAGATTCGTAACCTTCTCGAAATTAGAGAAGAACGCGACCGCGGCACTGGCCGCCATCAAACCGCCGACAATGAACGCACCCGCCAAAGCCATCTTTTCGACGGAAGACAGCGATCCCAAAAAAGCCTCTCCCGTTGCATGACCTTTTATCGGCGGCACCGGAGTCTGCAGAGCCGGAGGCGTCTGGTTTTCCCGTGAGCTGCTTTCAATCTTTTGGCCGCACGAAGGACAGAACACAGCTTCGTCTGGAATTTGTGTTCCACAATGCCCGCAAAACATAACTCTCACCCCTTGCTACAAAACTCGACCGCATTCACCGCAAAAAACATCATCTGCCTCAACCGGTGAGCCGCAGTCGGGACAGACCGCGGATCCCACAGTCACCTTTACGGCTGTGTCCTCGGGCTCTACCGGGTTCGGTTCTATACTCATTTGACTAGAAACCTGTTCATTTCGACGCCTTACTGGCGACCCGCACTGCATACAGAACTGCATTTCCTCACCGTAGCTGGCACCGCAGGCCGTACACACCCAATCGCCTTCGAACACACTTTTCGTCGACATCTTTGCGCCGCAGCCTACACAAAACGCAAAGCCAGTTGAATTGACTGTGCCACATTTGGTGCATGTTATTCCATGTCCTTCGCCGCTATTCCCTTGGTTTCCGCCCTGAAGCTCTACGAGCTGTCCGCGACACACTGCCATACGCTCTTCAATTTCAGAAATAGAGGCAAACTCTTGCGAAAAGGCACTACAAACATCGTCGTTGCTCCTGCATCTTTCGTAAGCAATCTGGCCAAGCTGTTGTATCAAGTCTTTTTTCTGAGATTGCAGCCTGGTGATTTCAGCCTGAATCTTTAGTCCTTTTGCGGCCTTATCGGCTGAACCAATTCCACGACCGAGATAATACGACGCATTATCCAGCAGGCTCATTTCTTCCCCTTCCCGCACCCTTAATCTTTTTCATTTTTATCGAGAGTGCACACAATTGCATTATCTTTTGATAATGCCCCCCCCCCGTTCGGTGGGTATAGGATTTCGTTATCATTTGATAACGAAGATTGGATAGGGTTTTGCCAGCTCCTGCATCATTTTTCAGCCAAGTTATGAACTTCAGCGACCCTGATATTTGCCGCGTCTTGTCTGATATTTCCTCATCGATTTTTGTTTTAAAGGGATCGAAAATAATAGATTTCGGTCAGAAACAAACTTGTTTTTATTTATTAGAAAAGGGAATAGCCAGAGCATATGGCCTCTCAGCCGACGGAGATGAAATAACAGATTGTCTCGTATTCGTTCCCGGCACTCCGGTTCTAACAAGCGCGGACATAGCGGCGCCCTCTCCTGAATGTTTCGAAGCTTTAACGGATTGCAATCTCATTAAGCTTAGAATTACGGATTTCTACAAAGCAGCCGAAAGTGCCCCTCAGCTTTTGTCCATTTATAATTCGTTGCTAGAGAGTGCATGGCGCAATCACTGGAAAGTCGAAAACGCCATCAGGCATCTCAGCGCAAAGAATCGATACGAATGGTTTCTGAAGGAATACCCGGGACTGATCGATGCCATCCCCCATAGATATATAGCTTCCTTTTTGGGAATGACTCCGGTAACCCTGTCTCGTGTGCGAAGTCAACATCTGACCCAATCGAGACCTGCGCAACAACCGCACTAGCGGTAAATGCCTCAATCTGAACTAAAAGAGTATGCGGACTTGTAGACAGTTTATGTTCTGATACGTGCTGGGCTCACGACAACGATGCTTATCATGAGCCCAGCACAGTATTAATCGATAGAATTCCCTATCATTATGTTTAAAGCTGCGGTAAAGACGCAGATTTCATTAGAGTCTATACACTTTTGAAGTTCAGTTATACAACTCGTTGGGTTATCTATATAGCGCTCCTGGTTGAAGCTTCCGCTTTGTTGAGAAGACTCTTCGTCTTCTTTTTTGCACCAGACCATGGAAGCCTGTCAAATTAAATTCAGCCAGGAACACATTGCCCATCCGACCTTCAAGTACAACTCCCCCGTCCAAGGCAATTGCAAAAACCGTGGCAGATTATGCTGCCGTCATTCAGCCCTCCTCAGGGACACGTTCTTGACCCAGCCGACGTGTCTTAGTCCTCATTTCTGGTGTACGTCTCGTGGTTGATAACGAGTTCGTCCCCATTAAGGAAATAAAACATGCCATCCTCTTCAGCTTCTTCTTTACTGCTGGCTTTCTTCCAATGTTCAGAGCTGATATTTCCTTGACTGCTACTTAGAACCAATGTCTCGTCTTCTTGAATCGTATAGCGATCGCAGCTCTCCAGCCACGCACCGTTATAGGTAAAAGGGACCGAGCAATCACCATTCTCATCAAATTGGAGAATTTCGTCACCATCGTCGTTTGCCCAAGTTCCAACAATCGACTTCTTTCCACAACCAACTAGACCAATCAGCGGAACAGAAGCCGCCGCAACGGCCATTTTAATTGCTGTTCTTCTCGAAAAAACTTGTGCACCCATCTATTGCTCCCAACAGACATCGCCCGAACAAAACATAATTTGATTATCTCCATAAGGTTATTTAGTGCATTATCATTTAATAATGGCCCGGCGTTTCCCAAGCATAGAGAAGAGCAAATAGCTCTATTGGGCTTAATTAATCTCTTGTTGGATCGCGTCTCGGGGCGAATCAATTGGACAATGGGCATCAAGTCGCAGCGATCGTTTGCCCCAGACAACATAGATCGCAATACATAAAAAAGGCGGTTAAGCGCATCTCTAACGCTTAACCGCCAACACGGACCCACGACTAACGCGCCGCATCAATTGCGACCTTGCCGCTCTCCAGCACGTGGACGCGACCGTCGGCGAGCATCTGCACGACCTCGGGATACAGCACATGCTCGATCGCATGGATGTGCTCCTCGAGCATGTCGACATCCCAGCCCTCCTCAACAGCCAGCGCGCGCTGGGCGATGATAGGGCCGTTGTCGTAAATCTCGTTGGCAAAGTGCACGGTCACGCCGGTCACCTTGACGCCGCGCGCAAAGGCATCGTCAATCGCATGGGCACCGGTAAAGCTCGGCAGCAGCGCCGGGTGTAGGTTGACCACGCGATTGGGGAACGCCGCCAGCAGCGGCGTGTGCACCATGCGCATATAGCCGGCCATCACCACGTACTCGCAGCCGCGCTCGAGCAGCTCATGCGCGATGATCTCGTCAGCCGCGATGGGGTCGGCATAGATATCCTTGGACAGCGTGAGTGTCTGGATACCCGCACGCTCGGCGCGCTGCAAGCCCTTGGCCGAAGGACGGCTCGACACTACAAGCTCAATCGAGGCGTTGAGCTTGCCGGCGGAGATAAGGTCGATCAGCGCCTGCAGGTTGGTACCCGAACCGCTGATGAGCACGCCGATCTTGAGCGGCTCGGCCGTATCGGTGCCGGTCGGACGGGTGTAGGGCACAAAGCCCAGGCCCTCGGCAGCAGCCATCTGCTCGTTAGCGCTCATCGGAGTACACGACCTTACCGGAGCCCTCGACGCACTCGCCCACGCGGAACGGCTTCTCGCCCAGCGCGACCAGAGCCTCGGTCACGGCGGCCTCGTCCTCGGGGGCGACGATCAGACACAGGCCGACGCCCATGTTGAAGGTCTTGCATGCCTCGTTGGGCGCGAGCTCGGCCTGACGCGACACGTAGGTGATGACGGGCGGAACATCCCAGCCCATCTCGGCGCCGTTGCGGATGACCACGGCGTCGACATCGTCGGCAAGCGCGCGATTGAGGTTCTCGGTGATGCCGCCGCCGGTGATATGGGCAATGGCATGAACGTTGGCGCCGGCGCGGAGCAGCTCCAGAATCGGCTTGACGTAGATGCGCGTGGGGGCCAGCAGGGTGTCGGCCAGCGAAGCACCGCCGAGCTCCTCGAGCGGACGGCTCAGCTCCTCGGCCTTAGCGGCAGCCTCGGGCGTACCCGGCTTGATACCGTCGACACCGATGACCTTGCGCACGAGCGAGTAGCCGTTGGAGTGCACGCCGGTGGAGGGCAGGCCCAGGATCACATCGCCGGGGCGAACGTTCGCGGGGTCGAGCATCTTGGGACGATCGACAACACCCACGGTAAAGCCGGCGAGGTCGTAATCGGCGGGAGCCATGACGCCCGGGTGCTCGGCCATCTCGCCGCCCACGAGCGCGCACCCTGCGAGTTTGCAGCCGTCGGCCACGCCCTTGATGATCTTTGCCATGTGCTCGGCCTCAATGTGACCGATGGCAACGTAATCCAGGAAGAACAGCGGCTCGGCGCCCGAAGCCAAAATGTCATTGACGCACATGGCGACCAAGTCCTGGCCCACCGTCTCGTGACGGTCCATGATCTGGGCGAGCACGAGCTTGGTGCCCACGCCGTCGGTGCCGCTAATCAGGATCGGGTCTTCCATATCCTTAAGCGCGGCGGCCGAGAACAGGCCGCCAAAGCCACCGATGCCGCCGATGACCTCGGGGCGGTTGGTGTCCTTGACCATCTGCTTAATAGCGTCGACGGCGCGGCCGCCCTCGGCGGTATCAACGCCGGCGTCCTCATACGTCACATGCTTGCTGTCGCTCATCTGAGCCTTCCTCTCCCACTACCGTGGCGCCGCGCGGGCGCCAAACGGTGCTCATAGTTGCGTTCATTTCGGCGCGCGCCA
>ERZ834722.3110-NODE-3110-length-11771-cov-2.767241_pt1 | contig 11771 bp, 16 predicted proteins | sample MGYA00519576_ERZ834722 | MGnify/ENA primary metagenome ERZ834722 (study PRJEB31850, sample SAMEA3708759) | human gut metagenome | biome: human gut; feature: human-associated habitat; material: faeces | place: China | collected 2014 ...
ATTGTGCGACGTAGGTTCTTCCGCCGATTTCCTTTTTTGCCGTATAGAAGTTTGCCATAACTTTATCCTCCGAATTATGTTAATGATTGTCTCCGTTGCTTATCTCCGTGTAAACACTCCGACACATGATATGTATAGTGGAAGGGCGGTCGGAGCGCTGCCCTTGTCGGTTCGCGTTACCTATCCACTATATATAATTATATCACAATAACTTTCAATTGTCAAGACTATTCTGACAACTTTGTTATGCCGCGATAATGTCACCGTCATAAGCGGTGAAGGTGATTTCCAAGTCCTCCGCTTCCGCGCCGAGTGCGATCTCCGGCATTTCAGTGATGTTGCACATCTCGCCGCCAGCACGAAGACCGAGAGCTTTGTTGTTTATCCAGATCGGGAAAGACTCCTTACGGTTCTTAAGCGAAAGCAGATATTGAAGCTGCGGGCTTGTGATCTGGACGGTGATGGTGATGTTGTAAATCGAGTTGTTGATTTCGGAACGTACAATGTCGCCCTGAGCACCTACGACGTTTTCTGCAAGTGCTTCCTCTTTCTCGATGGAGATCATATCCTCACCAAGACCGGTGATATATACACCGTCAACGACGACTGTGCAATCTTTGGCGTTGTATCGCGTTACGTTAGGCATATTATTATCCTCCTTGTAATTAAAAAGGAACGCTCTCGCGTCCCCTTGCTGTTTTTTTGGCTATCTGTTATTCAACGGCATTTCTAAGGCTCTCTCTATGCTCCAACCTCTTTCAAGTCGATGAGTGAGCGCACGATAGGTGATACCTTTTTCTCTTGCCCATTCCGCGAGTGTGCGAGTACTGCCGTTATAAGTAACGAGATGATTGTTTCGCTTGTTGTTGGCTTGCGCTATTCTGTCAGCCCATTCGACATTCCCCGGTTCGTAGTTCCCATCGTTGTCTATCCTGTTAAGGCTGTAACCAACCTCTCCAAAATGGGGTAGCTTTGAAACATAATCATAGTATGTTTCGAAACTATTAGCCCATCGAGCAAATACTGTTATCCCACGCCCACCATAGTCTGCATAGCTCCTAACGTTGCCGTTTGAACACCGCGAAATCATTGCCCGCCATTCACGGTATATTTTTGTCTGTGTCATACCGTGACGTTTTTTCATTGCTGATACCACCTCTTTGTTGTAGCATCCGCAACTTGTCGTATGTCCACTCATAAGGTGTGTTGAAGTAACGATGGATTCTTTGCCACATTCGCATTTGCATAGCCATGCTGCTTTCTTGCCAATGTTGGATGAGCGAGAAATTACCGTAAGTCTGCCGAATTTTCGACCTGTTAAGTCTATCAGTTTCATATACTTCCCTCTGTACATCCCTGCAATATAATATTCAGTGGAAGGGCGGTAGGGATTCCGCCCTTGTCGTGTAGCTATCACTATCCACTGTATAATATTATACCACAAAAACTTCGAATTGTCAATATATTCTAATTTTTCTTAAGTGAAAATTAGAGTTTCGCGTCGCACATGATCTCGATGTAATGAATTGCCCCTTGCATGGTAAAGGTGCAAGAACCCCCGAGATACTTTCGTGCCGCTCTGTCCTCTGCTGTAGTCTGCTCACGAAGCGCATACTCCACAGTGAAATCCTCGATGATTCCTTTGTTTTGTGCGTCCTGCATAACGCCGATAGCGGCACTCTCAAGCAGTGCGATACCAACATTGGTATACGGCACTTTGAGGTTGTTGTTAAATACCTTCTGAGTCCTGTACTCGAGCTGTTGCTTGATATAGTCGTTACCATCGACGATATCAATATATTCGCCGCTCGATACCTTGCCCTCAGAGCATACGCCATCACCGGCAGACAGCACGAAGGTAATGCCGCCAGCGGTATGCAGTTTTTCGATATCTTCCTCAGAAAGTTCAAGCGGTGTAAGCCCCTTGAGCGTGAGGTTATTCACTGTGTACGAACCCGGAGTGAGACCGCCGATTTCGCCAGCAAGAGCCGCGACAGGTACAGGGATATCAGCGGTAGCGGTGTAATAGAACACGACGGTTCTATCCTTCCCGGTAACAGTCGGAGTGATTGAAGTAAGCGACTGCGGCATATCGACATTTGCGAAGAAAATCTTCTCGACCTTTGCCGCTTCGATTGCAGTTGCAATTGCAGTTACTGCCGTCGCGCTTGCTTCCTCTCCGCCATTGATTACGACAAGCTGTCTCCAACCCTTCGTGATATTGGATTCTGTACCGAGCCAGTCATCCGCTCCATCGGAGCAAGAACAAACTGCAATCTTTGCGGGCTTGTGGTCTTGCATAAACATGAGCTGTGCCGCTTTGTATACCTTCGAAGTCTTGTCGTAACCGGCGGTCGCCACAGCATCAATGCTCGTGCATTCAGTGTAAGCAGTTGCGGCTGTTGCGTTCTCTTCGAGGATGAGCGGATAGCCGAATCCGAGAGTACCGGCGACTTTCGCCATGTCGATTTTGACTCTTACGTCAAGTGCCATAATGTATTCCTCCTATAATTTCCTGTAATACAGGTTATTTTTGTTCGAGATCATGAATTCTCATTTCATGGTCATCAAGTGTTTTGTCGTGTTCGTCGAGCCTATCATAGATACGCCCATGCGATTCTTTGTTGGCTGTTTTCAGCTCTTTTATCTCTGCTTCGAGACTTGAGAGCGTATCGTCAAGCTTTGTGAGTGTCTTCACAAGTTTGACAAGCACAGTTCCCATTGCGATAAGAGAGCCTACTATAGTTATAAGCCCAGCAAGAATTTCCCATGTCATCGCCGTTTCACTCCTGATTTTATGAGTTTATCCGTCTACATTACGGGTCGAATCCGAGCATATCTTTCGTAGCATAATCGCTGTGATAATGGTCTCCAACCGCAAGATTTCCTTGCCTTATGATAGAAACGCGCTCGCGAGAAGAAGAGTATCCAATCTCCACTTGTGCGCCAAAAAGCTTCAAATAGTGTCCTGCCGTTGCCGCTATTGTAAGTTCAATAACGATAATCGGGGAGACGATTTTCGCCATATCCGTCACAGTAACGGTCGTAATTCTTCCGGTCGTTGATAGTGAGAACGAGCCGCTTCTAAGTGTATTTCCGCCGCATTTTACAGAATATTGTCTCGTACTGAACACCGACGTAGATATTGAAGTTGCTGCCGTTTTGAACGATATTGCCAACGAAGTTATACTCGCGTCAGAGGGTATCCCGGTGTCTATATACAGCGTTATTTTACTTGCTGTTGTCGATGTTGCGATTTGCGCGTATGCTGTATTATCGGTATTGCTGTATGCGTTTGATACGTTGCTGATATCAACTGTTCCAGCTATGTTGTATGGAGTGATTGTTTTCGATTTTGTGTACCCAGTAACGCTTCTCTCCAATGACAGCACATCACCGTAACTATCATAAGCAAACTTCCACGGTGCAGTAGGCGCATTCATCCATGCCGCTTTTCCGTTGCTATCGACTTCGAGATGTTTGCCGGAATCAGTGGAAGAAGAAGCGGGTATGCGATTATCGACATATGACTTAATTGCTTCATCGCAAAAAGGCAATTGCGTGTATGTTTTCTTACCGTCGCCTATCTTCTTACGCACTTCTCCGTCCGCTGTATCGACCAATATCATTTCGCCATTGAGCAGTACCGGATTTTTACTCGTCCAGTTTGCACTTGTATCGCGTTTAAGCTTAATACGAGTGTTTACCGTTTTTTCCGTAATAGTCCCTCCTTTGCACGGCAAACACCCCGTCGATTGACGAGGTGTTCCGTTTTGTTTTCTTTATGCGTTAGATAGTAGCGTTGCCGCAGTCAAATATAAGAACGTCGCCTGTAGTCTGAACAAGGTCGTTGATATTGCCTGTCTTAGCAATAGCCGCAAGCGAGCCATCGAGAGCATCAAGGTCTGTTCTCAGCCCTGTTGTGGTTGTCTTGAGAGTTGCAATATCCTCTTTGTTGGTATTGATCTGCGTATTCATCGCCGTTGCGGAGGTGGTATGGCTGGAAATCCAGTCCGCTATCTCCTTGAGCGTGTCATACGACTTATCTGCACCGGCAACAATCTTTGCAGTCTCTTCTGCCGCGATTGCGCGAGCGGATTTATTGGCATCATCGCCAACCAGCGTTTCAACGGTGGTCGTGAGCGTGTTGACGGCAGCCTGCGCGTCGTCGCCAGCTTTCTTTGCCGCCGCAATTGCTGTATCCTTTGCGTTGGCGTAGCCCTGTGCTTCTGCCTTGGTTGCATAGTCGCCGGTAGCCTGTTTGCCTTCGAGTGCGGTCTCGACATCCGCAAAGCTATCAATGGTCGTGCCGTCTTTGATTGCGTTAATTGCGGTCGAAATTTGAGTAGCAACGGCTGTCGAGCCGACCAGTGCTTCGAGAGCATCAATGTCAGCCTTTACGCCGGTATCGTCATATTTCGGAATAGCAATCGCGCCGCCGGTAACATCTGCCCATTCGCCGTTGAGTGCCTTAGACTGGAGTTTGTAATTGTAATCGTCGACCTTTACGACCTTATACTGCGTATCGGTATCCTGAACCTTGCCGGAAATGTAGTCGGAAAGTCCAGTGATTTCAGAAGCCGCATAGCTCGGCTTTTCTGCCGCCTTTGCCCAGCCGTATACATCAGCCGCAAGCCCGCTTACGAACTTGAGCACCTTATACGTGCTTGTGCCGTCGCCAACCTTTATGAGTATGGACGGCGCATTCTGTACACCATCCTTGTTGGACGGGATAGTGGCGATAGCAATTTCGCCCTTCTTGAGAACCGGATTGTTGGTAGTCCAGTTCTCATAAGTATCATACTTAAGAAGTATGCGAGTATTGATTGTTTTTTCTGCCATTATGTGTTACCTCCGTTAATTTGCCGATGAACCGCCATTGAGAATAAGCGTGTCCTCGGATTCTTGTACAAGATTATTGACATCGAGCTTGTTCACTGTCATGATACCGTCAGCATCAACAGTGACGTTGTTTGTGCCGGTTGCCGACTTTACTGCGCCAAGGCTTTCTCCGGCTGTCGGAATGTTGACACTCTTTTCAGAGATCGCAAGTGCAACGCCGCCTACCTTTACATTTTCGATGGTGTTTGCCTGAGCGCCGCTCTCAATTCCTGCGAGCTTTGTTCCCTCTGCGTCCGTAATAAGGCGAGAACCCTCGACCTTATCGACCTTTCCAGCGAGCGCGTCGGTAAGCCCTGTAACCTTTGCCATTGCAATGTCAAGCAGAGTAAGCTTTTTCGCGTCGCCAAGACTGAATTGAGCGGTATCAACAGAATCAATTGCGTTGACCTGTGCGCCCGCCGCAATGCCTTCAAGCTTTGTGCCTTCCGCATTGGTCATCAGGCGTGAGCCTTCAACCTTGTCTACCTTGCCGTCAAGCGCGGCGGTTGTGGCATAGCCCGAAAGGTCGACCGTTCCGGCGAGTACATCCCATGCTGTACCATTCCATGCGACATTATCACCAGCTTTAATGCCGTTAGTTTTGTCAGCCGCTTCGATATTGTACACATCGCCGGAAGAAGCATCGGTGGGAAGATCACTATACTTCGCGACGCTTCCTTTATAGTGATATACACCAGAGAGCTTGCCGTCAATCTCTGTTTTGGTATAAACACTGCTTGCGTCCGCCTTGCCGGTCTGCAATGTTTCAACATCGGATTCAAGTCCAGAAACGAGAGTTTGAAGCCCCTCAACAGTAGTCGTATCGGGCTTTACCCACTCAACCGTGCCGTCAGCCTTTTTGCGGGGCTGTGCTCCTACTTCCGCCGTATCAAAGCCAACAATTTTAATCTTGCCGTCTTCAACAGTGATCGACTTCCCATCGCCAACCGGGACAGAGCCTACTTCTTTCAGCGTCTTGTCGGGCTGGATGATGTAAAGAGTAGCGACGCTATTCTCTACGACAACGACAGTCTGACCGTAGTAATATGTTGTTGTCGAGCTGCCCGCCACATCAGCAGTTGCCGCCGCCGCCGTAGCCTGTGTGAGACTTTCGAAATAGCTTCTTGCATCAAGCGGGAATGCGGAGGTCGGGTTAAAACTAACCGAAAAGTTCAGTTTTCCGAATTCAGCCATATTTCACACCTCCATCAGATTTGTACCGCATACGTGTTTGCGGTATCGTTTGCATTTGCGAAATCCATTGTGTAAACCTTATAATCTATTGCGGTTGCGCCGTTCGCGCCCTCAACAGATACTGTGGTCTTCGAGAAACTGGATTTGATTTCTGCGTTCATACCGTTCACGTCGGCGATAGAAGTTACATCCCTGAGCGTTGCAGGGTAAGCAATAACCACGCGAAGCGCTCCGACCGGGATTGTCACGCTGAACTTTGCACCATTGGCAAGAGCCTTGCCGGATTTACCGGTAAGTGCGCGTATAGCAGCCGAATCGACCGTATCTTTAGCTGTCATTACGCCATAGAACGAGTTTCTGAATCCGGTAATAGCTCCGGAAGTAGCAGTCTTTGTTCCAGCTTTAATCTGCCCTGCCGCATACGGGTTTCCGGTATTTGTTTTCGGCACTGTACCGTCGCCGTGAGTTGCCTTTGCGGTGATTTTGTAATTGGTTGCATCGGTTACAGTAACAGCAGGGAAACTTCCGGACGCTTTGTCCGAGGTATTCCCGGCAGTATCACTGATTTCCCATGCGGTAGCAGTGATTCCTGTGCTGTCTCCGTATTGATAGCTACCGGCATTGAGCGTAGCCGAATAAGACGGTGTAACCTCAGTACCAACCTCATACGCTTTTGCTGCGCTAAAAGTAAGCCCTACGGACGGTTGGGTGATAGTCGGGTTCTTTTCCTTCACGAAAATCATATCCCAGACTTGCTTGAGGTTTTTACCGTTCGCCGCTATTGTTGCTTGACCATTTGTGAGTGTGATGTTACCGATTTGCGACGTTGTGACCAAATCTTTACTGAAATACACCTTTTCAGCATCGATCTGCTCAATAGATGTGGTATCACCGAAATATTCGAGCTGATCCCACGTCCTTGTGCCGTCGCCCACTTTCATCTTAACAGTGCCGTCGGTGAGAAATTCTATTCCGACTTCACCTTTTAAGAGTACTTGCGAGCTGTTGGCGAGCCAATTTGCAGTTGAATCGTTACGAAGTACGATTCTCGCGTTCAGATTAGCCATGTGCGTTTCCTCCATTTATTGTTTCGACGCTATTCACGTCAATTTCTACCGAAGCGCCTAACGCTTCGTATTTCAACTCGGTAGGATTCCACTGATACATGAGTTTTTCGGACTGTGCCTTATAAATCACGTCAATTTTTCCGACCGAGGGGAAATCATAGTGCGTATCCGCATTGTATACACCTTTAGCATTTGATACGGCTTGCCTTACAAGGTCTCCGTATTCGCTTGTATTGGTGTCATATGGTACATCTACGCCGCTTTCTTCAATCGCAGCCTCAATGTCGTTAAAATCGGATATCGCTTGATATATGTTGTTTTTTAATGTTGCCATTTTTACGCTCCATTAAGTCGATTTTCAAGCTCATCATTAAGCGCGTCCGATTCACTTGTTTGTTTTTGGTTGCCTGTCACCGCATACCGTTCTACTCCGTCAAGACGAGCTTCAAGGCGGTCATTGATATCATCTCCAAGGACTACTTCTTTGATCTCTTCCGTCTCAGGCATTTTCACTTCATCGTGACACCAGAATACACAGTCAAAACCGTTGCGATATTCATAGCCATAAGTAAGTATATTGTCTCGGTTGGTTATTGCGCCGACAGATTGCACGATAACTTTGTTGTCGTTCAGATATGTTTGCCCAACCAATTCAAGCCATTCACGAGCTTTCATTGCAAGAGCCACGCTTTCAGCGTTATCATCCGATAGTGCCGTTATGCTCCATGTGGTCGTTATTTGCTTACGAGCTATACCGTCATCCCACTCACCGTATGTTCCTCCGTTTGCGCTCATGAGCGTCGTTACGGTATATGAAATGTATGGATAAGGTGGCAATTCTGCCGTTTGATTGCTCCGTATCACCGGGCAATCAAGATATGCCCTAAGCCCCTTAATAACCGTTACTCGCATTTTCTCGTAGTCGATCATTCTACACCGTCCAATCTATGCCCGAGTTTTTCTATGCTTTCGGTCATATTCTCATCCGGTGGCGGGTTTGGGGCTTTTTCAACAAGAGTGCCGTCCAATCTTTGCTCAAGCTTCCACACAGCGTCAGTCAGGTCATAATCATGCTCTTTGTTCTTGAACGCCGAGCAGAATTTCAGCGTATAAGCATAAACGCCAGTGAACTTTGCATTCTCTGTGTTGTCTTCAACGCTATATACTTTGCCTTCATATGCGACTTTTGCGCCATTCAGCTTATCATCGATAGGCTTGAGCATAAATAGCCGCTTGTCATTGGTAGTATATGCCCCTTCCGAACGATAGACTTTGCTCTCTTTGAACGATATGATTGCTCCTTCTAAGTCTATCTTTTCTTGGTCTTCTGCCACCCAGTCTCCAGCATCATTGTAATACCCACACGTAAGAGTAATAGCGGTGAATGCGCTTTTGTATTTATTTATCAGTCTTGTGAAATTAAAATACTGCGGCATATATCATCCTCCTTTACTCTTTCTTCCATGTGACGCTCTCAAGTAGCCCGCCTGTATCAATCAGGGGATTGCTACTACCTTTTGCCAATATGGTTGCGCTACTATTCGGCGGGGTTGAGATATTGCGAATCTTGTTTTTTATCGCTCCCGCCATTTGCTCACCGTACAAGTCGAGCATATCGTCGATACTCATGTCACCCGCTATAACTCTGCCTAAAGCGCGTTCCGTTTGCTTGATAATCCGGTCGTGATTTTCGTCGTAGCCAGTGCGGAGAAACGATCTTTCCGGAATGACTACTTTCGGTGTCAGCCAAAAGTAGAATTGCAAATCGTCTCCTTTGCCCCTTGCAAGAAATTTCTCGCCGCTTGCCGCTGTAAACACGAACAAATCAGGAAAGTCTCTTGCTTTTTTGCCTACCGAATCGGGATGAATCGGAACGGTGAGGTATTTTGCTTTCTTCGGCGTGATTGTGCAACCATATTCGTGCACCCCAGCCAACCTACCATGCGTGTTCACCCTTCAATGCGCCGACTTTCACTCGCTTGCCATTCAGCGATTCTGTTGTCGCTGTCATTTGCGGTATTTCATCGACTTTCGTTTTCCATTTGATTCCCACGCCTCATCACCCCCTCATGATTCTCAGCATTCATTCCATCTACGCTTTGCCGGAACAAATCGAACTCTGCTTTTCAGATAGCCATTCAGCAAGTCTTTTGCTGTATCCCATATCAGAGTTGACTTATTTGTTTCTCCGAACGACTGACTCAAGCCCTCAATGGACTCGCTTACAACTCCCGCTCTCAATCCGTTAATTTCAACGAACTTTGTCAAAAACAACCTTGCACAAGCCGGGAGTTTGTCAATATCCGTTGTATCAATGGTGGTATTCTGTGCAATCCAGTCGAGAGCGGCGTTAACTTGCAATACCACTGTATCGTCAATCGGGTTTATGCCGAGTTTAAGACTCGCTATTTGCTCCGCTGTCAGCATTTTTTCTGCCTCTCTTTGCTTGAGGTTTTTCAGGCTCTGCGGTTTCTTCGACTTTTGCCGCTTCTTCAGCTTCTTTTGCTTTTGCCGCTTCTTCCCGCATTCTGAGGATTGCGGCGGCATTACGCCTACGCTGATTCCAGAACGATAATGACATCGTTTATCCCTCCTATTCAAGAGTTACGCCCCTCATATTTCAGAGGGGCGTATTCTATTGTGGTTTATGCACCCTGATCGAGCTTGTGTCTCAGTGCGGCAATCGCGACCTTCTTGTGGTTGGTCTTGAGTACCCAGTTTGCGGGAGTTGCAAGCATCTTATTATCCGGGTAGTAAATGCCGGACGGATAAGTTGCTTCGGTATTCCACGAAAGTCCGCGAGGATGAATGACCATGCAACGGCGGTTGATGAGCACATCCTTTGCGGCAAGCTTATCACGGTCAGTCTCAGTGCCGATAAAGCCCTGAGGAGTACCGTCCTGACGGATGAAGCAACCCTGTCCGACGAAATAGGTATCGTAAACCGGGTTTGCAGCAGCCTTGACCTTATCATCCTTTTCAAGGGTGTCAAGGCAGTGTGCCTGATACTGTGCAAGGTTAGCGTCTGTAATGGTAATATCGCCAGTCGAATCTTTCACATAGTTGTAGTAAGGCATACCGTCATCGACGATAACACGGTAGCCAAGATAGGTTTCAATCTTGATCTGGAGCGTTGCGTCGTATTCGGTCGCAATATCCTGATTCTTCTGGAGCTGTGTATAGGTTGCAGAGTGCATGAACACAACACCGAGAGAATTGTAATGGTCGCCGAGTGTCTGCTTAGTATCCAGAGCCGCACCGACGCTGATATTTGCAGCAGTGCCAGTACCGCCGGAAATGTTGTTTACGTGATCTTTCAGCGCACCGAAAGTCGGGTCAAGAACACCCTTGAGAATGGACAGGTAAATAGCCTGCTCCTTTTCAAGCCACCAGTCGGAAACGAGATTTCCGATAGCCGCCATCGGGTCAGCACCGCCGAGAACGTGTGCAAGGTCGGTCGCGCCCCATGCCTTCTGTCTCATAAGCAGGGTAGCATTTGCTGCATCGGTTGTGACGTTGCTTACTTCGAGAGCAGTCTCAGAGAACACGTCATCGTCGCCGCCGAGTGCATTCCAGTGAGGGAGAGTAATGAATCTACCGCCCTGAGGAGTGCCGTTGATAAGCTGCGCAACAGTCGCGTCAGAAGTAGCAATGCCGCTACGAACGAGCATCGAAAGTGCGGTTGTTCTGTCGAGCGTGTACTGCGAGAACTTGCTCGGTACTACGATCATGTTGGAATACGAAGTGTAAGAATCTGCCATGTGTAAAATCCTCCTAATTTTTTTACATAATAAAAGCACCTCCTGTTGGGGTGCTTAGTTATGTTATTTTGTTGTGAACGCTTTTTCTATTGACCAATGATTGCGCCGAATTCTTTGCCTTGTCGAAAAATAGTCAAGACCGAGTTCTTCGCACCATTGTTTAAGCGTTTGCGTTTTGCCGTTATAGGTTATAAGAATGTTGCTTCGCCGATTGTTGGCTTGCTCTTTCTTTGTAGCCCATCGGCAATTTTCGGGGCAATAATTACCGTTGTTGTCTATTCGGTCTATTTGCAAATCATCTTTATATCCGTTTTCATATGCCCATGAGATAAAGTTTTTCGCTCCATGTTCACCAACCCACTCGGGACATATTGATATACCCCTGCCGCCGTAATCCGGATAAGATTTATCCTTCGGGTCAAAACATCTTTGCTTCATGTTTTGCCATTCAACATAAATCCGTGTGTGGCTTTTTCCGTGAGTTTTGTTTTTGGATACCGTTTGATCATACCGATAGCAACCACAGCTTTTTGTATTCCCTGAGGTTAAGCAAGAACCGCGAACAACAATTTCATTGCCGCAATCGCATTTGCACCGCCACATTGTGTTTCCGCGACTATTATTTTCGACGCGCTCAATGACGGTAAGTCTCGAGAATCTTTTGCCCTTCAAATCAATTGACTTGCTCATGTTTACTGCCTTTCCGTAAACGCCTTAAATAAGAATTAAGGGAAATACATTAAGGCTCATGTACTTTCGGGAGCTACCCTATCCCTTACTTATATTATAAGGGATAGTTATTAACTCAGTATGAGTTCACTGTAAACATTTACTATTGCGCGATATTGAGGTCTTCAAAGACCTTTGA
>ERZ834722.3111-NODE-3111-length-11766-cov-6.390061_pt1 | contig 11766 bp, 8 predicted proteins | sample MGYA00519576_ERZ834722 | MGnify/ENA primary metagenome ERZ834722 (study PRJEB31850, sample SAMEA3708759) | human gut metagenome | biome: human gut; feature: human-associated habitat; material: faeces | place: China | collected 2014 ...
CAATAGCTGTCGAATATGTGCCGGACGCTCTCTTTCTGGTTCCAGGGAAGCTTCAAAGCGTCATCCTCCTTTGCTGCCGGGAAAGGGTTCTCTCTTTCCCTCTTACTAAATACTCCGTTTGAAGCGGGCCGTTTTGGCCAACTTTTTGAAAAATTCTTCAAAAAATTTTTCTTCGCATTTCTCATGGTGTTGTTTCCTCCATTCCGTCATTTTTGAAAAATTCGCAAATGACGGAAACGGAGGGCCCCGGCAGCGAGGGAAAAACGACAGCTTTCGACATAGAAAAAGCGCACAGCCAACACAAAGTTGGTTGTGCGCTTTCTTTCTGCTATGGCAAAAGCGGGGGCGCTTGACGCGCCTCCGCTACTGCCATATAGAGAAAAATCAGAGAAAGGCTAAATCAGTCCTGCTTCTTCTTTTTGCCGAGCACCAGTGCGCCGCCGGTCAGGGACAGCAGGCCCATGGCCGCGTACAGGACGATGCCTGCATCGCCGGTCTGGCCGGACTTGACGGTCTTACCGTCGTCCTTCTTGGTGTCGGTGCTCGTGCTGGGCTTGCCAGGCTTGGTGCCGGGCTTGGTCAGCTTGGCGTAGGCCGCCTCGGCGTCCGTCAGCGTCTTGAGCACGGAATCGGGCACCAGCTTCTTCTGCTCCTCGGTCAGACCGTCGTAAGCCTTGCGGGCCGCGTCGATCTTGTCCTTGCTGTTCTTGGTGACGGTGCCGATGCCGTTGATAAGGTTAATGGCCTCGTTGGCTGCGCTCTGATCCTTCTGATCCTCGCCCAGCTTGTCGATGGTCTCGGTCTTGGTCTCCTTGCACACCGTGCAGGTGAAGGTCTTGACGCCCTCCTTGCCGGTGGTGGGCTGGGTGGTGACGACGCCATCATCCCACTTGTGGCCGGTGGCTTTGTCTACCACGTTGGTGCGGCTCACCTCGGACTTGCAGATGGTGCAGTAGACCACCTCGTCATGGGAGCCATCTGCGGTGCAGGTGGGAGCCTTGACGTTCTCCTTCACCGCGGGCTGTTCCTTGTGGCCCAGTGCCTTATCGGTGACGGTCTTGCGGCTCACCTCGGCCTTGCAGATGGTGCAGTAGACCACCTCGTCGTGGGAACCGTCCTTGGTGCAGGTGGCGGGAACTTCCTTTTCCTTCACCGCGTCGCCGCCAACGTGCTGGCAGGCGTAGCCGCAGGTGTCGCACTTGCCGTTCGTCCACTTGTGGTCGCAGGTGATCCCACAGCGCTTGCACTTGCCGGTGGCGCTGTCCCAATCGTGGCCCAGAGGCTCATCAGTGACGATGGTGCGAGACAGCTCCTTGAGGCAAACGGTACAATAGACCACATCGTAGTGTCGACCACCAGTGGTACAATTTGCATTCTGAATGCTTACCTTAACGATCTCGCCGGGGGTGTGCTTGGTGCACGGCTCGGACACCTGCCACACCAGCACAGGATAGCCGTTGTTGATGTTGGCGCCATCCGCCTTGAAGCCGTCGCCCAGCGTGGTCAGCATGGCGTCGGACTTCAGCTCAGCGGCAGTCTTGAAGGCGGTGACGTCCTTGGCGTTCTCGCTCTTTTGGCCCACCAACTGAGCGCAGGTACCCTCAAGGGCGTAGACCTGGAAATCGCGGTAGGTGTTCTGCCCTCCTCCGCCAGTGTGCAGTTTGCCCACGGCGGCGCCAATGGTGGCACCGGTGCTGCCCGTCACCTTGCCGGTGGTGTAGCAGTTGCTCACCTTGCCGACGTCATAGTTATGGGTGTTGGGATACTGCCAAAGCACTTGGTTGCCCGCGATGCCGCCCGCAAGATTGCCGGTGACATCGCCGGTGTTGTAGCAGTTGGTCAGTTCTCCGATGCCCGTACCTACAATACCGCCTGCCGTTCCGCCGGAAATGCTGCCGGTGTTATAGCAGCTCTCGATTAGTGTGACCGCGCCGCCACTGCAATAGCCCACGATGCCGCCTGCCGTGAAGCCGAAAATACTGCCGGTGTTCAGGCAGCGGGAGATCGTCTGCTGCGCGGAGCCCATGTCCGCCATGATACCGGCGGCGGTGCCACCATTGACCGCAGAAATGGCGCCGTGGTTTTCGCAGTCGGCCAAATCGATGCCCTTCGAGAGTCCCATACTGCTGTTGACCATGCCGCTTACCTTGGAACTGAAGGCCTTGGAAGTCACTATACCGTAGTTTTTGCAGCTCTTGATTTCAACTGCATTAGCCACACTATTTGCGATCTGTCCCAGTATACCGGCCACATGATCGTAATCCGACTGCACATCACCGTAGTTTACGCATCGAACGATACCTGTCACCCTGCCATAGCTTCCACCCACAGCCGCCACTCCGGCAAAGGCTGCGGTCGCACCAGCTTCGGTCATTTGTCCCATTGCGATCTTGCCGGAAACGGAGGCATAGTTGACACAGTCCTCGATCCGTCCCTGATACAGCAGGTAACGGACAAAAGCCGCGCCCGCCTCGCTCTTACCCTTGATGGTCAGGTTCTTCACCGTGCCGGTCAGCAGGTTCACCAACGGGGAGCCGGTAAAGCTCACCGTCAGCGTATGACCCTGACCGTCGATCTCACCGGAGAACATCTTGTCCCCCTGATAGCCAAGGACCGAGTTGCCGACACTATAATGATTGATGTTCTCGCCCAAGCCCTGCCAATCAAGGCCGGAGATGTCGATATCAGCGGCCAGCTTGGCCTTGGCATCATAGTGGCCCTGCTCATTCACGTACTGCTGGAACCAGTACATATCAGCGGCATTTTTGATTTGATAATACTCATCTGCGTTCTTCTCCGGCTCACCGGCCACGGTCACTTTTGCTGTTGCCGGAGCATAATGAGCCGCGGTGGTCTTGGCACCGGCATCCGTCGCCATAATATAATAGGTGCCCGCCTTGGTAAAAGTGTAGGAATAGGCGCCGTCACCGTCCATGTCACCGATCTTGTTCCAGTTGGCGTCATACACTGCCGCTTTCAGGCCGCTGATGGGTTCCAGCGCGGGGGACTCGCCGTCCAGTCCGGCGCTGGTGCCCGCCTTGAAGGTGGTGGCTGTCAGCGTCTCGCCTGCCATCACCGTATAGGCGTCCTGACTGAACTGGTTGAAGCCGCCATCCTTATAGAAGTCCCAGTTGGTGAACAGGCCCACGTCCAGCCGGTCGCCGTCGGACAGCAGGATATAGTCGCAGGTACTGCCCCAGCCCTTGCCCATCAGGGGGTACTCATGGTTGCGGAAATACATCAAATTTTCGTCGTGACCCCAGAACTGCTTCATGTAAAGGCTGGTGGCAGAGCCGGTGGGATTCAGTGCCGGAGTGCGGTTGCTGTTATAGGCCAGTCCGCCATCCATGTACAGCACATCAGTGGCCTTTTTGTAGTCCAGAATACCGGAGGTACCCTTGCCGCACTGGCTGGCGGGCAGGCCCATGTAATACCGCTCAATAATATAGATATAGGCGTGGAGAGCGGTGGGGCGCTCGATGACCGTATCGTTGTTGTAGCTGCCCCAGCCAAACTCGGTGCCATAACGGTAATACTTGCCCAGGCCGTAGTCGTCCAGATCAAAATAGGGAACGGTCACGTCCAGATTGGCCAGAATGGTGCCATCCTTGCCCATCAGGGGAATACCGTCGTTGGAAATGGTGACGTTGACGGTCACGCTGTCGGCGTTCGTTTCGTCGTACATGGGGGCGACAGCGGCAGTAAAGTAGGCGGTGAATTTCTGGTCTGCTGCTGTAACGGTGATCTGAGCGGTCTTACCGTCCCTGCTGGCAAATTGGTTGCCCGCCTCGTCGGCCACATAGTCCAGCTTATACCACTCGTCTTTTGGCGTGGCGGTGACTGTCCAAATACTGGAGTTGTCCTCATTTGCGCTAAAAGCGGCGGTCACAGAGCCATGTGTCGCGTTGCTGCTGGTAACAACAGGAGAAAATGTGGCCGTTTCATCCGGGTTCGCAGGAACATTATCGTAAACAAATTTGACCTGAACATCCTTGGACAAAACCCCGCCGAAAGCAAAGCGAATAGACCCAAGGCCAGAAGCTATGGATACTCCTTTGGAAAAGCCATCCACTGCACCGGCAGCAAGATTGTGGTTCGATCCTGTGCTGTAGTATTCAACACCATTGACAACAACAGCCCTGACCTTGCAGGTTGCCGTGCCAATCGTAATTGGATTGGCTACTCCGATCGTAAGTGCCCTCTTGCCGTAGGTAAACTCACCAGTTTCTCCGCCTTTGACGCTTGACGGTGTAGTGACGACCTCGACATTCTTGTCCCAGATATTGGAGGTCACATAAATCTTGGGTTCAGCGGCGGGTTCCTCCGACTGATCCTCGCCACCGGCAGACTCCGCGTCCTGCTGCTGCGGTTCCTCTGCCGGTGTGTCCGGCGTTGTATTTTCATCATTCTGCTGCTCCGCTGCGGGAACGGTCTGTGTTTCGGCCACAGGTGCATCGTCCTGCGGCGTGTCCACATCCACAGCAAAGGCGCTGACCGGCAGCAACGAAACCGCCATCACCAGCGCCAGCAAAAGCGAGACAATTCTTTTCTTCATCTCGTGATTTTCCTTTCTCTTGTAGATTTTTTTCTATATAAAAGGCCGGTGGCCTGAATTTTTGAGGTGTGGCAGGAGGGGCGGCACCCCCTCCTGCCCATGGAAAAAACACAACGGCATACGCCGCTCGGCTTACGAATACAGCCATGCTTTGCTTATAAGCAAAGCATAAAAGGGATATCCCTTTTATGAAAAATCTTCCGATCTACGGGGCCGCCCGGCGTCTTGCCGTATTCTCCGTTTTCTGTTCCGGCCAAAAACACGCCGCAAACAAAAAACGCACGGCCCAAATGACCGTGCGCTGCACTTCTCACTTCGGCTTCGGGAATGGCAAAACCAAGCGGCACGGCGCACAGCGTATCTGACTTAGCCCGCCGCACCGCGCTTTTCGCGCCGCCCGGGCATCACAGTGACCTTCTCGCGGGGCCTCTCACCCCATTCCGCCGCCGGGGGTTGCGTTTGCTTCGCGTTCACACCCCGGCGCACCGTCCGTGTATTCAATTTACATAACGTAGTGTAGCACAAGGCCAACCGGAAAACAAGGGGATTTGCGGAAAATGTGTAGAATCTTTCCAAAAGATGCCGCGGGCAGCATGTCCTTGTCATAGACCGCCAGCACCACGTCCGCAAGGTCGATGATCTTCTTGTAGGCTCGGAGCTGTGCATCCGGCGCGCCGACCTCGCACACGGCGGAAATATGGGTGCATTTCTCCAGCATCGTAAAGTAGCGTTCCCTCAGATACGGCGCCCATTTGGTGGCCTGCTCCTCATGAGGCGTGTAGCAAATGAGCATCAGGTCATGGTCGGTGGTTTCCCGCAGGCCGTTGACGAGCTCAGCGGCGTACAGCCCCACGCCGCAGTCGCAGGCGATCAGGAACTGAGACACGCCGTTTTGGCGCAGCATCATGATCTGCTGCGCCAAGGCGATTTTCAGTTTTCGGCAGCGGTCGTCTTCCTCGTCAAAGCCCCACGGAAAACGCATGGGATTTTGACCGATGACCGCACAACGGATCGGCTTGTCCATATCTTGTTACCCTTTTCTGCCTGTAGCAGTATATTTTTGTCGTATTTAGAAAGCGTCTGACTGTTTCGGATTATATCATTGTCACTATATCATATCAAACGCTTTCTATTTCAGACAGAAAGTAACGTGGAGAAACAGTATAATTTACTCATACCACGAAAGGCAAGGACACCCCGCATGAGTAAAACTGTTTCGTTCAAAAATAATGACCGCTTTATCCAAATCGGCATTGCCATCGTGACCCTCCGCAAGCTGCGTGGAATGTCGCAGGAAAAGCTGGCCGAGAAAGCAGGCATCAGCCGTTCACTGCTGAGCGTCATAGAAGCGCCCGGAACGGCACATAACTTCACGCTGGATGTATTCTTTGATATTGCGGACGCTTTGGAAGTCGATCCCGCAGACCTTATCAGCGCATCTATGATCCCTGACAAGATGCTGAAAGGCCGGAAGTCTTAAACATGAAAAATAGAGGGCAGAGGAAATTCCTCTGCCCTCTATTCATCTGTGTACCACACCGGCCTTGCCGCAGTCTCAAAGCCGGTTCGACGAGAGATTGCCACACCGTTCGTGCCGGAGGCACAATGCACCACCAGCAGGCGGCCCAGCCAGTCGCGGCCTGCGGCGATGCCGACGTGTTCATCCTCCGGATAGAACAGCAAGTCCCCCGGCTGCACTTCGTCCCACTCAATGTCCACGCAGTTGGCGTGCTGCTCCATGGCTCCGCCGCCCTGCCCGATCACATACTCGCCGCCGCTGGCATTGTAGAACGCCCAATCCACGAAGCCGGAACAGTCCAATCCGTAGGGCTGCTCCGTGCCGGTGCTGTCGCTGCCCTCGGCTGTAACCTCCGTCAGCTCACCCCAGCGGTCGTCCCAGCCCAGCACCAGCGATTTGCCGCCCCAAAAGTAATCCACCTTGTCCACCAGCGCCAGCGCGTATGTCACTACCATGCGCCGCTCCATGGAGAGATCGTCCGGCAGGCGCTCCCACACCTCCATGGCTTCGCCGGTGGGCTCCATGGTGTGGCTGTCTGCGACAACGCCTGCCGGTGACAGAGCCGCCGCAACCGCAATCACCGGTAAGGCCAGCAGCAAGAACAGTACCACACCGCCGCCTGCTGCGGCTATTGCCTCAATACCGGCGCGGACGACCTTGCCTGCCGCCTGCGCCATCTGCTCCAGCCGCTGTCCCGCTTTGCGGGCGGCGGCTTTCGTCTGCTGGAGCATCTGCCTTTGGGCGGCGCATTGGGTGTGCTGCTTGGCCCGCTGCTGGGCGGCGGTCATGATTGGTGCAGGCGTTTTTTGCGTCGGTTGACGCGGCACTGTTGCGGTACGCGGTGTCTCCGCTGCTGTGGTACTCTGCGCTGCGGCGGACTGCTCCGTTGAGCGCCACATATCCCGCTGCCGCACCTGCGCCGCCGTTGTCTCCTGCCGCTGCCGTACCTTTTGGGTACGGTATTTGTGCAGGGCATATTTCCGCTGAAGCTGTCGTGTGGCACGGAGGGTCAGACGGGCGGCATCCAACCCACCCTGCTGCACCTGCTCCGTGGCGTACTCCACAGGCTGACGCTGGTGCTGGGTCTGCCGTTCCTGCTTCTGCTGGGCGTAGTGCCGCTGCAAGATACGCACCGCCGTGCGGGGTATGGCGTTTTTCTGCCGTGTTTTCGGCTGCTCCATGACGGCGCGGGTCTTTACGTCACGCATTTTGCTCCCCCGGCTTCGTGGTCATCAGGCGGTACAGCTCCGTATCACGGGGCAGCTCATTGATGAACGGCACAAGGCAGGAGCCCACCTTGATCAATCCGTGTCCTGCCGGGGCATCGCTGACGTAATCCATCTGCGCGTCGCTGGCATCCAGCAGTTTGGCCAGCTCCGCACGGTCGGTAGGTGCCTGGTTCAGCAGCACCAGAAACTCGCTGTTGGCGAACATCAGCCGCGCCGTATCGGACAGCAGGCACTCCTCCACATTCTGCGTAATGCCGGTGAGGGTGGCGTAGTATTTACGGAAGCGCTTCCAGCATTTGTAAAGGAACTCGCTGGAATAGTTGTTGATGGCACTCTTGCCGCCCACGCCGGGGCTGGCGAAGAACAGATAGATCTCGTCAATGTAGACGTGGGTGTACCGCCCCTGCTGCCGGTTGCGAATGACGCGGTTGAGGATGCTGTCCAGCATCACCAGCAGGCCGATGGGCTTGAGGTTTTCACCCAAGTCCTGAATGTCGTAGCAGATAATACGGTTGCGAGTGTCGATATTGGTCTGATGGGCGAACACGTTGAGGCTGCCGGTGGTGAACAGCTCCAATGCCAGCGCGATCTCGTGGGCGACAGGCTCCTTCTGCCGCATGAGGTCGTCATAGAGGTCTTTCAGCGTGGGCGGTTCGCCCTCGTATTTGCGGATGTACTTGCGGTAAATATTGGCGGTGCAGCGGTCGATGATGGACTTCTCCTTTGCGCCGATCTCGCCCGCGCCCATGAGCTGTTCACACAGAGACATGATGAACTCGCTTTTCAGCACCAGCGGATTGCGCCCGTCGCCATACTCCTTGGAGATGTCCAGTGCGTTGACATAGCTGCCGTTGGAGGCGGAGATGGTGATGACCTCGCCGCCCAGGGCGCGGATCAGCGGGCCATACTCCCGCTCGGGGTCTACCACAATAATATCGTGGTTGGTATTCAGGCCCACGAAGCCGATCTCCTGCTTGGCCATCATGGACTTGCCGCTGCCGGACACGCCCATATAAAGGCCGTGACCGTTGAGCATTGCGTCGCGGTTGCAGATGATGAGGTTGCGGGACACGGCATTGACGCCGTAGTACAGGCCGCCGGTGTCCATGATCTCCTGCGTCTTGAAGGGCAGCAGCACGGCGGTGCTCTCCGTGGTCAGCGTCCGCATAGCGTCGATACGCCGCAGGCCGTAGGGCAGCACCGTGTTCAGCGCGTCCTCCTGCTGGTGCTTCATAGTGGCAAACTGGCAGCCGTGGGAGCGGCCAATGGCGGACAGAGCCTCCGTGTCCTGCTCCAACTGTTCCTCGTTGTCGGCAAGGTGCGTCAGCGTCACCAGCGCGTACATCATCCGCTGGTCACGGGCGGTCAGGTCGTCTAAGAACTCCCGTGTCTCCTTCCGCATCTGCTCCAGATCGTAGGGGATGTTGGCAGAGAAATTGTTGTGGTGGTTCTGCCGCTGCTGCCAGCGGGTGATGTCGCTCTCCACCGCCATGATGCGCCGGTGCATCTCCGACACAGCCTCGTCAGTGGCCACCGGCACAATGTCGATAGACAGCATCATGTTCCGGGGATAGTCCATCAGCTCGGTGATCATGGTGTCCTTGATGAAGCTGGCATACTCCCGCAGGAACAGGGTGCGGCCTACACGCTCGTCCACGGCGTAGTGGTCGTGGAAGAATTGCAGCGTCTCCGGCGCGATGGCGTCGCGGAAGTCGTGGCCGCGCCGCTGGGCGGTTTGCAGGTCGAAGGCGAAGGCGGATTCCTGCCCCACGCGGAAGAAGTCATGGAACAGGCGCAGACGCTCGTTGAGGGTGATTTCCCGTATGCCGGAATCCATGCGGCTCAAGCCAGCGGTCAGGTCGGTTCCCACGCGGGCGAAGAAGGTGCGGGCCTCCTCGATGCTGCGCTTGGCCACAGACACGGTGATGTACTTCTCCTGCACCAGATTGTTGCTGCCGCTGGCCTTGTCCAGCAGAATGTCGTTGTACTCGCGGCGCATATAGTCGCGACCATCCTGCCGGTAGGCCATCAGGAGATTCCGGCTGAACTCCTGCCGGTTGAGCTGGCGGTTCACCAGCGTCAGCTTAATGCCTGCGTCGATGGGCAGGCTGTTGAGAACGCCGCAGTAGCCCAGAAACAGCTCCATTTGCTTTTCCGGCGAGGCCACGGCATAATTGATGTCAAAAAAGCGCCAGGTCTTGGAAAACCTGCCGCTTACACGAAAGATACCGTCCTTATAGATGCGCTTGATGGGGATGGACTGCTGCACACTGCGGGGAATGCGAAAGGCGTCCCGCTCCGTGCTGCGGCCCTTGAATAGTTTTCTCACTTCTTGTCCTCCTTCTCCCAAAGGTCGTATAGGTAATTCTCGCTGTGCCACAGCCGCCGACCGGCCAGCAGGAAATTGGTCTTGCACCACGCCCACAGGAATTGCTCCAGCGTCAGGCCGTTGTAGTGGAAGAAGCCTGCTGCCGCCATAGGCGCAGCGCCCACGATGCACAGCCAGCCCAGCGTCTCGCGGTCTAATACGCCCCGCAGGGCGAAGTACAGCCCCACCGCCGTCCCCACCGCCAGCAGCGAACAAATAAGCTGCCGCGCTGTCAGGCCAAAGTAGACGGTTTCCTTGTAGCTGCGTATTTCTTTGTTGATTTTGATTTCCATGTGTTTCCTCCTTAGATGAAAGAAAAGCACCGGAAACCGGTGCTTTTCTTCGTTGTTACCTTAATGAGTAATGTTGTCAGAGTGCAAACTCATATAAAAGGAATTTCCTCGGTATTCCGATGTCCACATATGTGATTTCGACAGTATCTACATAGGCAAATCCAAACGACATATACATTTTCTGTGGAATATCATTTCCCTCTATGCAGTCAAGGCGAATGGATTTCAGCCCTCTTTCTCTTGCGGTATCGATTGCGTGCTGCACCAATTGCTTGGAATACCCGCGACCGCCATATTCGGGAAGCACTCGCAGAGCATGGAGAACGACCATCTCTTTGTCTTCCGCATCTGTCAGCCATCGAACTGTGTGGTAAGCCTCGTCGCAGTCATGATTCATGATATACGCGGCAACGATTTGGCCATCTTCTATGCCGATAAACTGATCCTTCTCTGCAATCGCATTTTTGACCATTTCGTCCGAGGGAAAGCCTCCCTTATCGCCTTCCGGCAGAAAGTCCTTTTCTCCCAGAACCTCACACATACGGTCATAAAACTGCCGTAGTTCCCGAAAATCTTTTTCCTCCGCACATCTGATTAACATGATGACAAGCCCTTTCGTATATCAATTTGCTTTTCTCTAATTGTACTACTCAGCAGAATCGTTTGCAACCCAAAGATACGGCACCTTTCCTGCTAATACCAAGGCAGAAATTAGCAAGAAAGTATAGGGCGATATTTTCTCACATTCCAAACATCTCCCGCACCACGCGGTCGGCACCCTTGACCAGTCCTACCAGCACCAGCATATTGAAGATCACCTCGCCCAGATAGCCCCACACCTGCGTGACTACCGAGCCACCGCCCAACACCACCGTGTCGCTGGCGGCGAAGGCCGAGAACACGATACAGGCCAACACGATCACCGCGCCCTCCAGGCACACGCCTATATAGCTTTTGAGAAAGGCACGTCCCATCTGGGACGTGCCTTCTCCCGCAAAGGACGCCAGCGCCACCGGCGACAGCGCAGCGTACAAATAGAGCTTGAAAAACCGACCATACACGGTGAGGATCATCAAAAATGCCAGCACCGTAATAAGCAGGCACCCCAGCAGTGTCACCAGCCACAGCGGGATGCTGGCGAGGAAGCCCACATCCTCAATGGCTGACGCTATCTCCGCAGGCAGTGACACGGCTGCTCCGTCGATACCGCCCACACTGCCGGCAGCGGCGGAGATGATACCGGCACAGACCGCGAAAATGTCCACCATCAGGTCGATGCCGTAAGTCACGGCCAGCTTCGCCATGACAAAGTAGATAAAATGCCGCAGGACGTGTTCAGGTCGTTGGAAGTCCCGAAAGCTAGCGCTGCTGTGGAAGATGCCGATAGCCAGAAACAGCACCAGCAGGCCGTAGCCGATGCCCTGCATGGCTCCGTTGACGGTCTGGATCGTCTGCCAGATAGTGCCGCCCTTAAATGCCTGCGGCGATTGGGTCAGCAGCGACCACATCTCCGTCAGCTTATCGTTCCATACACCAAAGGCATAGTTGAGATTGTCAATGATCCAGTTGTTGTCCATACCTTACACCGCGCCGATCAGCGTCAAGATCTCCTTGGCGAAGGTAATAAGCAAGCCACCAAACAGACACAGCAGCCCCTGCGTCCGCTGACTGGCGTCGTGGCTCTGGATGCTCATACCCACCTGCACGATGCCCCAGCCGAGAATGATAATGCCAATGGCTTTGATGACCGAAAAGATGAAGTCGGACAGGTTGTTGACAATGGTCAGCGGATCACCGCCGGT
>ERZ834722.3116-NODE-3116-length-11741-cov-8.510012_pt1 | contig 11741 bp, 12 predicted proteins | sample MGYA00519576_ERZ834722 | MGnify/ENA primary metagenome ERZ834722 (study PRJEB31850, sample SAMEA3708759) | human gut metagenome | biome: human gut; feature: human-associated habitat; material: faeces | place: China | collected 2014 ...
ATTCATGGTCTGGCGGTATTTCATGAGTTACTGGAGCAACCGCAGGATCTGCTCGGCAATCGGCGGGATTCCACCAGCTGTAAAACGGCGTAGGTTCTATTCCGCTTTGACTATCGCTGCTTAACTTCAAAATCCTTGCGGTTAATGTGTCAAGTGTTATTGACAATTTCATTCCCGTGTATGTACGAAGGTTGTTTCCGTTTACACTTTCGTCCATTAACTGCTTGTAGAACACGCTGGTTACCACATAGCTTGATACTACGATTATCAGAATACTTACCAGAGCAGGAATGATAAGCATCAGAATATTTGAGAGAAACAAACGCTTTTTTATCGTCATAATAAAAACCTGCCGCATTGAAAATTTTACGCACTTTTGCCGTGCACTGCACTTGATTAGATAAAACCTGTATTCATATGCACAGCTTTCCTATGAATACAGGTTCTCAGCTAACGAAAAAACACAGCCGGAAATCAGTCTGAGTCATATAATGACAATACTATTATATCACTTTGCTTTTTCTTCGTCAATCTTTTCGGGATTTGAATATAAAACTTTACAAAACTGCATTCCGAAAATTACCGCGCCGCCTATCAGGAATGACAAGATGCTGAAAGTATTCAGTGAAAGGGGGGCCTGCGGCACGTCCATAGTTGTCGTCTCCATGATTATTGCATATAGAGTGAGCCTATCATAAGTCCGATTATAAGGTATACAGTTGCCGCTCTGTGCTTGTCGAGAGCTGATCTGATAATTTTGATAATGGCAATAATTCCTGTAATAACGCCTATACCGAATACTGCCACTATCGGCAGAGAACTTAAATGCAGCTGAAGAATGTCCTTTATCGCTGTGATTATCGGAAGGTAAAGCCCGAAGATAAGCAGGAGAGTCGATTCCGAAATACCGGGCAGTATCATTGCACAGATAGCTATTGCACCGCAAATGAAAACATATAGATAAAGCAGGATACCGGGGTGGCTCAGATCCATTCCGTTTGAGCCGCCTACGGGGTTAAAATAGGTAATAGCTGAAACAAGAGCAACGCCTATCACCACCATGAAAGGTCTGTTTAATTTCCTCTTCAGGCAGTTTTTTTCTTCCATTATCACGATCGGGATAGCGAAAACAATAAAGCCCATAAACAATGACGAGATCTGGTAGATATGCATTTCAAAAACATTTGCCAGTATCAGTACCGCGAGAATGAATCCGACAGCCCAGCCGATACCAAGCTTAACAAGGTATTTTAAAGCTGCTATGCGCTTTTCCTTTGTTCCCGAAATGAGGTCGTCAAGCGAACCGACGAACTTATCGTAAAAGCCGAGCAAAAAGGCGACTGTTCCGCCTGATACGCCCGGAACGCTGTCTGCTAATGCCATGCAGAATCCGTGTATAAATGTGAGAATTTTTTTCATGATATACCACACTTTTCAAGGAATTTGAAACAGTGATTCAACAGGAGATAAAAAAATATTAGGTCGTGTTGACACTAAGCCTAACAACGCATCTTTTCGGCAAAATTTCACGCATCCTGCGTTAAAAAGTCTTGACAGGCGACAGCCTGCCTGCGACTTTTTGCCTTGTCTACGTAAAATTTATGCTCGAAAATCTGCATATTATCTTAGTGTCAACACTCCCTAAACTGTTCTTAAACAGGCGGAGCTGTGAATTTTCAGGCTGAACTTCACGATATAACGCAACAGGCAGTTGCTTGACTGGAATATATGCGCGTGATATAATATTGCAAAAGGAGGTTTGACAACATGGAAACAAAAGAAATTCTCTTAAAACTTCGCACTGAACACGGCTTATCACAGGACACACTTGCAGAAAAAGTCTTTGTGACCCGTCAGGCTGTTTCACGCTGGGAAAACGGCGAAACCGTACCGAATACCGAGACCCTGAAACTATTGTCAAAGCTGTATGAGGTTTCTATCAATACGCTTTTAGGTTCGCCGATGAAACTTATTTGTCAATGCTGCGGAATGCCCTTGGAGGACAGCAGCACGAGCAGGGAAAAGGACGGATCTTTCAATGAGAATTACTGCAAGTGGTGCTATGCTGACGGCGAGTATATGTACAGTAACATGGACGATTTAATTGACGTTTGCGTGAAGAACATGGCAAATGGGGAATACTCGGAGGAGGAAGTGCGTTCATATCTTAGGCAGACCCTTCCAAAATTAGATTACTGGAAACGTTATAAAGAACTTGGCGGAAATGGAGCGTTTGAGAAATTCAAAAAAACTTTGATAGACGAAATAAACGCATTGAATATTGAGGGAATGCCAATGCTTACAAAGCTGAATGCTCTTGTCGGCAGTTATGTGAATCTTGAGTACAGACTTCCTAATGGCAGAATGGTGAAATTCCTTGATGATAATGCTACATATCTCGGAAATCAGCTTGAATGCGAATTCGGCGGAGACAGGTGTTTCGGAGTCCTTGCAAACATGGATTTTATTCTTGTATCCACCTATGAGGAAAACGGGGTAGATCCTGAGTTGGTCATATACAAGAAAAGGTAATTCCCTTTATTAAAAAATCACTGTATATCGCGGTGAACAGGTTCACTTACGATATACAGTGATTTTATTTTATGGATAAATAACACACGTTCAATTAACTTTTAACAGAACGGTTGCAGTAACCAAGTCGTTTTCTTTTTCAAGGTTAAAGATCCCGTTGTACTTGTCAGCAATTGATTTTATTATCTTGGTTCCGTACCCGTGATCTTCAGATTTTTTGGAACTTACAAATTCGTTATTGTCGATAGTAAGGTTATTATCAGCGGAGTTTTCCACGGTTACGACAAAATAATCACGTTTGAACGAACTCCTGATACGAATGAATTTGCAGATACTTTCCGGCATATTTAAGCAGGCCTCAATAGCGTTGTCGATCAGATTGGCAAATAAGCTGCAAAGATCATATTTATCAATATTCGCATTTTGGATATCGTTAAGGACTATATCATAATCGATGTTTTTATTTGCGGTCTCGTTCATTTTTACAGTCAGAAGTGAATTTATGACGGGTTCTTCACAGTAGTGAACAGTACGGAACTGATTGAGCTTATCCTTTATATCCTGGAGCAAATTATCAGCGTCACTTTCGTGACCGTTATGGAGAAGATTTGAATAAACCGAAAGCTGATTAATGATATCATGGCGGATCTTTGAAACTTCAGTATACTTATCATTAGCCGATTCGTAGTATTTGTAGGTGAATTGAAGTTCCTTTTCGATATTCTTTTTTTCTTCCTCTATTCTTATCAGTTTTTTATTACGGACAGATATGTAATAGTTGATAGTGGACATAATAATTATAATAAACTGAAAGACAAAGAGCGTAATATTATTGCCTTCGCTTAGAGAGTCGGAATTCTTATTAAAATAAAAAACCATAAGAACAAAATGAATTACCATAAACTGTAGCATAACAATGATCTGCTCTTTTGTACTTACGTTTTTGGAAATCTGCTGGGAAATAATGCAGTAAATAAAAGTTATAATAGCGAACATATCCGTGCATATCATTATTCCTACCTGATACTGGAGAGGATCTATATTCGCGACTTGTGAATAATCAAAATTCAATATATGAGAGCATATGGCAGTAGAAAGCTCGCTTGATACGATTGAAATAAATAAACATATAAAATAATTGAGCAATTTCTTCTTTAATGACTCCTGAAACAATAAGAATATCGCCGAGAGTAAAGCTACTGCTTTTAGAATATTATACAGTGGCAAATTATCTGTAAAATGATAAACAAAAATTAAAAGCAGTTCTACAGAAAGAAACAGCAAATAGGCTGTTATTTCTTTGTATCTTAATTTGATCCTTTCGCAAAAGAAAAAGAAAGTCAATAAAAACTGCGGAAGGAATACTATGTTTGAAATAATCATGTCGTCCATTATCATTCTCCTTTAAAGATATTTATATTTTTTACGAATTCCTTTTTTGCCTGAGAAGCATATTTCTGTGATATCGGGACGTGCTTATTATGTTTGATTACAAAGTCTGAGCGCTCCATGGAAGTAACGTAATTAAGATTAACGATATAGCTTTGGTGGCATCTGAAAAAAATCTCCGGTAAACTATCAGCTAAATCGGAGACTTTTCCTCTAGTTTCGCTTATTACATTAAACTGAGAATCGTAAAAAATGATGTGTTTTGCTCTGCCCTCAATGAATGAAATATCGCTGTATTTCAGCTTTAGCATTGAATACCTTGTGCTTTGGATCGTTATCGAATCATCTTGAATGGTATCTTCATTGATAAGCTCGAATGTGCGTCTGACTTTCTCAAAAGTTATCGGCTTCTGAATGAAACCGCAGGGCTTGGCAGCAAACATATCGCTGCAGTATTTGTTATGTGCGGTAACGAATATCACCTTTAATTCGGGAAATTGCTGTTTTGCAAGTACAGCAAAATTTATCCCGTTCCGGCTGGTGTTTAATTCAATGTCCTGCAAAAGGAACATTGTGTCTGAGGCAACACTATTTTCAGCCTCTTTCTCATTTGTAATGATGTTTACTTGGATTTTGCGGTATTTTTCGATATTCATTATGTACTCTTTTAAAGTCTGCGCATCGGCAGCATTATCATCATAAATTAAAATATTTTTCATCTTATCTTCCTTAGTTGTTTTTATATTAATAATTATACACGATACGCGCTTTTTGTCAATATCTTCCTATTAAAACAGTCGGAATTGTATATTAATAAAGTATCCAAAGTTACCGTTGACTTTTTCAACAAATTATGATATAATTTTAAATGTATAAGATGTGCAGACTTTCCCACAGAAATGTGTTAAAGAGTTTCTCATCGGTGATTTCGGCTGCTGACGGGAGAATTTTTCAGCGGCTTTTTCGGAGGTATCCAGCATGAAGCGTATTAATGTCAGAACAGGCTGTCCGTATGATGTGATTATCGAACGCGGAAGTCTGAAAAAATGTGCGGACTATATTTCGAAGGTAGTATCATCGCGAAAAACGGTGATAATAACCGATGATACCGTTGCAAAGCTATATCTTGACGACGTTGAGAAGTCTTTGCGTGCGGGAGGCTTTGAATGTGAGGCTTTTGTTTTTCCGCATGGCGAGCAGTCAAAGTGCATTAAAACGCTGAGTGATATTTTCGATTTTCTTTGCGAACAGAACATTACGCGCAAGGACTTCATCATAGCGCTCGGAGGAGGAGTAGTCGGCGATATTACAGGATTTGCCGCAGCCTGCTTCCTTAGAGGGATAGATTTTATCCAGATACCCACGACGCTTCTTGCACAGGTCGATTCGTCAGTTGGCGGAAAAACTGCTGTTGATATTTCCGGCGGAAAGAATCTTGTCGGAGCTTTCAAGCAGCCTGCACTTGTGCTTTGCGACAGCGATACGCTTTCAACGCTTTCTGATGATATTTTCGCAGACGGAATGGGTGAAGTCATTAAATACGGCATGATTTGCGACTCAAAGCTTTTTGAACTTCTCGAAAAGCATACACTTGCAGATGTAAACGAGGTAATTGATGAGATCGTAAGCACCTGCATAGACATAAAGAGGGCAGTTGTGGAGAATGACGAGTTTGACAAGGGAGAGCGCATGATCCTTAATTTCGGACATACTCTCGGACACGCGATCGAGGGCTGGCACGAGTACAAGGACTTCTCACATGGCATGGGCGTTGCGGCAGGAATGTGCATGATCACTGACAAGTGCGCTCCGCAGCTTTCTGAGAGGCTGAAAAAATGCGTTGCGGCCTATGGTCTGCCTACGGGAACGGATATCCCCATGAGCGAGCTTTTACCATTCTGTTCAAAAGACAAAAAACGCGAGTCGAACACGCTCAATTACATTGTATGCAATGAAATAGGAAAGGCAGAGATCGTTAAAACCACAGTTGACGGATTTGCCGCACTTATGGAGGGAAAATAATGGATATAAAAATTACCCCGTCGTCCCTCAGCGGAGCAGTTGAGATTCCGGCATCAAAGAGCTGTGCGCACCGCTCGCTTATTTGCGCTGCACTTGCAGACGGAGTTTCCGTCCTGAGCGGAGTTACGATGTCAAAGGACATCGAAGCGACTATTTCCGCAGTTACAGCGCTTGGTGCGTCCGTGGAAGTTAACGGAGATATCGTGACGGTAAAGGGAATCTCGAGCCCGTCGGCAAAGGCTGATATTGACTGTAACGAAAGCGGTTCGACCCTCAGATTTATAATTCCCGTAGCAGCAGCACTCGGCGCAGAATCGACATTTTTCGGCAGAGGCAGACTTCCTGAGCGGCCGATAGACATTTATATGCGCGAGCTTGGAAAGAATGGCATCAAGTTTGATTATACTAACACAATGCCGTTTTCGATCTCAGGCAGACTCAGCGGCGGAACTTACGAAATTGAGGGAAATGTTTCGTCACAGTTCATAACCGGACTTCTGTTTGCTCTGCCGCTCCTTGACGGCGATTCCGAAATAGTACTGACTTCTCATCTTGAATCACGTCCTTACGTTGATATCACGATCGATACTTTAAGGCGCTTTGGAGTAAGCGTGGAGGAGTCAGCAAACGGTTTTAAAATACGCGGCGGTCAGAAGTACAAGCCTCATGACGAGAAGATAGAGGGCGACTATTCGCAGGCGGCATTCTTTTTTGTTGCAAATGCGCTTGGCTCTGATATCAATGTACACAATCTGGACGACAGCAGCGTTCAGGGAGACAAGCGGATTCTGGATATTATTGTCGGAATGAGCCATAGCGGAGGTCTTGGAAGCTATCGTGCAGACTGCTCGGATATTCCCGACCTTGTTCCGATATTGGCAGTTCTGGGCACATTCGGCAGTGAGAGATCGGTGATCTACAACGCTCAGCGCCTGAGAATAAAGGAAAGCGACCGACTTGTTTCAACCGCAGCAATGCTCAATGCGCTTGGCGGAAATGTTGAAGTAACAGATGACGGACTTATTATTGATCCGGTAGGCTCACTTCACGGCGGAACAGTTGACGGGGCTGGCGACCACAGGATCGTCATGGCGGCGGCAATTGCGGCTACCCGTGCGGACGGCGAGGTGATCATCAAGGGAGCACAGGCGGCTTCAAAATCATATCCTGATTTCTTCAAAGATTACACAAAGCTCGGAGGTAAGGTAAATGGCATCGATCTGGGATAAGCGGATTTCTATTTCGATCTTCGGCGAACCCGATGCACCTGCTATGGGCGTTACTATCGGGAATCTGCCTGTAGGGGAGTACATAAATGCCGAAGAACTTGCGAATTACATGGCGAGGAGAGTTCCGAATCTCGGCGATGCAGCAGAAGCGGATATTGTGCCTTCACCGCGCATAATGTCCGGAATTTCCAACGAGCGCACGACCGGAGCGCCGCTTTGTGCGTTCATACAGAATGTCCGCAGAAGTCCGAAACCGCAGGGCGATAACGTTGACAGGCTTTCACGTCCCGGAAATGCCGATTACACGGGAGCAGTCCGTTACAGGAGTTTCAGCGACTTTGAGAGCAGAGGCAATTTTTCCATGCGCCTTACAGCTCCGCTTTGCTTTGCAGGAGCGGTATGTGCGCAGATACTCGAACGCCGCGGAATTTACACGGGGGCGCACATAGCAAGTATCCACAATGTAAAGGACAACCCTTTTGACGCTGTCCGTCTCAGCCGTGACGCAGTAATAAGCGTTCGGCAGAAGGAGTTTCCCGTGATCAACGACCGCAAAGGCTGGACAATGCTGCGGAATATTCGCAAGGCTGCCGAATACGGCGAGTCTCTCGGCGGAGTCATAGAGTGCGGCACGGTCAATGTTCCGGCAGGAATAGGTTCGCCGATCTTTGACGGACTTGAAAACAATATCGCGCAGCTTATGTTCGGTATTCCCGGGGTCAAGGGGATCGAATTCGGCACAGGCTTCACATCGGCGAATATGCTCGGAAGTCAGCAGAGCGATGAATTTTATGTAAGCGAGCGCGGTCATATACTCACAAAAACCAACAATCATGGCGGAATCATAGGCGGCATATCTTCGGGAATGCCGATAACTCTGAACGTGGCGATAAAGCCCGCACCCAAGTCTGTGAGCGCGGACGAACGCGAAACCTGCACAGTTCCCGCAGCGGTTGTCTGTGTGGAATCGGCTGTGAATATTGCCCTGCTTTCGCACATGATTGATTATCCGAATTTTTGTTGATAAGGTGATAATATGCAGGAAAAAAACATCAAGAAGATGACTGAAATGGCAGATACAGCGGTGAACGATCTGCCCACCCTGAATATTCTGCTTTGCTATCTTTTGTATAAAATTGAACGTCCTGTAAACACGGAGCAGCTTTATGAGATCGCTATCGGAACGGGCGTGATAAATTATTTTTACTATCAGGATTCGATAGACTATCTGACGAAGAATGGTCTGATCTCCGTACAAAAGGACGAACTTGAGGGCGATTGTTACGTCCTTGAAAGCATGGGCAAAGAGTGCGCACAGCAGTTGAAAAGCTATGCGCCGAAAACTCTGCGCGATAAGCTTGTTCTTGCGGCGCTGAGGTATTTCACGCGCGTTAAGTATGAGCAGGAGATCAAGATAGAGTATGAACCTGCCGGCAAAGGGTATTATATGCACGTTCGCTGTCTTGATGTTGACTGCGACCTTATGGATCTGAAAATATACGCTCCCGATATGACGCAGGCAAAACTCCTCGGCGAGCGGATAATGCTGAATCCTGCGGGATTTTACGGAAAGGTCATTGATCTTGCGCTCTCGAATGAAGAGCCGCCCTATGACCTCAGCGATAATTGAGAATGAGTATTCAGGTGCGAAAAAATTTCTGCATATGTTCTTATAAAGACAAATTCTGATGGAGGGTAATATGAATTACGGTCTTGTCCTCGAGGGAGGAGCAATGCGCGGTTTGTTCACCGCAGGTGTGATAGACGTGCTCATGGAAAACGAAATAGAATTCGCAGGAGCTGTCGGAGTTTCCGCAGGAGCAGGCTTTGGCTGCAATTATAAGTCACGTCAGCCGGGAAGAGTTATTCGCTACAGCACGCGTTTTTGCCGTGAGTGGAAGTATTGCAGCGTCCGCTCGTTGCTTCTGACGGGAGATATGTACGGTGCAAAGTTCATTTACCATACAGTTCCCGAAAAGCTTGATATATTCGATGCAAAAACTTTTGATGAGAACCCGATGAAATTTTACTCAGTTGCCACGGATATTACTACGGGAAAGCCCGTGTATCGGCTTTTTTCAAAGGTGGACTATAACGAGCTTGAATGGCTGCGCGCGTCGGCTTCTATGCCGCTTGCCGCAAGGGTAGTCAATGTTGACGGCAGAAAACTCCTTGACGGCGGCATAACGGATTCGATCCCGCTGAAATTTATGGAAAAACAGGGTTACGAAAAAAATGTTGTTGTACTGACTCAGCCGCGCGGATTTGTAAAACACCCCTCAAAGAGCACCAAGCTTGTGAGCCGTGTATACAAAAAGTACCCGAATTTCGTCCGTGCTTGTGCCGAACGTTACAAGGTGTATAATTCTGAACTGAGATACATAAAAAACGCGGAGAAAGAAGGAAGGGCATTTGTTATTGCACCGCCCGAGAAGCTTCCGATAGGTCACGTTGAGCATAACCCCGATGTAATGCGTGAGGCGTATCGAATCGGCAGAAAAGTCGCTCTTGACAGTTTGGGCGAGTTAAAAGAGTTTATGAAGTGAAAAAAAGCAGTCTGTACGGGAAAGTGCAGACTGCTTTTTTTTATATAGGAGAGTTTGTTCAGAGGTCAAATTGTTCGTTTCTGCTACAAATATACTGCCACTTGCAGTCGCCGCAGACATTTCCGAGCCGACCATTAAGTACAATATTCCGGCGGACTGCCGAGAAAAACTGACTCCATGCCATATTATCGCCTTCATGTGCTCCGATAAGCAAGAGAACCGCGCTGTCATAGCGCTGAACCTTTTCCTCGGTGACACAAGCTCCGGAAAGAGCGTTCGGGCAGCTTGAACAAATGACATCAAAACCGCAGGTGAGTGTGACGTGAGGGTCTGTGTTTTGTAGCTTTTCGATTACTGCACTCATATTTGCAGTAAATTCATCGCTGTAGCCCTTTCCTTCAAAGAAACCTATGCACAGACCATGATGAGGGCGGAGAAATATCTCAGATCTTTGCATATTTCTTCACTCTGTTGGCAATAAGAAGAGCGAGAGCCATTTTAGCAAGGTCAAACGGTATAAAGGGGAAAACGCACCTTTTCAGGGCCTGCATGAGTGTAACGGCTCCATTGGTTCTGGTAAAAACAAACATAAACCAAGCGGTTCCGAAAGCGTAGCATATTACAAGACCAATGAGCATTGCCGCGATCCTTACCGCAATGTGCTTGCCGATAAAGGCTTCGGCAGCCCAGTAGACAAGACCTATGAAAAGAAATCCGACAATATATCCGCCGGTAGTACCCGTGATCGCGCTTAAACCGCCCGTAAAATGAGCAAAAACCGGAAGTCCTACAGCTCCGAGGAGTATGTAGACGAGAATGGCAAAAGAGCCGTTTCTGCCGCCGAGAATTTCAAGAGCGCAGAAAACTCCGAAAACCTGAAGGGTAAATTCAACAGTTGCGGGAATCGAGATCCAAGCGCAGACAGCAATGACTGCGGCGAGCATAGCTGTGAGGACAAGCTCTTTTGTGGTGAAAAGTTTCTTTTTGATAGTGATTGAGTTTTCAGACATGATAAAAATACCTCCTTAAAGTACATTGCTATTATAGCACTAAACTTTACACTTGTCAACCTTTTTCATAAATTTGGTTGACAAGTGAACGTTAGGTGAAATTTTTGCTATGTGTTGATTTGACTTCCTTAATATGGTATAATAAATTCATATCATAATTATTAATGTAATTGCGGATGTGCAGCGTAAAATTTGCGTATGCATGATCGGCGGTTATATCATGACATAATTAATTGAAAGGTTTGTGCCTATGAAAAATGGATTTGTCCCTAACAGTCACGCCTCGCAGAACGTAAGGCGCATAAAGGCAGATTGCGATAAGGGACTCACTCTTGCACAGGTCAAAGCGCGTAAGGCTGAGGGACTGGATAATCGTCCTGTTGATTCGCCTTCAAAAAGCGTAAAGGAGATAATTGCGGATAATGTTTTCACATATTTCAATCTGCTGTTTCTGATACTTACGCTTTTGCTGATTTTTGTGGGTTCTTACAGAGACATCACATTCATGCCTATCATTATTGCAAATGCTCTTATAGGAATTGTTCAGGAGTTGCGGTCAAAAAGGGTTCTGGACAAGCTTACTGTGCTCAATGCTCCTGTCACGAGCGTAATTCGTGACGGATCGGAGATAACTGTTGCATCAAAGGAACTTGTTCTTGATGATATAGCAGTTTTTCGTGCGGGAAATCAGATAAGCGCAGACGCGGTCGTGATAAGCGGAAATGTTTCGGTAAACGAGTCTCTCCTTACAGGTGAATCCGACGAGATCGCGAAAAAGCCCGGAGATACGCTGATGTCGGGCAGCTTTATTGTCTCGGGTTCATGCCGTGCAAGACTTGAAAAGGTTGGAGCGGAATCTTACATTTCAAAGCTTACGCTTCAGGCGAAAAAAAGTCGAAAAGGTGAGCAGTCCGAGATGATACGCTCGCTCAACAGAATAGTGAAACTTGCGGGAATAGCAATTATCCCGATCGGAATAATACTTTTTTACCAGTCATATTTCATCAGCCATG
>ERZ834722.3119-NODE-3119-length-11733-cov-14.432437_pt1 | contig 11733 bp, 9 predicted proteins | sample MGYA00519576_ERZ834722 | MGnify/ENA primary metagenome ERZ834722 (study PRJEB31850, sample SAMEA3708759) | human gut metagenome | biome: human gut; feature: human-associated habitat; material: faeces | place: China | collected 2014 ...
GGCCGTCCGGCAGGTGGGCACCAAAGGCCGGCACAAAGAAGAACTTGCGCACAATAAAGATCAGGGCGATGGCTCCCACGCTGAGCAGGTTTTCCAGTGCGGAGTCGTGGCCCACTACCAGATGGCGGGCAATGGCATACAGCAAAACCTCCAGACTGCTGCCGGGGCTGTGCTTGGCCAGCATTTTGATGAACTCAATGCCGATCACGATATCAAGGCTGCGTTCCAGAAAGCTGCGGATCTCCACCTCGTTGCCGTAGAACAAAAGGCCTGGCATCCATTTGATGAGAGGCACGGCGCTGAACAGCAGACCAATGAGTACAAGGCCGGACAGCAGGATCTCCAGCAGGCTGGATGCCTGAATGATGCGGTTGCGCAGCTGGGTGCGCCAGTGGCTTTCCACATGGTTTACGGTAGAAGAGTGCTCTGCAGGGTGTTCCATACAATGGTCTTCCTTTCGGTAAACTGCTGCAAAACTTTTGACAGAAGTTTTTCTTTATTGTAGCAGAAACGCAGAAAGGTGTCAATTCAGCAGGATCAATCCACCGTGGTTCCTGTGGCGGGTGCCACCGCTACATAGCCGGATTTTTTGATGCAGTCCTGTCCGGCGGCGGTATCCAGCCAGTCGTAAAGCTGGCGTTCCGGGCTGTCGGCGGCAGCGTCCGCATGGAGAACGGCATAGAACTCGTTGCACAGCGGGTAGCTTTCGCTGGCGATGGTGTCGTTGGAAGGGGTCACGCCGTCCACGGCCAGCAGACGCAGGCCGGGCTGGGAGTACATCTGGTCGATGTAGTAGTAGACCGAGAAGCCGATGGCATTGGCGCTGTTGTTGTAGGCGGCGATGCTGTCCACCAGCTCACCCATGGCAGCGGGAGCCAGCTCGGTGGGCGGGTCCATCAGTTCGCCGCCCTGAATGAGCAGCTTGCGGAACAGGGTCTGGCTGCCGGAGTCTTCGCCCCGCTGGAAGGGTACGATGGCAAGGTCGTCACCGCCCACATCCTTCCAGTTGGTGATCTTACCGGCGTAGATGTCCTTCAGCTGCTGCCGGGTCAGGCTCTGGACCGGATTGTTCTCATTCACAATGAACACCAGTGCGTCCCGGCCAATGGGCTTTTGTTCCAGCTGGGCACCGGCCTCCTGCAGTTCTTCCTTTACGTAGTCCGGCGCTTCGTAGACCACCAGCATCCTGGCAGTGTATTCCTCATCCGGGTACAGGCCGAAGTTTTCCCACGCATAGGCCGTGGTGCTGACCGAAATGCCGCTCTGGGCTACTTCCAGATCGATGCCGGTGGTATCGGCCATCATCTGCGCCATCAGCGGGATGCAGGCAGTGCTGCCATCCAGCTTGGGAAAATCTTCCACGGTAAACAGCCCGATGGGTTCAAGCTCGCTCACGGAAGAAGCGGGTGCTTCCGGCGAGGTGGAAGCGCTGCTGGCGGGGGTGTCATCCCCCTTGCAGGCAGTGAGAATGCCTGCGGCAGAGCAGGCGGCAAGGCCAAGCAGAAAGCTGCGGCGGGAAATTTTAGCATTTTTCATAAGGCGTTCCTCCAAAGTATGGCTCAGTAGCCCATTTCATCGTCGGCGTTGATGGAAGAGAAGATGCTTTGGCAGTAAAGCCATTTGCCGTTCGTATCCATCCAGCCGTAGTAAAAGCCGCGTTTTGCAACGAACACGTGTTCTGGCAGCTGGTTCAGGCTGTTGTCGTAGTAGCTGTAGCAGCTGCCAAGGCCATAGAACACAATGTTGCCGTTTTCATCCAGCACGTCACACATTGAGCCGTTGCTGCTGGGCGCATTGGCGTTGCCACAGTACAGCGGCCTGCCCTCCGGTGTGGTGATGAGATAGTTCAGGGCATAATACTTGTCCTGCAGATGGGTCAGGTCGGAGACAAGGCCCTCGGGGCCGTACACGCGGGTGGCGGTGGTCTCAAAGTTATCGTTATCCCGCAGCTCCAGCCAGACGTAGCCGTCACCCTTGTTATCCATCATCACACTTTGCTGGCCCTCCACTGGCTCCACGGTGGTATCAGTGATCAAATCGCCGGTTTCGGTGTTGAACACCTTCAACCGTCCGTCCTCATAGTAAAGGGCGATGGTGTCGCTCATGACGCTGGAAGCGTACAGCGGTGTCACCTCACCGGTAACAAGGTCGTGCAGATCATAGCCGAAGCCGCCGCTCGTGCGCCATGTGACCACATACCCCGGGAAATAATAGCTGGGCTGGTCGTCGAAGGTGCCAATAAGGGTGCGGTCCACGGTGGTGAGATCCCGCAGCTCGTAGCGGCCATCGCTGGTCTCGCAGCAGGCGGTGCCGCTGCCGCATACCTGCCGGAAGCCGGTGAAGCCTTCGCCGGTGGCGGGATGATAGAGCGTTTCGTCCGTTGGCTCGCCGCTGGCGTGGCAGGTGTCCAGCTCTACCCAGTCGTTCAGAATGTCCAGTGCATAGGAAAGGCTTATGGCAGTAGTGGCATCTGCGCCGTAAGTCTGTGTACCGTCCTTCGTCTGTATAATGACCCAGCTGTGCAGGGCGGGTTCATCGTCCCATGCGTCCTCGGCAAGGTCTGCTGGGCGGGCATAGCAGGTGAACACCAGCCTGTCCCCGCACACGATGCAGCGGTATGCGCCATCCGGCACCGGCAGGCTCTCGCCGGTGGAAAGGTCGATCACCTGACAGGTGCCGTAATCGTCGTAGCCGTTTTCGTAGCTGCCGTTTACGGCGTGGGCTTCCTGCAGCACCAGCAGACCGTTCTGCATGGAGGCGTTCTGCTCCCCTTCAAAAGTCATGACTTCATTGCCGTTTTTGTCAAACAGTCCGCTGCGCCGTCCGCAATAAGCGTCCGGGTCGGCCCAGGTGCGGAACCAGTAGTTGGTCTCACCGGTCACGGTGTCCTGCAGAAGGTTCACGTTCTCGCTGCGGAAGGACTGGTACAGCACCTTGCTGCCGCACAGAACGGTGCAGACACTGCCGGAATTGTCGTAACCGTAAAATATCCGCAGCTTTCCGTCGTCCAGCCGGGAGCTGTCGTAGAGCGGATCCCCGTGTGCATCGGTGGGCACTGAGGAAGCAGGAGCAGCAGGCTTGCCGGAAGCGGGCGGCAGCACGCTGCAACTGCAGCCAAGGGTAAGGCACAGGGCAGCGCATACAGCAGCGCTGCCTATGCGGCAAACGTTACGCTTCATCAAGATCACTCCTTACAGTATGGAAAGGAACAAAGTTTAAAAGAAAGCCGGAAAGGTTTTCCAGTTCAATTATAATACGAAACAGCCGCGCATTCCATTGCAGGAAAACGCGGCTGTTGATTACAATTTTATGACAGACGTTCAGGACTGTGCTTTGGCTTTTTCAGCATCGTCCATCCGGTCCAGCTGCTTGAGGAAGGCCAGCAGGAACGGCAGGGAAACAATAAAGGTGAGCGCATCCGCAATGGGCTGGCAGGTCTCTACGCCTACAAGGCCGAAAGTGCAGGGCAGGATGAGGATGAGCGGAATGAAGAACACGCCCTGACGGCAGCAGGCCAGAAAGGTGGCGCGCCCGGCTTTGCCCACGCTCTGGAAGGTCATGTTTGCCACCACAATGACCGGCTGCAGCAGAATGGCAAGGCACTGATAGTGGAAGGCGGGCAGCGCCACGGCGGTAACTTCCGGGTCGTCGCGGAACAGGCGGATGAGGGCATCGCTGTTGACCCAGCACAGGCTCACCAGCACCACCAGCATACAAAAGGCTGCACCCATGGTAAAAACTGCAGCTTTTTGCACCCGGCGGAATTTGCGCGCACCGTAGTTGAACGCGGCCACCGGCTGCAGACCCTGCCCAACGCCAATGGCTACCGAGATGATGAACATGAAAATGCGGGAAACGATGCTCATGCCGGCCACAGCGGCATCGCCGTAGCTGCGGGCGGCAATGTTCAGCAGCATGCCGCCGATGCTCTGCAGGCCCTGACGGCCAAAGCTGGGCGCGCCGCCCACCAGGATCATGCCGAACTCCCGTGCTTCACGGGTGACGGCAGCAATACGGAACTGACTGACGGTTTTGCCCCGCAGGAACATGGACAGCAGGATGCAGAAGCTGATGCTTTGGCTGAGAGCCGTAGCAATGCCTGCACCGGCGGTGCCAAGGCCCAAGCCGAACATCAAGATGGGATCCAGCACAATGTTCAGCACGCCGCCGGTCACAAGGCCGATCATGGCAAAGTTCGCCTTGCCCTCATAGCGCAGGATGTTGTTCATCACAAGGCTGGAGATCATAAGCGGGGCTGCAATGAGGATGGGCCGTGCATAAGCGCAGGCGTGGGGCAGAATGGTCTCGGTGCTGCCCAGCAGCATCATGAAGCTGGGCAGAGTGGCAAGGCCCACAACGGCCAGCACCACGCCAGCGGCCAGAGCAGTAAAAAAGCTGGTGGAAGCAAAGCGGGTGGCGGCATCGGTGTTCCGGCTGCCAAGGCTGCGGCTGATGATGGTGCCGGAGCCGTGGCCCAGTGTAAAGCCAAGCGCCTGAATAATGGCCATCAGGCTGGAAACAATGCCCACCGCACCGGAAGCGCTGGTGGAGATCTGGCCCACAAAAAAGGTATCGGCCAAGTTGTAGATGCTGGTGATGAGCATACTTAAAATGGTAGGGGCGGCAAGACCGAGGATCAGCTTTGGAATGGGTGTCTCGGTCATTTTTTTGTATTGCTGAATGTTGAGTTCGTCTGCTGACATGAAAAAACCTCCTTTTATCATAAGGAATAGGTCAAGAAAAGCCGCCCAGCAGCAGAGCGGCGGATAATTTAAATGTGTGCACGGGATGCACGTTCCATAGTATAACGCAGCTGCGGCAAAAAGTCGAGAGCCGAACCGGCACAGAATGGTGCCTGAAATGCCCATGGAGCGGGAGAAAAACGGACGGAAAGCTTGACTGTTTTTGTCTGTTTTGCTAAAGGCTGGTCGAATTGCTTGTAGAAAATCACGATATGTGGTATCATTTACCATAAGGGAAACAAAAGAGCCTGTGCATCTGTACAGGCTGCATACAAAATACAAGCGGCAGCCGCGGGCAGAGCCGGGCGGCTGCGATCCATAGGAGGAACAAACCATGAAAACTGTTGCACAGACCGTGATCGAAGCCGATCACTTTTACACCATTGCCGCGCACACCGGCAACGTCATTCAGGCCGTGGAGGGCACCAAGGAAGCCGGTACCGTCCGTCTGGGCAAGTACGAGCATAAGCCTGAGCAGGAGTGGAGCTTTATCCGCGTGGGTGACGGCGTTTACCGCATCCGCAACCGCGCATCCGGCAAGCTGCTGGACCTGACCATGACCGGCACCGCCAACGGCACCTGGCTGCACCTGTGGGAGGATGTGGGCGGCACCTCTCAGATGTGGACCGTTCAGCCCACCCCGGAAGGAACTGTGCGCCTGCGCTCTTCCTGGGCCGGCGGCAAGTGCGTGGACACCGTTGGCATGGGCGCTGCGGTTGGCACTGTGCTGCAGATCTGGCAGGAGGTGCCCGGCGCAGATGACCAGCTGTGGACCATTGCCGAGGTGAAGGAGCGCGCAAAGCGTGCCGCAAAGAAGGCTGAGGAGCCTGCTGTGGAGGCTGCCGCTGAAGCTGCACCCGCTGCAGAAAAGGCACCGGCCAAGAAGACTGCGGCCCGCAAGCCCCGCACCACCAAAAAGGCGGCTGCCGCCAAGGCAGAAGAGGGGAAGGCGGAGACCGCAGCACCGGCAGAAAAGCCCGCAAAGCCTGCCCGTAAGACCGCCGCCAAGGTTGCCGAAAAAGCAGAGCCTGCAAAGGCAGAAGTATCTGCAGAGGAAAAGCCCGCTGCGGAGAAACCCAAGCGCAAGTGCGCACCCCGCAAGAAGAAGGAGACGGTCTGATCTCGTTCTATTGACCTGTTAAAATGAAAGCGCCCGCCGGAGGTCCAGCCCTGCCCGGCGGGCGCTTTTGGTTATTCTGGAAGCTGCTTTAAAACAAAGCGGTTTTTATCAAATTCAAGCAAACCTTCGTCCCGCATTTTGCACAGCTCTTTGGAGAGGGCGCTGCGGTCCAGATTGAGGTAGTCGGCCATCTGCTGGCGGTTGAAGGGCACCTCGAACGCCATCCTGCCGCAGCGTGCTGCCTGTGCGGAAAAATAGGTCAGCAGCCGTCCGCGCACAGTCTTGGGCGTTGTGCAGAAGATGCGCTGCGAAAGGCTGAGGTTCTTGCGCATGGACACCGCCAGCAGGCGGCGCAGCAGCTTGTCCTGCAGCGCTGGCTCGATCCGCGCATCGGTAAAGGCGGCAGTGTGCAGGAACAGTATTTCGCAATGTTCGGCCGCAACAGCATCCACCATCAAGGCCTCGCCGCAAAAGGCGTAGGTCTCGGCAAAGGCCTGCCCGGCACCTGCGCTGCTCAGGATGCTTTTGGTGCCCCAGAGATCCAGATTTTCAATGTGCACGGAACCACGCAGCACAATGCCGATCTCCCGCACGCAGCTTCCGGCGCGGAAGATGACCTCGTGCTTTGCAAACTGCCGGGTGCGCAGGTGCCCGGCAGCGGCAAGGGTATCCAGCTCGGCTTCTGAAAGATCCTGAAACAGGGGCGACGCGATCTTTTTCATAAAAATCCTCTTTCTGTGGTTATAACAACCGAAAGCACGGTCTGATTATAGTATACTCAGAACATCAAAGCAAGGAGGATTTTTCCATGATCCGCAAAATCATTCATATAGACGAAGAAAAATGCAACGGCTGCGGTGCCTGCGTCACCGCCTGCCATGAGGGTGCCATCGGCCTTGTGAACGGCAAGGCTAAGCTGATGCGGGACGACTACTGCGACGGCTTTGGCGACTGCCTGCCCGGATGCCCCACCGGTGCCATCACCTTTACCGAGCGCGAAGCCGCCGCTTATGACGAGCAGGCTGTGCTGGAAAACAAGCAGAAAAAGGCCGCTGCCGCCCAGCAGCAGGCGCAGCCCGCTGCACCGGCGTTCCATGGCTGCCCGGGCAGCATGATGAAACAGTTCCACCGTGAGCAGACCGCACCTGCCGCAGCCGCAGTGCCCATGCAGTCCCAGCTGGCACAGTGGCCTTGCCAGATCAAGCTGGTGCCGGTGAACGCGCCCTACTTTGACGGTGCCAAGCTGCTGATCGCCGCCGACTGCACCGCCTATGCCTACGCCAATATCCACGAGGAGTTCATGAGGGGCCATGTGACCATCATCGGCTGCCCGAAGCTGGATGCTGTGGATTACAGCGAAAAGCTGACCGAGATCATCCGCAGCAATGATATCAAGAGCGTGACCGTGCTGCGCATGGAGGTGCCCTGCTGCGGCGGGCTGGAGCACGCTGCCATCACTGCTCTGAAGAACAGCGGCAAGTTCATCCCGTGGAATGTAGTCACCTTCTCCACCGATGGCCGCATCCTCGACCGGTAAAATGACAGAACAAAAGCCAGAAACGACTGCTGCCGTTTCTGGCTTTTGATGTTTGCGGAAAGATCAGCCCGCGTTCTGTACGCTGTTGGCAGCGGTCTGTACGAACTGCAGCACGCTCTGGATGGTATCGCGGATCTGCACCAGCGTCTGGATGTCTTCGTCCTTCATGCGGGATGTGGGCGCAGTGAGTACCACGGTCTGGGCACTCACGGTGCCAGTGAGCTGGATGCTGACCCCGTGTTCCGGGATGGTGAGCAGGATGTGCACCGGGATGGCATCCGCAAAGAACCTGCTCTTTTCCAGCCCGATAACAAGTACCGGTGCATTGGCACTGGCATCACCGGTATCCAGCTGAAAATAAAGGTAGCCGTCCTTTGCGTTTTCCGGCTGTACGCGCTGCAGCTTTTTCTGCGGCAGCTCAAACTCGGTCATGTCCTGCAGGCTGGTGGCTGTGGTGTCCACACCCAGCAGGCTTGCCAGCTGGGCCTGCGAGATATAACTGCCAAGGCTCCAGTCCGGCAGCAGAAGGCTCGCCAACGGGTAGCTGTCGGTGATGGAAGAGCGGATATTTTTGTACAGCTGCCCGACATCGTATAAGGTCTCGCTGCTGCTGATATACACCCGGGTGAGCGGGCCTGCCGGGATAACGGCATCCGGGGCCGAGATGCTCAGCTGCAGTGCGTCCGGTGCATACAGGCCGTTGACGGTGCCCTTGGTGGAGCCTGTCTTTTGCAGGATGGTGTAAAGGGCAGGGGAATCGACTGTGGATGTGATCTCATAATCAAAGGTAAAGGCCGCGCCTGCCTGCAGCGCTTTCACCCGGCGGGCTACCAGACTGTACCCGGTTGCAGCGGCCACGGCTGCAAGCAGTACAAGAATGAGCACTGCGATCAGGACCACATAGCCCGCGCCGTGCTTTTTCCGTTTGGAAGATGCCATAAAAAATCCTCCCTCAGATGTTTTATTCAGCATAGCGGAACGGCGGACAAAAGTCAAGGAGGAACAGAGAAGCGCTGAAAAAAACAAAAAATCCGAAACCGTAAGGTTTCGGATTTCTGGCGGAAAGATGGGGATTCGAACCCCAGAACGCTTTTGACACGTTACACGATTTCCAGTCGTGCGCCTTAGACCAACTCAGCCATCTTTCCATATTCGGTTCTGCGTTTTGGGCCGTGGCCCTCAGCGCTCCACTATAATACCTGAAAGAAGCACTTTTGTCAAGGATTTTTTTGAAAAAAATTGTATTTTTTCAAAAAGCACGTGCCTGCGTTTCTGGCCTCCGAACTTTGCACTGAAAACCGTGCAAAACCCTTGACGACGACTGAAAACCGGGCTATGATGGGGGCAGAGAGTGCTGCGGAGAGAGTTTGCCCTGCAGAAAAGGAATAAAAGGAGGATATTTTATTATGACTTATCCTGAAGTGCTGGCGAATGCGCGTGAGTGCATCGGAAAATACTGCAAGGCCTGCCCGGTGTGCAACGGCGTGGCCTGCAAAAACCAGATCCCCGGCCCCGGTGCCAAGGGCGTGGGCGATACGGCCATCCGCAATTATAATAAGTGGGCCGAGATCCGCGTGAACATGGACACCCTGTGCGAGGGCGGCACCCCGGACACCCATATTGAGCTGTTTGGCAAGAGCTTCAAGTACCCGTTCTTTGCAGGCCCGGTGGGTGCTGTGAACCTGCACTACTCCGAAGCCTATACCGATATGACCTATAATGATGTGTTGGTGCGCGCCTGTGCAGAGAACGGCATCGCTGCCTTTACCGGCGACGGCACCAACCCCACCGTTATGGAGATGGCCACCAAGGCCATTGGCGCAGCAAACGGCTGCGGCGTGCCCACCATCAAGCCCTGGAACATTGATACCATTAAGGAAAAGATGGCCGAGGCCAAGGCCAGCGGCTGCTTTGCCGTAGCAATGGATGTGGATGCAGCCGGTCTGCCCTTCCTGAAGAACATGACTCCGCCCGCAGGCAGCAAGAGCGTGGCAGAGCTTGCCGAGATCGTCAAGCTGGCCGAGCGCCCCTTCATCGTCAAGGGCGTTATGACCGTTAAAGGCGCACTGAAGGCAAAGGAAGCCGGTGCGGCTGCTATCGTGGTGTCCAACCACGGCGGCCGCGTGCTGGATCAGTGCCCGGCCACTGCCGAGGTGCTGCCGGAGATCGCAGCAGCCCTCAAGGGCACCGGCGTGAAGATCCTGGTGGACGGCGGCATCCGCACCGGTGTGGATGTGTTCAAAGCACTGGCACTGGGTGCAGACGGCGTGCTGATCTGCCGCCCGTTCGTCACGGCTGTGTATGGCGGCGGCGAGGAAGGTGTGAAGTGCTACATTGATAAGCTGGCCGGTGAGCTGGCTGACACCATGCAGATGTGCGGTGCGCATTCTCTGGCCGAGATCACCCCGGATATGGTGCGGGTATAAGAAAAAGAGTGAATAGAAAAGCGGTCTGTGCCTTTGCGGTGCGGGCCGCTTTTTCATCCTTGCAGCTGCGTGCCGGGGTAGTAGTGTGCCAGAATATCGGCATAGCTTTTGCCCTGCTCCGCCATGGCCTTTGTGCCCCACTGGCTCAGGCCCACACCGTGGCCGTAACCCCGGGTGGTAAAGCTGAAATTCCCGCTCTGGTACTGTACCGTAAAGCATGTGCTGCGCAGGCCCAGCGCCCGGCGCAGGGTCGTGCCGGAAACGGTCTGCCCGCAGACCGTGACGGTTTTTGTGTATCCGGCGCTGGTCAGCGCTGCCGGGCCGAACCAGCCCTCCGACGCGGCGAGATCGGCAGAAATGCCAAGGCCTGCGAGGGCCTGCTGCAACTGTTCTGCGGAAAAGGTGACGGTGTATTCGTAGTTGTCAGCGGAACGGTCGGTGCTGCTGTCCACTGAAATGAGGTAGGGAAGGGCGGAACCCCATACATTTTCGCTGGCCTCGGTCTGCCCATTGGAAATGGCAAAGTAGCTGGCGCAGGCAGGAACATTCTCATAATAAAGTATCTCATCCAAGACCTCGTCCACAAGGGCGGAGAGGCGGGCATAATTCTGCTCGTAGGCGGTGCCCCAGTAGCTGCGCAGCACCGGCTCGGTCAGGCAGCCCTGCCGCCGGGCTGGGTCGGCAGTGAGCCAGGCGCCGCTTTGCAGGGTGGTGTGATCCCGGCAGTAGAGCGCGTAGCTGTGGGCGGCAACGGCCTGTGCCTTGAGTGCTTCGTCCGGCCAGCTCACCGGCATCTCGGCGGCGACAGCGCCCAGAACGTATTCCTGACGGGAAAGCTCCAACACCTGTCCGGTGGCCTGATCCTCCACCAGAAAGGTTTCGGCATCCGCAGAAGGCACGGCACTTGGCGGCTGCGCAGATGCTGCAGGCGAAGATACGGCAGAAGATGCGGGCTCTGCCCCACTGAGCACGGCGCGTGTGATCCGGTAGGCAGCCAGCGGCAGAATGCTGCCCAGCACCAGCAGGACCGCAAAGATTGGCAGAAAAAACTTTTTCATAGTCCCAAACCCTCCGACAGCGGTGTTTTTTTAATCAGAATACCGGATATACCCTGAAAAAAGATGCGAAACAGGGAAAAAGCCTTTTGTGGTGCAAGCGCAAAAAAGCACCAAACCGGCTTTTTGTGCGCTGAACGGTGCAGTTGATGCTTGAATTTACTCGTCAAAAGCGATAATATAGCATTATACCCATCATTGAGGGTGGGCGGGAAAGTATATAAATAGGATGAAAGGAGAATTCCCCTTATGAATTTTGCACATTCGGAGGTGGCAACGCTGGACCCGAACACAATGCGGACTTTGTGTGAGGAATATGTTGCCAACAACTACATCGATCCGGAGACGAGCGAACGTCTGGGGGTCAAGCGCGGCCTGCGCAACCCGGATGGCACCGGTGTGCTGGCCGGCCTGACCAACGTCTGCGACGTTGTGGGCTATAAAAAGGATCAGGAAGGCCATGTGATCCCCACTCCCGGCAAGCTGATCTACCGCGGTGTGAACATCAACGAGATCGTGGACGAGGCCTACCGCAATGACCGCTTTGTGTTTGAAGAGGTGATCTGGCTGCTGCTGTTCGGCAGTCTGCCCAACCGGGAGCAGCTGGACGATTTCTGTGAGATCCTGGCAGAGCACCGCGCCCTGCCGGAAGGCTTCATGGACACCATGAACGCCCCCTCGCCCAATATCATGAATAAGCTGCAGCGCTGCGTGCTGGGCCTTTACTCTTACGATGAGCACGCCGAGGATCTGAGTCTGGAGAACATCCTGAGCCAGAGCATCAATCTGATCGCCAGCATGCCCACCATGATGGTGAACGCTTACCAGATGAAGCGCCGCTACTACGATAAAC
>ERZ834722.3128-NODE-3128-length-11679-cov-4.843169_pt1 | contig 11679 bp, 10 predicted proteins | sample MGYA00519576_ERZ834722 | MGnify/ENA primary metagenome ERZ834722 (study PRJEB31850, sample SAMEA3708759) | human gut metagenome | biome: human gut; feature: human-associated habitat; material: faeces | place: China | collected 2014 ...
GCCGGAGCGGTGCTTAAGCCGTCAGGCGGGAATTGTGCGGTGTTGCCTTAATTATACTGCTTTTATATCAGCCTTGCAAGCACACCGCAGGCGAAAGGGACGCAAAAAAATACCGCCGCCCGATACGGGCAGCGGTGCTTTTTTGAACGAATCCAATTCCTCTGGCATCTGCGCACGATCCATGCGCTGCGGTTTGCTTTACTGCGTATTTTCGCGCAGGGCGGCCCGCATTTCCTTCTGGATCGCAGGGGTCGTTTCCATCTTCTGCATCAACGCGGCGAGCAGCTCCGGCAGCTGCTTTGCGGGCAACTGCTCTGCCACTACAGCAGCCAGATATTCGGCATGGGACATTGCCGGCTCAAAGGTGCGGGCATAGGTCTTGCCGCTGCGGACAAAACCGACCTCACGCAGGACGCCCTTTTCCATCAGACTGTTCAGCATCGAAAAAATCGAGCGTTCCTTCCATTTGCGCTCCACGCAGGTGGAAACGACCTCCGTCTGGGCCATCGCATGATCGGCCTTCCAGAAAATCTCCATGATCTGTTGTTCGCTTTTTGTCAGGTGCACTTGGTATACCTCTCTCCCTAAGGTACTGCCGCACGGCGTCTGCCCTGCGGGCCCGTGCGCCGCCCGGCGGCTGCGCACCCTCCGCCCAAAACGCTGCGGCACTGCAGACATTTTGATCTTTGCAGAGGGTACACCTCGCCTCTTTCAGCGGTGCATAGAGCCATGCGGTGTAGCCCAAAATTTCGTTTATATTTTTATACTATCCGGTTGTGAGCAAAATGTCAATGTTTTTTTGCGAAATATTTTCGGAATCATAGTTACTTTGTAACATTTTCACAACTTTTCTACATTTTGCGGTGCAACTGCCTGTTTTTTCTATTTCCTACATAGATTCGATGCTTCATCAAGGTGTGGCACATATGCGGCACAATTTGCCACACCTTGCCACACATCTGCCTCGTACAGGTACACTACGCCTTTCAGATTTGATTTTATTTCGATTCTTTCCATTGCTCGCGCAGCAGCTTCAGCGCCCGCTTTTCCAGCCGGGAAACATTCCGCCGCGCCTATTGTAAACGATTGGCCCTAAGAAATCGCTTCCAACTCACGGAAGCGAAATTTGATGATGATTTGTTTGTTTTCGGTCAGTTCCACACGCTCGATGAGGCTGACCAGAAGCTCCCGGCTGGTGTAGGCAGAATCCAAAAACTGCTGCACCAGCTCTCTTGCTCGGTCTTCTGTGCTGACCGGGCTTTCTTTTTGTGATTCCAGCTCTTTCAGCTTCTCTTCCAGAGAAGTTCTGTCCATCTTCACTCGCTGATAGATGCGCTCGAAGTCCGCTTCGGCAAGAAGTCCGGTCAGCCGATCCATATACATCTTATCCAGGTTGGCAGTCAGACTGTCGATCTTATTCTGAATGGACTGGATTTCTGCTTCATGGTTTTCCGCCTTGCGGGCTTTCTCTACTGCATCGGCAGCAATTGGCTGAAGCTTATTTGGATCAAGATAGGCTTCACAGACTTCTCTTACTTTAGCCAGAACTGCTTCGGTAACGACCTGCTCTTTGATGGAGTGGCAGGAACAGACACCTGCTTTGGTGAAACGCTGGTAGGTTCGACACACGAAAAACAGTCGATCTTCACCGGATACCGGCGGACGATTTAGCACCGCCATTGGATAACCGCACTCATGGCAGAAAATCAAGCCTTTTAATAAGAAGTCATAGGTTCTGCTTCGGGTGTGCTTGCGGCTGTTGACCAGCATCCGCACCTTCTGAAAGGTTTCTTTGTCAATCAGCGACTCGTGGGTGTTTTCAACTACAACCCAGTTTTCCCGATCTTGTTTCAGACATTTCTTGGACTTGTAGCTGATCTTCACCGTTCGTCCTTGAACCATATTGCCCAGGTAGGTTTCGTTCTGCAGCATTTCAGAAATGCGTTCGCTGGACCAAAGTCCGGCATAAGGACCTTTGCGTCCCATATTCCAGCCACAGTAAGTTGCAGGCGTCGGAACACCTTCTTCGTTGAGAGTCGTCGCAATCTTTCGGCAGCTCATACCATCCAATGCCATGGCGAAGATTCTGCGCACCACAGGAGCCACTTCCTCGTCGATGACAATTTCGTTTTTCTCCGTCGGATGCATCTTATAGCCATACATGGGCTTGCCGCCAATGAACTGACCTTTCCGCTGTTTATCCCGCTTGACGGATTTGATCTTCTTGGAAATGTCTTTGGCATACATATCGTTCATAATGGCACGGAACGGGGTAATGTCATTGGCGGTGGATTCTACACCGGTGTCAATACCGTCCAACAACGAAATGTAGCGCACTCTCTTTTCGGGGAAGTATCTCTCCATATAATGACCGGTCATGATATAGTCACGGCCCAGACGGGATAGGTCTTTGGTGATAACCATGTTGACCTTCTTGGCTTCGATATCCTCAATCATGCGCTGAAAGTCAGGGCGGTCAAAACTGGTTCCGCTCCAACCATCATCGACATAGGTATCGTAAACGGAAAGGCGATGCTGCTGAACAAATTCATTGAGCAGGGATTTCTGGTTGGTTACACTTTGGGATGGTCCTTCGGTCTCATCCTCCTTTGATAAACGGATGTACAATGCGACATGGTAATCCATAGGGTTGCTTATTTCTAAGTACATAGTTTTCTCCTTGAAATAAGCGACCACTCATCGCAAACATTGTACAACGGGTTTCTCAGATGTCGCAAGGATGCGGACAAGATAAAGCCGAAAAGACTCCTCCAGCAACTCAGCGAGGCTCTTTTCGGCTTCGGTATATATGCAGTGCACAACAGGCAAGGTTTGTTTCATACGTTCTACCTCCTTTGTTCATCGTATGTAAAGGGGCAAATTTTCTTGCCTGTCCATGTTGTGAAATTGATCCATTCCGTGACAGGAATGGAATTGTCTATGGGAAACTCGAAATTGTCCTTGGATTCCATGTACAGTGTTTAGAAAAAAATCCCTCTATACCAAGTTCTGTGTTGGTGTAGAGGGATTGCCTATTTAACTAAGTGACGTTGACTATGGCCTCGGCTGGCTTCTTGCAGCTCGTTGTTACTGCGGCTTTCGGATCTCCCTACTCTCCGTCTGCAAAACCTCCCCGAGTAGGAACAAGAACTTTCCTCCCATGTAACCGCCACATGATATTGTCAATATCACTTCCTACTGCCAAGCGCGTAGTGGTCTCTCACCACTTAGTTGTTGCCCATGCCTGGCACACTACGCCAGAAACCCGGCTCATACTTGACGTATAGCCGGGTTTCTTGAGAGGCTAATATCAATGACTGTTTTATAGATTGTGACCAAGTTTGTCATTACCTATATTTCAGAATATCCAGCATACTATGTTTATTTAGCTTGAACTATCACTTCTCCCTGACAATGAAGCAACTGAATCTCTAGTGTGCCTGGGATTCGCTGCGCAAATTGCGCTGGCTCTCCATCAATAGTAACGGAGTAGTCCGAATATTCCTCATTCATCACGGCTAGAAGTAAGCCTCCCACTCGACTGGTTTTATACCGAATTCTAGCGCTGGAATAATCGTCAGAAAAGTGCCACTCCTCTAACCAGGTGTCAAACCCAACCGTTACGTTACCCGGCTTATAGTATGAATGATACCACACCACAAGTGGAGAGGATAAGCCACTGAACTGATGGAACCATCCTCCTCGCTCACTTTCAATTTGGATCAGTTCAAAGGTGTTATAGCTGAAATCCGTCTCTTGGCTCCAGGCGTGCAAGGCTGTTTTGGCAATTTTCTCTGCAAATTCCCCATATCCCAAATCCAGCATGGATTTCCAAAGGAAATACTGATACGGAAGCCACACACTTCCGTTCCAGTATCCATTGTCATAGTAATATCCAGCACTCTGGTCCACAGTAGATATACCTACCGGGGTAAACAGCTCTTGCTGACTTGTCAGGTGTGCAAGTAGCCGCTGGGTCTGCTCCGGGGTTGTGACCCCCGCAATCAGCGGGGTAACGCCGTCTACACCCTTGTTATAGTTTTCTCCCGTTTCCGTTCTCAGAATACCTGCAGCGTAGAGATTTCCGTCATGTACCACATAGCCGAAATATCCGCTTTCCTCGTCCCAGGCATGGTTGACAATGGCATCTCCCACCTGCTTTGCGTCATCGGCATATTGCTGGACATCCTGCTCGTACCCAAAATACTCCGCAATAGCCTTCATGAATTTTGCGATGCGCACCAGATGCACGCTGCTGCAAAGGGGAGCCACAGAATGCTCCAACTTCTGCTTATGCAGTTCCACCTGGGCCGGATAGTCGTCCATGCCGCTGGCGTTGTAGAAGTAATCGTACACAGTAAGCAGGCCGCTCTTATACCGGGCGGTTGTAGACCCCTCGCTTTTCCCAGCGAAAAACTGATAATACCTCCGGAGCATGGGATAGTACTGCTTGAGCCGGGCTTTGCCCTCTGGCGGCAGCTTCTGTAGCAGTTCGTAGAACAGATAAAATTGTGTGGGCACCATAGATCCGTGGAACAAAAAGGCAAAATCCTGGTTGTCTTTTTCTGACAAGTAGGTATCCAGCACATATTCCGCTTTTTGCGTGGAATACTCCAGCATACCAATCCCGATCATTCCGGAATCCCATGTATAGAGACTGTCCCACCGCTTTCCCGGGGTGTAGTGGATAATCTGACAACCGTGCCTGCAAATGGGGTAGACCACATTTGAGAATATGGCCGATTTCATCAGCCGAACAGCAAAGGCAAAGGGCTCTCCCGCCCGGTTGCAGCATTTTTGCTGCTGTTCCACATAAAGTAGCCGCTTTTTCTCCAGCTGTTCCTGAGTATACTGAGCACCAGTGCTGCTGACATATAAATACTCTGTCTTTGAAGTGTTAGGCGCAAGGAAGATTGCCTCCACCACATTGATGTGATAAAAGCCATCATCCGAGTGTTTCTGCTGAAACGAGTTGGAGAAACTTCTGGTCAAGTCGTCATAGGTGTGGTCGGAGTTACTCATTCTTGTAACCAAGGCATCCTCAATACAGCCGGAATGCAGGGTTCTTTTCCGCACGCGGGGATTGAAAATGGTCAAACCAATCTCTTTCTCGTGATAATGATAGCGGTATTTTGTAGTGTGTCCAGTTTCTTCTATATCCGGAATGACATTTCGCTTTGTCTGCGTCACGGTTATTTCGTGGATATCCTCCCGCTCCACAATACAGAAAAAGTCCAGCTTCACACCATTTCCGTTGGTACCTTTGGATACCAGATCCAACTGAAACACGCCTGGCTCCAGCTGCCCCAATTTCAGGAAGGCTATTCTGGTTGTGCTTGTTTTTTCAAAAGTAATGTCTCCGTATGCAGTGGCAAATACCACATCCTCGGACTCATTCACCGTCTGGTAACGCACACACAGTACTCCATTCCGGTACCGATTCTTGATCTCCTGCCGAAATGAGATTGTGTCATCAGAATCACCGCCAAAAGCCTTCAGCTTCAGGTGGGCAGCCATGAATGCATAGAAGGTTTCCCCCACGCCCACACCGTCCACAAAGTCTTTCTGTTGTACTTCCCCTTTTTTCAATCCATCCGGATTGAGTCGGTCCCACGGTCTCTTTCTGGCAAATTGCAGGTTCTGGTAGTCGATGGCCTTCCAGTAATCATGCTTTTCGGGCAGCACAGGGGTGTTGACAGTTATCTGTGGGTATTCAATGGCTGAAAGTAGATTGAGCAGGCAATTTTGCGGTCGGTCCGTGTGGTTGTGATACTCCACCCGGACGCCCCAGGTCTCCTCATCCAGTTCAAAAAATTCCACATCCGCATACAGCTGATCCTTCCAAATCAGCTCATACCGATATTGGAAATATCGCCCCTCCGGGTCCGCCTGCCAGGGATGATAATTGGACGGCACCGTAACATTGGGCGCTGGCACTGAGCTGTTGGCATAGGTGGGATATATCACCAGGTCAAATCTGGCACCGGGAATCGCGCTCTCCTTCATCACACGTGAGAGCCCCATGTATTTCTTGGAATACGGTCCCCATACCGGCATCTGTTTTTGCTTCTCAAGATCCATATATCCACATTCCTTTCTTGGGCGGCTTGGCTGACGGAGAAGAAACCGGCGCATAGCATAACGCCATAACTTGGCTAAATATCGTTATACGTGCGCCAATTTTATCCAACGTTTTATTCTTTTGTCTGCTTCAGTTGCAGCTTAGCGATTTGATCTTCAATCTCAATCATCTTTTTGCCAGTAAGCGGGTAGAACTTCATGGCGATTACGGAGATAATCCAGCCAGCAATGGGCATGCCATTGTATAGTATCATAGTAACAAAAAACAACTCCGGGGTCAAGGAGTCAGTTAAGCCCATGCTAACAGACACATAGAATATCTCGCTTTGGCAGGGATAAAAAAACAGCACGAGCGTCTACCCCAAACGGCAGACGCTCGTGCTGATAATGCTATGTGGTTTTAACTGCCATCAAGCACGATTCACTGATCAAGGCTTATCGATGGGAAACTTTGAAATTGCCTGAATGAACGCCATAACGATAATATCATGCAGATCCTCATCTTTGCGGTTAGCACTGCGGCTCGCATTCTCTATCATGGGACGAAAAAGGTCAACCATTTCCATCAAGGCTTTTTCATCACCGTTTTTAGCGTTAATCAACAGTTCGCGAAAAGAAATCATATCAATCATCCTCCAGCATTTCTTTCTTCAGCTTATCGAGAGCATTCTTCTTATGAGACCGAATTGTAGAACTGGTGACACCCAACTTCCGGGCAGCCTGCTCGGTGGTAAGTTCGTCCTTATAGAGCAGCTTGATGACCACGCGCTCCGGCTCAGACAGAACGGAAAGGCTCTTGCGGAGCTTTTCCCGCAACCATTTTTCGCCGAGGATCTCCTCCACCGTGAAAGGGCTGCCCTGGCAGCGTTTTTATCCGCCGCTGAGAGATCTTCATAGAGATGCTCATGATCCAAAACGGGTTTTACTTTTCTATAATACTCCGCCCTTTTGTTAGCTAAGGTGCGCTTTGCGTATACTGAAAATCGCGCAAGCAGCTCGGCATCCTCTGCCGTAAGCACATACTTATCGCCGGCATTCTTTTTAATCATATAAACCTCCTAAATTTTGAGTTTCATAGAATAAAGCTCAAGACCGGGAGGTCCACGAATGCAGTTGGGCGGCAATGTACCGGCGAAAGAAAACAAAAAAATATGCCAGATGGTCACAACAACCATCTGGCATAGAATTGATATACGATCTACGTTGTACGGCGCAGCCTTAAAGGGTGCAGTTGTCCGCAAACGGGAATTTGCTTTAATGTGGCGCTCCTGCGCCATATAAATTTACAAATGATTTCGCCATACATACCGAGCCTTTCTGCCGAATCCTGCAACAAAAACAAAAATTGCCCGACAAGTAAATACCTGTCGGGCTGAAAGCGTATTTGCTTACCTTTCATCCAACTGTGATCTGGTTCTCATTCCTGTGTTAAGCCGATGCCTTGCAGTCTACAATTGGTTCTCTTGGTGAGATGTAATTTGCCTATGGCAAAAAGCGCAGGAATGTCCAAAGCCAAGTATAATTCAGAAACAACGATTACACAAGCAAAATGTACTAAAAGGCAGGATTAAATATGTAAGCTTTTCCAATACGGTAAAACGCAGACAAAGTATGTCCCCAGGCTACTAGAGTCCTATTTTTAGGCAGCAGTGGACATCTCATCATGCGAGTACCTGCGACCGTGCAATGTGAAGTTACGTCTTTTGTAAAAATGCTATGAGCTTTCGTTATAGCCAGACGTTTTTCTTTCTCTGCCATTCCAGACAGGCAACCCGTATCGGCGCTGTGCCCCGCAGCAGTGCGGTATGTTCTCTCGTATCTTGGCACGCTCTCGCAAATTCGGTCATGGCGCTGCTTCTCCGATGCGGTACAACAGAGGATGTTATTCTTATTTTCAGAGGTTTTTCCTCTAAAAGCTAAGAGATTGAAATTTCGAGAAAAACCACACCTCGAAGGCGCAGAATTTACAAAAAGTTCACAGCCAGTAGCAAAAACAGCTGCTGAAATCCTCTGCCATTGCAGCTATACTGTATATGCATGGACAAGCATTAAAGCAGCAGCTATTAAGAAAAGCTTAATAACTGCCGCTGGTGGCTAGACTGTATTTCTGTCTAGTAGGTTCAACTCGGAACTATCTGTGAATTCCGGATAGTTCATGCCGTAAATTCTCGGCAACTATTCAAGTTCGGCAGCGGAATATCTGATTTTTGTAACCTCCACTGGTGAGAGCGATGCCAGCTATGAAATCCGGTATGAGGATGAGAATATCTGGTTGACGCAGAATATGACGGCGGCATTGTATGATGTTGGACTCCCCACCATCAATGAACATATCAAAAAGATTTATTCTGACGGAGAGCTGACAGAGGAGGCAACTATTCGGAAATTCCGAATAGTTCAGACAGAGAGAACTCGGCAGGTCAGCCACAGTCAGAATCACTATAATCTTCAAATGATCATTGCCGTTGGTTTCAAGGTGAATAGCCAACGAGTCGTACAGTTCCAAATGGGCAGGGCAAATCGTCAAAGACCATAGACATCCAAAAAGACCGACACGCTGTGCCGGTCTTTTTAGGTGGCGCGCAGAGCAAAAATCTGCGCACGGCTTACTTTACTTTATAAAACACACGATTCCCGGCATTTCTGGTTGCCAGCAAATCCATGTCATGGAATTTCATAACAAAGGTTCGGATTGTGGCGTAGGCTGCATTGCGGAAATCCTTTTCCAACTGCTTGGTCGTAAACTCCGAGGTTCCGTAAGCCGACAAAACATATTCCCAAAGCAGGCGTTCTTTTTCGGTGATTCTGCCTTCCACAAGGGCCTGTTGGTACACCTTGAAATCTGTATGCGCCGGTGCCGTGTCTGCCTGCAGGCGGTTGTACACCTCTTTGCAAAAATACGACAGGAACGGAGTCACATCTGTATAGCCTGCGAGCATCGCATTTTTCTCCACACGCTCATAGGCTTTATAATATGCCGCCTTGCTTTCGGCAATATAACGCGAAAACGGTGTAAACAGGGCTGCCGGGTAGCCATGCCGTGCAAGATACCACAGGTGAAGCAGGCGGGCGGTTCGTCCATTGCCGTCAAAATACGGGTGGTAATAGGCAAATGCAAAATGCAGAATGGCCGCCTTGTGCAGCTCATTCAGGTCATCTTCCGCATTGGCAAAGTCGATCAGCTGCTTCATGACCTGTGGCAGCAGCTCGTCAGAAAGCCCCTTTCGGCTTTCCTCACCGCCCACAATATAGACAGCATCATGGCGGTAAAAATGATCCGGCAGCAGTTTGTCCTCTGCCGGCAAATACTCTCCGGTGCTGATTTGATACAGTTGGTGCAGATTCTCCTCGGTGATCTCATTTTGCTGGTCAGCAATAAAATCCAGCCCGCGTTTCATGCCGTAAATGCGGTTTTCCTCCTCATTGCGGGGGGCGTTACCGTTCAATATATGCCGAATGCTGTTGCGCGTTGAATGGATATTTTCGATTTGCAGCGTGGCGTGGATTTCCTCTGTCATAGCCTGCACACCAAAGGGCTGACTTTCTGCCGGAACAGACAGCAGCTGCTTCATGCCCTTGGTGGAAATCTGCGCAAGATTCGGCAGGCAGACAAGAGCCTGCCCGGCAAAATCCACCAGGGGCAGCGGCTGTGCAAAATTCTGCCGCAGAATTCCGGAAAACTCCCTGACATCGGCAGCGGAATACTTATATGCCATGCGGTCAAGCTCAAACAGATGCTTATCGGAAAGCATTTTTGCAAACTTCATTCCGTCCATAGTCGCTCCTCGTAGCTGATACAAATTGATACCAATATATATCATATATACTCCGTTCGCAATAAAAAGTCAAGCATAACAGATAATCCATCGTAACACGCTATCGGTAAGGCTGCTGTAAAGCGACAGCGGCTTTTCTTTTTCGGGAAGTATTCAAGAAGTTATAAAGTTCTGTGAGTAATAGAAGAAGGCAGCATTTGCGAAAATGTCACAATTCAACGCAACGCAGAAAAACCTCAAATACCACTTGCCTTTTCATTCTCGAGATGTTATTATTAGTACGAATACTAGCACTTTTATGGTGAGGTGATTTATTTGCGGAGAAGCAGCAGCGAAACAAGGAAGAAAATCCTGACCGCGTGCGTTCGTCTTTTTTTGGAGCAGGGGTATAAAAACACCTCGGTCAGTCAGATCGTGGACGAAGCGGGCGTTGCAAGAGGAAGCTATTTGAATCTGTTTCCCACCAAGGATAAAATTTTGCTGGATTTGACCGAAACGATGTTCGACGGTCAGTTCGGTGTGGCACGGAGCATTGCGGACAGCAAGCTGCCGTCGGTGTATGCCTATGCGGTGGATACGGCGATCCAGCTCACCCTCACCGAGTTGAACGAGAATCTGCGGGAGATTTATATCGAAGCCTATACCGCCCCGGATACGGCGGAATATATCTATGTGCATACCACGGCGGAATTAAAAGAGATTTTCGGCGGGAATTTCCCCGATTACACCGACAGCGATTTTTATGAAATGGACATCGGCACGGCGGGGCTGATGCGCAGCTATATGGCACGCAAATGTGACATTCATTTCCCGCTGGAGCGAAAAATCAGCCGCTTTCTGACGGCGGAACTGAGAGTGTACAAGGTGCCGGAGGAGGAGCAGGCCAAAGTGCTTGCCTTTATTCAGACCCTGGATATCAAGGCGATTGCCACAGAGGTTATGTATAAGCTGTTTGCCATGCTGGAAATGAAATACGATTTTAAGCTGTCAAGAGACGGCGAAACGGAGGAAGCAAAATGAAAAAACGCATATTCAGCACCCTGCTTGCCCTGTGTATGCTGCTATGCCTTATGCCAACAGCGGCTTTTGCAGAGGACAGTGCGGAAGAACCGCCTGTTTGCAGCTGTGAAACGGCCTGCACGGCGGACAACATGAACAAGGAATGCCCTGTCTGTGGAGCGGAGAATGCCATACCGCAGAACTGCGGTCAATACATCCCTGTTGAGGACAGAACCGGCGAAAACGGCAGCACCGAGAGAGCCGATGATCCGAATGGTCCCATAGAGCTGAGTGCCGCAGATCAGGTACAGGCCATGATCGACGGTTTACCGAACGCAGAAGAAATCACTGAAGATAACGCCGAAGAAGTCAAGGCGCAGCTTGAGGCCATCGACGAGGCGAAGGAGAAGCTCTCCGACGAGGAAATCGATGAGCTGGATATGACCCGGTATGCGGAAGCTGCCGCTGCATTGGGGGCGCTGGCTGCGCCAATGCTATTGGCTAATGATTCGCCTAACGAGCAGTTTTCCCTCACCCCCGGCGGCAGATATTATTTTGACCTTTCGGCGATGGGCATTCCCGGCACGGCGAATGACGCACTGCCGGACAGCAACCTGCACTATGTTCCCTTTACCTATGCGGGAACGGTGAACGCCTACAAACTCACGTCTGCGACGGCGACCACCGAGGAATATGCACAGCAGAACAAATACGCTCACAGCCTGTTTGTGGCGGACTATGCCGTAACGCATACGGTAAGCTGGGATGACCTGAATACCGCAGGTCTGATTTTCGGCAAGGACTATGCCGCAGGCGGCGTGGA
>ERZ834722.3132-NODE-3132-length-11666-cov-3.357334_pt1 | contig 11666 bp, 10 predicted proteins | sample MGYA00519576_ERZ834722 | MGnify/ENA primary metagenome ERZ834722 (study PRJEB31850, sample SAMEA3708759) | human gut metagenome | biome: human gut; feature: human-associated habitat; material: faeces | place: China | collected 2014 ...
ATGAAAAACAGAAAAAAACCGACCTTTTAAATTATCAGATAAACGAGCTTGAAACGGCCGGTATAACCTTGGGCGAATATGAGGATTTAAAGAAAAAGCTTCAAATTGCGCGCGGTTATCAGGCTACCGCAGCGGCGCTTTCCGCCGCGTATGCCGCGCTTGAGGGTGCAGACGATAATTTAGGCGCCGTTGCGCTGACCGAAAACGCCGGTAAGGCTTTATTATCGCTTAAAAATGACGAATGGAGCGCTAAAGCCGAGGAGCTTCGCAATATTGCCGAGGGTCTTCGTGATATTTCCGCACAGCTTTCCGATTTTCTTGAAAACCCCGAATATTCGGAAATAGACCCCGACGCCGTTAACGCAAGGCTTGACCTTTTAGACCGCCTGATGCTCAAATACGGCGGCAGCGAGCAGGCGCTTACCGATTATCTGCAAAACGCGCGCGAAGAGCTTGAGAGTCTTAGGTTTTCAGACGAGTGCGAACGTGAGCTGGGCGCTTTGCTTGATAAATCGACCGAGCGTCTGGTAGCGCTTGGCGAAGAGCTTACTGCGGCGCGTAAAAGGGCGGCGGCTGAATTTGAAAAGCAGGTATGCTCGATACTTTCTTACCTTAATATGCCCGACGTGCGCTTTACGGTTAAAACCGAAAAAGGCAGATATACCAAACGCGGCTGCGATACCGCGGAATTTATGATTTCGGCAAACAAGGGGGAGAACGTAAAGCCGCTTGCGAAAATTGCTTCGGGCGGCGAGCTTTCGCGCGTTATGCTTGCAATAAAAAGCGTTTTACTTGATAAAGACAACGTGGGCACAATGATATTCGATGAAATTGATTCGGGTATCAGCGGATACACGGCAGGCAAGGTGGGAACGCAGCTTAAAAGGGTATCCGGCAACCGTCAGGTTATATGCGTTACCCATTTGGCGCAGATAGCCGCTATGGCTGATAACCATTTACTTATTGAAAAGACCTCGTCGGGCGGCAGAACCTTTACAAGAGTAGAGCCGCTTTCTAACGAGGAAAGAATAAAGGAAATAGCCCGTATTATGTCGGGAGCGGACATAACCGAGAATTTATATAACTCGGCAAAGGAATTATTAGACAGGAGTAAACAAATATGAAAATTTATGATGAGCTTGTAGCCCGCGGACTTATAGCGCAGGTAACGGACGAGGAAGAAATACGCGAACTGATTGATAACGGCAAGGCAACATTCTATATAGGTTTTGACCCAACGGCGGACAGTCTGCACGTAGGGCATTTTATGGCGCTTTGCCTTATGAAAAGGCTGCAAATGGCAGGCAACCGCCCTATCGCGCTTATCGGCGGCGGCACGGGGTATATAGGTGACCCTTCGGGCAGAACGGATATGCGGTCTATGATGACGCCGGAGCAGATACAGCACAACTGCGACTGCTTTAAAAAGCAGATGAGCCGTTTTATAGAATTCGGCGAAGGCAAGGCGCAAATGGTTAACAATGCCGACTGGCTTTTGGGGCTTAACTATATCGAGCTTTTGCGCGATGTGGGCGCTTGCTTTTCGGTAAACAATATGTTAAGAGCGGAATGCTATAAGCAAAGAATGGAAAAGGGCTTAAGCTTTCTTGAATTTAACTATATGATAATGCAAAGCTACGACTTTTACCACCTGTTTAAGGAATACGGGTGCAATATGCAGTTCGGCGGAGACGATCAGTGGTCTAATATGTTGGGCGGCAGCGAGCTTATACGCAAAAAGCTCGGAAAAGACGCTTATGCTATGACGATAACGCTGCTGCTTAATTCCGAAGGCAAGAAAATGGGCAAAACCGCGTCGGGCGCTGTATGGCTTGACCCCGAAAAGACCTCGCCATACGAGTTTTATCAGTATTGGCGCAACGTTGCGGACGCCGATGTTTTAAAATGCATAAGAATGCTTACGTTCCTGCCGCTTGAGGAAATTGATAAAATGGACGAGTGGGAGGGCAGTCAGCTTAACACCGCAAAAGAAATTTTAGCCTTTGAGCTTACAAAGCTTGTTCACGGCGAAAAAGAGGCGCAAAAGGCGCAGGCGGCGGCACGTGCGATATTTGCGGGCGGCGGTTCGCACGAAAATATGCCGTCAACAAAGCTTTCCGACGATGATTTTAAGGACGGAAAAATAGGCGTGCTTGATATGATGGTAAAGTCGGGTCTTGCCGCTTCTAAGGGCGAGGGCAGAAGACTTGTAATTCAAGGCGGCGTAAGCATTAACGGCGATAAAATAACCGACCCGCAGTATGCGCTTGATAAAGCCGCGTTTGAAAACGAGGTTATAATGAAAAAGGGAAAAAAGGTATTTCATAAATTTGAAATATAAATGTAATTAAGGCTTTTTTCAGAAAGAGACGGCAGTGTAAAGCCGTCTCTTTGTTATTCCGCTGCTTTGTGCGAAAGTCTTTTTAAAGGGGGAGCGGATTGCCGCGCACCTTCGGCGCTCGCAAAGACAAAACGGTGTGTCATTCTGAGTGCGAAGCACGAAAGAATCCGTAATCCACCAAAAAAGAAAAGCGGATTGCCGCGCACCTTACTCACTCTTGCGGTGCCCAAAAGTTGTTTTCGCTTGGAGCGCGAACAACTTTTGACCGCAGCGCTTCCTTTTGCTCGCTTTTTCCTGCACTGCAGCGAAAGCAACGTCACTCGCAATGACGAACGGCGTGTCATTCTGAGCGCATGGCGCGAAAGAATCCGTAATCCCCTAAAAAGGAAAAACGGATTGCCGCACACCTTCGGCGCTCGCAATGACGGGGGAGATTGGAAACGGATTGTCACACGCCTGACGGTGCTCGAAAGACAAAACGGCGTGTCATTCTGAGCGCATAGCGCGAAAGAATCCGTAATCCCCAATGACGGGTATTTTACACAGGTTTAACTGTTTTGGTTACTTATTGCTAACCTGCACAATTATGAAGTTAGTTTTCGCTAACTGATTGTTCACGGTGACGAAATTGAAAAAATGTGCCGAAAAATCAATTTAGTTACTTGACAGAGCGGAAAAACGGGAGTATTATATCATATGGTTAGCGAGTGCTAATCAATTTTTAAGGACACAGGTTAGCGTTGGCTAATCCGTTAAAAGAGAGGTAATCTTTATGATGCCGCTGAGTCTTGCAGGCATTGGTGAAGAAAACACCATAAAAAAAATAGGCGGAAGTCCGGAAGTAAAACAGCACCTTGAAAATTTGGGTTTTGTTGTGGGCGGAAGCGTGAAGATCGTTAATACCTTGGGCGGTAACGTTATAGTAAACGTTAAGGAATCAAGAGTTGCGATAAGCGAAGAAATGGCTCGTAAAATAATGGTATGAAATTCATACCGTATTATATAAAGGGGGATAAAGCAAATGAAAACTCTTAAATCTGCCAAAATCGGAGATACCTACACCGTAGTTAAGCTTCACGGCGAGGGCGCAGTAAAGCGCCGCATTATGGATATGGGTATTACCAAGGGCGTACAGGTTTATGTTCGCAAGGTGGCGCCGCTCGGCGATCCGGTGGAAGTTACCGTTCGCGGATATGAGCTTTCGCTCAGAAAAGCAGACGCCGATATGATCGAGGTTGAGTAAACCTTTTTGCGGCACAAAGTTAGTTATTGCTAATTTAAGAAAGTGAGAGGATAAAAGCTATGGATATCAGAATTGCCCTTGCGGGTAACCCTAACTGCGGTAAAACAACACTTTTTAACGCGCTTACGGGTTCAAATCAGTTTGTCGGTAACTGGCCGGGCGTTACGGTTGAAAAAAAGGAAGGTAAGCTTAAAAAGCACGACGGCGTTATAATCACCGACCTTCCTGGTATATATTCGCTGTCGCCGTATACGCTTGAAGAGGTTGTTGCAAGAAACTACCTTATTTCGGAGCGTCCCGACGCGATACTTAACATTATCGACGGTACAAACCTTGAAAGAAACCTTTATTTAACAACACAGCTCGTTGAGCTTGGTATACCGGTTGTTATCGCCATAAATATGATGGACGTTGTTCGCAAAAACGGCGATAAAATAAATACCGAGGAGCTTTCACGTCAGCTCGGCTGCAAAATAGTGGAAATTTCCGCTCTTAAGGGCACGGGCATTATGGAAGCTGCAGAAGCTGCAATAGACGCCGCGAAGAACACAAAAACCGTTCCGCAGCACAGCTTTTCGGGTTGCGTAGAACACGCTATCGCTCATATCGAGGAAGCCGCGGTTCACAATATGCCCGAAGAACAGCAGCGCTGGTATGCGATAAAGATCTTTGAGCGCGACGATAAGGTTTTGGCTCAGCTTAACATAGATTCGGCTACATTGGCTCATATTGATCAGGATATAACCGCAGCCGAAAAGGAAATGGACGACGACGCGGAATCCATTATCACAAACGAACGTTATATTTACATAGCATCGATCATTAAGGCATGCTACAAGAAAAAGAATGTAGGCAAGCTTTCTTCTTCCGATAAAATAGACAGAGTTGTTACAAACCGTTGGCTCGGTCTTCCTATTTTTGCTCTTGTAATGTTCCTTGTTTACTATATCTCAATGGTAACAGTAGGCTCTGCCGCTACCGATTGGGCTAACGACGGTCTGTTCGGAGACGGTTGGCACCTTTTGGGTATAGGCTCTAAGGCTTACAGCGCCGAGGCGGACGATTACACCGCCGCCGCACAGGCTGTTCAGGCGTTTACCGATATTGATGTTACTGCCGATGATTTTGACGCCGATGAGGCTCTGAGCGAAATAAGGAGCTTTAAGGGCGATTCCAAAACCGCTACGGTTGACGTAGAGGACGAAGAGACATTGGCTGTAAATACAATGACGGCTTATTACTCCGAGGTTCCCTCAGACCTTTCAAAGGACGAAGAGGAAGAAACCGTTGCAATGTCTTATAAAGACGCCGTTAAGTATTTTGAGAAAAACGGCTTTGACGAACCCGATCCGGCGGATTACGGCGTTTGGGTTCCCGGTATACCCGTGCTTGTAGGCGACGGACTTGACAAGGCGGGCGCTGCCGATTGGCTTTCAGGTCTTATTAACGACGGTATCGTAGCCGGCGTAGGCGCGGTTCTCGGCTTTGTTCCGCAGATGCTTGTTCTGTTCTTACTGTTGGCTTTCCTTGAAGCGTGCGGCTATATGTCGCGTATTGCATTCGTGCTTGACCGTATCTTCCGCAAGTTCGGTCTTTCGGGTAAATCGTTTATTCCTATGCTTATCGGTACAGGCTGCGGTATCCCTGGAATTATGGCTTCGCGTACCATTGAAAACGAACGCGACCGCCGTATGACTATTATGACAACAACATTTATTCCCTGCGGCGCTAAGGTTCCGTTTATTGCAATGATCGCAGGCGCTATCTTCGGCGGCTCCGCACTTGTTGCAACCTCGGCTTACTTTATCGGTATGGCTGCAATAATCGTTTCGGGCATTATGCTTAAAAAGACAAAGATGTTCTCAGGCGATCCCGCTCCGTTCGTTATGGAGCTGCCGGCTTACCACTGGCCGACCCTCGGCAACGTTCTCCGCTCAATGTGGGAGCGCGGCTGGTCCTTCATAAAGAAGGCAGGAACAATAATCCTTCTTTCAACCATATTTGTTTGGTTCACAACATACTTCGGCTGGGCAGACGGCTCGTTCGGAATGTTAGAAGAGGATCAGATAAGCTCTTCTATCCTTGCTAAAATCGGCGGAGCTATTGCCTGGATATTCAAACCTCTCGGCTGGGGCAACTGGAAAGCGGTTGTTGCTTCAATCACCGGTCTTGTTGCTAAGGAAAACATTGTTGGTACTCTCGGTATACTTTACGGCGGCGGAGACGCAAGCGTTTACCACAATATCGCCGCTGCATTTACGGGAATTACAGCTTATTCGTTCCTTGTGTTCAACCTGCTTTGCGCGCCCTGCTTTGCGGCTATCGGCGCAATCAAGCGTGAAATGAACAGCCAGAAGTGGACATGGTTTGCAATCGGTTATCAGTGCGGCTTTGCTTACCTTATAGCTCTTATGATAAACCAGTTCGGCGGCCTGTTCACAGGAAACGTAAATGTTATAGGTCTTATCTTCGCAGTTGCGGCTTTGGCGCTTATAGTTTATATGTTGGTTCGCCCCTATAAAGAGGCTACAAAGCTTACCGCTAAGGTTAAGGTTTAATTTACCCCCTAATTTTGTGAAAAGGAGTCCTCTTTATGCTGATGTGGTTAAAATCAAATGCAGCAACCATAATTATAAGCCTGATACTTATTGCCGTGGTTGCCGCGGTTATTGTGTCGATAGTTAAGAATAAGAAAAAAGGCGAATCCTCCTGCGGCTGCAACTGTGCTCACTGTGCTATGGCGGGCTCCTGCCACAAGAAATAATATTAAAGGGAGACCGCGTTTTGCGGTCTCCCTTGCCTTTTAAACAGAAGTAAGCAACAGCTAACCGAAGGGAGTATAAAATGCCTATTGTAGAATTTAGAAATGTAAGCCGCGTATATACAAGCGGCGACCACGAATTAAAGGCGCTTGATAATGTTAATCTGACGCTTGACGAGGGTAAGTTCATTGTAATTTTGGGACCCAGCGGCGCAGGTAAAAGCACGCTTTTAAACCTGCTCGGCGGTCTCGACAGCCCCACAAGCGGTAAAATTATTGTAGACGGTAAGGATATTTCGGATTTATCTGGCGATGAGTTGGCGGTATACCGTGCGGCTAAGGTGGGATTTGTATTTCAGTTTTATAATCTTGTGCCCACGCTTACCGTGCACGAAAACGTTGCGCTTGTAAAGGAAATAGCACCCGACGCGCTTTCCGCAACCAAAATGCTTGAGGAGGTAGGACTTTCGGACCACCTTAAAAATTTCCCGTCTGAGTTATCGGGCGGAGAGCAGCAAAGGGTATCTATTGCGCGTGCGCTTGCCAAAAATCCGAAAATTCTGCTTTGCGACGAGCCTACCGGCGCGCTTGATTCTCAAACGGGCGTATTGGTGCTTAAATTGCTTTTAAAAATGGCAAGGGATTACGGCAAAACAATTGTTATAGTAACCCACAACCAAAATATTGCAAAAATGGCTGATGTGGTAATGCGTGTTAAAAACGGGAAAATATTATCGTGCGAGGAGCAGAAAAATCCCGTTTCTGCCGATGACATTGACTGGTAAAGGCGGTAGTTTAAATGCTGTTTAAAAAACTTATCAGAACAATGGGGCTTTACAGAGCGCAGTTTATTTCAATGATAATAATGATAGCGCTCGGCGTGGGTATTTTCGTAGGCTTTAATATGGAATGGGTAAGCATTGACGAAAATACATCAAGCTTTTTTAAGGAAACAGGCTTTGCAGATTACCGCATTTCCTCGGAAAAGGGCTTTTCAAAGGAAGAGATTGAAAGCATTAAAAAGATTTCGGGCGTTGAAAATGCGTCGCGCTTTCTTTCGGTTAACGCGGACGTTAAGGAAAAAAGCGGCGACGGAGCGGCGCTTACCGTAACTGAAAACGCCGATGTTTCGGGTATGATGTTGATTTCGGGAGAAAAATACAGTAAGGACGATACCGACGGCGTATGGCTTTCGGATAAATATGCCGCCGCCAACGGCTTTAAGTTAGGCGACAGCATTACGTTCAAATATAAAAATCTTGAAATTAAGTGTAAAATAAAGGGGCTTATAAAGGCTTCGGAATATCTTATCTGCGTGTGTGATTCAAGCCAGCTTATGCCCGATTTTGATACGTTCGGCTTTGCTTATATTTCGCCTGCGCTTTATAAAAAGAGCGCCGGAGCGGAATTTTATCCGCAAATAAACGTTATTTCCGATTTGAATAAAAAAGAATTTACCGAAAAAACGGAAAAGGCTCTCGGTAAAACCACGCTTATCTTAACAAAGGAAGAGTCCGGCTCGTATTCCTTAGCACAGGGCGAGGCGGACGAGGGCAAAACAATGGGAGCCGTTTTGCCGGTGCTGTTCCTGCTTATAGCCGTGCTTACGATGGTCACCACAATGCACCGCCTTACCGCAAAGGAAAAGACTCAGATAGGAACCCTTAAAGCGCTCGGTTTTAAAAACAGGCGCATATTAAGGCATTATACCTCTTACGCATTTATGATCGGTATTTTGGGCACCGCAATAGGTATAGGTCTTGGTTATTTGGTTGCATATTTTATAATGAATCCGAACGGTACAATGGGCACATATTTTGATATGCCGTATTGGCGCCTTAAAATGCCGGGCTTTTGTATAATTGTAATGGCGGCTATAATAGTGCTGCTTACATTTATCGGTTTCCTTTCGGTAAAGCAGATGCTTAAGGGCACCGCGGCGGACGCACTTCGTCCTTACACTCCTAAAAAAATGAAACCGCTTGCCATTGAAAAAACAAAGGCTTTTCATAAGCTTTCCTTCGGTACGCGGTGGAATATGCGCGACATTATGCGCCATAAATCAAGAACGGCTATGAGCCTTGTAGGTATTATCGGCTGCACGATATTGGTGGTAGGCTCGCTTGGTATGCGCGATACAATGGCGGAGTTTTTAAGTATGTATTACGACGGCGCGCTCAGGTACTCTTCAAGAATATATTTTTCAGAGGACGCAACCGCCGAGCAGCGCGATAAAATAAGCGAGGAATACGGCGGAGACCGCAGCGCTACCGTTGGGGTGCAGATAGAGGACAAAACAGTTTCGCTTGATATTTACGGGCTTAAAAACAATACGGTGCGTTTTCCCTCCGATAAAGGCGGCTACACCGATTTAAAGGATAACGGAGCATATATTTGCGAACGCCTTGCGGAAGAATTTGAGCTTGATACAGGCGATACGTTTGTATTAAGTCCTTACGGAACGGATAAAAAATACACCCTAAAGCTTAACGGAATTATAAGAAGCACGTCTGAATGTGTGGTTATAACCGAAGAATATGCCGATACTCTTAATATTGATTATACGCCCGATTCGGTATATACTAAAACCGTAAAGAAGAATATTAGATCCGACGCGGCAATTAAAACCGTGCAGTCAAAGCAGGCTATTATGGATTCGTTTGATTCGTTTCTTGAAATAATGAATTCAATGATTTTTGTTCTTGTGGGCGGAGCGCTTGTACTCGGAATTGTTGTGCTTTACAACCTCGGCGTTATGAGCTATACCGAGCGTTACCGCGAAATGGCAACCTTAAAGGTTGTGGGCTTTAAGGACGGAAAGATCGGAAGATTGCTTATAGGGCAGAATATGTGGCTTTCGCTTTTGGGCATTATTGCCGGTCTGCCGCTCGGCGCGTTTACGCTTGATTATCTGCTTAAAAAAATGGCTTCCGAATATGAAATGCGAATGTATATAGGCCCTGTTACTTACATAGTAAGTATTGCCCTTACCTTCGGGGTTTCGCTTTTGGTAAGTCTTATGGTTGCACGCAAAAATAAAAAAATAGATATGGTTGAAGCGCTTAAGGGCGCGGAATAATCAGTAAAAATATCGGTCGAGATCGTTCGAAAGAGCCACCGCCTTCATATGATTTTCAAGTCGGCTTGCCGTTATATGCAGCTCTGACGCGGAATGTATGCAGTCGCCAATTTTGCGAAGCTGCGACTGCATATCGGCGGGCAGCGATAAAAAGTATTTTCGCGTGCTTGCGCTTTCGTTTATTAAATCGTGCAGGGAATTATATTTCACGGTTTTCATTCCTTTCAAGATATATAATTCACCTGCATTTTAAAAAAATACAAGGGAAGAATTGTTATGATAAAAACTGTACTTAAAATTGACGGTATGATGTGTTCAATGTGCGAAGCGCATATTAACGACGCCGTTCGTAAATATTTTAATGTTAAAAAGGTTTCTTCATCACATACCAAGGGCGAGACGGTAATTTTATCCGAATCAGAGCTTGATAAATCGCAGATAGAAAAGGTTATAGGCGAAACCGGATACAAGCTTAAAGGGATTACAAGCGCCGCAGAAGAGAAAAAAGGTCTTTTCGGTTTTTTTCACAAAAAATAAAGCTATGGAAAACAAAAGTAAAACAAATGAAAAATTAGCGCACGAAATATGCCGTTATTTAACCGAGCATATGGAAAGCCGGATAACTATACAAATGCTCTCCGAGCGCTTTCACGTTTCGGGTACGGGTATTAAATGCGCCTTTAAGTCGGTTTACGGCGAATCGGTTTATGCGTATATCAGAAAACAAAAAATGCTTTCCGCCGCAAAAGAGCTTAAAACAACCGATAAAAGCGTGCTTGAAATTGCAGGCAGCTACGGCTATGATAACGGTTCTAAATTTGCCAAGGCATTTCGCGACTGTGTGGGTATGTCTCCGCTTGCATATCGAAAAAACGGGTAATTTGTCTAAATGGAGCGGAAAATGCAATTCCGTAAACATATAATTATCAGTAAATAATAATGTACGGAGGTATTACCGATATGTCATGGGGTAAATTAGGTTTGTTTGCAGGCGGAGTGCTTTTCGGAACGGCAGGGCTTAAAATACTGTCAAGCAAGGACGCTAAAAAGGTTTATACTCATACTACTGCCGCGGCTCTGCGCGCTAAGGAATGTGTAATGACCGCTGCTACTGCTATTAAAGAAAATGCCGACGATATTCTTGCAGACGCTAAAAAAATCAACGAAGACCGTGCGGTTGCCGCTGAGGAAATCGAGGATAGTTCCGATAAAGCTTCGGAAGAATAGAAAAGAAAACCGCCGGAAGTTTTTCCGGCGGTTTTTTAATCGAGGTATGCTGTATGAGATGTGTAATTATGCACGAAACGCGCGGCAGAATGCGCGTTCATATTAAAAAAAGCAGAATTACGCTTAACGAAGCCGATATACTTGAATATTATCTGCGCGCGGTAAACGGAGTTAACGAAGTTAAGGTATACGACCGTACCTGCGACGCGGTAATTGTATTTGAAAGCGGCAGGGAAAGCGTTATAACGGCGCTTGCACGCTTTTCGTTCAGCGATACGGCTGCCGAATCGTTGGTTCCCGAGCATACGGGCAGGCAGCTTAACCGTGAATTTGAGGATAAGCTGTTTTTTACCGCGGTTGGCAGAGCTTTAAAATCGCTGTTTTTGCCTATGCCGGTGCGAAGTATTCTTGCGGTATTTTATGCCGCAAAATATATTAAACACGGCATTAAATGCCTTATAAGGGGAAAAATCGAGGTTCCCGTGCTTGACGCAACGGCAATTTCGGTCTCGCTTTTGCGCGGCGATTTTAAAACCGCGTCTTCAATTATGTTTATGCTTAAATTGGGCGAAATACTTGACGATTGGACCCACCGCAAATCGGTTGACGATTTAGCGCGTACAATGTCCCTCGGCGTAGATAAGGTATGGATTAAAAACGGGGAACAGGAAATACTTGTACCCGTAAAGGAAATTGCCGTGGGCGACGAAATAGTTGTAAGAACAGGCAATATGATTCCGCTTGACGGCAGGGTTATTTCCGGGGAAATGACGGTTAATCAGGCCTCAATGACCGGCGAATCCGCCGCCGTGCCGAAAAAACAGGGCGGTATTGTGTATGCCGGAACGGTTGTAGAGGACGGCGAGTGCGTTATACGTGTTGAGAAGGGCGCAGGCGGCGGCAGGTACGACCGTATTGTTAAAATGATAGAGGAATCCGAAAAGCTTAAATCCGATACCGAGGATAAGGCTTCTCACCTTGCGGATAAATTGGTTCCGCTGAGCCTCGGCGCTAC
>ERZ834722.3141-NODE-3141-length-11640-cov-4.905999_pt1 | contig 11640 bp, 10 predicted proteins | sample MGYA00519576_ERZ834722 | MGnify/ENA primary metagenome ERZ834722 (study PRJEB31850, sample SAMEA3708759) | human gut metagenome | biome: human gut; feature: human-associated habitat; material: faeces | place: China | collected 2014 ...
TTCATGACGAACATGTTGAAGTGGTGGCCGTGGGTCTTGGACATATACATATCATAGGCGGGCAGATACTCCGGGCATTTGCGCGCAATGATGGCGCGGGTCGCCGTGAGATCCCGCTTGTGGTGGGCGTGGATATACTGGGTATAGTTTGTTTCAATGAAGTAATGGCGCTCTCGCGGCAGCACTACATTGGTAGTGGCCAGAATGGAGCAAAGCTCCTCATGGCTGATGACGCGGTCCTTCTTGGGCGCAAAGCGGCTCTTTTTCCGGCTGGCAAAATAACGGCGGTAGTGCACGATACCGATATAGTCGGAATCAATGTTGTGCGCTGCCCAGTACAGGCCCGTCAGCTCACAGAAATTTGCGTTGCGCTCCGAGATATTTTCGCCGGTATCATCGCCGATATAGCCGATGGCCGGGTGGATGGCATGGCCCATCTGTACCGGAAGATACATCGGATCCTCCGGCACCCAGTACGGTTTATGCGTTGCTACGATAATGATGGTCTGCAATGTGTTCAACCCGCCTTATATACTTTTCCTACACTGTTCCGACTATTCTTGCTAAACCTATAGTATAGCGCTTTTTCGCCGGAATACAAGTTACAGAACGGTAAAAGCCTATTCCCCCTCGTTTTCGAAGCGCTCCTGCTCCTCCGCCAGCTTTTCCCATTCCTCATACAACTCCTGTTGATGGAACCTTGTATCGTCTAACTCATCGCATTTATCCCGCAGCAGCAGATGATCGCGCAGCACCTCAGGGTCGTTGATCTCGTTTTCCAGCTCTACAATGTGCGCTCCCAGCTCCTCGATCTCGGTCTCGACCTTTTTCAGGCGGGCGCGCACCTCGGCGCGGCGCTTGCGCTGTTCCTTGCCGTAGCCCTGCTTTTTGGCACTGTCCTCCGCCTTCTGCTGCGTTTCCTGTACCCTGGCCCCTCTGCCGGCCTCGCGGTTCTGCAGTGCGGCAAAGTTCTGATAAAATGTCGCGCTGCCGTTTTCAAGGTACATGATCGGGCAGTCCAGCGTCTGCATAAGGTAGCGGTCATGGGTGACCAGCAGCAGCGTGCCCGTGTAGGCCGCCAGCGCCTGGGTCAGGCTCTCCCGCATATAGATGTCCAGATGGTTCGTAGGCTCATCGAGGAACATCAGGTTCGGCCGCTCAAGCGCCAGCTCGGCAAAGCGCAGGCGGGCCAGCTCGCCGCCGGAGAGAGAGGCACAGTCCTTGAATACCTCCTCGCCGCGGTAGCCGAACCGCGCCAGATGGCTGCGCACCTCCAGTTCCGTAAAGCGGGGGTACTGGTTCCAGATGGCATCCATGACGCGGCCTGCGCGGCGCGCCTGCTGCTGGGTGAAGATGCCCGGCTTGGCGCCGCTGCCCAGCCGCACCATGCCGCCGGAGGGGCGGCGCTTGCCGTCCAGCACCTGCAAAAGCGTTGACTTGCCAGCGCCGTTGGGGCCGGCAATGACAAGCTTATCACCGCGGTGGACCACATAGTCCAGCGCATCAATGAGGGTGCGCTCCCCGATGCGAACGCTCAGGTTTTTCATGATGACCAGCTCATCATACGGCTCAATGTCATACTCAAAGCGGAAGTTCAGCTCCCACGCCTCTGCGGTGGGTGCCTCCACGATCTCCAGCTTTTCAAGCTGCCTGCGGCGGCTCTGCGCCATTTTGGTGGTGGAGGCGCGCACGAGATTGCGGTCCACATAATCCTGCAGCTTGGCTGCCTTCTCCACGGCGGCATCGTGCAGCTTTTGCTGGCGCTCATCGGCAGCCTCTCGCTGGGGCAGATAGGCTGAGTAGTTGCCGCGGTAGGTCTTGATGCTCTTGCCGCGCAGCTCCCAGATGCGGGTGCAAACGGCATCCAGAAAATAACGGTCATGGCTGACGACCAGCACCGCGCCGCGGTAGGCCTTCAGGTAATTTTCCAGCCATTCCATTGTTTCCAGATCGAGATGGTTCGTAGGCTCGTCCAAAATCAGCAGGTCGGGCCGCTCCAGCAGCAGACGGGCCAGACGCAGGCGGGTCTGCTCACCGCCGGAGAGTACCCCCGCCGCCTTTGTCCATGTGTCGGCCGGGAACCCCATGCCGTTCAGCACCTTTTTGATCTGGGTATCCATATTGTAGGCATCCATCGCATCCACCACAGCGGTGCAGTGCGCGATCTTATCGGTCAGCTCTGCATTGTGGGGATCGGCAGCCAGCTGCTTCTGCAGACCTTCCATCTGCTGCATGGCATCCAGCGCCGGGGTGAACACCAGCTTCATCGTGGCATAGACATCAAGCGTGGGATCCAGTCTGGCATTCTGCTCCAGATAGCCGGTGGTCACGCCGGTGCCGAACGCCGCGTCCCCCGCATCGGGCAGGCTCTCGCCGCACAGTATGCGCAGGAGCGTTGTCTTGCCGGTGCCGTTGGCGCCGATAATGCCGATGCGGTCGCCGCGCTCCACCCCGGCTGTCACATCATGCAGTACCTCGTGTTCGCCGAAGCTCTTGCCTAAATTTTGAAGTTCCAACAACATAGCGGTACATCCTTAATTCCAAAATGATGCCGCCGCCTTATATACGGGCAGCGGCAGTATGCCCTGTGCTTGCTTACAGCAGGGCTTCGTTGCTGTGGCGGCGGTTGCGCACGCCCAGATTTTCCAGTTCTTCCGGCTCCATTACAATGCGGTACAGCTCCTCATAGGAACCAACTGTGAATTTCGGCGCGATGTCGGTCTTGTTCTCGACATTCCGGGGGTTGTACCAGCAGGTGTCCACCCCGGCGTTGATGCCGCCCTTGATATCGGCAAGCAGGTCGTCCCCCACCATCAGCACGCGGCTGCGGTTCGTGATGCCCAGATCACGCAGGGCATGCTCAAACAGCTTGGCACTGGGCTTGGCTGCGCCGATTTTTTCAGAGATATAGATGCCGTCCATATAGCGGTCGATGCCGGAGGCCGCAATGCGGTGCTCCTGCACGGCAGCAGCGCCGTTGGAGACGATGGCAAGCGTTGCCACCTCGCTCAGTTCCTCAAGCGCAGTCAGCGCGCCGGGCAGCAGGTCGGCGTGGGTGGAGAGCAGCTCCTCATAGCGGTCGTTCATGGCCTTGCCCTTGCCGTTATCCGGCAGCTGCATAGCCTGCATAAAGCGGCCGAACCGCACCTGAAACAGCTTTTGCTTGTTCATCTGCCCCTTGGCCAGTGCGTCCCACAGCTCCCGGTTTACCTGATGGTAAACGGCGCAGGCGTGCTCATCGTGGGGCAGCTCATACTCTGCCAGCATGTCGGTCAGAGCCTGACGCTCTGCAGCATCAAAGTCAAGAAGCGTATTGTCGATGTCCAGCAGGACACAAGTGTAAATTGCCATATTCTTACCTCTGTCGGGGTTAGTCGGTAGTGGTTTCAGACTGCGAGGGTGCAGCCGGGGTAGGCGCAGGCTCCGGCGTAGTTACGGGCGCAGGATTGTTCACTGTGATGGTGACGGTGGCCTCAACGCCATTGTTCTTGGCGCGGATCGTATATTGCCCGGCCGATGCTGCAGTGAAGGTTGCCGCACCGCCTGTAGCGCTCCAATCAGTGCCGTCACAGCTCCAGGTCGTATCACCGCTGCCGTTCTGCACATTGGCAGTCAAATTCACCGAGGCTCCCGTTGTGATTTGATTCGTATTATAAGCGATGGAAATTGTGGTGGGATCGTCCTGCGCCACCGTGACCGTCAGCTGTGCGGTCGAGAAGGTGCCGTTAATCTCGATGCCGGCCTTGATGACATAGGTACCGGCGGCATCGGGGGTAAAGGTCAGGCTGCTGCCGTTCTTCTCCATCTCATCGTTGATGGACCACTGCACATTTGTAGCGTCATACGCCTTGCTGCCAAGCTTGACCGTTGCGTTCACGGTCAGGCTCTCGCCCTTCTTCATGGCCGTGTCACCCTTGTCAAGCGTCAGCTCCACGCGGGCATCGTTGAACATAGCCTTGACGGAGATATCCTTGGTGATGTTGTCGTAGCGGGTGGCGGTCGTAACGCCGTCGCTCCACTTATAAAAGACGAAGCCGTCCGCAGCCACCGCCGTGACATTGACGCTGGTGCCGCTCTCCGCCTGAATTTCAACACTCGATACACCGGTCTGGCCGTTGCCGGTCAGGGTGCCCTTGCCGCTGTCCTCAACCTCATAGCTGGCGGTGAACTTTGTCGGCGTTGCGGTGGGCAGCGGCGTACTGCCGGAGCCGCTGGACTGGGAGGCGCGCTGCGGAATGTCGCTGGTATCCGGGCGGCTGTCCATCGTATTGTAAGCGTGGGACTTTGCGTATTCCAGCAGGGCGCGCGCACCGGAGGCACTGTAGCCATTAGCCTCAAAGTAGCTGCTCTCGGCATAGCCGCGGCTGTTTTTCAGCACCTCGGCGCTGTTCAGATACTTGCAGCCCAGATCATTGCAGGCCACGGCGATAGCCTGATTGAACTGGTCGATAACCGTCTGGGTCGCGGCAGCGTTGGTGCTGTCCTCCGTGACAGGCGGGATGCCCACCGCGATGATGTCGCAGTAGGAATAGGCAGAGCGGATGCTCTGCAGGAACTGCTTGTAGTCTGCAATAAAGGAATCCACGCTGACCGAGCCATCGACATCGTTGGCGCCAAGCTGCACAAAAACGCGGCGGGCCTTCATCTTGGGAATTGCCTGCGGGATCGTATAATTGCTGGAATCCGATGCAAAGTTGACGCAGGAGGTCGAGAGTGCCTTGGAGGTCTTGAGCCCCTCCTGCCCGACGAACTGATTCAGCGTGATGCGGCCGTCCTTCTGCAGGGTGACGGCGTACTGGTCACCGGCAAAGACGCTGGCCGTGATGTAGGCATCGTCTGCAGCGGCCTGCGGCAGCACAGCCTCCAGCGATGTGTCCAGCGGATAGGCATCCTTATCATAGGCGCCTGCACCACCGGCGAAAAGCCCCAGCTTGGCAGGCAGCACCCACGCTGCCAGAATACTCAAAACGATTGCCAGCGCACAGAGCGCCAGCACAACACAGGCCTTGCGCTGTGCAGGGCTGAAGCCCTTCTTTCCTTCATACGGTTCGCGGCTCATAGGAAATGGTATCCTCCTTATGTATGGCAGCACCGCCCACTGCAACGACACAGGGAATATACAGTACTGCCTTATTGAAAACGGGAGGCCGAAAGGCCATATCCCACCTAGTATACATGTTAAAGATTATACCATATTTACGGCGTTTTGAACATGCTTTTCAAAAAATTGTCACGGATTACAATTTTATTACAGCCATTACCGTACTATTTTTCCTGCCGCAGCAGCCACACCTATGCGGCAGTGCCTGTACACAAAAAGCCCGGGATACATCCCGGGCTAAAACAGCAGGACAATATTGCGCAATTCCAAGCGCCGCCCCGGCGGGGGCCGTACAGCGCCGCCTTAAGAAAGCAGCATACGGTCGTTTGCAAATTCGCCGTCACTCACCTGCTCAAACCGCTTGAGCAGATCGCTGACCTGCAGATTTTTCTTTTCCTCACCGCGCACATCGTAGATGATGTGTCCCTCATACATCATGATCAGGCGGTTGCCATACTTGATGGCATCCTTCATGTTATGGGTGATCATCAGCGTTGTGAGGTGGTTTTCCTCAACGATCTTCTCCGAAAGGGTCAGCACCTTGGCAGCCGTCTTGGGGTCCAGTGCAGCGGTATGCTCATCGAGCAGCAGCAGCTTGGGCTTTTTCAGCGTTGCCATCAGCAGCGTGACCGCCTGACGCTGGCCGCCGGACAGCAGGCCCACCTTGCTGGTCATGCGCTCCTCCAGCCCCAGATCGAGCGTCTTGAGCAGCTCATAGTAGGTGTCATGCTCCTTCTTCGTGATGCCGACCTTCAGCGTGCGGGGCAGGCCGCGGCGAGCCGCCAGCGCGAGATTTTCATCGATCTGCATGGTAGCCGCCGTGCCCATCATCGGGTCCTGAAACACACGGCCGATGTATTTGGCGCGCTGATGCTCCGAAAGGCGTGTCACATCCTGCCCGTCAATAAGGATCTTGCCCATATCCACCGGCCAGACACCGGCTACTGCGTTCAGCATCGTGGACTTGCCTGCGCCGTTGCCGCCGATGACCGTCACAAAGTCGCCGTCCTCCAGCGTCAGGTCCAGCCCCTTGAGGGCCACCTTCTCGTTGACGGTGCCCGCATTGAAGGTCTTATATACATTTTTGATCTCAAGCATTGTCCTTGCCTCCCTTTTTCACGGGTACCTTGGTAAAGTATTTGCCCTTCCAATACGGGATGGTCAGGAACACCGCCACAACAAGCGCCGTCAACAGCTTCAGATCGTCGGTGGACAGGCCCATGCGCAGCACAAAGTTCATGACGATGTAGTAGATGATGGCACCGATGACGGAGGCCGTCAGCTTCAGTGCAAAGTTGCGGAAGATCTTGCCGAACACGACCTCACCGATGATGACCGCCGCCAGACCGATGACGATGGCACCGCGGCCCATGTTGATGTCAGAGAAGCCCTGATACTGGGCCAGCAGGCCGCCCGCCAGCGCCACAAGGCCGTTGGAGATCATCAGGCCCAGAACGATGGCCACATTGGTGTTGATGCCCTGCGCACGGGCCATGTGCTGGTTGGCACCGGTTGCGCGCAGTGCGCAGCCAAGCTCTGTGCCGAAGAACCAGTACAGCACGCCGATGAGGAGCGCGCAGAAGATAAGCAGCACGATAATAGGATTGTTGAGCGCCAGCGCACGGACATACCGGGCCGAAACCAGCAGACCGTACTTGTCCACGCTGATGGGCAGGTTGGCCTTGCCGCCGCCCGTGCCTGTGCCCATGATGCGCAGGTTGACCGAATAGAGCGCCAGCTGGGTCAGGATACCGGCCAGAATTGCGGGGATGCCGCAGGCCGTGTGGAACAGGCCTGTGACAAGGCCCGCCAGCATACCGGCCAGTGTGGCGGCCACAAGGGCAGCCCACACCGGCACGCCGTTCAGCACCAGCACAACGCAGACCGCGCCGCCGGTGCCGAGGGAGCCGTCAACGGTCAAGTCCGCCACATCCAGAATGCGGTAGGTCAGATAAACACCGATGGCCATAATGCCCCAGATCAGCCCCTGTGCCGCAGCACCGGGCATTGAGTTCAACAGGGAGGTCAGGAACTCCATAAAAACATCCTCCAGAATTTTTATAAGCACCAAAACAGCGGGGAAAGAAAGTTTACCTCCCCTTCCTCGCTGTTATGATGGTGGTTAAACGGCTGCTGTTCTATCAGTCAATGGCCTCATAGCCGTCCGGCGGGGTGATGCCCAGTGCCTCGCAGTTGGCGGCGTTGTATTTCTTGGCAACATTGGGTGCGTACTCTACAGGCATGGTAGAAATATCGCCACCCTTGGCCAGAATCTTGGCGGCCATCTCACCGGTGGCATGGCCCAGATCATAGTAGCTGATGGACAGCGTGGCAACGCCGCAGCCGTTGCAGATGCCCTCCTCGCCAGCCACAACGGGAACCTTGGCCGGCAGAACCACATTGGCGATTGCCTCGGTGTTGGAGGCAGCGGTGTTGTCGGTGGGGATGTAGATGACATCGGAGTTGTCGGCAGCCGTCTGTGCCACCGAGGTAACATCGTTCGTGTCGGTGAAGGCGTAGCGGGCAACGGTGTAGCCCTCCTGCGTCAGATAGCCCTCAATGACATCGCACTGGTAAACCGAGTTCGGCTCGGCGCTGCAGTAGAGCAGGCCGACTGTCTTGGCGTCCGGGAAAAGTTCCTGAATCATGGCCGCCTGCTGATCCAGCGGAGCCAGATCGGAGGTACCGGAGATGTTGCCGCCTACCGTGCCGGTCCAGTCGCTGATGTCCAGCGCGGTCGCATAGTCCGTGACTGAGGTGCCCAAAACGGGAATATCGGCAGTTGCCTGTGCAGCCGCCTGCAGCGGTGCGGTCGCATTGGCCAGAATCAGATCCACATTGGAGGAAACGAAGCCGTTCACAATGGTGGCGCAGTTGGCAGAATCACCGGAGGCGTTCTGCTCATCAAACTTCACATTGCCCTCGCCCAGCTTCTCGACCAAAGCGTCCTTGAAGCCCTGGGTCGCAGCGTCCAGCGCTTCGTGCTGAACCAGCTGGCAGATGCCGACATTGTAGACCTTGCCGTCGGCGGCAGCAGCGCTGTCTGCGGTGCTCTCGGCGGCTTCGGTGGTGGAAGCGGCGTCAGCGGCGGATGCGGCGGTGTCGGTGGACGCGGTAGCACCGCAGGCGGCCAGACCCATGGTCATGGCGGCAGCCATCATAAGGGAAACTGCTTTTTTCATGTAAATTCCTCCAATAGTACCCGCTGCGCACCTTTTTTCTTCAGGTGTACACCTGCCATCAGGCAGGTCCCTCAAGCGCAGCCGGTTTAGTGCTTTAAAGTATAGCACGCTTTAGGGCTTTAAAGCAAGTGTAATTTCGTATAATACTCCGCCCGCTTTAAAGTATTTTTTGGTCAAATTAACGAACATCTTGTAGAGGCGCATTCTATATGCGCCCGCGCCGTTTGCGGCAGGTACGGCGGGCGGCTGTAAACAAAACGCCCCAGCTTGTACCCAAGCTGGGGCAAATCAGATTTCAGTCTGCAAAGCAGGCGTTTTCCGCCTTGGCGATCAGCTCGACAAAGCGCTGGGGGGTGCTTGCATTGTGCAACGCCTCAACCAGATCACTGCGGCTGAGCAAATTCACAAGCCGTGCCAATATCTGTAGGTGCAGGCTTTCGCAGCGCGGCGGAACGGCGATCATAAACACAAGGTCTACCGGTTCCCCGTCCGGGGCACCCCAATCCACACCGTGGCGCAAAAGCAGGGCCGATATGCCCGGCGCCGACACACCGGCGTTGCCGGCATGCGGCAGCGCGATGCCGCCGCCGATGGCCGTTGTACCGCCGAAGGTCTCCCGGTAGCTGACGGCATTATAATAGGCATTGCCGTTGGTAATAACGCCGATGCCCTCCTGCAGCTCCACCAGAATACCCAATGCATCGGCAGAGTTGTCGATCTTTGCATGGAGCAGAACGCCCTTAGGGTCCATCAGTTCGCTGACTTTCATCGTCAAACCCTCTTTGGTCAGCCCTCGGTTTTGCCGATCAGGCTGTACAGATATTCACCCACTGCGCCCTCTGCGCAGGTGCAGGTCGTTACATGGTCGGCGGCTGCCTTGACCTCTGCCGGGGCATTGGCCACCGCAACCGCGTAGCCAGCCTCCCGCATCAGCTCAAGATCGTTATAGTAGTCACCGATAAAGACGGTGTTCTTCATGGACTTGCTCATCAGTGCGCAGAGGTCGTGCAGACCGCTGGCCTTGCTTACGCCGCTGGGCATGATCTCAAGATAGATGCTGTTGGTGGCAAGGAAATAGTTATCCCGACCGTAGTATTTCGTCTTGGCGTACTGCCCCAGCTTGCGGATGCTCTCCGGGTCGGAGGCAAACACGACCTTGATCCAGCCATCGGGCACCGACTCGACCGGGCAGGCGATGCTGCCCAGATGCTCGTCCACCTGATGGGCGTGGGTAACTTCGTTGGCATGGATGACATACATCTCGCCGTTTCCGGCCATGACCTCAACCCCCATGCGGGGAAATTTGTTCAGAATGTCCAGAATGGCGGTGGTGGCCTGCTCACGGTTCAGGGTTGCGCGATGCAGCACTGACTCGGTGGAGAAATCATACAGCAGTGCCCCATTGCAGGAGATTGCCGGCAGGGACAGGCGGACATCCCCCAGCGCTGCACGGATCGACTCCGGCGGGCGGCCGGTAGCCACCGTAAACAGTCCGCCCAGGCTGGTGTACAGCCGGATGACAGCACGGTTGCAGGCAGGGATTCCCTCCTTGGCCGTCAGCAGCGTATTATCCATGTCACAGATCACAAGGGTATCGCCGAGGGGTGGTTTCATGCGCGATGTTCCTTTCTTAACCGTGTCAGAAAATCAGTAAAATAGGGCGGCAGCGGGGAATCAAACTGCATCCACTCCCCTGTTTTCGGGTGTACAAAGCCCAGCTCCTTAGCGTGCAGGCATTGGCCGTTCAGCGATTTGATGCAGTTTTTCGGGCCGTAGACAGCATCCCCCGCCAGCGGGTGCCCTGTGGATGCCATATGTACCCGGATCTGGTGGGTGCGCCCTGTCTTTAGCTTGCAGGCTATGTAGGTAAAGTTGCCGTACCGCTCCTGCACACGCCAGCCTGTATAGGCATACCGCGCCCCGGCAGCGTTTTCCGCCAGCACGGCCATCTTTTTGCGGTCATGCGGATCACGACCGATCCACCGCTCCACAAAGCCTTCGTCCTCCCTGAGGTTGCCGTAGACCACCGCATGGTAAACACGGTGGATGCTGTGTACGCTCATCTGGGCGCTGAGCGCCTGATGCGCCGCATCGTTTTTGGCCACCACCAGCAGACCGCTGGTATCCTTATCGATGCGGTGTACGATGCCGGGGCGGATCGCGCCGCCGATGCCGGACAGCTGCCCGGCACAGTGGTAAAGCAGTGCATTGACGAGAGTGCCGTCCGGGTTGCCGGGGGCCGGGTGAACCACCATGCCCTTCGGCTTGTTGACCACCAGTAGGTCATCATCCTCGTACACAATATCGAGCGGAATATTCTGGGGCTGCGCCTCGATGGGCTGCGGGTCGGGCAGCGCCACACGGTAGACAGCCCCGGGGGCCACCTTCTCTTTTTTGTTGACAGGCGCGCCGTCCCGGGTGACAAGCCCCTGCTCGATCAGTCCCTGCAGCGCACTGCGGGAGAGTGTCGGGCACTGCGCGGCCAGCCACGCATCCAGCCGGCCGCTGTCGCCGGGGACGGTGGCAAGCTCAAGCAGCTCCATCGTCATCCGCCTTTTGCTTTGCGGTCTCCTCTTTCTTGAAGGAGTCCAGCAGCACGACCAGCATCAGCAGGCCGACACCCACACAGACGCAGATATCCGCAAAATTGAAGATAGCAAAGTGCATGAACAGCACATTGATGTAGTCCACCACCACGCCGTTGAGTACCCGGTCGATGAGGTTGCCCACACCGCCGCCGAGAATCAGCGTCCAGGAGATGCGCTCCCACACAGACATTTTGCGGGTAAACAGCATGGCGGCCACCACCACCAGCATGACCGAGGTCATGCCGATGAGCAGCGTCTGCTTACCGGCCAGCATCGAGAATGCCATACCGTCATTCAGGCAGTAGCGCAGCTCGACAATGCCGGGCAGCACATCCATATTGCCCACCGGCAGCAGCGCCGCCGTGGCCCAGTGCTTGATAAGCTGGTCGATCACGACCAGAACGGCCGCCCCCAGCAGAGAAAACAAACCAGAAATCATACAACACCTTATCCGAAAAAATCAGCGGTGCTTACGCGTATAAGCACCGCTGACGGCAGAGTAAATTTACAGCTTCAGAACCTTAGCGCAGCGCGGGCAGAGACCATCCTCCCCAACGGAGGTATCATACTTCCAGCAGCGCAGGCACTTGTTGCCGGCGGCGTGGGCAGCGCTGACGCCGAGACCCTCGACCAGACCCTTGACACCGCCTTCACCCTCGATCAGCTCGACATGGGAGACGATGAACAGGTCGGCCAGCTCATCCATCGGGATGGCGTTCAGGAAGTCGTAGACCTCCTTGCTGCAGTACAGCGTCAGACCGGCCTCCAG
>ERZ834722.3142-NODE-3142-length-11637-cov-3.374978_pt1 | contig 11637 bp, 14 predicted proteins | sample MGYA00519576_ERZ834722 | MGnify/ENA primary metagenome ERZ834722 (study PRJEB31850, sample SAMEA3708759) | human gut metagenome | biome: human gut; feature: human-associated habitat; material: faeces | place: China | collected 2014 ...
CTCATATTCTGAATTTATAGGTAATTCAGTTTGATTATCTACAATTTTTGATAATTCATCATCAAAAACTAGTATTCCCATTGCTCTTAAAATTTGAGGTATTTTGTAATCAGCACAGCCAACTAAGTGACTATAATCTACATCTATATTTTCTTTCATTTTTCTTATATGAAGAATATCAGATGTTAATAATTGCGCTAATTTATAAATATATATAGTTTGTCCATTGTATATTCTTTCATCTTTAAAATTTGAAAAATTATTTACAATCAACTCAAATAATTCATAATCTGAATTTATTTTTTTGATATATTTATAAAAATTATCATTAACTTTTTTTATGGCATACATTACTACCTTAGTTTTAACAATACAAACAAGAAAATCATAGCCATATTTTTTTGAATGCTTCATTCCCATAATAAAGGCTTTTGTTATAGATTTATCTTTATTTTCAATGTCAATATAATTATTCACACATGCTCACCCTTTACTCTATAAAAATATTATCATAAATTTATTCAAATTACTAGTTTACATTTTTATTGTAAAGAAAAAATTACCTATTATGGTAATTAATCTCTATCACTGCTTGCAATTAATAAAAGTCTTAAAATTTGTAAAGCACTTGTAAGTACACCTGCTACATAAGTAAGTGCAGCACTAACAAGAACTTTTTTAATACCAGATTTTTCTTCAGAATTTGCTAAATGCATTGCATCTATTTCTTTTCCTGCTCTTTTACTTGCATTAAATTCCACAGGTAAAGTTATAATTTGGAAAAATAGTCCAATAGTTGTAAGTCCTATTCCTATATAAACTAAATCAAGCATTTCAAATATAAAACCAATTAATATAATATAATAAGATATTGATGTTGCTACATTAACCACTGGAAAAATTAATGATCTAAATCTTAAAAATAAATATCCTTCTTTATCTTGAATAGCATGTCCACATTCATGCGCAGCCACTCCGATCGCAGCCACAGATGTTTTATCATATACATCCTGAGAAAGTGCCAGTTTCTTACTTCCCGGATCATAGTGGTCTGTCAGGCTGCCGGATATGGGTACTACCGTAACATCCGTAATTCCCGACATACTACATAAATATTAGATAGTCCATTCTTATCAAGTATTTTTCTTGCAACTTCAGCTCCTGTTATACCTTTAGAATTTTCTTTTTTTAAGTTAATACTATAATTAACTCTAACAAAAATATCTGCGATTAAAGGTAATATTATTATTAAAATAAATAAAATTAGTTCCATTATTTCACCTCGTAAATTGTTCCTTCCCTAGTATCCTTTAAAATGATACCTTGTTTTAAAAGTTCCTCTCTTATAGAATCTGCTAAAGCAAAGTCTTTATTTTTTTTAGCCTCAGTTCTTTTTTCTATCATTTCTTTTATATATTCTTCCTCAAGACCATGAGTTTTTTCTTTAGTTAAATCAAGTGATAATACTTCATCCCATCTATTAATTAAAGATAATTTTGTAGCACCATTAAGATGTTCATCTTTTAATAAATCATAAAGTAGTGTTATAGCATTTGCAGTATTTAAATCATCCTCAAGGCAAGATGTAAATCTTTCATTATAAAATTTATAAGCATCTTCATTAACCGCTCCTTCATTTTTTAATGATAATACTTTGTTTTTTAATTTTAAATAAGCATTTTGAGCACCATCAAGTGAAGCATAAGAAAATGTAAGTTGTCTACGATAATGTGAAAGTAAACACATAAATCTAAATGAAAGTGGATTATAACCTTTTTCTATTAAAGAGCTAACAGTTAAAATATCTCCTTTACTTTTACTCATTTTACCTGATTCATCATTTAAATGTTCATTATGAAACCAATAATTACACCATTTATGTCCTAAATAACTTTCAGATTGTGCAATCTCATTAGTATGATGTGGAAAAATATTATCAACTCCACCACCATGTATATCTAAATGCTCTCCAAGATATTTAATTGAGATGCCTGAGCATTCAATATGCCATCCTGGATAACCTGTTCCAAATGGTGATTCCCATTTTAATTCTTGACTATCAAATTTTGATTTAGTAAACCATAAAGCAAAGTCTGCTTGATTTTTTTTGCTTGCATCAAATTCAACACTTTCTCTTGCTCCGACAACCATATCATCCTCTTTATGATTAGTAAGAACATAGTAATCCTTTAATTTTGAAGTATCAAAATAAACATTACCTCCAGCTTTATAAGCATAACCATCTTCTAAAAGTTTAGTTATTATTTTTATATATTCTTCTATATTATCTGTAGCATTACTAACAATTTCAGGTCTTTTACAATTAAGAGCATCAAAATCTTTAAAGAATGCATCTGTATAAAATGAAGCAATATCAAGAACACTTTTATGTTCTTTTTTAGCACTTGCTACCATCTTATCATCACCAGAATCACTGTCTGAGGTTAAATGTCCAACATCAGTAATGTTCATACATCTCGTTACATCAAAGCCAATAAATCTAAGTGTTTTATCTAATATATCATGACCAATGTAATTACGCATATTTCCTATATGAGCATAATGATAAACTGTTGGTCCACATGTATAAAAACTTACCTTTCCTTCTTCCCACGGAATAAATACTTCTTCTTTATGACTTAAAGTATTATAAATTTTCATAAACATCACCTTCCATAACAACTATTATACTATATTTTAATTAAAACAAAAAGGTTAAAACTTTAATTTATGTCTATTAAAAAAGAAGGATTTACCTTCTTAAATTTTCAAGTGTTTTTTCTTTACCAAGTAAATATATACAAGCATCAAGTTCTGGACCATGCATAAATCCACTTGCCTTAATTCTAAGTGGCATATAAAGTAGTTTACCTTTAACATTTAAACTTGTTTTTACATTATCAATTGCAATATTAATATTATCTGTAGTAAAATCTTCGATTGCTTCAATTTCACGGGCAAATGTGTCAATTACCACTGGGATAATATCATCACTTGCAAGAAATGCTTTACATTCATCATCAAGTTCATACCCTTCGAAAAAGAAATTCTTAACAACATCATTAATCATTTCACCACAGTTAATATGAGTTTTATATGTTAAAAGTAGCATTCTTATCCAATCTTCACTCTTATCTGATATATCATATTTTAAAAATGGTTTAATCCACTCTAGGTATCTTTCATCATCCATTTCTTTAATGTAATGAGCATTGAACCATTCAAGTTTTTTAATATCATAGCAGCCTGGTGCGGAAGAAATTCTATGAATATCAAATTCTTTTTCAAGTTCAGATAAAGTAAAGAACTCTTTATTCTCTTTTGGAGACCAACCTATTAATGCAATATAATTTATAATTGCCTCAGGAAGGAAACCTCTGTTAATTAAATCCATTAAATTATCATCTTTATTTCTTTTACTAATTTTAGTACCATCTGCCTTTATTACAAGTGGTTGATGAATATATACAGGACTTTCCCAACCTAATGCTTTATATAAAAGTAAATATTTAGGTGTTGATGATAAATATTCATTACCTCTGTTAACATGACTAATTTTCATTAAATGATCATCAATTACATTTGCAAAATTATATGTTGGAAATCCATCTGATTTAATTAGTATTTGATCCTCTAAAGCACTATTTTCAACTTTAATTTCACCATAAACAGTATCAATATATGATGTTACTCCCTCTTTAGGCATTTTTTGACGAATAACATATTTTTCACCATTTAAGACTCTTTTTCTTGCTTCCTCTAAAGGAATATGTGAGCAGTGTCCATCATATGTAAATGGCACTTTTCTTGCTGAGGCAATTTCTCTTAACTTTTCAAGTCTTTCTTCATCGCAAAAACAATAATATGCATCGCCTTTTTCCACTAACTCTTCGGCATATTTTTTATAAATATCTAATCTTTCACTTTGATAGTATGGTCCAAAATCACCACCTACACCAGCTCCTTCATCTGGATGAAGTCCAAGCATATTAAGTGTATTCAAAATAAATTCAACTGCACCCTCAACTTTTCTTTCTTGATCTGTATCCTCAATTCTTAATATAAACTTTCCGCCCATACTCTTTGCTGTTAAATATGTAAATAAGGCACTTCTTAAATTACCTATATGCATATATCCAGTTGGAGATGGAGCAAATCTTGTTCTAACTTCCATTTTAAAAACCTCCTAATTTCTAATTTTTTCAATATCTGAAACAGCAATACAACCATCACTTGCAGCGGTAACTAATTGATATACATCTTTTTTAGCACAATCACCAATTGCATAAAGCCCATCAATTTCTGTTTCAAAATTTTCACTTACTATAATATCACCATTTATATTAGTTATGTCAAGTTTTTTAAACATTTCTGTATCAGGTTTATAACCAATATAGATAAATACCCCTTTTACATTTATAGTTTTTTCATTATCAAGTGTTACACTTTCAATCTTACCTTCAACTTCATTTATCTTTTTAATATTTACGCCATCAACAATTTCAATATTTTTAGTATTTCTTACTCTTTCTACTAAGGCATCATCACCTTTAAAGTTTACTCCTCTATGAAGAAGATAAACTTTATTAACAATATTTGCCAAATATAAACTTTCCTGAAGTGCAGAATTACCTGAACCTACTACTGCAACATCTTCGCCTTTATAAAAATTTCCATCACAGCTAGCACAAGTACTTAAACCTCTTCCTAAATAATCTTTTTCATTATCAAGTCCTAAATATTTAGGTGTTCTTCCGGTAGCAACAATAACATTTTTTGCTTCATAAGTACCATTTTTAGTAATAACTTTTTTATATTCTTCAGTAATTTCTACATCAATAACCTCTTCGAATTTAAATGGTACGCCAACCTTTTTAACTTGATTAAATAAATTAAGTGCAAGGTCTGGTCCACTTATTTCAGAAAAACCTGGATAATTTTGAATCTTATCAATTTTCTGAAGCATTCCTCCAGGGGCACTTTTTTCAAACATTAATACATTTAATCCAGCTCTTTTGCCATAAATTCCTGCAGTTATTCCCCCAATACCCATTCCTATAATTATAACATCATACATAGATATCCTCCTTTTTAAAATCTCATTTCATTTTTATATACATTATTATATAAATCTTCAAACTTACTTTTTCTTGATATAAGCATTATATTACCAAGTCCTATTAAAAACAATATAATTGAAATAATTTGAGCCACTTTAAATCCTCCGAGCATAAGTGAATCTGTTCTCATACTTTCAATTAAAAATCTTACTACTGAATAATACATTAAATAAAATGAAGTAATTGTTCCAACTTTAGTATATTTACCCCTACGAATAAATAAAACAATTATAAACCCAATTAAACAAAGAAGTGATTCATATAAAAATGTTGGTTCATAATATATTCCATTTATATTCATACCATTTATAATAAACTGTGGTAAATGAAGAGATTTTAAATGTTCCAAACTAGTTGCTGCACCATGTGCCTCTTGATTAAAGAAATTTCCCCATCTACCTATGCCTTGAGCAAATAAAAGTGATGGCACGCATATATCTGTTATTCTAATAAAACGCATCTTATATTTTTTAGAGTATAGTGCAATTACAATTAAACCTGCAATTATACCACCATGAATAGCAAGTCCACCTTCCCATATTTTAAATATTGAAAGTAAATCATTTTGATAAAGATTAAAATTAAATATTACATAATAAAGCCTTGCACCAATTATACCTATTATAATAGCCCAAAAAGCCATATTAAATAAAAAATCTTTACTTATATTAAATTTTTTACCCTCTTTTTCAATCAAAAGAATACCCACAATTACACCAATAAGTATAAGTAGTGAATACCATCTAACACCAAAATTTCCAATTTTAAAAACATATGCATTCATGTAATTAATTATAGCAAATAAAAAGAAAAATATAAATATTTTTTTCATATTTTTACCAGTTGATTTTTACAAAATTTTAGATATAATAGTGTTATAAACATTTGTTTGTAAGGAGGCATTATGGAAAACAATCATATTATTTGTATAGATTTAAAAAGCTTTTTTGCATCTTGTGAATGTATTAGATTAAATAAAGATCCATTTTCTTATCCTCTTATTGTGGCAAATCCTAGTCAAGGTGGTGGTGCTATTACTTTAGCAGTTACTCCCTATTTAAAAACTTTAGGAGTTCCCTCAAGAGGTCGTGTTTTTGAAATACCTAAAAATATTAAATACGATACCATAATGCCTCATATGAATTATTATATTCAAAAAAGTAAAGAAGTAGTTTCTGTATATTTAGACTATGTTTCTAAAGAGGATTTACACATCTACTCTATTGATGAATGTTTTTTAGATGTTACTCATTATTTAAAGTTATATCAAAAAACAGATTATGAACTTGCAAAAGAAATACTTGCTAAAGTGTATGAAAAAACTCATCTTACCGCTACCGCAGGTATTGGTCCAAATATGCTACTTGCTAAAGTAAGTATGGATATTGAAGCAAAACATACAAAAGATAATATAAGTAAATGGACTTATGCTGATGTAGAAAAGAAACTTTGGAAAATATCTCCCTTAAGTGATATGTGGGGTATAGGCAAAAATATGGAAAGAAATCTAAATAAAATAGGTATTTTTTCAATCGAGGATTTAGCTAAAACAAATCCCGGTATTCTAAAAGATAAATTTGGTGTTATGGGACTTGAACTTTGGAATCATGCTAATGGTATTGATACAAGTAAAATTTCTGATTTCAATGGACAAACGAAAGATAAATCATATTCAAATTCACAAGTTCTATTCAAAGATTATAATGAAAAAAATATTTTTATAATTATAAATGAAATGATTGATAATTTATGTGCTAGACTTCGTAATAGTAATAAAGAGTGCCAAAACTTTGGGCTTGGAATTGGCTACTCAAAAAACACCCCTGGAGGATTTTATCATAATATAAAACTTGATAGTCCAACAGATAAAAATAATGAACTTATTAAATATGCAAGTATTATATTTGATAGATTTTATGAAGGATTACCCATAAGAAAAGTTACTGTTTGTGCTGGCAGTTTAAAAGATAAAAAAGGAACACAACTTAATCTATTTGAAAACTATGAAAATATTAAAAAAGATGATGAAGTTAATTTAACTATTGATAAAATAAAACAAAAATATGGTAAAAATAGTATTTTAAAAGCCTCAAGTTTACTCGAAGATTCTACAATTAAAGAAAGAAATAAAAAGGTTGGTGGTCATAATGCATGATCGTGGAATGATTAAATGGATGCCCTTTAATTCAGTGGTTTCTAGTAAAGAAATTATAAATAGTATTTTAAAAAATAAAAGTAAAATAAGTATGCCAATTTTATCCGAAGAACAAAAAAATGTTAACGAACAAAAACTTCTTATTGCCTACTATAGTAAAAGTAAAATTAACATTTCATATTATCAAAATGGAAATATTAATTTAATAAATAGTTACATAAAAAAAATAGATTTTACTTATCATAAAATCTATTTTGAAAATAAAACAATCTTATTTGACCAAATTGTAAGTCTTAATTAACCATAAAAAATCTTTTTACCAAAACAACTACTAAGATAATAGCAACAAGAAGCACTACTACAGTACAAATAATTTTAACTGGTTTACTAACTTTAGGTAAGCCATTTTTGTCTGTTTCTTCTTTTTTCTCACCCTCAACAACTGGTGCTGTTTCCATAATTGGTGCAGTTTGTGTTATTGTTGGTGTTACAGTTTCTTGAACTGGTGCAGTTGGTGTCTCTGCTACAGGAGTAACTACTGGTTCAGCTGGAGTCTCAACTACTGGAGCAACTGGTTCAACAGGAGTCTCAACTACTGGAGCAACTGGTTCAGCTGGTGTCTCTACTACTGGAGCAACTGGTTCAGCAGGAGTTTCTACTACTGGAGCAACTGGTTCAACAGGAGTTTCCACTACTGGAGCAACTGGTTCAGCAGGAGTCTCAACTACTGGAGCAACTACTGGTTCAACAGGTGTTTCCACTACTGGAGCAACTGGTTCAACTGGAGTCTCAACTACTGGAGATTCCACAACTGGCTCTACTACCTCCTCATTAATTTTTGGTAATTCAATTTTAAAATCGTTATTTTCTTCCATATCTATCATACCTCTATTATAATTATTACATAAAAAAGAAAATATTCCTAGTATAAATTGAATATTTTTTTATTTTTTAGTTATTTTTTTGCCTTAAAGATAATAGAAATGATAAAAGCAAATATAATTGCACTAACTATTGCAAGACTACTTTTATCTAAAAGTTCAGAAAAAATTCCTAAAATGCCAGCATTTTCATAGCCATTTATTCCAGATTGATATAACATATTACCAAAATTCATAATTAGGGATGTTGCACCTACTCCACATTTTTGAATTAATGTAGGATAAATTCCACAAAAGGAAAGAAGTGCTCCAACTACTGTAAAAAGTGAAGTAATATGTCCTGGTGTAAGTTTTGTATTATCTAAAATTATTTGTCCAAGCATGCATATAAAGCCTGCAAATAAAAAAGCATTTAAATATATCATGATAACACCTCGATTTTAACTAAATGACTTATCGCAGGAATCTCTTTACCTTGATTTACTAAAGTAGGATTATGAAGTGATCCTGAGCCCACAATTAAAATTTTCTTATATTTTTTATTTTTTAGTATTTTTGTAAGGAACACTAAAGGAAGACATACTGGTCCACTTCCTCCACTATATTGGGAAGTTTCTAAAAATATTTCATCACCAGCATCCATTATTTTATTAAGTCTTTCATTATAAACTTTTTCATAATACTCTTTTAAAATATTTAAACCAACTTTCCCTAAATCACCAGTTAAAATTAAATCATAATCTTTAACTGTTTCATGAGCATTTTGTAAATAAGTATAAATTGTATCTGCACAAGCCGGAGCCATAACTGCACCCATATTATTAACATCATTTATTCCTAAATTTACAACTTTGCCAATTAGTCCTCCACTTACTTTAATATTAGTTTTTTCATTTGTTAAAAGCATACTTACACAAGCAGTAAGTGTACAAGTTGCTGTTCCTTTTTTAGGACAACCATACTCAGTAGGATATCTAAACTGTCTTTCAGCAGTCAAATTATGTGAGGATGCAAGAGTAATAATATTCTTTGCATTTTTACTTTCAATTAAGTTTGAACCCAAAAGTATTTGCAAAGGAAATCCAGCACACGCTGCATATACTCCAACAAAAGGTATATTAAAATTACTCATAGTTTGGCTTGAAACTCCTAATTGATTTATTAAATCCGTAGCAAAAACATAATCAATTTTATTTTCAGAAAGCCTTTCATTATTAAGTAAATTTTGAATAGATACCTCTTGCATTTTAATTTCAGCATCCTCAAAAGTTTGTTTACCAAAATATAAATCATCAAATTTTAAATTAACATTAGATATTTTACTATCTTTTTCTTTAGGACCCGCTATAGTATAAAAATTTTTAATATAAACATTGTTAAATTTTAAATTACCCATAAAAAACCACCTTAATTAGACATAGAAAAAATGATGATATAATTCCATATAAAAGTACAGAACCTGCGAGTTTAAAAAAATTTGCCCCAACACCTGTAATAAGACCATCCTTTTTATATTCAAGTGCACATGATGTCATACTATGAGCAAATCCTGTTGTAGGAATAATTAACCCACATTTTACTTTGCAAACCCAATCATCAAAAAAACCAAGTCCAGTAAAAAGTGATGCTAAAAATATTAACAAAAGACATACAATACTATAACTAATAACCTGTGAAATACCAAAACATATCATTAAAAGTTTTGATACTACTTGTCCTAATATACCTATACCTCCACCCACTAAAAAGGATGTAACAGCATTTTTCAATTTAGGCTCTTTAGTTTGCCAAGATTTAACTAACTTTTTATATTCTTCTTTATTCAAAATAAAATCACCACTATTATTATTTAATAAATGGTGATATTTATACTATAAACTCAAATAATTACGCATTTTTTCAATACCTTTTTTCTCATATCTTGAAACCATTACTTGTGACATTGAAAGTTTTCTAGCAACTTCACACTGAGTTAAATCTTCATAATATCTTGACATAATAATATTTTTTTCATCATCAGTTAAAGTACACATACTATTTTCAAGTTCTATTCTTTCATCAAGAGAAACATCTTCCTTATTTGAAATAGTTTCATATAATGGTCTATTTTCATCATTATCAAGACTCATTATACTTTGCCCTGCATAAACATATTCATATATTTTATTAGGATCAATTTCTAAAAAGTTTGCTACAGTTTCATAACTAGGAACAACTCCATTTTTTAAAGCCAAATTATTTTTAGTTTCTTCGATTAATTTATATACTTTTAAAATATCTTTATTTATTTTTATTTGTCTATTATTTGCTAGTGTATACATTTCTCCATAAATATATGTATAAGCAAAAGATGTAAATTTAGCCCCATAACTTTCATCATAATTTTGATATGCTTTTAAAAGTCCTAAAACACCTGCTTGGAAAAGATCCTCTTTTGAAACATTATAAAACTTTTTAGCTATCATATAAATTAAACCAACATTCTCATTAATAATTTGTTCTTTGTTCATATTAGACCTCGATTAATTTCATACAAGTAAGTTCATTATCAAATTTTCTTGCACGAAAATGTTTTAATTTCCTTTCTAATCTTTTATTAACTTCACAAATATACATAACACCTTTATTAGTTTTAATTGCTTCTTCACTATTTAATAGTGCATCAATCCCATCTTCATCAATATCCTCAAGGTTATAAAAATTATAAACTAAATATTTTATTTTATGTTTTAATATTACGGGTACTAAATAATTATTTATTTTATAAGTAGATCCTCGATGAAGCATTCCATCAAGTCTTACAAAAAGTATTCCTTTATTATATTCTAAATTCATTTTAAGCATAATAACCTCTTTTCTATATAATAATAAAGCACACTTTTAAAACTTTTTAAACAACTTCGACAAAACATGTCAAAACATTTTTTTATATAACATCTTATTCTACTTTTTTCGACATTTTTCGTAAAAAAAAAGAAAAGCATTTTATTTACTTTTCCAAAATTATTTAGGTGTTTTTTTACAAAAATTTTCATCATATTCATAGTCTTTACTTACTATATAATATTCATTGATATTTGTGCAATTTATCACATCAAAATATTTGCCTGAATAAGCAGTCATAATTTTATCATTTGAAAAATAACTTATCTTTACTAAAGAGAAAACATAGTCATTAACATTTTCTGTATTTATTAAATCATATATACTTTCTTTTTTTTCATCAAAGTGATAAATCATATCTTTAATATTAACTAAATAATAAGTATAATTTGAATTACTAATTTTATTTATTTTATTATCTTCGATTATTTTTACATTTGTAATAAATTCTTTCTTAATAATGTTTAATTTTTTTAAATCAGATTCCTTTAAAAAATTATTTTGTAAAGCCTCTTTTATAGAATATTTAATGTTACCCTTTTTAATAAAACCTTCATATTTACAAAGAGAATAATAATTATCATTATTTATTTTAACT
>ERZ834722.3145-NODE-3145-length-11624-cov-2.746996_pt1 | contig 11624 bp, 10 predicted proteins | sample MGYA00519576_ERZ834722 | MGnify/ENA primary metagenome ERZ834722 (study PRJEB31850, sample SAMEA3708759) | human gut metagenome | biome: human gut; feature: human-associated habitat; material: faeces | place: China | collected 2014 ...
GCTCCTCCAAGAGCAATTATCTCAGAGTCACCCACAAAATTTTCCTCACCCTCCAGATGGATCATAGCTCTGGTCTATCCTAAGTTTTTTGGACAGGGTGATCTGCTCATGGGCTCCACACAAAAGGCGGAATGGCAAAGTCTTCAATCGAATCCGACGGACTTTGAGGAAGCTTTGTGCCAGAAATTAAAATAATATCTTACTAATATTTATTTAAATATTATGAAAAAATTAATTTTTGCTGTTCTTTGTTTCCTGTCCACAAACGCTTATTGTGCCTGGTATAACGTTGATAAATCAGCAGTTGTGAAATCGTATATTAATATTGAATCAATACGGCCAGCGGGTAATTTTTATGAAGCCTGGATTCTTTACGACTTAAAACAGCCATTGATTTCCCAAGATCATAAGAAAGTTAAGTCTGTTGTTCGATTGGAAGTTTTTGACTGTGTTAATCGGGCAAACGCAAAAGCGCAAAGCACCTATTATTCCGGCAGTATGGGGAAAGGTGAAGCGGTGGAAACGGATAATCCCAGTAACCCGCAATGGAATCCGGTTATTCCCGGCTCCCGCGGAGATACTGTGATGCAAGTGGTATGCGCCTATGCTGAATAAAGCGTTTCCTGTCGCTCCAGGATCGCTATCCTGAAGACATTCTTCTCACTGACCCCCGCTCCAGCCCTTGGCGAGCGGGGTTCTTTGTTTCTTTCTCCGCGCTCATTGCGCCGGCAGCTTTCCCCCTTTTGAGAGTCCGAACGTAAAGAAAATGTTTTTTTTCTTGCTAAAAATGTAAACGATAATTATTATCACGCTCATTCACTTTTTTAAGCATTTGTCCTTAGATGAAGAAAACACTTCTCGCCGCGGCTCTGTCGAGCGCGCTCTTCTGCTTTTCCGGTCCCGCGTTTGCTGCTGACACGGCGTCTGAACCGGCTGAAAATTCAAGCGTCACGGCACCGGGTTCCGTGCTTCCCGAAGCGGAACTGAAAGCCTCTGACACGGGCACCGTGGAACTCGCGGACACCGTGGTCTCTCCCGAATACATCGAGATCGAGCGTCTCCGGAACACGAAAGAAATCATCGTCGTGAATAAGGAGCAGATCCAGGAGCAGGGGAACCGCACGGTGAGTGACGTGCTCTCCAAGATTCCGTCGATCTCTGTCAACGCGACGGGTCAGGGTCAGATTGATATCCGAGGCCAGGGCTCGGATCAGGCGGCGCGGAATATCCAGGTGCTGCTTGACGGCGCTCCGATCACGACGCTTGTGAGCCACCCGATGCAGACGAATTACGACGTCATTCCGGTGGAGCAGCTTGAACGTATCGACATCATCCCGGGCGGCGGCTCCGTGATGTACGGCTCCGGGGCTTCGGGCGGCATCGTGAATCTGACGAGTTCGCTGAATTCCATGAATAACCCCGAAACCTCGATCTACGGCGAGTGGAATTCGAAGGGGTACCGTGCGGGCGCGACCGCCGGCACGACGTTTGCTGACGGGCGGGGCGCCGTGGAATTCACAGGCAGCAAGCTGAACCGCGATCTTGAGTTCGTCGATACCTTCCGGAACTCCAAGTACTACAGTGCCGGCCTACGCTGGAACTTCACGCCGAATCAGCGCGTGATTCTCCGCGCGAGCCGCCTCGAAGAACGAAGCGAATACCTCAATAACGTCTCCCGCTATAAGCTGAAGGAATACGGCACGGACTACCGTCCGAGCCCCCGGAAAGTGGTGTCGGGCGTTGATTCCGAAGGGAACCGCCTCTACCGGATGGATTCCGGCTACATCTACGGCAACCGGGATCTCGACACGATCAGCCTCTCCTACAGCGCGAACCTGAGTGACAAGTGGCAGATGAGCCACGATGTCTTCTATAACACCGGAAACTATCAGGGGAACAACGATTCCGAGCGCACGATGGATCACGATGGCTACGGGATCCGTTCAAAGCTCAATTGGAAATACGCGAAGTGGGGCGAGCTGCTCTTCGGTCTCGACGCTATCCGTCAGGAAGCGAATCTCGACTACAACGACTACGAGCGGATTAAGGGGACGAAGTACCGCGCGGTGCCGATGTCGTTCGATTACCAGAAGGACATCTACGGTCTTTATCTCCTCAATACGATCAAGTACGGAAAGTGGGAATTCAACCAGGGCATCCGCGAGGAACTTACCCGCTGGTGGTTCTCGAAGACCGGCAAGGCGACAAGCGAAAACGGCACCGATACGTCCCGCCGCTGGAACACCGCGCTTGAGCTTTCAGGCGCCTATCACTACAGCGACACGGGCCGGTTCTACGGACGGTATGAACGCGGCTACACGACGCCGGATGGAATTGAGATCGCTGACACGATCCGTCAGGCGGATGGCACGCGTCTCATTAAAGAGTCGAGCGTGAATGACGAAGTTCACAACATGTACGAGATCGGCTGGCGGGACGCTTTCAAGTGGACCACGGCGAGCGTCACGCTCTGGTACTCGTCGACCGACGATCAGATTGCCCGTAATTACCAGCGGGGCGAATACGGTCTCAATTACCTGAGCGTCAATCTCCTGGATACCCGACGCTGGGGCGCTGATATCTCCTTCAGCCAGAAGGTCGGTCCCTTCACGTTTGAGGAAACATACGCCTATCTGAAGGGCCGCACCCGGTGCGCTAGCGCGTCGGCCTGCGAGCGTCTGGGAGAGGACAACGACTACACGAGCAAAGGCCTTCAGAAGGTGCCGAAGCATAAGCTCATTCTCCGCGCCATGTGGGATGTGCGGGACGACCTGACCCTTGAATTGCAGCACATCAAGCAGGGCCGCTACACGAATTTCACCCGGACGAGCGACGAGCAGGATCAGGGCTTCTTCAAGGGCCACGACCTCACGAACTTCTCGGTCCGCTACCACCCGAACCGTCACCTCTCGGTGTACGCCGGTGTCACGAATCTCTTTAACACCAAGTACTACGACTACGGCTCCGGGAACGGCTACTACTCAACCGTGGTGCCGGGCGCTGAGCGGCAGTTCTTTGTCGGCATGAAGGCGACGTACTGATAAGAAAAAGCGTCTCTCGCGAGAGACGGAATGGTCAAAGCCCCGGTCTGGGTTCCAACGATCCCGCCGGGGCGGCGGTCTTTCAGGAAAGGAAATAACCATGAACGAATTTCTGCATCTTTTCCAGGCGGGCGGCTTCATGATGTATCCGCTGCTTGCCGCGTCCATCATCGCGGTCGCGATTACGGTAGAACGCGCCCGGATGTACCGGAAGTCGAAAACCGATATGACGCTTCTCGCGTCTCACCTCTCGAAGCCCCTCCATGAAGGGAAACTCTTTGAGGCGGAGAAGATCGCGGCGAACGCCGGGGGGCTCACGGGTGACCTGATTCTGAAGGCGATCGCGCATGAGCGTCATATTGACGATATGGCGTCGTGGCTTGAGATGGAGGGGCAGCACCGCGCGGCGTCTCTGAAGGCGAACCTCGGGATTCTCTCCGTCATCGTGACGCTCGCGCCTCTTATGGGGCTCCTCGGAACGGTGCTTGGCATGATCCGGTCGTTTGACGTGCTGAATGTCGCGAACGGCGAACCTTTCGCGATCACAGGCGGCGTGGCGGAAGCGCTGACGGCCACGGCTTTTGGGCTCTTCGTCGCGATCCTCGCCCTGATCTGCTGGGCGTGCCTGAATCAGCGGGCTGAGCGCCTCGTCGGGGAGCTTGAGCGCGGGGCGGGGCTGTACCTCGTCTCCCGGAAGAAAGGGGGAGCTGCTGAAGTTCCGGCTGAGCCGGCCTCTCACCCGGCGAAAGCGGACACGCCGAGCCCGATCAGTCAGGCGTCCCGGATCACGGCCGCTCAGACCGCGTCCGGCGCGTTTTCTTCCTGAAGTGTGAATGCATAGAAGGTTCCGCGATGAAACTTCAGGATCACAAAACGAGCCAGACACCGACGCTCATGATCATCCCCATGATCGACATCATCTTTTTCCTCCTCGTCTTCTTCATGATGTCGATGCTGAACATGGTGACGCAGAAGACGATCCCGGTGAAGCTCCCGGCCGCCGCGACCGCGAGTGTCGACCGCACGAAGTCAGTGCCGGTCGCGATTCAGGCGGATGGCTCGATCTTTATAGAGGATCAGCCGACCACCATCGAAGCGCTGGGACCCGCGCTCGAAGCCCGGAAAACCGAGGATGGGAAAGCGCCGGTTGTCGTTCTGATGCCGGATCGGACGCTTGACGTCGGCCGCATGGTTCAGGTGATGGATACGGTGCGCGCCGCGGGGGTTGACCGTCTCACGGTTGCCGCGAAAAACGGTCGGTAAGGGGGTGAAACCGATGAAACGGTTTTTATCTGCCTCACCGACCCCAAGTCTGATTGAGGACGCGTCACCGAAAGGGGCAGGAAAGAGCCTCGCCGCGAGCGCATTGATTCACGTCGGGATTCTCGCGGGGATCGCCGCCATTCTCACGGTTTCTCCGCTTCAGAAAACGGAGTCCGCCGGGAACCAGGCACTTCAGATTGATCTCGGACCGGGCGGCTGGGCTTCGGACATCGAGAACCACATCGCGAAAGGCGTGGCGTCCGGAACGAATGACGGGAAGTCAGTGACTGAACCGAAGAAGGGAAGCGAAGCGGTGAAGAAAGCGCCCGCGCCGGAGCACACCGTTCCGGTTCCGAAAGCGGCGGCGGAACCGAAACCCGCTCCGGCTCCAAAGCCTGAGTCCGCGCCGTCTCCGGTTCCCGCTCCGGAACCCATGAAGGCGGCACCGAAACCTCTGGATACCGCGCCCGTTACGGCACCCGCGAAACCCGCTGCGGCGAAGTCTGCCTCACAGACACCAGGTTCCGCCTCAGGCGCCGCGACGGGGGAAGGGAAATCCTCCGCCCATCTCGGCGCGGCAAGCGGCACGGGTTCCGGTAAAACCACGCTCGCCGGATCCGGCAATCAATTGAAGAGCCTCGCGGGTGGAGGCGGTGACGCCGCGTTCGCGGATAACGGTGACGGCACCTATCGGATTACGGGGAAGGGGAAGCTCGACATCGTAATCCTGAATGACGCTCATCCGGTTTATCCGAGGCGGGCCCGCGTCGCCGGGTACAGCAAATCGATCCGTGTCCGCGTGCGGTTTGTGGTGGATGAGAAGGGGGACGTCATCCGGTCAAAAGTGATGACCGCTGATATTCCGCCGCTCGACTTTGAGGAGGCCGCGCTGAAGGCGATCCGGGCGATGAAGTTCCGGCCGATCAAGCGGCTGGGAGTCCCCGTCAAGGTGACTTTCGAGAAGGCGATTATCTTCCGGCCATAAAAATAGATCCTGATAGTTTCTATGCGTATCTATCAGAATCTATCAGTATCTAATAGAAAGTATTAAGAGTCAGAAAGACACCGATTCTGGCTCCCGCCCCGCTTCCGCTGGCGTTACGCCGTATTTTTTCCTGAAAGCGGTTGAGAAGTGCGAGCGGTTCCGGAAGCCGGCTTCGAGGTACACGTCAGAGATCTTCCGGTGGTCTTCCGTAAGCAGCCGGTGGGCGTAGTCGAGCCGCTTTTCAAGCAGCCATTTCTCAGGCGTCAGCGGACTGATCTTCGCGAAGTCGCGCTTAAAGGTCGCGAGGCTTCGGCCGGTGTAGGACGCGAACTCTTCGAGCGTCAGATCCTCTCTGAAATTCGCTTCCATAAAGGCGAGGAGATCAATTTTCCAGGGACTGCTGAAATCGAATAGCGTCGGATAGAACCTCGGGCTGATCGTGAGGAGGCAGAGGAGAGCCTCCCGCTCTTTTAATTCAATCCATTCCGGGAGCGGTTTCACCCGGGCATCGGTGTAGGGAAGGAGTGACGCGAAGAGGCTTTCAAGCGCTGGTTCGCTCCGAAGCGGAATCACCGCCTCCTCAAACCGTTTCGCCGCGCGCGGGAAATTCTTGGGGTTCAGGGTCCGGAAGGAATCCCTCAGAAAGTTCCTCTGAAGCAGGATGCTCACCGCGCTGTAGGGGCGGGCTCCGTCGGTTTGCTTCCGGATCCGTACCGCGTGATCGCGCTTTAAAAACACAAAGCCGCCCGTCGGCACGGTGAATTTCCGGCCGGCAGACTTCGACTCCATCACGCCCGATCGCACAAAGACGAGCGCGTGAGACGCGATTCGGGATTCTGTGAGCATCTGCCCCGGAATAAAGCAGCTCAGGATGATATCCGAGTAGCGAATCAGCTCCATCGCGTTATTCATCAGGGGCGCTCCTAACCGTTTCAGTGAGACTCGGCTTCTTTGGACGCCGGGAACACATGGGACCAGTACTCAGCCCCGGATCCTTTGAATCCGACGAGTTCCGGGTATTCGTACACCTTTTCGCATTCGGTCCGTTTCTCATAGAGCTCATAAAACGCTTCCGCGATGCGATCGGCGCTGAAGAAGTCATTCATGCCAATAGGACCGTTGATCGTGACGGTGCCGGCATAGATTCCCTTCGGGGCGAGCGCCTCATTTAGCATATAGGCGTATGAGCGAAGCGCGGCCTTCGTGAGGCTCATGGCGCCAAAAGCGGGGAAAGGATGAATTCCAAAGCCGCCGCCTGTGAAGAGCAGGGCACCCTTGTTCTGAAGAAACTCAGGATCCTCGATCAGATCGCGGCACACGGTCCAGGCGCCCGCGACATCAAGTCTGAAGTGCTGGACCAGCTCCTCGGTTTCAACCCTCAATCCAGCTCCTGGCCTCGTATCCGCCGCGTTGTAGATCATGACGGTCGGCGCGCCGTGAGTGACTTTGATGTTCGCCATGGCGGTTTTGAGAGACGCCGCGTCAGACGCGTCCCCGGTCTCTGTGAAGGAGTCGATCCCGAGTTCTTTCAGATCGGAAACGAGTTTCGCAAGCTTCTCTTCGCTCCGGCTTACGAGAACCGGCGTGAAGCCGTTCTTTCCAAAAACCTTCCCGAGGCTGAGCCCCAGTCCAGGACCCGCGCCAATGATGACAGCAATCTTTTCAGTCATACGTATCTCCAAACCAATGTTTTGTGACCAGGAAAGGATGGGCGGCCGTGTTGTTGCTGAAAGGTTCAATTCAGACGATAACCGAACTCAATCGGAATGATTTTAAAACCGATGAAGGGTGAGAAATAGAGCTGAAACCGGCTGTATTACCGCTTTTCCTCTTCCTGTAGATCTGTCCTTCATGCTAGTGAGCAGCATGAAATGTGATGTTGCTGAGAAGCTCAAATAGATGTTGGTGACAGGCTCAGAATCGGATTTTGAATAGGAAAGGGGGCTTTCCAGGCGGAAGGATTGCTTATCAGTAACTAATAGATCCTGATAGTTTCTATCAGAATCTATCAGGATCTCAATAAAATCTATGAAGGAAAATGGCTGGTTTTCAGCGTATGAAAGGCTTTTACCACCACCCAAAGAGGCTCTTCGCGTTGTCGAGCGATTCAATCCGCGTCATGTCGTCCGGATCGAGCGTAAACGTGAGTACATCGAGGTTCTCCTGCATGTGTGTCGCTTTGGTGGTTCGCGGAATGATCACAAAGCCAGACTGCACGAGGAATCGGAGCGCGATCTGGGCGACGGACTTCTGATGCTTCTTCGCGATCGATTCCAGAACGGGATTTCCAAATATCTTGTGTTCCCCTGACCCCAGCGGTGACCAGGCTTCAGGGACGACACCGGCCTCCGCCATCATTTTCCGGAGACCTTTCTGTTGACAGAAGACATGCGCCTCAACCTGATCCACCGCGGGCACCACGTCTACCTGCTTGATGAACGAGGGGAAGAGATTCTCAACGAAGTTTGAGATCCCGATCGCCCGGACGTCGCCCGCCTGATAGGCTTCCTCAAGCGCCTTATAGACCCCGAGGTTATCTTCTCCCGGCCAATGGATCAGAAGCAGGTCGATCACCCCGATCCCTAGCGCCCGCTGAGAGCGGGCAATCGATCGCTTCGCGTCCTCATAATCCCGCGCGCCCCAGAGTTTCGTGGTGACAAAGATTTCCTTTCTCGGGATACCGGATGCCCGGACCGCTTCACCGACCTCAGCCTCATTTTTATAAAGCTGCGCCGTATCGATATGGCGGTAACCGAGCGAGAGAGCGGTGAGCACAGCGTCCTTCGTCTGATTCACCGGGATCGCGTAGACACCGAGCCCCACGCGGGGCATCCGAACGCCGTTATTCAGGACCACAAAGTCTTCCATTTCACGCACCTCTTTTTTGCTTCAACCGCCTTTCGCCGCAGCTTTGTCTCTCTCATGATAAAAAAATAGATTCTGACAGGAGTGATCAGAATCTATAAAAGTGAGTCTAGAGAGACCAACAATGAAACCACTGCAAAACTGAACAATCAGATCCGGAACCCCTCACTCTGTTCGGATTCCGAAAACTTTTCCTCTTCCGGCACATAGTTCCCGTAGCGGTTCTTCCGGGGTTCAGACGGCACAAAGCCAATCAGGACCACAAACGCGAATGGGACGAGAACCGTGAGGAAGGTGGGGAACGGGCGAAGCAGGTCGTACACCACCATGCCGATGAAAACGAGATAGACGAGCGCGTACCAGCCGCTCTTCCCGATGTCATGCAGCCGCTGCACCGTGATCGGCACCTGGATCGAGAGCACCATGAGCGCGGTGACGAGGTAGCAGCTGAGGATGAGGTTTAGCCGGAGTTCGGGGGTGCCAAAGCCAAGGAGACCAATCATCATGGCGATGACAGCCCCGATTCCGATCACGAGGAGCGAAAGCACATACCAGTGCCAGTAACCCTTACGGTTAAGCCGGTCACGAAAGTCGAAACAGCGCGGCAAGATCATTTCGCACCCCCTCTGTGTGAAGGTTTTATACGTTCATTGTAGGCTAATTTGTCACCATGTAATCACAAAAATACGTTTATACCCACTATGTATAATATTTTCGTATTCAATAATTGCGAAAATGCCTTCAGAGAGAAAACTCTGAAGGCATTTTTGTCAAGATAAGTAAAGACGGGCGAAGCGCCGTCCCGCCTCGTGCGGCGGGGAATTACTTCGCGGAAGCCGAAGGCGGCGTGAACGCACGGATCTCAGGGATCGGTCCTACCCACTTGGTAACTTCCACATTGGCGGTAGACGCGACGTTTCCGCAGGCAAGGGACGACGTAGGGATATCCTGCGTGAGGCTGTTCGGGTTCCCGTGGACGTCGATTTCTTTGCCATCCAGCACCGCCGGATCAAACCACGCGCCGTGATGCAGCACGACGGCCCCCGGGATCACCGTGTTCTCAACGACCGCGCGGGCGAGCGCCGCACCCCGGCGGCTCCGAACGAGCACCACGTCGCCGGTTTCAATGCCGCGCGCCTCGGCGTCTTTCCTTGTGATTGTGAGCGGTTCGCGAAGCTGCGTCCCATCCGACTCCCGGTTCGCGTATTCATCAAGCTGCGAGTGAAGGCGCTTCACGCTCTTCGGCGCGACAAGGGCGAGCGGGAACTCTTTCGTCGCCCGGGCAAAGCCTTCGGAGGGCTCAAAGTACGCCGGGTGCGGGAGGCAGTCCGCGTACCCGTAGGACTCAATCTTTTTGGACCAGATCTCAATCTTCCCGGACGGGGTCTGAAGCGGATGCCCCACGGGGTCATTCCGGAAGTCCTCAAAGTCCACGAAACGGCGTCCGGACTCGGTCGGCTCAAACTTCAGGATCCCGGATCGCCAGAATTCCTCAAAGGTCGGCACGGTGTCGAGTGACAGCTCAGCCGTTTTCGCGGCTTTTTCATACGTCGCGCGGATCCAGTCTTCGAGCGTTTTCCCCTCCGTAAAGGCGTCAAAAACGCCGATCCGGCGGGCGAGCTCAGACGTGATCCAGTAGTCATCCCGGCACTCACCCTGCGGAGGAACGAGCTGATGCATCGCGACAATCATGTTGCGGGCCTGTTCGCCTGCGCCAGAAATATCGTTTCGCTCGTAAACCGTTGTCGCCGGGAGCACGATATCGGCGTGCTTCGCGGTCGCGGTCCAGTGCGTCTCGATCACGATTGTCGCTTCAAGCTGCTCAGAGCGCCACGCGCGTTCGAGCCGCATCGTCTCCGGCTGATGCGTAAAGGGATTTCCGCCTCCCCAGACGAGAAGCCGGATCGTGGGGTACGTGATCTTTTCGCCATTAAAGTCGATCACCTTCCCCGGGTGCTCAATACAGTCAACGAAACGCGCGATCGGGATCACGCGGCTTCCCTGATCGGAGTGAGAGGGCGGAATCGCCGGCACTTTCGGCACCGGGAGATTGGGGATATAGGGGCCCGCGGTCGCCGGGTCACCGGCTGAACCCGTGTGGTACTCCGTCTGAATGCCGCCGCCCGGGAGTCCAATCTGGCCTAAGAACGCGGCGAGCGTAAAGGCCATCCAGTGGAACTGCTCACCAAACTGGGCGCGCTGCGCGCCCCAGCCGGTGATGAGCGTCGTGCGGTGCGTCCCGAGGTCTTCGGCGAGCGCACGGATTGTGGCTTCCGGCACACCGGAGATATCGGCGGCCCAGGAGGGGGACTTGGGGCAGCCGTCCTCCTGCCCCATCACGTAGGCGAGGAAGCCTTCCCAGCCTTCGGTGTGGGTCTTCAGGAACTCGTGATCCGCGAGATTCGCTTCTTCAAGCGCGTAGATGATCCCGAGCATCAGAGCGGTGTCTGTCCCCGGACGCACCGGCACCCAGGCGGAGCCGAGCTTTTCCGCGGTGAGCGGTTTCACCGGGTTAATGCAGACCGTGCGGATCCGCGGGTGGTTGATCAGCGCGTTGTAGTAGGGGCTTGTGCCGTGCGTCGACGCGAACCAGTCGATATCGTTCGTGATCGCGGGATCCGCGCTCCAGAAAACGATCCTCTCGGCGGACTCCAGCACCCGCTCAAAACTCTGCGGTTTCTGATACGCGCTTCCAATCACGTAAGGCAGAATTTTCCGCATCGCGCCGTTCGAGTAGTTGTTCTCTCCCTTCACGTAGCCGCCGCGGCACGCGAGCAGCCGGCGGACGAGTGTCACCGCGGACTGAATCGCGCCCGAGGACTTCCAGCCGTAGGACTGCCCGAAAACCGCGGACGGTCCATAGGTGTCGTAGACGTGGTTGATCGAGTCCGCCGCGAGATCGAGTGCCGTATCCCAATCCACCTGCACCCATTCATCCCGGCCGCGGTTCGCCGCGTTCCCGGGTTTCTTCTCGAGGAACGACTTCCGCACCATCGGATGCAGCACCCGGCTCTTCATATAGGGCTGGGCCTCAATCGCGTGGACATTCGGGCTCGGGAAGTAATCACCGGCAGCGGGCGTGAGCGTAATGCGGCCGTCATCGACGGCGGCGCGGAATACGCCCCAGTGGCTCGCGGTGGTGAGGTGATCAGGTGTTGGAAGTGTCATCTGAGTGAAGGGGAAAACCAAAAAAGCAAGTCAGTAAATCAATTGCGGTAAGGAGAAATTTTACCCTTCATGGAACTCATTCCTGAGGATAAAACCCCCGCTTTAACGCCCTGAATATGGGACTCCTGACGTATTACCCGCTTTTCATTTATCCCATAGGGAAGACGGAAAGCGCGTCTCCCGGGGTCAAAAAAAGGGGTGTCTCTGAGAGGAGACATCCCTTTAAGGTCTGGGGAACGGCGGACCGTTCCCAGCCGGTGATTACTTCATCGGAGCCGGAGCGGGCTGCGGGCCGGGGCCAG
>ERZ834722.3147-NODE-3147-length-11619-cov-5.019716_pt1 | contig 11619 bp, 9 predicted proteins | sample MGYA00519576_ERZ834722 | MGnify/ENA primary metagenome ERZ834722 (study PRJEB31850, sample SAMEA3708759) | human gut metagenome | biome: human gut; feature: human-associated habitat; material: faeces | place: China | collected 2014 ...
GTCGTCGCCGCCACCAAGGCTGCGGGCTACGATAACCTCAAGGGTCACAAGTCCGTCGGCGGTCTGCGCGCGAGCGTTTACAACGCCATGCCCATCGAGGGCGCTCAGGCGCTGGTCGACTTCCTCAAGAAGTTCGAGGCCGAGCACAAGTAAAACCATTTTAAAAGATTTACAAGGAGAAAGTTATCATGCGTATTCTTGTTACTGACGGTATGGATAAGACCGCGATGGCCGAGCTGAAGGCTCAGGGTCACGAGGTCGTCGAGCAGTTCTACGAGCCCGCCGAGCTGGGCAAGGCCCTGCGTGACTTCGATGTGGTCGTCGTCCGCTCCAAGACCAAGGTCCGCGCGGAACAGATCGACGAGGCCAAGGGCAGCAATCTCAAGCTCATCATCCGCGGCGGCGTGGGCGTTGACAACATCGACGTCGATTACGCCAAGGCCGCCGGCATCGACGTGAAGAACACCCCGCGCGCTTCCTCCGAGTCCGTCGCCGAGCTGGCGATGGCGCACATGTTCTCCTGCGCCCGCTACATCTCCCACGCCGGCTACACCATGCGCAACGGCCAGTGGGAAAAGAAGGCCTACGGCAAGGGCATCGAGCTTCAGGGCAAGACCCTCGGCATCGTAGGCTTCGGCCGCATCGGCCAGCATCTCGGCGTAATGGCCAAGGCCATCGGCATGAACGTAATCGCTGAGGATATATTCCATATTCCCGGAATCGAAGAGAAGCTGGGGATTCCCTACGTAGAGCTTGACGAGCTGCTTGCCAAATCCGACTTCATCTCCGTACATGCCCCCGCCGTAGACGGCGGCGCCCTCATCAATGCCGAGACCATCGCCAAGATGAAGGACGGCGTAACCATTATCAACACCAGCCGCGGCACCAACGTTGATGAGGCTGCTCTGCTTGCAGGCCTTGAGAGCGGCAAGGTACGCAGCGCCGGTCTGGATGTTTACGCAAACGAGCCCGCTACCAACAAGGCCCTGTACAGCCATCCCATGGTATCCTGCACCCCCCATATCGGTGCAGCTACCAAGGAAGCCCAGAAGCGCATCGGAACCGAGATTGTTGAGATCATCGAGAGCTTCGGCAAATAATCGCGCATTAAAAGATGTCAGTTGAGATAGCTGTCCATAAAACGGGTTGTGTATGGCAGCTTCCTGACAAGGATTGCTAACAAAGGGGGTATGCACTTTCGTTGTGCATACCCCTTTATTGTAGCATATTTGTTGCAAGTTCCTGAAACGCTAAAGAAGGCTTCTATTATAATATAACTAAATACGCGGGAATAACACATTACAGCTTCAGCAAGACTCCTACCGGCTACACCGCAACTATGGCATACGGCAGCGAATTTACGAAAATGCGTACATCTCCACAGACTTTAATTACAGGCTGTTGTTAATCCCGCTGGATATTCTGGCGCTGGGCGGAGCCTGATATGGCGTTTACAAGGTATATAAGCACTGTCAGAATAAGAAACGTGGATATGAGTAAAGCTAACTATTTGATTATGCACCTGATTGTCCATATTTTGCTTTTACCCACTCGTTGAATACTTCTTTTCTTCCCGCTCTGTCGTCTCTAGGAAGCGAATCCAGCTTAGCCTGATAAACGGCGTCCGGCGTCTCGCTCCCGTCCGTCGATGCAGCCTCCTTAGGCGTCTGCGCCGTTATCTCCGAAACGGCTTCGGCGCTCTCGATTTCGACGTCATAATTATAAAGAGCGGCAATGCATCCGCTGCTGCTCAGGCAAACCGCCGCCAGCAACGCTATTGCTATTCGTGCCTTCCGGCCGTTATACCTTTTGCTTTTTTCACTGTATACCATATTAAACATTTTCCCTCTCTGAAGCTTACCCTTTTATTTTAAGGCATTCTTGCAGCGCTGCCTCATCTATGCAATAACCGGTCAATTTAGTGTAATAATTGACATGAAATTCGGTATTGAGATTTTTATCAATGCGTGTTTCTCTATAATTGCTCTTACAAACACGCGTGTTTCGGCGTCGTTTTGTTTGACAATCGTATGTTTATGTGTTATTTTTTATTTAATCCGTCTTTGTTGAATTATCTCGTTTTTACAGGAGTGCAGGTTGCATGAACTCAGCTATCGTATATGCTTCCAACTGTATACTCGGTATCATAATGGCACTATTCTGTATGCTTACCCTGAAGATGAGGTGGGGGCGCGCAGTCACGTTCATCGGCGCTTACGCAGTGGTACTTTTCAGCTTCTTCGGTCTGCTCCTGTTGCCTGATCAAAACATAGCGGCAAAGCAGACAGTCGGTTTTTTAATAGATCTCATCGGATTCCGAATATTATTCACGGACAAAATGCCCAGGCTGGCCATATGCACCTTCACCATATTCATGAACGAATGGATATGCGAATTCATCAGCTTTTCATTTTTCTCAAATGTATATCCCCAGACCACTCAGGGGATGTTCCTTATACCTCCGCTGACCCAGGTCAGTATGTATGCAATATATATTTGCGTTTACGCCTTCCTCATGTGGATATTCTCGCTGCTGCTCAACCGCATACTCAGAAGCTTTTCCTGGCAGGATATCCTTTCATATATCTTTTTCCCTTTCATGCAGCTTGCCATGGTGACATGGGGTTCTCTGCCCAACTTTTACAATCATGCTGAAGCAGTGCGGCTCTGTATAATATTATTCTGCATAATTTCAGACGTGGGACTGTACTACTCCATGCGGGGCATAACCCAGCGGGCGGAGCTCAGGGCCTCCAATGCCCTGCTGTTGAAGCAGGTAGATGCGGAAAAGGAGCATTATGCCGCCCTTACGGAGCAATATGAAGCGATGCGCCGCATGCGGCACGATATAGCAAACCATCTCTATACCATACAGGCACTGCTGGACAACGGCGACACAAAGCATGCGGCGGAATACGCCAAGGAAATACTGCCCCGACACACCTTTCACTCCAGCTTGGGCAGCTGTGAAAATCCCGTAGTGGACGCTTTCCTTTATTCCCGCATGAGCAAGCTCAAGGCCGCCGGAATAAGCGCGGAAGCAGACGTGCGGCTGCCCGCTGAAACAAGCATATCCAATGCGGACATGATAATCGCCTTCGGCAATATGCTGGATAATGCGGAAGACGCATGCCGTGCCCTGCCCGAGGGTAAGCGTTATATACGCATACAGGCCGACATCAAAAACGGCTGCTGTACGCTGCGCATGGAAAACTCCGTTGCAGAGCAGCCCGTCTCAAAAAAGGAGCGCATACCCGGTCTGAACCGCGGCGTAGGCCTGAGCATACTGGAGCGGCTCGCGGAGCAATACCGGGGAACCTTTACCTATGGACTGAAGAATAGCCGTTTTTGTGCTGTATTGACTATGCAGACAAGCGAGGTGAGGTAAGAAATGCTTAGTATAGCTGTATGTGACGATGATGAGCTGCACCGTAAAAGGACGGTTGCGCTCATACGAAATACGCCGGGATTTGAGAATTCCCTTATACGGGAATTCAGCAGGGCGGAAAACCTTCTGGACTCCATAAGTGAGGATCATTATTTGCCGGATGTAGCTGTGCTGGATATTCAAATGGATGAAATGGACGGCATAGAGCTCGCCATGAGGCTGAACCGCTCGGTGCCCGAGTGTCAGATAATATTTCTCACGGGATATATTTCATATGCAACCCGCGCCTATGATGCGGAGCATGTGTTTTATGTGCTTAAGACCGAGACGGACAGCCGCCTCGGCACCGCCCTGAACAAAGCGGCGGAAAAAAGGCGCGCCTGCTCATGCCAGCAGATAATAATCAACGCCGACGGCGCATCCCGGCGGCTGCTTTGGGATCAGGTCCAGTATCTCGAGCGCGTGCTGCGGCGCATGAGAATAGTGACTTTGGACGGCGAGCTTTGGACGAACACCCCTCCATCCGACATAGTTTCTCAGCTCGACAGCCGGTGCTATTGTCAATGCCACAAGAGCTTTTATGTAAACACTGCCTGCCTTGCGGCGATGCTGCCCACGGAATTCATACTGCAAAGCGGCCTTCGTGTTCCGATAAGCCGCAGCTATAAAAAGGCCGCCAAGGAAAGCTTTTTGTTTGGTTTCGGTGCAATATTAGGTAAAATATAGAATAATACAGGGTGAGCAAAACAATGATAGGCGCAATTGCAGGAGATATCATAGGCTCGATCTATGAATGGCACAATATAAAAACAAAGTCTTTTCCACTGTTTCAGCCGGAAAGCCGGTTTACAGATGATTCAGTCCTGACCTGCGCGGTCGCAAGAGCCATAATGAACGGCGGCATCCACGAGGACTATCTGACCTCTATCCGAACGATAGGCCGTATGTATCCCAACTGCGGCTACGGTGGGCATTTTATCGACTGGCTGAAGAGCGATTCCGCCGAGCCCTACAACAGCTGGGGTAATGGCTCCGCCATGCGCGTATCGCCTGTGATATGGGCATACGATTCGCTCGAGGAGGTTTTGCGGGCGGCAAAAGTCAGCTCGGAGGTAACGCATAACCACCCCGACGGCATAAAGGGCGCGCAGGCCATCGCGTCGGCGGGCTTCCTCGCCCGCACAGGGTATGCCAAGAGCGAAATAAAGAATTATATAAGCTCGCAGTTCGGCTATGACCTCGACCGCACACTTGATGAGATACGCCCCGTTTACGGCTTTGAGGTGAGCTGCCCCGGCAGTGTGCCGGAGGCCATTATCGCATTCCTCGAAAGCGGCGACTTTGAAAGCGCCATACGCGGCGCAATCTCAATAGGCGGCGACAGCGACACGATAGCCGCCATGACCGGCGCGTTGGCAGAGGCGGCATACGGTGTGCCCTACATTATCCGCCGTGAAGCGTTTAGCAGGCTGCCCCTCATATTAAAAGGCATAGTCGAGGAATTCGAAAGCAAGTATCAGGGCCATGCGTGAAATATATGCCGATACTCCGGCGCTCACTTTTTCAAAAACGAGAAACGCCCCTTCTTCTCATAAGGAGCAGTGCTCATCTCCCCCGCCGTGTAGCCGGTTGCGTCGATTGCGGCACGGAGGGCGTTTTCGCCCAGCGGTATCTTGGAGAGGATCACCGTCTAGCCCCTGGAATGGGATGATCTGACCTTTACAACGGGGAAATTCCCCCGAACTGCTCATATAAACGCTTACTCCGAATAACTCCGCCTGCGGCGCACAGGCGGAGTTGCTTTGGCGCTTAAGCGGCAAACAACCACCAGCTATGCTGGTGAGAATTGAAAGCTTCAAATGGAGATGCCAATACCATATTGTGTTTGCGCCAAAGTATCGACGGCAGGAAATATACGGTAAGCTAAAATCGGATATAGGAACGATCCTGTGAAAGCTATGTGAACAAAAAGGTAGGAAAAAAGCTCACTAATGATATTTGACCGGCACGTAAATCTCAAGTATGAGTACGGTAACCGTCACTTTTGGTGCTGCGGATATTATGTGGATACGGCTGGACGAAATGCCAGGGTAATTGCGGAATACATAAGTCTGGCAGTCAAGAGCCGGAAAATGCAAACTACCGCCGGCAAGTATCATTTTGAACGGTTTGTCGTGAGACGTTTCTTTGCCGCAGCGGTTGAGAAGCAGCCCCGCAGCCGCATCGCATCATCCGTTCCAGTCACCACAGGTGTACCGGCTTCAAGCCCGTTTTCCCGGGCAGCTTTAATGGTAACACATCCGGCAATTTCCGTGTACCAACTTGCCCTTTCCTATTAGTTCCTCAATTTTTTCGAGTTCTTTTGACGCTCTAGAGTCGATGCCATATAAAACCCCATTACCACTGCTCTTTCAATAATTATAGAAGCATTCTCTCCGGAATTCTTTCACTATGTCCATGAAGTCCTTCACTCTATAATAATCGGTGAGGTTTTCGAGCTTCCCCTCCACCTTAAATGTCGTACCCATAAACGAGCCATCGGCGACCGCCAGCTTATCGCATATATTTTCCTTTAGATAACTGTGATGACATCCATAGCAGACACAACCAAGTTGAGTTAACAATAGAGCGGCCTGTGCAGGCAAGCCGCTCTATGTAGCACAGCAAGTACTATTCTTTTGTCGCTTCGGATTTGAAGCGCCGCAAGTATTCTTGGTATTCTTCTTTTCCTTTATTCGATGACAGGCTTATGACCACAAGAAGAGTCAGGCCAACTCCCAAGGAAACCCACAGTGGAGCTATGCCAAACGGGCTACCTGCAAAATGCCATATTGCGGCTATAACCCCCCCCGCAACGATAGACCAGAAGGCTGCATCGTTCGTTACCTTATCCCAGTGAAGCGATATGACCAGAACAATTCCTGATATTGCCCTTATTTGAAAAGATGCCAGCAGATCATTGAGGATCGATTTCATATTTGAGGCTATAAACACCGAAAGCACAGCTATGGCCACGACAGACGCCCTGAAGCATATCATCTGCTTTTTATCGCTCGCCTTTGGCTTAATATTTAAATAAATATCGCGCACAACAGTAGTGGCCAGCATAAGCAGTATTGCGGGGCCCGTAGAGAGAACCGCGCCGAGTATTGCAATGCTCGCGAGGCCGCCCCAGCCTGGCGACAAACGGTTTGCCATTTCGTACAGTATGCCTTTTCCGTTGCTTTCCGGCAGCAGAATACGCCCCGACAGCCCTATCGCGGCAGGCAGCAGAGCAAAAATCGTTACAAGCACAGCCACTACGATGATACCCTTGCGGGCCTCATGAAGGCTCCGGCAGCAGTAGCATGAATTTACCACCGTCATAGCAGAAATCATTGCAAAAGCCGCCCCAATCACCTGTGCGATAACGGTCGGCACATCTGGATACATAAGGTTGAAGTGGGTGTCGAGCAGTTGTTGGTATATATTCTCAACGCCGCCCGCATCCCTGACGTTGGCCCAGGCTATTACGCTGAGGAACACCACTATCACAGCCATATGAAGTACATTTGCCCCCGCAACGGACTTTATGCCGTTTAAGGATATGATTGCAAAAAGCACGGCACATCCAATGAGTATGGTAATATCATTTATATCCGCCACGGAACGTATTATCGGCCCCACTATCGACACGACCGCAACAGACTGCATCGAGTATATCACTAGGAATGCCAGCAGGACGACCATAGTAACAGCCCAGCGAACTTTGTTGTTAAAACGCATTTCAAAGGCCTCCGCAACGGACATAGCGCCTTTTCGACCCGCTTCATAAAAGAACCGTGAAGCGAAAACAACAAATACCATACAGCCTATTGCTTGACCCCAGTTGCCCCATACTGCATTTATACCATGCGTAAAAGCCTCGCTGGCATTGCCGACAGTACCGGCGCCTGCTATCAGTTCACCGAAGAGCAGCGGGATAAGCGTACAGGCAGACATACCGTTCTTCGCCACGAAAGTATTCCTTGTGCTGCTCTGCCTATTTTTATTTATCAGGCTTATTATGCAGGTCAGCCCCAAATATACTGCGACCATTATGAAAGCCGTCATTCTTTTTCCTCCGAATCTTCCCTTCTTTCGGTATACCTGTCAGCCATCCTTTTTGCTGCGGCAAAACAAATCGCCGATAAAGCACCTATCACAATACACATTCCCCAGCCCAGCTTATATGATCCTGTCCTGTCAAAAACCGCCGCCAGCAATAATCCTCCAAGCGACATTCCGAGCTGCATCGGGCTTTGTGTTAGGCCGCGCATTATATTGAAGTTCTTTGTGCCAAATGTTGCGCTTATAAGAAGCGGGGCAGATACCGTGCCGACCCCGTTGCCTATGCCGTACAGTATAGCCATAAGGTACATTATCTGCATACTGCGGCCAAGCATCAGGCACAGAAAGCCTCCGCCCATTAGGCCAAACGCCGCCATAGCGCCTTTTATGGTGCCGAACCTGTCGTTTATCCACCCTAATATGAGCTTACCGAATATGCCGACAAAGGAGTACATGGATACGATCAGCGCGGCTGCCTGCGGTCCATACGAATCAGATATGCAGGGGCTGATCTGCCTGAGCGGTGCAGAGCAGATTATACCAAGCAAGAGCATTCCGAGCATATGTACATAGAAGAAACAATGCGTTTTCGCTTCTCCAAGGCTGATATTTGGAACGCCATCATCTCTATTTGTCTTATTGTTCGGCTCGTTTTCGTTTCCGTAAGGGCTAAGCCCTTTATCCTTCGGCCTTGTCCTTATCAACAGCAAAGCAATAGGCGCTGCGACCGCAAGAACCAGCAATCCTATCATTCGGTAGGAAGTACGCCACCCATAACTGGTTATCATCGTCGTTATAAGCGGGCTCAAAAAAGTCCCACCGATGCCGATACCTCCTAAAGCAATACTCATTGCCAGACCTCGGCTTCTATTGAACCATGCAGTTATGAACATCGATACCGGCATAAAGGCACAACCAGAATAAAACACACCTACCAGCACAGAAGATACATAGAACTGCCAGACGCTGTTTGCCAATGAATAAGACATATACGACAATGCGAAGCATATAAGGGATCCAGAAAATATCCAACGCATATTGTACTTAGAATATACCTTCCCCCATATCGGAGAAAGTAGTAATCCGCACATGGCGACTAAAGTGCTGGTTACCGTAAAAGCACTGCGCGAAATTTCAAATTCTTCCGTAACTGCCGGTAGGTAAAGGCTTGCGCAAGCGTTTACAAGCGGTGCTGTAAAAGCCATCACCACAAAGCAGGCACAGCAGATTACCCATCCGTAGTGAACTTTTGCCAATTTCATTATGCGACCTCTATCATTGTGTACAGATGATTTTCATCCTTGCCTTAATTGTTTTTAAGATATTCGAAAGCACACTGAGCATGTATGGCGGCTCCGTATGGCAATGCATCCTCATTGAATACGATTTTAGGATTGTGTGCCGGATAGGTAGGGCCGTCTCCATCCGGTTTGCAGCCGATGCTGAAAAACACACTTGGAACCAGTTCAGTTATGCGCGCATAATCATCCGAGGCACTAGACGGCGGATATGGAATGTATTTTATATCCAAGTCTTCGCAATAACGCATCATTTCGTCAAGCAGCTCAGGATTCGTATACATTGCAGGAACATCGGACAGTACTTCGTATTCGGTTTTTGCGCCGAAAGCCAGCGCTGTATAATCAACGATTTCATGGACTCGTTTTCTGAGCTTTTCACGAAGCTCGGGATCAAACATTCGCATGGTTCCCTGCATGACCACTTCCTCAGGGATAATATTTGCCGCATTACCTCCGGCAAACTGCCCAAATGTCAGCGTCACGGTTTTATCGGCAGGAGCTTCACGGGCAATCAATTCCTGCAGCGCAAGATAGGTATGAGCGGCAACATTGATGGGATCTATGCCGGTATGCGGCCACGCACCGTGGCATCCTTTGCCTTTTACGGTAAGCTTCATCCCGTCACAGGAAGCGCAGGTATAGCCATGGCATACGGCAACCGTACCCACGGGATTACGGGCGTTCATATGCATATCCACAGCTATATCTACCTCCGGGTCGTGCAAAACCCCGGCGTCTATCATCGCCCTTGAACCTATAAACACCTCTTCACCCGGCTGAAACATGAGCTTTACGGTTCCGCAAAGCTCATCCTCGCAGCTCTTGAGAATTTTCGCCGCTTCAAGGAGCATGGTCGTATGGAGGTCGTGCCCGCAACAATGACCGTACCCGTTATCTGCGGAAAAAGGAAGCCCGCTGTTTTCTTTTATTGGCAGAGCGTCCATATCAGTGCGGAGCATGACCGTTTTCCCCGGCTTTTTCCCTCCAATTATGCCAACAATACCGCATTTGCATATTTCCTTGTTCGGTATGCCGTACTCAGTAAGCTTCTCCGATACAAATTTCGCCGTAATCGGAAGATCATCCCCTATTTCGGGGTTGCGATGGAGGAACCTTCTGTTCCCTATCATTTCTTCTTTGTCATCAATCGCCTGCTTTAAAAACCGGTTCATTTGCCTACCTCCTTTTTCAGACCAATGGATACAGCGCTCACGCTGCCGCATGATTTGCATTTCATTCTATCATATAACCAATAAAAAAAGTGTTACATAGGCTACATAACACTTTTTATGATTTTTGTATTATTTTGAAAAATCACCATTCGCCCATGTTGACATCGCCATTACAATGTTCCATTATCCTTTCCACGTCCAGTATTTTTATTCGTTTTCTCTGTATATCTATGGCCTCTTCTTTTTTTAGCTGTTGAAGCACCTTATTCGCGTTTACTCTGTTGAGTCCGGTGAGCATAGCGATATCCTGCTGCGATATTTTCACGCATTCAACAGGATGCGTATGTTTTATATGTCGGTTTGCGATATGAAAATACAGCAGCTGGCATACTCGAACCATGCCGTCATCGTACATCTGTGAAAGCATTTGGGCAGTAAGGGAATGCTGAAGGCAGACGGCAACATCCAGCATTTTTTCCATGAGCGGGTAATTGCGGCCTGCAAGCTCCTCAAGCTCGCTGCGGGTCAGCAATATTGCCTCCACATCGGTATACGCCTCCATAAGAAGATTTTCCTCCCATTTAGGCATACCATGCGGGGAAAACTGCGGAAGTAAACATCCGCTGCCTGCAACATACAATGCTTTCTCATTCCCATCGCTATGCAGCACCACAGCACGCACAAGCCCGCTCCGCACATAGTAGAATTTGTCTGCGGGCTCATTGAACTGTTTAATAGGCGAATGCTTTTCCAGCGTGACTCTTTTCCCAGTCTTAAATATCAAGCCTTCAAAATCGAAGAAATCTCCATACATATAATAGTTTGGTATCATGCTGCCCGCATTCCTTTCTTATGTTTATTAACGCACAGAGATTATAGCATAATATGCGAGTATATAAAAGATGGCTGTTCATGCTACCTGTCATCCAATCATCCATGTGTATTCGACCCATAAAAATTTTTTCGAAAACTGTAATGCAAATCACTTATTTAAATAGGCAAACTTGATAGAATTTCTTTAACCAGTCGACAGGGAAAACACAAACTGCTCATGAAATGGAGGATTTATGAAAAAATATCTGCATTATGCGTGGGTGATATGCTTTGGCTGTGCATTTATATGTGCCCTCACCTCTCCGATCATCAACGCAACGGCAACACAGTATCTTATCTCTGTAACAGAGGAATTTGGAGTATCCAGGAGTGCTTTTACCCTCAGCTCCACCATAGTTGCGCTGGTAGGCATGGTGATTTCCCCGCTGTGGGGTAAAATTTACTCCGACCGCAAGCGTATGCGCGGCGTGTTGACTATTACAACGTTAGGCTTTGGCCTGGCCTATATGTCCTATTCGTTAGCACAAAATATCGGTCAGTTCTATATTTCTGCCGTAATACTGGGGTTCTTCTGGGCAGGCGCCTGTTTCATGCCCGTATCCATGATGATAACTGCCTGGTTCAACAAAATGCGCGGGTTGGCAATGAGCATCACCCTGGCGGGCATAGGCTTTGGCGGATCAGTCCTCGCCCCCATAATAAACAGCTTCATAACAAATTACGGTTGGAGGATAGCCTACCGCTACGTTGGTATAATAATCATAGCCATTGCTTGCCCGGTAGTATTTTTCCTTCTCCGGGCTACTCCTGAAGAAATGGGTAAGAAGCCTTTCGG
>ERZ834722.3148-NODE-3148-length-11616-cov-5.156993_pt1 | contig 11616 bp, 9 predicted proteins | sample MGYA00519576_ERZ834722 | MGnify/ENA primary metagenome ERZ834722 (study PRJEB31850, sample SAMEA3708759) | human gut metagenome | biome: human gut; feature: human-associated habitat; material: faeces | place: China | collected 2014 ...
TGGCGATCTTGTCCTCCTTGCCGACGATGAAGCTCACGTGGTTGAGCAGCTTTTCACCGTCGACGGTCTTGCTGATATCCGTCACGAACAGGCGATCCTTGCCCGGCTCGCGCTCCGCCTTGAAGCCGACCCACGGATAGCGGCGGCTGGAGGCGGGCATATCCTCAACGGCGATCTTCTCGAGCAGCTTGCGGCGGGACGTTGCCTGACGGGACTTGGACTTGTTTGCGGAGAACCGTGCGATGAACGCCTGCAGTTCCTGGATCTTCTGTTCGGCGCGCTTGTTCTGATCCTTGACGAGCTTTTGCATGAGCTGGCTCGACTCGTACCAGAAGTCATAGTTGCCGACGTACATTTTGATCTTGCCGTAGTCGATATCGACGATGTGCGTGCAGACGTTGTTGAGGAAGTAACGGTCATGTGACACGACGAGCACAGTGCCGTCATAGTCCATCAGAAAATCCTCCAGCCAGACGACGCTCGCAAGGTCGAGGTTGTTTGTCGGCTCGTCGAGCAGGATGATGTCCGGGTGGCCGAAGAGCGCCTGCGCAAGCAGGACCTTCACCTTCAGGCGCGGATCCATGTCGGACATCATCGTCTCATGAAACTCCGGCGAGACGCCCAGTCCCTGCAGGATGCGCGAGGCGTCAGACTCTGCCTCCCAGCCGCCGAGATCCGCAAATTCCTCCTCAAGCTCGGACGCATGGATACCGTCCTCGTCCGTCATCTCATCCTTTGCATAGATGGCGTCCTTTTCCTTGCCGCAGTCATACAGGCGCTGATTGCCCATGATCACCGTGTCCATGACGGTGTAGGCGTCATACATCGTTTGATCCTGCTTGAGCACGGACATTCGCGCCTTGGGATCAATATGAACGCCGCCGGAGCTCGGCTCGAGCTGACCGGAGAGGATCTTCAGGAATGTGGATTTTCCGGCGCCGTTTGCGCCGATGATGCCGTAGCAGTTGCCTGGGGTGAACTGCAGGTTTACCTTGGAAAACAGCGGTGCGCCGCTGTACTGCAGCGAGAGGTCATCAACAGTGATCATTTGGGAAACTCCTTCGTTACGTTTGAAATGTAGATAATAAAGTAGATAACAAATTAGTATAGCATACTTTGGGCTGTTTGAACAGCGGATTTACACACGAACAGAGCCGGCGATGATCACCGGCTCTGCTGATCTTTATTTTGCAAGCACTTTTTTCAGCCGTGCATAGCGGGGGAGACCGTTTTCCACGGGGATCTCAGGCACACCCTGAATGAGCGGCAGGGCATAGTCAATAAAATCCTGCGTGACATTGTTGCCCTCCGGGACGATCCATTCGACCGGCACTTTCTTCTCGTAGTTTGCGACGTCGGCCAGCGGAATAAGCTCCATGCGGCAGGTATATTTTCCGTCGACCATTTCACGCATGAGGGCGACCATCTTGCCGGTTTCGCCGGCGATGGCAGCCTCAACCGCCGTTTTACCGGCAGCAAATGCCTCATCAATATCGGTCTGAGACGCCAGATGCGCACCGGCGCGCTGCAGCAGCGAGAGTTCGATGCCGCGGACCTTTGCGTGCTCGCGCTCTTTGAGTGCCTGTGCCAGACGCGCAGCCAAACCACCGAGCTGCGCGTGGCCGAAACCGTCTGTTGCGGAGGCCTTCGCCTCGGACACGAACGAGCCGTCGGCATAGTGGATGCCCTCGGAGACAGCAATCAGCACGCTGTTCTTCTGCTCATAAACACGATGCACATCGGCAAAGAATCGCTCCATATCAAAGTCCACCTCCGGCAGGTAGACCAGATCGGGTCCGGAACCGCAGTATGTCGCCAGTGCAGCGCTGCCGGCCAGCCAACCGGCATGACGCCCCATGATCTCGATGACCGTGATCGTACCGTTATCATACACGCGGCAGTCCTTGGAGACCTCCATGCACGAGGTCGCTATGTACTTGGCGGCACTGGCATAGCCAGGGCAGTGGTCAGTGCCGAAGAGGTCATTGTCGATCGTCTTGGGCACGCCCATCACGCGGCACTCCCAATCGTGCGCCTGCATATAGCGGCTGATTTTATTGCAGGTATCCATGGAGTCATTGCCGCCGTTATAGAAGAAGTAGCGTACATCGTATTTCTGAAAAATCTCCAGAATGCGCCGATAATCCGTATCGTCCGCTTCCGGGTCGGCCATCTTGTAACGGCAGGAGCCCAATTCCGACGACGGTGTGTGCAGCAGCAGACGGAGCTCATCCGGATCCTCCTGACGGATGTCATACAGACGGTCATCCAGAACTCCGCGGATACCGTGCGCCGCGCCGTAAACATTGGTGATGGCATCCGATTCCAATGCGGTCTTGAGCACACCGTAAGCGCTGGCGTTGATGACAGCAGTCGGCCCTCCGGACTGCCCAAAGATACACGCACCCTTCAATATACCGGACATAGCTTACCTCCACAAATTCACAAAATTGATAGATTTTAAGGGAACATTGAATTCTGCTATTGATATTATCTCGAAACATGTGTAAAATGAATTGAACCCCTTATCGGGGACATTCATTTTATCACTGTTCCTTATATTATATGAAAGAGAGTTGACTTGTCAATGTCGATTGTTACTTCTCAGGAAATGTTTGCAAAAGCGTATGCCGGCGGTTATGCCATCGGTGCGTTTAATGTGAACAACATGGAGATCATTCAGGGTATCACTGAGGCCGCAAAGGAGTGCAACGCTCCGGTGATCCTGCAGGTGTCCTCCGGTGCACGCAAATACGCCAATCGCACGTATCTGGTCAAGCTTGTGGAGGCTGCCGTGATCGAGACCGGTCTGCCGATCTGTCTGCATCTGGATCATGGCGATTCGTTCGAGCTGTGCAAGTCCTGCGTGGATGACGGATTTTCGTCCGTCATGATCGACGCCTCGTCCAAACCGTTTGAAGAGAATATCGCGCTGACGCGTCAGGTCGTGGAATATGCACACGCGCATGGCGTCGTTGTCGAAGCGGAGCTTGGCACGCTGGCCGGTATTGAAGATGATGTGAAGGTCAAGGCTGAGGACTCGTCCTACACGCGCCCGGAGGATGTGCAGGAGTTCGTTGAACGCACCGGCTGTGATTCGCTGGCCATCGCCATTGGCACGAGCCACGGCGCTTATAAGTTCAAACCCGGAACGAAGCCGCAGCTGCGCTTTGACATTCTGGAGGAAGTGTCCGAGCGTCTGCCTGGTTTCCCGATCGTGCTGCACGGCTCGTCTTCCGTGCCGCAGGAATATGTGCAGATGATCAATGAATTCGGCGGCAATATGCCCGGTGCGATCGGTGTGCCGGAGGATCAGCTGCGTCAGGCCGCGCGCTTGTCCGTATGCAAGATCAACATTGACTCTGACCTGCGTCTGGCCATGACCGGAACGGTGCGCAAGTATCTGGCTGAGCATCCGTCGGAATTTGACCCCAGAAAGTACCTCGGCCCCGCGCGCGAGAATATCAAGCAGCTTGTCAAGCATAAGATCATCGATGTGCTCGGCTGCGACGGGAAAGCCTGAGTTCGCATACCGCTCCGTCTGGACAAGGGGGATACCCATGAATTTTCAGGAACTTCTGACGCGCCTGTCCGCGAGCTGCTTTGCTGCGGATCGGCCGGACTATGATTGGAAAACGCTGTGCCTGTTTCCGGAAACGGGGCTGAGCCTTGTGCTGATCGCGCGGCTCTTTGCGGCGCTCGTCCTGTGCGTGATCGGTGCGCTTTTGCACAGCATGGCGCTGCGCTATGTGCTTTTGATTTCGTCCGTGCTCATCTGTGGCTATGACTATCTTGCTGCAGCGCTCTCGTGTATCCTTGCGCGGCAGGTGTTTCAGCCGGCAGTGCTTATCATCGTGTGCGTGATCGGCACACTGGCAGTCGGACAACCGGTGGATGCTGCCGTTTTTCTGCTTGTATACCGGCTCGTGACGATTCTGATTGCGGTCGTGACGCAGCACGCACAGAAGACATTGAAAGATGCAGTCGGCGGAGAGATCCACTCTACGGCAGAGTTTCCCGCGCCGAAATGGATCGACTATCTCGCACCGGCAGGGCTCTGCATTGCGATTTTGGTTGCCGTGCTCGAGAGTGTGCTCAAGGTAGCGACTGTTTCTCAGGCAATTCACGCTGCAATGATCGCGCTGTTCCTGTCTACGCCGTGCGCGCTGCTTGTTTCCGTGCCGCTCGTGTGGTACAGTGCCGTCAACGGTGCGTATCGCTGCAATGTGCTGTTTCGCAGTTGCCGCAGTATGCGCGCGCTCAATGCCGTGCGCGCAGTCGTGGTCGACGAAGGGGAGGGGGACAATCAGCTCCCGAAGGTAGTCAGTGTAAAGTCGGATCAGCTGACACCGGATGCGCTGCTGCAGCTGGCTGCCAATGCCGAATCCTGCTCCAGCAGCCGCACGGCGCGCGCCATCTGCGCTGCTTATACCGGTCCGATCCGCAGCGAGTATCTCTCCAACGCGGTAGATATTCCTGAGAGCGGAGTTGAAGTGTATATTGAATCGACGCGCGTCTGTGTCGGTACGCGCGAACTGATGATTCTCAAGGGTGTGGACATCCCTGATGCAGACCTCTCGGACGGATATGTGGTCTATGTATCCGTTGGAGAACAGTATGCCGGCAAGATCCTGCTGCAGGAAGTCGTGCAGTCGGATGTCAAGCCTGCGCTCAAGGAGCTGCGCGCGCTCGGCGTGCACACCATCACACTCTTCAGCAATGCCAGCAATGACTCCGTATCCAAAAACGCGAAGGAGCTTCAGGCGGATCATCTCTACTGCAAATGCAGCAATGAAGAAAAAGAGCAGCTTCTTACGCAGCAGGTGGAAAAGCTGGATGACGGGGAACTGCTGCTTTACTATGACCGTCGCTGTACGGCGCATCCGGAACATTCGGGCGCCGACCTCGACGTCTGTGTCATTCCGGAGGAAAGCGAGGAGCGGTTTGATGCCGATGTCCTGCTCACGAGCCAAGACCCGTACCTGCTGCCGGAAGCGATTGAGACTGCCGGTTGGGTCGAGGGTATTTGCCGCGAGCATCTGGTGATTGGCGCTGCAGTGAAGGTACTGCTTCTGGTGTTGGCGGAGCTTGGCTACTGTACGCTTTGGTTTGCCGCCGTTTTGGACGGTGCGGCCGTGCTCGGTACACTGCTGATGGCGATCCGTGCATTCGGTTTTGACAAGCAGCACCACCGTGTTCGCGACTATTTGCTGAAGATCAAGTCAGAATAAAACACAAAATCTCCGATCCCACGCTCAGGGATCGGAGATTTTTTCTGCCCAATTCTCGTCCGGCGAGAATTCTCCCAGCGGATTTGCCGCAGCCGCTGTGCGCAGCTGATCGTTATCCACATGGGTATAGATCTGCGTCGTGTTCAGATGTTCATGCCCGAGCACCTCCTGCAGCGTGCGCACGTCAACGCCGTTTTGCAGCATGAGTGTTGCCGCTGTGTGCCGCAGTTTATGCGTGGAATACTGACTGGCGTCCAGGCCCGCGCGCGTCAGGTTTTTCTTGACCATGACCTGTACGGAGTCACAGCTGATGCGTGTGCGCCGGTTGGAGAGGAACATCGCCGTCGTGCGCGGCGGCGCAATCTCTTTACGGACCGCCAGATAGCGGTCGAGCGCCTCGCGGCAGGCATCATTGAGATAGACCACGCGCTCCTTACTGCCTTTGCCGAGGATGCGCAGACTGTCACCGTGATCGTCTTGCAGATTCAGACCGACAAGTTCCGAAATACGCAGCCCGCAGTTGAGAAAAATACATAAGATACAATAATCTCGCTCCTTATTTTTCCCGTCCACCACGGACAGAAGCCGTTTGCTCTCGCCCAGTGTGAGATAGTGGGGGAGCGTCTTGGGGATCTTGGGGGAGTCGAGATCCTGCACGGGGTTTTCCTCCAGCAGCTTTGCTTTCATCGTCAGGTATTTGAAGAAGCTGCGGATCGCAGCGATCTTGCGTGCACGGGAGTTTGCGCTCAGACCATATTCCGGTTCGTGTGCGTTGGGCTGCTTGATGCGGTCGCGCGACAGATAAGCTAGATAATTATAAACTTCGGTAAGTGTCACAGCGCGCAGAAATGCCACATCAATATCATAGATCGGAATCTCGTCCAGCTTCGTAGCACGCGGCACGAGCCCACGTTCCAGCTTCAGAAACCGCAGGAACATCCGCAGATCAAGATAATACTGATCGACGGTTGCCTTAGAATGACCGCAGATCGTTTCATGATAAGTCAAAAAGTCGCGCAGCACCTGCGGCGCATCCGTATAGTCCATATCTGCCACCTCGATTTCTGATATGAGCATACCAGAAGTGCGGGGCAGTGTCTATTGACAAAATCCACAAATAATTCGGCAAAATAAAAATTTTGCCGAATTTAGAGGAGGGGAAAACCGCCGAAAAACCCGTTTCAGGCCTTCCGGCGGTTTTCTGACAGTCCGATTGCTCCATTTGCAATTGTGTGTGAATGTGTTTTGCGTGCTCACTCGCTCATTCTATATCCGCTTCACCGCTTCACGCGCCGAATACAGCCCTGAGTGCCTCGCGGATGTTCTTGACCGGGATCGTCTCCAAACCGTTTTGCTTCTGCACATCGTCGCGCACGTGCGCCGGAATGATGCAGCGCCGGAATCCCAGCCGCGCGATCTCCGACAGGCGCTGATTCAAATGACTCACCGAGCGGATCTCTCCGGACAGACCGACTTCGCCAACTGCTGCCAGATCACTGCCAACCGGCAGATCCTTATAGCTGGATGCGATTGCAAGGATCACCGCCAGATCCGTTGCCGGCTCGTCCAGACGCAGACCGCCGACGACGTTGATATACGCATCGCAGCTTGACAGCGAAAATCCCGCACGCTTTTCCAGCACAGCCAGCAGCAGCATCGCACGGTTGTAGTCGATGCCATTGGCGTTGCGCCGCGCGCCGCTGTAGCCAGACGGCGTGATCAGCGCCTGCACCTCAGCGAGCACCGTGCGCGAGCCCTCCATGACGCCGACAACGCACGTGCCCGGTGTATTGCTTGGCCGTCCGGATAGTAACATTTCAGACGGATTTGTTACCTCTCGAAGTCCGAAATCTTCCATTTCAAAGACACCGATCTCGTTTGTTGACCCGAATCTGTTTTTGGCCGCACGCAGGATGCGATATGCCGTGCTCTGGTCGCCCTCAAAGTACAGAACGCAGTCGACCATGTGCTCGAGCACCTTCGGTCCCGCGATGCTGCCCTCCTTGTTGATGTGGCCGACCACAAACGCCGTGTAGCCGCTGTCCTTGGCCGAACGCATGATGCGCATCGTACACTCGCGCACCTGGCTGATGCTGCCGGGCGTGGATGCCGTTTCCGCGTCGTACATGGTCTGAATGGAGTCAACGATCAGAACTGTCGGCTGCAGATCGTCGATCGTGGCCAAAACCGTGTTCAAGTCGGTCTCAGGCAGCACATAGATGCTGCCATGGTCGACGCCAAGGCGCTGTGCGCGCATTTTCAGCTGACGCTGGCTCTCCTCACCGGAGACATAGAGGATCGTCTCGCGCTCGCTGATACGGCCGCAGAGCTGCAGCAGCAGCGTGGATTTGCCAATGCCGGGCGCGCCGCCGACCAGAACCAGTGACCCGCGCACAGCACCGCCGCCGAGCACGCGGTCAAATTCACCGATGCCTGTAGAAAACCGCAGTTCCTCCTCGGCATCCAGTTCCGAGATCAACTTGGGCTGCGCGATGCGCTTGGCGCGTGTGCCGAGCGCCGCCTTGGGCTCTTTCGGTGCTTCCACGAGGGTGTTCCACGCGCCGCACGCCGGGCACTGCCCCATCCATTTTGCCGTCTCATTGCCGCATTCCGAGCAATAAAAGACGGTTTTTGCACTTGATTTTGCTTTCATGTGATCATTCCTGTTTGCGGCAGAGACTGCCGGTATTGTAAGTAAGACGCGATGATAACGGTCGCAAGCTTCGCCTGATAATCAGCGTCCTTGAGCTTTGCACATTCCGAAGCATTGGACAGAAAGCCGCACTCGACCAAAACAGCCGGGCACTGCACCGCGTGCATGAGATAGATCTTCTCCGAGATCGGCGCCGCAACGCGCCGGTTTTGCGGGTCAAGATATGTGACCAGATTGTCATGCATTTGTATCCCGAGCGTGTCGCTTCCGGTGCTCGCCGCGTACAGCACCTGCGCGCCGGATGGCTTTCTGTCCGGATAGCAGTTCTGATGGATGCTGATAAGTACTGCGTTGTCCATCTCACGCACCAACTCGGCGCGTCGGTGCTGGTCGGCTTTTTTCCGCTGCGCGACCGTGGCTGCGTCATCCGGGTATGTGATCTGCGCGCTCTCACGCGTCATGACGACCCTGACGCCCGTTAGTTCTGCGATGGCGCGTGCACGCAGCGCGATCTCCAGATTGATGTCTGCCTCTACCGTCCCGTCCGGTGCCACTGCCCCTCCGTCTTCCCCGCCGTGACCGGCGTCAAGGATTAGAACCTGTGTTTGCTCGTGCCAGTTTGCGGCTGCTTCTGCCTGTCGGAGCTGCCAGTCAGCTGCAAACCAGCCGCCAAACACCACAATTGCGGCCAGCAGTATGACCAGTAGCCGATGATACAGCAATCTCGTCACGGCGCTCCCCCCTCCTGACAGAATATGCAGCGAGGACGGGCGCTTATGACACGCTCTCAGAATACCATTTTGCGACCTTTGCGTCAACCGCGCATAAGAAAAGAGACGCGCGGAGCACCGCGCGTCTCAAAAATCGTTTTTACTGAAGCCGGTTCAAAAATGCTTCCAGACGATCCATGCCGGTCTCGATGTTTTCCGTCGAAATCGCATAGCTCAGGCGCACAAAATTCGGGGCGCCGAAGCCGATGCCGGGCACGACCGCGACCAGAGACTTCTCCAGCAGAAGCTTTGCAAAATCGTCGCCGTTGTGGATGGTCTGACCGTCGATCTGCTTTCCGATGGCCTTCTCGAGATTCACCATGACATAGAACGCGCCGCTCGGCTTCAGGCAGCTCACGTAGGGCATTGCATTGATGCGGCTGACGATCAGATCGCGGCGCTGCTCGAACACCTGCCGCATCTGCTCCACCTCATCCTGCGGGCCGGAGAGCGCCTCAATGGCCGCGCACTGACACATTGTGCCCGGTGCGCCGGTCGAGTGGCTGAGATAATTGGCCATAGCCTTTGCGATCGGCGCTGCACACAACGCATAGCCGATGCGCCAGCCGGTCATGGCATAGGTCTTGGAGACGCCGTTGATGAGGATGGCGTGCTCCTTGATCTCCTTGCCAAGCGCCGGAACGCTTGTGAATGCAGCACCGTCATAGATGAGCTTATCGTAAATCTCGTCCGAGATGATGTACAGATCGTGCTTGACGCAGACGTCCGCAACTGCCTTGAGCGCTTCTTTCGAATAGACAGCACCGGTCGGATTCGAGGGGTTATTGAGGATGATGGCCTTGGTCTTGTCCGTGATGGCAGCCTCGAGCTGCTCCGGCGCGAGCTGGAAGCCCTGCTCCTCGCTGACGTCAACAACGACCGGTACGCCGCCAAACAGACGTACCATTTCATAGTAGCTGACCCAGTACGGGGACGGCACGATCACCTCATCGCCCGGGTCAACCAGCGCAGCCAGCGCGATATAGACCATGTGCTTTGCACCGCTGGCGACGACCGCCTGCGTCGGCTCATACTCCAGACCGTAATCCGCCTTCACGCGGTCGCAAATCGCCTGACGCAGCTCGATCATACCGGCTGCGGGCGTATATCTCGTTTTTCCGTCGCAGATCGCGCGCACACCCGCATAGCTGATGCGGTCGGGTGTGGCAAAATCGGGCTCGCCGGCGCCAAAGCCGATAACGTCCTTCCCTTCTGCTTTCATCTTCTTCGCCAGCGCGCTGACGGCCAGCGTTGCGGACGGGCTCACTCCGGCGGCAATTTTGGACAGTGGCTTCATAGACATCCCTCGTTTTCATAAATTCATGTCCGTAGTTTACCACAACATTGTGAAGAAAACAACGCAAATCTTACACAAAACACCAGCGCGAATCTACGTCATTTTTGCCGGTTTGAGAAAAAATCTACTGCACCGTCCGCCGATATACACAAAGACGCAGCGTGATACAGCAGGCAACGATGATGATCTGTGGTTGTGTGCTGACGGTTGTACGCATCATAGTGACCGCTTATCCATCTTTCTGCGGGCAGTGCTAATGCACCGCCCGCTTGCTAACAAATCACTTCAGTGAATAAAAATAGTTAACTACATTATGTTCGCCCATCAGTTCGCAGCAATGGATTGAAAATGTTAATTATAGTTGCGTATCCAACAACACGTGCTCCTTCTTGAATGCAAATCCTTTTCCCAATCCACAAACAGTGCGGGTATACTTCAGGCGTCAAAAATGTAATAGTACCCTTTGCGATTCCGTTTGGAGGGACAGACTTAACGTTATAGTAGTGATGAACACCTGTGGTTAAATAACTGTCCGTAACCAAATGGGCTGGTCTATAGCCATCTTTTGCAGGATTTTTTCTCATACCATTAAATTCGAATATTACTTCGACGTCCGGTTGCTTATTAATGTTGTCCCCCTCCTATGGAATAAACCTAATCGTTCCACTAACCGCCTGATTAAATGCATCAAGCTGATCACCATATACTGTCAAAGTCCCAGAGCGGAATATACTGGTATCAACGCCTCCCGTATACAACTGGCTCAGCATGCTATTGGGAATATTATTGATGAACCGGCAGTTGGCAAAATCATAGTACCGGCTCTGGAGGTAGTAGAGGCGCGTTTCGCAGTCGTAGTAATAGCCGCGGTAACGCAGGGGATTGATGTGCCCGATGAAGGTGGCATCCGTGGTCTTTTTGCCGTCAGCACCATGCACGGAATAGTTGCCCCACGCGCCGTAGGCGCTACGGCGCAGCGTGATACAGCAGACAACGATAATGATCTGTGGTGACGGTTGTACGCATCATAGTGATCACTTGTCCATTTCCCAGCGGGCGGTGCTGATGCACCGCCAGCACTTCTTATTCAAAGCTGCTTCCTTTGCTCGGTTATAATTTCAATAAGCACTTCCTGCGCAACAATATGCAATTCATCTCCAGAAAACATCTGAAACAACAGATAAAGAGAGTCCTGAGCAAACGCACCGCATTTTGGAATATACACCTGCAGATACGAAAAATCTTTTTCCACAGTTAGTGAAACAAGTGTTTCTGAGCTTCCATATTCCTTGCCTTTGATCGCTAATGCAATTTCTACATTTTTAAATGTTAAATCGTATGCAACACCAAAAGTTGAATTGGTCAATGCAATTTTTATGCATTTATCCTCACTATCATATCTGATGCTCTCCAGCTTTGCATCATGAACATAACTTCTGTATAAAAGTTCTTTTAACAAGTTGGCATTACTTTTACCAAATGCAAGCATCGTTTCATCTCCTATATCCTATACTCCTATATCCTATATTATTTAAGACGAAAATAGGTTGTAGCATATGGTTCAGGCACAATCATTCCTGGATAATAATGTCCAGTCCCGTGTATATGATAAAGTGTTGCTTCATTCTGGCTAGCGTCCTTTCGTAGGTCTACCTTTTATAGGAA
>ERZ834722.3149-NODE-3149-length-11611-cov-12.080132_pt1 | contig 11611 bp, 10 predicted proteins | sample MGYA00519576_ERZ834722 | MGnify/ENA primary metagenome ERZ834722 (study PRJEB31850, sample SAMEA3708759) | human gut metagenome | biome: human gut; feature: human-associated habitat; material: faeces | place: China | collected 2014 ...
CTCAGACCTCACGGTCTGGGCGATTTTTCTGTCAGGGGAGTTTTTTTACAGCCCCATTTTTGGTATACAAAGTTAAAAGATTTATTTCATCTGTGCGACCCGGTCAAATTCCTCTTCGATTTCTTTGGAAGGTTTTGGTGTCAGCAGACTGACGATTACGATCGCAGCGCAGGCAATCAGGAATGCAGGAAGCAGTTCATAGATGTTCCAGATACCACCGAGCGGGCGGATCAGGTATTTCCAGATAAATACCATGGAACCCCCGCAGACCATACCGGCAAGTGCGCCCCATTTGTTGGTACGTTTCCAGAACAGGGAAAACAGAACAACCGGTCCGAATGCGGCACCGAATCCAGCCCAGGCGAAAGAAACGATGGCAAATACGGAACTGTCCGGATTTCTGGCAATGAATGCGGCAACGACAGAAATTACAAGGAGTGTAATTCTTGCGGCTGCCATGCTTCCGTTTTTGTTGGAAGAATCTTTGCGGAAAGCACCGAGAATGTCGGAAGAAACCGCAGAAGATGCAGCCAGCAGCTGCGAGTCCGAAGTGGACATGGTGGAAGCTAAAATGCCGGCGAGAATCACACCCGCAAGCAGGGCAAATATCACACCGTGCTGGGAGAGCAGGGCGGAAATTTTTACGATAATGGTTTCGGAATTCGATCCGGTCAGCATCTCCAGTGCGCCGACTTTGCTCATGGTATAACCGATCACACCGATAAAGACGGCAACGAACAGGGAGATTACGACCCAGATGGTTGCAACGCGGCGGGACAGTTTCAGTTTTTTCTCATCCTCGATTGCCATAAAGCGGAGCAGGATATGCGGCATACCGAAATATCCAAGTCCCCATGCGGCAGTGGAAACAATGGTCAGGGCACTGTAAGGAGCGGCCTTTCCGGTGTTTACATCATAGGAAAGTGTCATGGAGAGATATCCCGGAAGCTCGGAGGCGTTGTGGATAACGGCACCGATACCGCCAGCAGTTTCTACACCAAAGATCAGAACTACAATCAGAGCAACTGACATGATGATACTCTGGATAAAGTCCGTTGTGGAAGCAGCAAGAAATCCGCCAAGTGTCGTGTATGCCACAATTACGATAGCACTGATGATCATGGCGGTCAGATACTTTACCCCGAATAAGCTGGAAAAAAGTTTTCCGCATGCGGCAAATCCAGAGGCCGTATAAGGAATAAAAAAGATAACAATAAAAATAGCAGCAATGACCTGCAGCATCTTTTTTTCATCGCGATAGCGGTTGCTGAAGAACGATGGGATGGTAATGGAATTGTTGCAGGTGTGCGTATAGCGGCGGATACGTTTGGCAACGATCAGCCAGTTAATGTATGTACCGGCAGCCAGTCCGATTGCTGTCCATCCGGCATCTGAAATTCCGGTGAGGTAAGCAACGCCCGGAAGTCCCATCAGAAGCCAGCTGCTCATGTCGGAAGCTTCGGCACTCATCGCGGTTACGAAAGGACCGAGTTTTCTGCCACCCAGATAGAAATCGTCAGTACTGTTGTTTTTCTTGGAACATCGGAAACCAATATAGATCATACCAATAAGGTATACGATAATGGCAATCATGATGCATATTTGTGCAGATGTCATAAATAAATCCTCCTCTTTTGTACGCTTTCACACGCTAATTGTTCATAGTATAGCACAGATGATAATTATACCGCAACCGGGAAATCCTGTTTGACACTATGGGCAATAAGATGATAAACTGTCTTTGTCTATATATGAGAAAAGCAATTCCGTTTGGCCTTCAACATGTGCTTGCCATGTTTGTAGCAAATCTGGCACCCGTACTGATCGTCTGCAGTGCAGCTTTGGTCAGGGGCAGTGGGGAACATCTTACGGCAGCGGAAATTACACAGATTTTGCAGTGTGCGATGTTTGCTGCGGGAATCGGAACCTGCATGCAGCTATATCCGGTCTGGAAAATTGGCTCGAAACTGCCGATCGTAATGGGCGTCAGTTTTACATTTCTCGGAAGTCTGCTGATTATTTGTACCAATCCTAAGCTTGGGTATGAAGGAATGATCGGGGCGGTTATTCTCGGCGGATGTACCGTTATGATGTTTGGTTCAATCATGTATGAGGGGATCAAAATGTTAAAAAATTGCGAATTTAATGACCGTACAATGATTATTGTTTCCCTTTCTTTTTGTATCGGGGTTGGACTGACACAGACATCCGGCAACTTCTTTTCCGCATTTCCGAAAGAAGTGGGAGATATCTTCAATGGAAATGCCGTGGCAGGAGTGTTTGTTGTTTCCCTTCTGTTGAGCCTTCTTTTGCCGAAGAAGAAACAGGCAAATTAAATACACGTTGTTAAGGTAACGTTAAGGTGCAGCGATTTTTAAGATAAGGATTTGGTGTTATGATGATATCATCAAAAGGAAATGGAGGAATTTGATATGTGGAGTCGCGCACAATTAAAGGGAAGGGCGAAAGCAACATTTAAACGAAATTATTGGAAATGTATTCTGATCAGCCTGTTGCTGACACTGATTGCAGGGGGAAGCGGAGCTGCTTCGGGCAACATCAGCAGTGCAACCGGTTCCTTACATGGATCGGATAATCAGGCAGGCAGTTCCTATGATTATGACAGCAGTTATGACAGTGATGATGGTTCACTACGCGATTTTGAGGCTGGGCTTGAAGAAGGCTTTAAGGACGGACTGAAAGCAGGAAACAGGGGAATGATGGGCGGTATGGTCGCAGCAGCGATCGCCATCGGCATACTCATAGTTGTTTTTCTGGTGATTTTTGTCCTTATACTTCTGGTTGATGTATTTATCATAAATCCGTTGGAGGTTGGATGCAGGAGATTCTTTATCCGCAACTTAAACGAGCCGGCACAGATTGGGAACATTGGATATGGATTTGACAATAATTACAGGAATGTTGCAAAGACAATGTTTTTCCGTGATCTGTTTACGGTTTTATGGTCATTGCTTTTTATCATTCCGGGTATTGTAAAAGCATATGAATATATGATGATTCCGTACCTTCTGGCAGATAACCCGCAGATGACCAAAGAGCAGGCATTTGCGGAAAGCAAGCGTATGATGCAGGGACAGAAATGGAAAGCATTTGTTTTGGATCTGTCCTTTATCGGATGGTACATTTTATCCGGACTGACACTTGGAATTCTTGCAATCTTTTATGTGTCACCATATGTGAATGCAACACATGCCGCACTGTATGAGGCACTGTGCTATGCAAACCCGGCTGGTTCAAACGGATTTACACAGCAGGAGGATCCGGTGAATTCACCTTTCCGGCAGGAGAATGTATGAATTATACGATTTTAATTGCAGATGATGAGCCGGAGATACGAACGCTTCTCCGGCTGTATCTGGAAAATGAAAATTATCAGATTATTGAGGCAGAAAACGGGAAGCAGGCACTGGAACTGCTGAAGAAAGAACATGTGGATCTGTGTCTGTTGGATATTATGATGCCGGAGATGGACGGATACCATGTGTTGCAGGAATTACGTAAAACAAGCAATATTCCCGTTATGATACTTTCGGCAAAGGATGCGGATTCCGAGAAGATTCTGGGGTTAAATCTCGGGGCAGATGATTATCTGGCAAAACCGTTCAATCCTTTGGAGGCAGTAGCACGTGTCAATTCAAATATCCGTCGGTTTTATGCTCTGGGGACAGCGGAACTGTCATCCGGTATGCTGACCGTCCGGGATCTGGAACTGGATCCGGAAGGCTGCGTACTCAAAAAAAATGGAGAACCGATTGAACTGACTTCGGTAGAGTACCGGATCATGGAGTTATTTATGAAGCATCCGGGAAAAGTGTTTACCAAACAACAGATCTATGAACAGGGATGGGGTGACACTTATGTGGTTGCAGACAATAATATTATGGTCTGCATCAGCAAGCTGAGGGCAAAACTTGATGAAGACCCGGCAGCTTATATTCGAACCATCCGCGGATTGGGCTATCGACTGGAGAAATAGCAATGCGTGATTTACAGGCGTTTTTGATCAAACGGTTTATTTATATCCTTGTATTGGTAACGATTGCACAGTCGCTGATCAGTTTCCTGATCAGTCAGGCGGTTATGCCTGTGGTAATGAAAGTCTTTTTCCCGAATTACCAGAGGCAGTCATCCGTTGGAAAGACGGATCTGTTTATTTTTATCATATGTGTTCTGTTATTGCTGATAGTAAATGCCGTCCGGATGCTTTTGCCATCACCGCTGCAGGGAATGATGCAGTGGACAGGGGAAAGGTTACAGGACTGGCTGGGCAATGCACTTCCGGCGACAAGGAGTTCCGTCGTCGTACAGGAGATGGAAGGATGGAAAGCTATCCTGCTGTTTGTGGTTCTTCTGCTGTTAATGGTGTGTATGCTGCTTCCTTATATTTTGGGTGCGATAACGTTCGCGCGGATTGTGATGGCGGAGTTTCATCAGATCCAGGAGGAGCGCGAACAGCAGCAGAGAGAGTTTGACCGCAAGCGGAATCTGATGCTTTCCGATATCGCACATGATCTTCGGACACCGGTCACGACCGTATCCGGCTACGCAAAAGCGCTGGCGGATCATATGGTACAGGAACCGGAAAAGCAGCAGGAATATCTGGATGCCATCCAGAATAAATCCGTTCGGATCGGAAATCTGATCAATTTGTTGTTTGAATATGTAAAACTGGATAGTGAAGGGTTTGCATTAAATGGAAAAACGCTTGATTTGTGTGAACTTCTCAGAGAAAATGCGGCAATGCTGTATGCAGAGATGGAAGAAAACGGAATGACACTGACAGCAGATATTCCGGAGGAAACGATACCGGTCTGGGCGGATGAACTTCAGTTATCCCGTGTAGTGACAAACCTTCTGACAAATGCCATGCAGCACAATCCAAAGGGAACAAGAATCGGACTGTTTGCTTATAGGGAGCTGGAGCGGATTTATGTATTGGTGGCAGACAGCGGAATTCTAATTCCAGAGGAACAGGCGCAGCATTTGTTTGATCCTTTTACGCGTGGGGACAAAGCGCGGGTAAGCGATGGGAGGAACGGACTTGGACTTTCCATCGTGTCAAAAATCGTGCAGATGCACGGATGGGACTTAAAACTGGTGCAACAGCCACAGATTCAGCATTATGCAAAAGCAGCCGGATTTGCAAAAGCATTTGTGATTCGGATGGAAAATGCCGGTATGTATTCTGTGCATTCGCCAAAATAAAAAAGTGGCAGAAAAGAGGGAGAGTCTATGATAATTATAAGAGCGATGGATCCGTATGAATTGCTTTGGATGGTACTTTTGATTGTGTTTGTTCTGGGAGAACTTGCAACAATCGGACTAACGTGCATATGGTTTGCCGCAGGTGCACTTGCGGCACTGGTTATGGCAATGGCAGGGGTAAATCCGGTGGTGCAGTTTCTGGTATTTTTAGTGGTATCCATTCTTTTGCTTGTTGCGACAAGACCGTGGGCCCGTAAATATGTAAATGCTAAAATGCAAAGAACAAACGCGGATAGCCTGATTGGGGAAAATATACGGATTTCCGAGCGCGTCAGTAATATGGATCAGACCGGGATGGCAGTTGTTCATGGACAGGAGTGGACGGTGCGTACCCGTAATGATAATGAGATCATTGAACCGGGAGAAGAAGCAAAAATTCTGGCAATCAGTGGTGTCAAACTTATAGTAGAAAAGGTATAGGTAAAGGAGGAAAAAGTTATGCCTGTTGTAATTCTCATTGTAGTGATCATTGCATTGGTCATTATTGTGAACTGTGTGAAAATTGTTCCACAGGCGCATGCGGTAGTTGTGGAGAGACTTGGAGGGTATCTTACCACATGGTCAGTAGGGCTGCATTTTAAGGTGCCGTTTATTGACCGTATTGCAAAAAGGGTTTTGTTGAAGGAACAGGTGGTTGATTTCCCACCACAGCCGGTAATCACAAAAGATAACGTAACAATGCAGATTGATACGGTTGTATATTTTCAGATCACGGATCCAAAGCTGTATGCATACGGTGTGGAAAATCCAATCATGGCAATTGAAAATCTGACTGCTACGACGCTTCGTAATATCATTGGTGATCTGGAACTGGATGAGACATTGACATCACGTGAGACCATCAACACCAAGATGCGTGCAACGCTGGATGTGGCAACAGATCCGTGGGGTATCAAAGTAAATCGTGTGGAGTTAAAGAACATTATTCCACCAAAGGCAATTCAGGATGCCATGGAGAAACAGATGAAGGCAGAGCGCGAGCGGCGTGAAGCCATTCTGCGTGCAGAAGGTGAGAAAAAATCTACAATTCTGGTTGCAGAAGGAAATAAGGAGTCTGCAATTCTCGATGCAGAGGCTGAAAAACAGGCTGCAATCCTGCGTGCCGAGGCACAGAAGGAAGCAACCATCAAGGAAGCCGAAGGTCAGGCAGAGGCTACATTAAAGATCCAGCAGGCCAATGCAGATGGTCTCCGTATGCTCAAAGAAGCTGCTCCGGATAATGCGGTACTTCAGATTAAGAGTCTGGAGGCATTTGCCAAGGCAGCAGACGGTCAGGCAACCAAGATTATTATCCCATCGGATATTCAGGGGATTGCAGGACTGAGCAAATCCATTGTGGAAATTGCAAAAGAAAACGGATAACACAGATACATCTGTGATGCATTGGACGAAACTGCTCCATGAAAATGGGGCAGTTTTTGTTATCTTAGGAAAGTCTTTATTTTGCAGAAGGAAAATGGTATACTATAGATTATTGATGTGGGGGTATATTCCACAGTTGGGCGATGATGTGGAAAGAACAGGAGCGTAAATGAAATCAAAGGTTCGATTTAGGGGAAAGCTGAGATCGTATCTCTGCTGGCCATTGTGGCTGACGATCCCGATGACAATCGCAGATGTGGGGCTTTATTTTTACGATGTGACGGCAGGCTTTTTGCTGACGGTATTTATTGCTGTCTATTTTGTACTGGAACTGGGACTGTATTATAATACCAGACCGCGGCTTGCAAATGAGATTATCAATTTTGCCACACAGTATGCAACGGTACAGAAAAAACTTTTGAATGAGTTTGAAATTCCATATGCGCTGCTGGACTATACAGGAAAAATTCTTTGGGTGAATGAACGCTTTTCTGAGCTGACGGGAGTGGGGAGAAACTATCATAAATCAATTACAACCCTTTTTTCCAATATTACCCGTGAGTTTCTTCAGAAACATGAGGATGCACAGAATATTACGATTGAAAAAAAGGAGCGCATTTTCCGGATTTCCCTGAATCGTATTTATTTTGATGATATCATGGAGGAGAGCAAGGAAATTGACGTGAAGGATTCCGATGAATTCCTGACGGCACTGTATCTGTTTGATGAGACGGAACTGCAGCACTGCAGACAGGAGAATCTGGATCAGAAACAGGTATCGGCACTTGTTTACATTGATAACTATGACGAGGCACTTGACAGTATCGAGGATGTGAAGCGATCACTTCTGATTGCCCTTGTCGACAGGAAAGTGAACCAGTATTTTTCAAAGATGGATGCGCTTGTCCGCAAAATTGAAAAAGACAAGTATTTTGTGGTATTTAAGTATAAATATTTACAGAAGCTTATGGATGACCGGTTCAGTGTACTTGAAGATGTCAAGACGGTCAAAGTGGGCAATGAGATGGCGGTCACGCTGAGTATCGGTGTCGGGATCAAGGGGACTTCTTATAACGAAAACTATGAGCAGGCACGTGCAGCGATTGATCTGGCACTCGGACGGGGCGGCGATCAGGTCGTTGTCAAAAATGGTGAGGATATTGCATATTTTGGCGGCAAGGCAAAACAGGTGGAGCGCAACACCCGTGTAAAAGCGAGGGTCAAGGCACATGCGCTGCATGAAATTATTGAGAGCCGTGAGAATGTGATTATCATGGGACACAGCCTGACAGATGTCGATTCCCTTGGTGCAGGGATTGGAATTTTCTGTGCAGCCCGTGTGCTTGGAAAAAAGGCACAGATCGTGATCAATGAGCCAACAACTTCCATCCGGCCGCTTATGGAATGTTTTACTCCGGAAAAAGGCTATCCGGAAGACATGTTTATCAACAGTGAGATTGCAATCGAGGAAGTAAGCCGCAATTCCCTGGTTATGGTGGTAGATACCAATCGGCCAAGTTATACGGAGTGCCCGGAACTGCTCACGCGCACAGATACGATCGTTGTGTTTGATCATCACCGTCAGGGCAGCGAAGTGATTGAAAATCCGCTTCTGTCCTATATTGAGCCGTATGCGTCTTCTGCCTGTGAGATGGTAGCAGAAGTTTTACAGTACTTCCAGGAGGGATTCAAGCTTTCTCCGGCAGAGGCAGACTGCATTTATGCAGGTATTTTGATTGATACCAATAACTTTATGACCAAAACAGGTGTCCGTACATTTGAGGCGGCAGCATATCTCAGACGCTCCGGGGCAGAAGTGACCCGTGTGCGTAAAATGCTGCGAAATGATATGGCATGTTATAAGGCCCGTGCGGAGGCAGTGCGTCATGCGGAAGTATACCGCGGTGCATTTGCAATTTCTGTCTGTCCGAGTGAGGACGTGGAAAGTCCGACGATTGTCGGCGCGCAGGCAGCAAATGAGCTGCTCAATATTATAGGAATCAAGGCATCTTTTGTGCTGACAGAGTACGCAGGAAAAATATACATCAGTTCGCGTTCCATTGATGAGATCAATGTACAGTTAATCATGGAACGAATGGGTGGCGGCGGTCATTTGAATGTGGCTGGTGCACAGTTGACGGGATGTACGATTTCCGAGGCAAAACATGCCATTATGCGGACGATTGATGAAATGCTTGAAGAAGGAGATATACAGGAATGAAAGTAATTTTATTACAGGATGTGAAAGCTCTTGGGAAAAAGGGCGAAATCGTAAATGTGAGTGACGGTTATGCACGCAATGCAATTCTGCCGAAGAAACTTGGAGTAGAGGCAACGACAAAGAATCTGAATGACCTCAAATTGCAGAATCAGCATGCAGACAAAGTGGCAGCTGAAAATTTAGAGCACGCAAAAGAACTGGCGGAAGAGATCGGAACAAAGAAAGTTGTTGTAAAGATCAAATCCGGTGAGGGCGGACGTATTTTCGGGTCTGTTTCCACCAAGGAAATTGCACAGGCTGCAAAAGAGCAGGCAGGGCTGGATCTGGATAAAAAGAAGATGCAGCTGGGCGAATCCATCAAGGCTCTTGGAACTTATGAGATTCCGGTGAAGCTTCATCCAAAGGTAACCGCAACACTGCGTGTTCAGGTTGTTGAGGAATAGGAGGAAGTTCGCTTGGAAGAAACGCTGATCAAGCGGGTGATGCCGAACAGTCTGGAAGCCGAGCAGTCGGTCATTGGTTCCATGATCATGGATCAGGATGCCATTGTCACAGCCATGGAGATCCTTCTGCAGGAAGATTTTTATCACAAGCAGTATGGAATTCTCTTTGATGCGATGATCGAATTGTACAGCAGCGGACAGCCGGTGGATCTGGTTACACTGCAGAATAAACTCAAGGAAAAGGATGTACCACAGGAAGTCTCCAGTCTGGAATTCGTTGGAGAATTGGTGCGTGCGGTTCCGACATCCGCGAATGTCAAATATTATTGTAATATTGTAAAAGAAAATTCCATGAAGCGGAAACTCATCCGGGTCACGGAAGAGATAGAGAATGAGTGCTATGCGGGCAAAGAATCGCTCGAAAGTGTTCTGGATAAGACCGAACATGATATTTTTGCATTGTTGTCAAGCCGTACCGGTGGAGACTATGTGCCGATTCGTCAGGTTGTCATGAACGCACTGGAAAAGATTGAAAAAGCGTCACAGCAGGACGGAAATGTTACGGGAATACCGACAGGGTTTATTGATTTGGATTACCGGACAGCGGGATTACAGCCATCGGATCTGGTATTGATTGCAGCCCGTCCGTCTATGGGAAAGACAGCGTTTGTTTTAAACATTGCACAGTATGTGGCATTTCATGAAAACATGTGCACGGCGATATTTTCATTGGAAATGTCGAAGGAGCAGCTGGTAAACCGACTGTTCTCCCTGGAATCCCGTGTAGATGCACAGGCACTTCGTACCGGTAATCTGTCGGATGCTGACTGGGCGAAACTCGTCGAAGGAGCCGGAATCATAGGGGATTCCGAACTGATCATTGATGATACGCCAGGAATCAGTATTTCCGAGATGCGCAGTAAATGCCGTAAATATAAGCTGGAGCATGATCTGAAACTTATCATCATTGACTATCTGCAGTTGATGTCTGGGTCCGGCAGGAGTACAGACAGCCGGCAGCAGGAGATTTCGGACATCTCCCGTTCCCTGAAAGCACTTGCCCGTGAACTGAATGTACCGGTGCTTGCTTTGTCCCAGCTTTCCCGTGCAGTAGAGCAGAGACCGGATCATCGTCCGATGCTCTCCGATCTGCGAGAATCCGGAGCGATCGAGCAGGATGCCGATGTCGTGATGTTTATTTATCGTGATGATTATTATAACAAGGATACTGAACTGAAAGGAATTTCAGAAATCATTATCGCCAAACAGCGTAATGGTCCGATTGGAACGGTGCAGCTGATGTGGAGACCGGAGCTGACGAAGTTTGCGAATTTGGCGAAATAACGATAGAATCGTGTAAGGGACGGGACCGGATAAATATATGATTGATAAAAGATTATTATGTAAAAAGGAATATGAGAAATGTTTGAATTGATAAAAGAATCGGATCTGGACCCCGTCCGCCATTTTTACCGTGCCTTAGCTGGAACCGAGTTTTGTGCCTGGACGGACATCTATCCAGGGGAGCCGGAGCTTCAGTCGGATTTTTCCAGGGATTCGCTTTTTTGTATCCGGGATGATGTGTCGGGGGAGATCGCGGGGATGGTTTCGATCGATGATGATCCGGAGGTGGAATCGATTCCGTGCTGGTCGGAAGAGCTGCAGCCGTCGGCAGAAATTTCCAGACTGGGTGTGGCGGAGAAGTACCAGAACCGAGGCATCGCACGCGAGCTTCTGGCAGGCGCGATGGAGGAACTTAGAAGACGCGGCTGCAAGAGTGCCCATATGCTGGTGGCGAAGGATAATGTGAAAGCGCTGCGGTCATACGCGAAGCTGGCCTTTGAGAAGGTCGGTGAGTATGTGCTGCAGGGGCATGATTACTGGTGCTTTGAGAAGAAGCTGTAGAATGGAGAGGGGAAATTTAATCCCCTCTTTTTATTTATGTCATTCATTCGCCTTCTACCGTCAGCGAGCTGGCATTTAGCTACGATATGGTAATCGTTCCGATCGATGGTGAAGGAGTTCCGGAACTGGTTTTTTATGTAAATGCTATTCATATTTAGTTTGAACCCCGCATATAGTAGTAGTAAGGACAAGCAGAATGAATAAGAACAAGCATTACCTGATTTCGGATGCTTCCAGACAGGTGCAGGTGGAGGCTCACGTGCTCCGGTACTGGGAGGACGAGCTGGGGCTTCCGATTCCGAGAAATGAACTGGGGCATCGGTACTATACGGAGTTTCATATCCAGCTGTTCCGTCAGATCAAGCAGTTGAAGGAACAGGGGTACCAGTTGAAA
>ERZ834722.3165-NODE-3165-length-11559-cov-8.210275_pt1 | contig 11559 bp, 6 predicted proteins | sample MGYA00519576_ERZ834722 | MGnify/ENA primary metagenome ERZ834722 (study PRJEB31850, sample SAMEA3708759) | human gut metagenome | biome: human gut; feature: human-associated habitat; material: faeces | place: China | collected 2014 ...
TCAGTCCTCCTGCTCGCTGAGCGGCAAGGGCGGCTGCGGCAGAGACTGACGCAAAAAAAGCGTTCCGCTCCCGCGGAACGCTTTTCTCCCATTCTCTTCAGGTGCGGCTCAGGCTGCCGGAGGTCACCTCGACCGGCGGCTTGGTGGAAAGATAATCCGAGCTGATCCAGCCGAACTTGCTGCCGACGGAAACGAAGGTCCAGTTGCCCTCCTTTGCCGCAGCCTTGACCTTTGTGCCCCGGTCGACGAGCTGGACCTTACCGTAGCTCGTGCTCGGGCCGCTGCGCAGGTTCACACCGGCGGTGGTGTAGTAGGACGCATACTCATTGAACACCTTCTTGGGCAGCACCGTGACCTCGCTGTGACCCGTGAGGTCCAGCCAGCCGACCTTCCTCTTGCTGTCGCTCACGCTCGTATCCGGCTCCTTCGTCTCGTTCGGATCGACCGCGGGCGTATCCTCGCCGGGGAGCTTTTCGTCCGGCTCATTCGCGGCATCCTCCGCGGCCTTCTTTTCTTCCTCCAGCTTCTTGACCTGCTCCTGCAGCTCCTCGATCAGGATGGCGAACTGGCGCAGACGCATCTGGCTGCGCTGCAGCTCGGGATATGTATCAGCGTGGCGGATGACCGAAAAGAGGCTCGTCTGCTGCTCATGTGCGAGCTGCAAGGCCGCCTCGATCGTGCGCGCGCCGATGCCGCGGGCGGGCGTGTTGATGATGCGCGTCAGGCGCAGGTCATCGTCCGGTGTCTGGATGACGCACAGGTAGGCCAGCATATCCTTGACCTCGGCGCGGTCAAAAAAGCGCGTACCGCCGACGATGCGGTACGGGATGCCGTTGCGCTTGAAGGCATATTCGAGCTGGTTGCTCTGCGCGTTCATGCGGTAGAGCACGGCGTGGTCGCGGAAGTTGATCCCCTGCCCGAAATCGTCCATGATCTTCGCGGCGATATAGCGCGCCTCGTCGTTCTCATTCGTGGCGCAGTAGAGCGTGAGCGGGTCACCGGCATCAGCCTTTGTCCAGAGCGTTTTGCCCTTGCGGCCGGTGTTGTTGGCGATGACGTGATTGGCGGCATCCAGGATGCGGCCGGTGCTGCGGTAGTTCTGCTCGAGGCGGATGGTGCGCGCGTTTTTGTACTGCTTTTCGAAATTGAGGATGTTCTCGATCGTCGCGCCGCGGAACTTGTAGATGCTCTGGTCATCGTCCCCGACGACGCAGATGTTGTTCTTGCTGCCCGTTAGGAGTGCCGCAAGCCGGTATTGGAGATTATTCGTGTCCTGATACTCGTCAATAAGTACATATTCAAATCTGGAACTCCAGCTCTTGCGCACGTCCGCATGCTCATCGAGCAGGCGCACGGTGTTGTAGATCAGGTCGTCAAAGTCCATCGCCCCGGCGGAAAACAGGCGCTGCCAGTAGGCCTGGTATATCTCGCCGATGCGGATATTGCGCGGGTTATGCGTGGCCTGTGCGCGCGCAAGGTACTGCTCGGGCGTGATGCCGGCATCCTTGGCGCGGCTGATCTCCGTGAGCACGGCGCGGTTCGGAAACGCCTTTTCATCGAGGTTCATCTCCTTGATGATGCGCTTGACGACCGCCAGACTGTCCGACGTGTCATAGATCGTGAAGCTTTTGGGATAGCCGAGCTTCTCTGCCTCCTGCCGCAGGATGCGCACGCACGCGGAGTGGAAGGTCGAGGCCCAGATATCTGCCGCAGCCTCCGGACCGAGCATCCGCTCGATGCGTTCCTTGAGCTCATCCGCCGCCTTGTTCGTGAAGGTGATGGCGATGATGCGCCACGGCTCGACCGGCTCGACCGCCGCCGCCCTGCGCGCACGCCGCCGCTCGTCCGGCGTCAGATCCGTGCGCTCGAGCAGCGCGAGGTCCTCCTCCGTCGCCGTACCGGGCACTTTGTCCGTGTCCGCGCCGCGGCCGTACTGAATGAGATTTGCGATCCGGTGGATGAGCACCGTGGTTTTACCGCTGCCGGCACCGGCCAGCAGCAGCAGTGGGCCTTCCGTAGCCAGGACCGCTTGTCTCTGCATATCGTTCAGGTTCGCAAAGTCCGCCGCGATAAAGCGTCTGCGCGCCTGCACATACCGTTGTTCAAAAGTCATAGTAGTATTCATAGCGTCTGATTCTAACACATTTTCGTCCCGGAGACAAGGGGCGGACACTTCTGCGCAGACGCGCGCAAAAACCCCGCCGTTCTCCGGTCGGAAAACGGCGGGTCTCCATTTGGGTTGGGGTTATTTCAAAATATCCTTCAGCTCGTGCATACCGTGGTTGGTCGTGACCACGACCACGCGGTCGCCGAGCTCGATGGCGTCGTTGCCGGACGGGACGCGGCACTTGCCACGGCGGATGATCGAGGCGACGAGCACGGAGTCCTTGAGCTTGAGCGCCTTGAGCGGCACGTCGAGAAACTGGCTCTCGGCGCGCACGATGAACTCCAGCGCCTCGGCCTGACCGTCAGCCACCATGCGCAGCGTCTCCACGCCGCTGCTGTGCGCGGAGTTCTGCATCCAGCGGACATACTCCACAATGCGGCCGGCCGTCACATCCGCCGGCTGGATGATCGTCGTCAGGCCATACGATTCCGCAAGCTCGATGAAGTTATCCTCATCCACCTTTGTGACGATCTTCGGCACCTGCTCGTGATAGGCAAAGGAGGAAATAATCAGGTTCGTCTCGTCCGACTCCGTGAGCGTGACGAGCGCGTCCGCCTCCGGCAGGCCCTCCTCGCGCAGAACGTCCGGCTTCGTGCCGTCGGCGCAGATGATGGTCGCCTCCGGCAGGAGCGTTTTCATGACGCGGCAGCGGGCCGGGTCGCGCTCGATGATCGTCGAGTGGATGTGCATGCGCGCCAGCTCCAGCGCCAGACGCTCGGCAATGCGGCCGCCGCCGACGATGAGGACGCTCTCGGCCTCGTGGCGGAACTCGCCGATCTTGCGAAACAGCTCATGCAGCTCATGCGGCGCACCGACCACGGTGACATAGTCCCCGGCGGCGAGCACAAAGTCGCCGTTCGGGATCGTGACGCTGCCCTCGCGCTCCACGGCGCAGATGAGGATGCCGTCGCTGTAGCGGCCGCGAAAGTCGTTCAGGCGCAGGCCGTCGAGCTTGCTGCCCTCGCGCAGCTTGAACTCTACGAGCTCCACGAGGCCGTTGGCAAACGGCTCGACCTTCGTGGCGGCCGGGAAACGCAGCGTGCGCGAGATCTCCTTGGCGGAGGTGCGCTCGGGGTTGATGGACAGACTCAGCCCCAGCTCATCCTGCAGCAGCGCCACGTCCTGGTAATACTCCTCGTCGCGCACGCGCGCGATCGTATGCGTGGCGCCGAGCTTGCGCCCGACCATGCAGCTGATGAGGTTCGTCTCGTCCGAAGTCGTCGCGGCGATGAGCAGATCGGCGTCCGCAACGTTGGCGATGCGCAGCTGGTCCACATTCGCGCGGCCCTCGACCACGATCACATCCAGCGTGGAGGAAATATAGGCGGCGCGCTCCGGGTCGCTCTCGACGACGGTGATGTCATGCCCTTCTGTCAGGAGCTGCTCCGCAATGGCATAGCCCACGCGGCCAGCGCCCACGATCACAATTTTCATATTCCAAGCTCTCCATTTATCATGTTCAGGCCCCTTACCCGGGCAGCCAAATATTATAGCAGATGTTCCCCCAGGTTTCAACAGCAGACGCAGGGAAATTGTATTGTGTTCGTTTGTGAATAAACAGTAAAAATTCAGCAAAACCGACGCGCTGCCGCTTGACGGATGCCGGTGCGGCGCTTATCATTATGTCCTAACACTTTTTTAATTAGTATATACTAAGGCCGTGCCGCCGCACGGCATCCATATAAAGGAGCATCCCATCCATGCTGGAACTGAAAAACATCACCAAGGTCTACGAGGCCGGCACGACGCAGGTCGAGGCGCTCAAGGGCATCAACATCGCCTTTCGCGAGAGCGAGTTCGTTGCGATCCTGGGCCAGTCCGGCTGCGGCAAGACCACGCTGCTGAACATCATCGGCGGTCTGGACCGCTACACCTCCGGCGACCTTATCATCAACGGCCGCTCCACGAAGGAGTACGACGACCGCGACTGGGACACATACCGCAACCACTCCATCGGCTTTGTCTTTCAGAGCTACAACCTCATCCCGCACCAGAGCGTGCTGGCAAATGTCGAGCTCGCACTGACGCTCTCGGGCGTCTCCGGTGAGGAGCGGCGCGCGCGCGCCGTCGAAGCGCTGGAAAAGGTCGGTCTGGGCGACCAGCTCGACAAGGCGCCGAACCAGATGTCCGGCGGCCAGATGCAGCGCGTGGCCATCGCGCGCGCCATCGTCAACAACCCCGACATCCTGCTCGCCGACGAACCGACCGGCGCGCTCGACAGTGAGACGAGCGTGCAGATCATGAATCTGCTGCAGGAGATCGCAAAAGATAAACTCATCATCATGGTCACGCACAACCCGGAGCTGGCATCGAAATACGCCACGCGCACCGTGCGCCTGCTCGACGGCAGGATCGTCGGCGACGACAACCCGTGCACGGAATCCGAGACGTCCGCGCCCGTGACCACCAAGGTCAAGGAGCACACCTCCATGAGCTTTGCAACGGCCATGAGCCTGTCGCTGCACAACCTCATGACGAAAAAGGCCCGCACCCTGCTCACCGCGTTCGCGGGGTCCATCGGCATCATCGGCATTGCGCTCATTTTGTCGCTCTCGCACGGCTTTCAGTCATACATCGACACCGTGCAGGAGCAGACGCTCTCGTCCTACCCGCTGACGATCGAGGCAAACCCCGTAGACATGTCCGGGATGCTCTCGGCCATGTCGGGCACAAAGGATGACGGCAAGGACGCGCACGACCTCGACAAGGTCTACGCCAACACGGTCATGTACAGCATGCTCAACTCCATGGTCAGCAGCGCGACCGGCCAGTCGAACAACCTGCCGGAGTTCAAGAAATATCTCGAAAACCCCGACAACAAGATTCATGACTATATCAGCGGCATCCAGTACACGTATGACATGGGCTTCGCCGTCTACACCGAGGACCCCAACGGCACCGTCATCAAGGCCGACACGACCGAGCTGCTGCAAAACGTCATGAAGTCCATGTACGGCGGCGACTACTCGTCCTACTTTGAGTCAATGGATGGCTTCTACTCCGGCTTCAACGTCTGGCAGGAGCTGCTCTCCGGCGAGGACGGCGAGCTCGTGAGCCCCTCGACGCAGAATCAGTACGACGTGATCTACGGCGCCTGGCCGCAGAATTACAACGAGGTCGTGCTCGTGGTGGACAAAAACAACGAGATCTCCGACCTGACGCTCTACGCCCTCGGACTCGAGAGCATGGACGACATCAGCAGCGCCATGATGCAGTCCATGAGCAAGCAGCAGATCGACACGACGCAAAACAGCTGGAGCTATGAAGATCTGTGCGGCCGCAGCTTCAAACTCATTCTCCCGTCGGAGGGCTATGTGGCCAGCGGCTCCGGCTACACGGACATCAGCCAGACGGCCGACGGCCTGCGCCAGCTCTACAACAACGATTCCGTCGGCGTGCAGCTCAAGATCGTCGGCATCGTGCGCCCGGCCAAGGGCAGCGTAACCGGCAACACCTACGGCTCCATCGGCTATACCTCCGCCCTGACGGACTACGCCATCGAGCAGGCCGACAGCACCGAGATCATCCAGAAGCAGCTTGCAAATCCGGATGTGGACGTGTTCACCGGCTCCGCGTTCCCGAACGCCGCGACCGCCACGACCGACCAGAAGGTTGCCGCCGCGCAGGCCTATCTGAATCAGCTGAGTGTGGACGACCGCGCGACCGTCTACCGCAAGTGCATGACCACGCCGGACGACGCCACACTCGACGCCGCGCTCACGCAGACCATGGCCACCTTCACCCGCGACGACGCCAAAGAGATGGCCGACAAAGGCATCTTCGAGGCCAGCGGCAAGACCGCGCAGCAAATGAAGGAAATGATCGACGCCATGGATGATGAGACGTTCATCCGCTTCTTCCGGCCGTACATGCGTGCGATCCTCTCCATGCAGATGCAGCAGGAGACCGCCAAGGCCTACAGCGGCATGACCTCGCAGGAGATCATCTCGGCCATCAACGCCAAGGGCATCAGCCGCAGCCAGTATGCGGACGTGTACGACAACTATGTCGCCTCGGCGGCAAGCGGCTCAACCTACAACAGCAACCTGAAAAAGCTCGGCTACGTCGATAAGGACTCCCCCAGCGCCATCAACATCTACGCCTCGAGCTTTGAAAACAAGGACCAGATCTCCGCGTGCATCGACGACTACAATGCCGGCGCCGCCGAGGACGACCAGATCAGCTACACCGACTATGTCGGTCTGCTCATGAGCAGCATCACGACGATCATCAACGCCATCAGCTATGTGCTCATCGGCTTCGTGGCCATCTCGCTCGTCGTGTCGTCGATCATGATCGGCATCATCACCTACATCTCCGTGCTCGAGCGCACGAAGGAGATCGGCATCCTGCGCTCCATCGGCGCGAGCAAGCAGGACATTTCGCGCGTGTTCAATGCCGAGACGCTCATCGAGGGCTTCACAGCCGGCGTGATAGGCATCCTATGTACGCTGATCCTGCTGATCCCCATCAACCTCATTGTACACCATCTGACCGGTCTGCCGACCCTGAGCGCCATCTTGCCGGTGCTCGGCGCGATCTTGCTGATCCTCATCAGCATGGCGCTGACGTTCATCGCGGGTCTCATCCCGTCGGGCATGGCTGCGAAAAAAGACCCGGTCGTCGCCCTGCGGACCGAGTAAGGCCAAAACGCATATTTCCACCACCTCCGTGCAAACTAGGAGCAGCCTACATTTGCACGGAGGTTTTGCAATATGAAGCAGAAAATTCTTGCGGCCGTGTGCGCGCTGGCGCTGTGTGCGGCGCTCGTCCCGGCAGGTTTTGCCGAGCAGGACACCGCCGGTGCCGCGCCCGTGGCCGAAAATCTGGAGCTGACCACATTCCGCAACACATCCATCGGCGGCACGCTCAGCGCCAATGCGCCTGACGGCAGCCCGCTCACCTTCCGCATCACGACCGAACCCATCAAGGGTACCGTGACGCTCACCGACAGCGGCACGTTCGTCTACACGCCCGCCGACGGCAAGCGCGGGCGCGACTACTTCGGCTTCCGCGCCGCCGACAGCAGCGGCAACGAATCGCAGGAGGCGACCGTCATCATCTCCATCAAGAAGCAGAAGCCGGACGTCACCTACAGCGACATGGCCGGCCGGCCGGAGGAATACGCCGCCGTCATGCTCGCCGAGCAGGGGCTGTGCGTCGGCCGACAGGTCGGCGGACAGTATCTCTTCGACCCCGACAGCCCGATGCCGCGCGATGAATTTCTCGCCATGTGCACGCGCCTGACCGGCACTTCGATGCTGCGGGGCGTGCTCTCGACCGGCTTCGGCGACGACGAGCAGATCCCGGCCTGGGCCAAGACCTATGTTGCGACCGCGGTCATGAACGGCGACATCGCCGGCTGCTCCGACGGCACGGCGATCGTGTTCGACGCGCAGCGCGGTATCACGGCGGCCGAGGCGGCCGTGATGCTCTGCAACTTCCTCGACCCCTCCCCCGCCACCGCGCTCGAGAGCGACGATATCCCCGCGTGGGCATGCACCGCCGTGTCGAGCCTGACGTCCTGCGGCGTGTATCCGGACGGCAGCGACTGCACGGCGTCCATCACGCGCGCCGAGGCGGCGCAGATGCTGCTGGGCGCATATGAGCTGCTGCAAAAGCGATAAAAAAAGTACGGACCGTTTCCGCCTTGGAAACGGTCCGCTTTTTATGCTTGATCCAAAATTGCGTCGAGCTCTGCCGGGCTGAGCTCCGGGAACGGGCGCACGGGCGCGGGGCTTTCTCCGTGCGGGCCGATGCTCTTTTCCATCCAGACCATGGAGTACCATGTGCCGAATTTATACCCGCAGCGCGAAAACTCCCCGACGAGCCGGTAGCCGAGGTGCGCATGAAACTGTGCACTGTTTTTCGTCAGGTGCGCATCGTCCGCTCCATCCGGGTAGCCGATGCAGGCATAGAGATTCTGAACATTCTGCGCGCGCAGCACCGCCTCGAGCGCGGCATACAGCCGCCTGCCGATGCCCTGATGCCGCTGATCCTCGCGCAGGTAGATGCTCATCTCCACCGCCCAGTCATAGGCGGCGCGGGTGCCGAACGGCCCGGCGTAAGCGTAACCGACGAGCTCGCCGCCGCGCTCCGCAACCAGATACGGATACCGGCGGAGCGTGGCGCGCATGCGCGCGGCAAATTCCTCGACATCCGGCACGGTGTACTCGAATGTGATGGCCGTCTTTTCCACATACGGTGCGTAAATTTTTCGCAGTGCGGGCGCGTCGCTCAGGCGCGCAGCGCGGATGCGCAGCGCATTGTCGTCCATGTTCTCCTCACTTTCCGCTGTCGCCGTAGTTTGCGAGCACGCGCGCGGACGGATCGTCCACGTCGCAGCCGGCCCACGACTTGTTCGGCATCCAGAAATCGGCGATCATGTGCGCCTGACCGGGGTAATAATGCTCGAACAGCTCACGGTAGAACAGAGATTCCTTGGTGAACGGCTGCGCAAAGTCGTACTTCCGGCGCAGAGTCTCGAATTCCTCGTCCGTGTACTTCTGCTCGGCGTAGGCCTTGAGATCGTCAACCATGGAGTGGCCAACCGCGTCGCTGAAGGCGGCCTTCTCGCGCATGAGGATATCGTGCGGCAGCCAGTCGCCCTCAAAGGCGTGGCGCAGCAGATATTTGCCCTTGCCGTAGACGTTGCACTTCTTGGCCGGGTCAATGGACATGACATACTGCACGAAGTCCAGATCGCCGAACGGCACGCGGGCCTCAAGACTGTTGACGGAGATGCAGCGGTCGGCGCGCAGGACATCGTACATATGCAGCTCGCGGATGCGCTTGGCGGATTCCTCCTGAAATGCCGCCGGACTGGGCGCAAAGTCGGTATACTTGTAGCCGAAGAGCTCATCGGAGATCTCGCCCGTGAGCAGCACGCGCAGGTCGGTCTGCTCGTGGATGGCCTTGCAGACAAGGTACATGCCGATGCTCGCGCGGATGGTCGTGATGTCATAGGTGCCGAGCAGCGCCACGACCTCCGGGAGCGCCTGAATGACGTCCTCGGGCGTGATGATGACCTCGGTGTGGTCGGCATGCAGATACTCCGCCACCTCGCGGGCATACTTGAGGTCGATGGCATCGGCGCGCATGCCGATGGCGAACGTGCGGATGGGCTTTTTGAGCAGCTTTGCCGAGATGGCGCACACGAGGCTGCTGTCCAGACCGCCGGAGAGCAGGAAGCCGAGCGGCGCGTCGGCATCGAGCCGCTTCTCCACGCCGGCGATGAGCTTCTCGCGGATGTGGGTACAGACGGTCTCCAGATCGTCCTCGCAGACGGCGTCGACCTGCGTCATGTCGCGGTAGCAGGTGAACTTGCCGTCGGCATAATAGTGTCCGGGAGGAAACGGCATCACATCGTGCACGAGGCCGACGAGGTTTTTCGCCTCGCTGGCAAAGATGATCGCGCCCTCGGCGTCATAGCCGTAGTACAGCGGGCGGATGCCGATGGGGTCGCGCGCCGCGACGAGGCCGCCGCGCTTGGCGTCATAAATGACCATGGCAAACTCCGCGTCGAGGGCGCGGAACATGTCCAGCCCCTCGCGCTCATAGAGCGGGAGCAGGATCTCACAGTCGGACTCGCTCTCGAACGTCTCGCCCTCGGCGATGAGCCGCTCGCGGATGGGCCGGAAGCCATAGATCTCGCCGTTGCACACGAGCGCGCTGCCATCGCGCGTGAACGGCTGCATGCCCTCCGGGTGCAGGCCCATGATGGCTAGACGGTGGAAGCCGAGCGTCGCCGCGCCGATGTGGAGCATGCGCGTATCGTCCGGGCCGCGGGAAATGGTCTTGTCAAAGCCGGCGCGCAGATCCTGCGCAGAGATGGACGAGCCGAGATAACCGATGATGGAACACATGATTTTTTCCTCCTGAATACATCAAAAAATACGCAGCTACCATCCAACAATAGGACGAGTAGCTGCGTATCGTGGTGCCACCTATTTTACTTCTCACGGGTTCTAACAAACCGCACCGGGATAACGTCCGGCTTTGACGGCGCACCTACTGAGGCTCTCGCCTGTTCAGATTGCAGCTCGGGAGTGTTCTTCACACAGGCTCTGTTATGCGGCTCACACCGTCCCGCACTCGCTGGGAATGATCGCCCGTGCTACTTTTCTCCGTCAATGCTTTTGACAGAAGTATGAAAATGAAAGAAGAGAGAAAAAGAAAGAGAAAACGTTGTTACCGCACGCTGAACAGCAGGTCGCCGTAGGACGGCACCGGCCACTTGTCAGACGGCGTCATGGTCTCGAGCTGGTCGATCGTGATGCGCAGCTCCGCCATGGCGGAAAAGACCTTGTCGCGGTAGTAGTTGGCCAGCGCCTGGCTGCCATCGACGGTCTTGGCGCCCATGAGCGCCTCATCCAGACTGCGGACCTTGCGGTAGGCATCGCCCAGCAGCGCGGACATTTCGGGGATGATGCTCTCCTCATACGAGCAGTCGGCCGTGACGGACACGGCGTGGATCGCCGTGGCGGTCTCGGACAGCTCGCGCAGATAGCTGCTGACGGCGGGCATGATGTCGCGCCGCGCCATCTCGAGCATCGTCAGCGCCTCGATGTTGAGGATCTTGCTGTAGTTTTCGAGGTGGATCTCGTAGCGGGCCTCCATCTCGGTGCGGGTGTAGACACGGTGCTTGGTGAACAGCGCCACGTTCTTGTCGGCAAGGTAATACGGCAGTGCCTCCGGCGTCGTGCGCAGGTTCAGCAGGCCGCGGCGTTCCGCCTCCGCCAGCCAGGCATCGTCATAGCCGTTGCCGTTGAAGATGATACGCTTGTGCTTGATGAGCACGCTGCGGATGAGCGCCTGCAGGTCGGCCTCAAAGTCCTTACTGCCCTCGAGGGCATCGGCGAACTGCGCAAGGCTCTCGGCGACCGCCGTGTTGAGCACAACGTTGATGCCGGAAATGGAGGCCGAAGAGCCGGGCATGCGGAACTCGAACTTGTTGCCGGTGAACGCAAACGGAGAGGTACGGTTGCGGTCGGTCGTATCCTTGGGGAAACGCGGCAGCGCATGCACGCCGATCTTCAGCAGCTCCTTTTCCTGGCCGGCATAGGCCTTCTCGTTGACGATGGCATCGAGAATGTTCTCGATCTCATCGCCGACGTACATCGACACGACAGCCGGGGGCGCTTCGTTCGCGCCGAGACGGTGGTCGTTCGCGGCCGACGCCACGCTGATGCGCAGCATATCCTGATAATCATCCACCGCCTGGATCACCGCGCACAGGAAGAGCAGAAACTGTGCGTTCTCGGCCGGCGTCTCGCCGGGCTCGAGCAGGTTCATACCGGTGTTGGTGGTCAGGGACCAGTTGTTGTGCTTGCCGGAACCGTTGACGCCGGCAAACGGCTTTTCATGCAGCAGGCAGACCATGCCGTGGCGCG
>ERZ834722.3166-NODE-3166-length-11557-cov-20.314119_pt1 | contig 11557 bp, 9 predicted proteins | sample MGYA00519576_ERZ834722 | MGnify/ENA primary metagenome ERZ834722 (study PRJEB31850, sample SAMEA3708759) | human gut metagenome | biome: human gut; feature: human-associated habitat; material: faeces | place: China | collected 2014 ...
CAGCCGCCGAAGCGGTGCTTAAGCCGTAAGGCGGGAATTGTGCGGTGTTGCCTTAATATTGCAGCTTTATTATACCATAGGGATGCAAGCGGATAAAACTTTCCTGAAAGTAAAATAAAATTTTTCCTGAATGGAGAAATGTGGTATGGCGTACCACACCGCGCCGTGGTATGCTGGAAGCACACAAGGGAGGGCATAAACCATGAAACTGATGCTTGCACAAAATACCGCGCAGCACCGCGCTGCCGCCCGTACTGAACAGCAGGCGCAGCGCCGGGCAGCTGCCTGCAAAAATGCCCTTGCCGCCCGCCGCTTGGCGGTTTATCAGGCCCGGCGGGCAGAATGGCAGGCAGGCCAACCCCTGCGCTGACGGCAAAGGGGCAGGGGGAGAGCACCCCGGCGCTGCGTGCGATAATTTATGAATAGCATGTAAAATCATACAGAATCATGGAAGGCCAGCCTTTTTCGGGCTGGTCTTATTTTTTGCGCCATGGTATAATGTCCCTAAGTCACGAACAAAACTGTAGAATAAGGAGAGAACGAACCCATGAAATTTTCCGAAATGCCCTATGAGCGCCCGGACATGAGCACCCTGAAAGAACAGTTTGCCGCACTAACCGAGCGTTTGCAGAACGCCCCCGACTATGCCGCTGCCCGCGCCGCTTTTTTGGAGGAGCAGGTGCTGAACAAGCATGTGGATACCCTGTTCACCCTGGCCAGCGTGCGCCATACCATTGATACGCGGGATAAGTTCTATGATGATGAGATGGAATTTGCCAACAGCGCCATGCCGCAGATCCAGCAGTGGCAGGATTCCTGGACCGCCGCCATGCTGGCAAGCCCCTACCGCAAAGACTTTGCCGAAGAATACGGCGACCTGATGTTTGTGAACGCCGAAATTGAGCGCAAGGCATTCTCGCCCGATATCATGGAGGAACTGCAGCAGGAAAACGAGCTGACCCAGCAGTATGGTAAGCTGCTGGCCAGCGCACAGATCCCGTTTGAAGGCGGGGTATACACTCTGTCCCAGCTGAGCCCGTTCAAGAATGACCCGGACGATGCCCGCCGCCTGGCCGCCTGGAAAGCCGAGGGCCAGTGGTATAAGGACAACCAGAAACAGCTGGATGATATTTATGACAAGTTGACCCACCTGCGGGATAAGATGGGCAAAAAGCTGGGGTACGAGGGTTACACCACCCTGGGTTACTACCGCATGGGCCGCAACTGCTATACCAAAGCGGATGTAGAAAAGTTCCGTGCCGCCGTGGTCAAGTATCTGGTGCCGCTGGCGGACAGCATCTACCGTGAGCAGGCCAAGCGCCTGGGCAAGCAGTACCCCATGAGCTTTGCCGATAACGCCCTGATGTTCCGTTCCGGCAACCCCGCCCCCTGCGGCGATGCCGATGCCATTCTGGCCCAGGGTAAAAAATTCTATGAGGAACTTTCGCCCGAAACCGGCATCTTCTTTAACACCATGCTGGACAATGAGCTGCTGGACGTGCTTTCCACCCCCGGCAAGGCGGCGGGCGGCTACTGCACCAGCCTGTGGGATTATCAGGTACCGTTCATTTTTGCCAACTTCAACGGCACCCAGCATGACGTTGAGGTGGTCACGCATGAAGCGGGTCATGCCTTTGCCGCATACACCAACCGTGACCGCGTGCCGTATTCCACTGTGTGGCCCAGCATGGAAGGGTGCGAAGTCCACTCCATGTCGATGGAATTCTTTGCCTGGCCGTGGGCGGAGGGCTTCTTTGGCAAGGATACCCGCAAGTTCCTGTACAGCCACCTGGCCGGTGCGCTGACCTTTATCCCGTATGGCACCATGGTGGATCACTTCCAGCATATCGTGTACGAAAAGCCGGACCTGACCCCTGCCGAGCGCCACGCCGCCTGGAAAGAACTGCTGGGCATTTATATGCCGTGGATGAAGCTGGATGGCGAGATCCCGTTCTACAGCGAGGGTGAGGGCTGGCAGCGCCAGAAGCATATTTACGAAAGCCCCTTCTATTATATTGACTACTGCCTGGCACAGACCGTCAGCCTGCAGTTCTGGGCCATGCTGCAAAAGGACCGCGCCAACGCGTGGGAGCACTACATGGCATACACCCGCCAGGGCGGCAGCCGCGTGTTTACTGAGCTGCTGAAAAACGCCGGACTGGACAGCCCGTTTGAGGAAAGCTGCCTGCGCGGCGTGTGCGAAACGGCCAAGCAGTGGCTGGACAGCTATGACCTGACGGGGATCGAATAATGCAGCAAAAGAAAAACCGCCGTGGGCGGGAATACCTGAATGACTTCCGCAGGGATGTCAACGGCAGCTACCTGTACCAGGGCAGCTACCGCCGCTATACCGGCAGCATGCCGTATGCCAAACTGCGGGGCCTGCTGTGGGCGCTGTGCGGCGGGGCACTGGCGGCGCTGGCGGCGGCGGGCATGGTGCCCGCGCCGGGGGCCATGCAGCAGTTTTATGTACTGCTGCCGTATGCCGGGGCGCTGGTGGCTGGCATCAGCGCGGTGTGGGCGCTGGCCCGCATGAGCCGCGGCGGGGCACGCCTGCGCAGCTATGTGTATGAAGAAACGGTAGCCAAACTGCCGCTGCGCTGCCTGTTGACCGGGGTGTTCGCCGCGCTGGCTGCAGTAGGGGAGTGCGTGGATATGTTCTTGAACGACGGACAAGAAGCTATCCGGTATGCAGTATTATTTGCAGCGCTGGCCGCTGCGGCTGCTGCGGCTGCTTTTGCCGCAGGGCACACCATCCGGGCGGCGGTTTATACCGAAGAATCCGGTTCCGGGCGCGAAGAGTAAGAGACCTTGCACCATAACGCAGAATTTAGCCCGCTAAAGTGCGGCGCGGAAGAATTTTACAAAATTCAGCGTGCTGTTATGGTTATCCTGCTGACTTTTATTTAGATGTTGCCAAAACGGCGTTTTTTGGTTGACAGAAATTGAAAATTGCGATATTATAACATAGTTATTGGTGACATTTGTTTGCGGTGAGGGAACACCGCAAATGCGGAAAGGCTTAAGCCTTTCTTTATTTAACACTCCTTTTGGTAGTGTTAAAATTGCCGCCATTACCAAAATGATTTGGGAGGTTATACAAACATGAAAAACACCAAGCAAGTGCTTGCACTGGCCATGGCTGTTGCAATGGCTGCGGGCCTGCTGGCTGGCTGCGGTTCTTCCGCTTCCAGCAGCGCTGAGTCTGTTGCTTCCAGCGAGGCTACCAGCGAAGCCGCTGCTACCGATACCGGCAGCAGCGATGGCACCCTGGTTCTGGCAGATACCGGCTTTGAGGGCAAGTTCAGCCCGTTCTTCGCCGCTTCTTCCGCTGACCAGCACGTTATCGACCTGACCAACATTGCCCTGCTGGGCGCTGACCGTAAGGGCGAAATGATCCTGAAGGGCATCGAGGGTGAGACCCGCGAGTACAACGGCACCGATTACACCTACTATGGCCCCGCTGACTGCGAAGTGACCGAGAATGCTGACGGCACCGTTACCTATGCCATCAACATGCGCGATGACCTGGTCTTCTCTGACGGCACCCCCATCACCATTGATGACGTCATCTTCAACCTGTATGTTTACATGGACCCGACCTATGACGGTTCCGCCACCCTGTACTCCATGCCCATTGCCGGCCTGGATGATTACCGCAACAGCATGACCACCCTGTCCAAGCTGATTGCTGAGGCAGGCGAGGACAACACTGATAACAGCCTGTTCACCGCTGAGCAGCAGAAGGCTTTCTGGGATGCTGTTAACGAAGGTGGCGTTGCTTTTGCACAGGAAATCATCGACGCCTGCGTATCTAACGGCTACGCTGAAGAGGGCGACGTTGCCGCTGCTGCTTCCGCTTGGGGCTTTGACGGCCTGGCCGCTGACGCTACCGCAAAGGATTTCTTCCTGGCTATCGCAGAAAAATATGACTGGAACTTTGCTTCCATGGAAGCTGAGACCGCAGGTTCTGCTCTGTCTGACCTGATTCCGGCTGATGTTTATGCTTACTCCACCACCGGTGTTGCCACCGGCGCTGACGTTGACACCGTTTCCGGCATCGTCAAGACCGGCGACTACAGCATGACCATCACCACCACCGAGCTGTCCAACTCCATGATCTACCAGCTGCAGCTGCCTATCGCCTCCCTGGATTACTATGGCGACCGCAGCCTGTATGATTACGACAACCACTCCTACGGCTTCAAGAAGGGCGACCTGAGCAAGGTTCGTTCTGTCACCAGCGCTCCCATGGGTGCCGGTGTCTACACCTTCAACAAGTACAGCGACGGTGTCATCTACCTGGATGCTAACCCGAACTACTACGAAGGCGAAGCCCTGATCAAGCACGTCAACATGAAGGAGACCCAGGAAGCCGATAAGATCACCGGTGTTCAGGCCGGCACCATCGACATTTCCGATCCTTCTTACTCTCTGGAAGCTGCCAACCAGATCGCTACCATCAATGGTGGTAATTCTGACCTCGACGGCTCTGTCATCACCACCCGTCTGAAGGACTTCCGCGGCTACGGCTACATTGCCCTGAGCGCTGAGAACGTCAAGGTTGGCAACGACCCGGCTTCTGAAGAGTCCAAGGACCTGCGCAAGGCCATCATGACCGTGATCGCAGCTTACCGTGATGAGGGCATCAACTCTTACTACGGCGACACCGCAACCATCATCAACTACCCCATGTCCAACACTTCCTGGGCAGCTCCTTCCGTTACCGACGACGGCTACAAGATCGCTTACTCTACCGACGTTGACGGCAACGAGATCTACACCAGCGATATGAGCGGCGACACCAAGTATGCTGCTGCTCTGCAGGCCGCCCTCGGCTACTTCGAAGCAGCCGGCTACACCGTTGAAAACGGCCAGGTCACCGCAGCTCCGGCTGGCGCCAAGATGGAATACACCGTCAACATCGGTGCTTCCGGCAACGGCGACCACCCCTCTTTCCAGGTTCTGACCAATGCAGCCGCTGCTCTCAAGACCATCGGCTTCACCCTGACCGTCAACGACCTGGCAAACGCTTCTGACCTGTACAGCTCTTATCAGTCCGGCGTTGCCGAAGGCTGGGTTGCTGCATGGCAGTCCACCAACGACCCCGATATGTACCAGCTGTACGACAGCAACGGTTCCACCAACTACTACAAGATCAACGATTCTGATCTGGACGAACTGATCGAGGCTGCACGCCAGACCACCGATCAGGATGCCCGTAAGGCCATGTACAAGGAAGCTATGGAGATCATCCTGGATTGGGGTGTTGAACTGCCGGTTTACCAGCGCAGCGAAGCTACCATCTTCTCCAGCGAGCGTGTCGACACCACTACCATCCCCAACGATATGACCCCGTACTGGACTTATCAGTCTGAGATCAACAAGATTGCTCTGAAGTAATTTTTTTCAGCGCAGCCTGTTGTTGAATTTATGGTGAGCAACCGCTCTCTGTACCGATCCGGTTAAGGGGGCGGTTGCTTGCTGTGGTAAAAGCAACGGTACATTTGCAGCCCAAATGTGGCCGTCCCATTCCCCCGGACAGTTCCCTCTGTCCGAGGGAGGGGGATGCCCATATTCGGTATCAAAGTAATGAGGTGTATCTGAAAACAAAGAAAATGACGGATGTTTCGCAAACATGAGGCGAATTTAAGGCAAAAAGCTGCAGGAATCCTTTGTGGATTCCAAGGCTTTTTAACGCAAAATTCAGTCGTGTTTGTAGAAACAGGCTAAGGCAACCCCGCACGATTCCCGCCTGACGGCTTAAGCACCGCTCCGGCGGCTGCGGCACGGCATCTGCGTTGCCAAAATGCTCGATAAGACATCCAGTATTATCTGCGCTTTTGGCTTAGCATCTGCCGCACCTCGCTCGCCGTATCGGCACTTAGAATTATGCGGTATTGCCCTAAATTTTCGACTTTTTAGGTACACCATAGGCGAAGCTACAAGGCCCCGGCTCATGTGTATTTTGGAGCCATGCAGCGCAGCCATTAAAAACGCGGCCTCCCTGCCCGCGAAGGAAGGAACGATTTTTCAAGTGCGAAACTACGTCATTAAGCGTATCCTGCTTTCTTTTGTGATCCTGTTTTGCGTTACCTTCATCATCTATGTGATGATGCGCAGCCTGCCCAGCTCTTTTGCCGAGAACATGGCCATGCAGCTGTCCCAGGCACCGGGCGCAAAACCGTATCAGGAATGGCTGGATCAGCTCAACGCAGCCTATGGTCTGGATAAGGGCATCCTGCCCGGCTTCATGACCTGGCTGTCCAGCGCAGTGCGCGGTCAGTTCGGTGACAGCTGGAAGTGGAACGTCCCTGTTGTTCAAAAATTCCAGGAAGTTATTGGTCTGTCTGTTGTCATGGGCGGCATCTCCTTTGTGGTGTCCATGATCATCGCTGTGCCCCTGGGCATCCTGGCTGCTACCAAACAGTATTCCCGTACCGATTACGTCATCACCGCTGTGGCTCTGGTGGGCATCTCTCTGCCCAGCTTCTTCTTTGCCACGCTGCTCAAGCTGCTGTTCTCTGTCAAGCTTGGCTGGTTTGACCTGTACGGCCTGGTCGGGCGTGATTATGCCCAGCTCAGCTCGTGGGGCCAGTTCTGTGACCGCGCCAACCATCTGGTGCTGCCCATCGTCACGCTGGTCATTGTTTCCATCGGCTCTACCATGCGTTACACCCGCACCAACATGCTGGAAGTGCTGAACGCCGACTATATCCGTACCGCCCGCGCCAAGGGCCTTTCGGAGCATGTGGTCATCTATAAGCACGCATTCCGCAACACCCTGATCCCACTGGTTACCATCATCGGCGGTTCTCTGCCCGGCCTGTTCAGCGGTGCCTTGATCACTGAGACCCTGTTCTCCATCCCCGGCATCGGCTACATCTCTTACCAGTCCATGGTTGCGGGCGATATCCCGTTCACCATGTTCTACCTGTCCTTTATGGCGGTGCTTACCCTGGTCAGCAACCTGCTGACTGATATCATGTACGCAGTGGTTGACCCGCGCGTGCGCATTTCTTAAAGAAAGGAGACTGCACCCATGAGTGAGAATACCCAGAACAATACCCCCAAAAAGGAGCAGTACTCCCTGAACGACGACCGCCGCGTTAAGGTGCTTTCGCCCGGCGCGCTGGTTGCCAAGCGGTTCTTCCGCAACCGTCTGGCCGTTGTGGGCCTGACGATGCTGCTTGCCATGTTCGTCTTTTCCTTCATTGGCGGCGTGGTCAGCCCTTACGGCCAGGACCAGCAGTTCTACACCTACACCCAGATGTCCAAAGAGTATGTGGGTGTGACCCGCAACGATAAACTGCGCTTTGTTGTTGCCGATGGCCAGGAGTTCGGCTCCATTGCCCAGAGCAAGGGCAACGAGGCCATCAAGAAGGGTGAAGAGACCTTTACCTATAAAGATAACGATTACGAAGTGGAAACCCTGAACGAGGACCTGTACGTCTTCCGCCAGGGCCGCACTGTGCTGGCTTATGCCTCTAAGGATATGGTCACCGCAGCGGACGGCGTGGCCGAGCTGAGCTTTGATGCCAAGCTGGCCGCCCTGACTGCCCAGGCAGCAGGGGAGACCACCTTTACTGCCGATGGCCAGGATTATGAACTGGACGCTGACGGCAATATTATCCAGAGTGGCAGCGAAGTTGCCTATATCGGTCGCTTTGTCGTTTCCGCTGCCGATGCCAGCGTGGTCATCAGCCGTGACTTCCGCGACCGCCTGGAAGAAGCCATTGACGATAATATTACCGAGTTCACCTACACCGATGTCGACGGCAACGAAGCCGAGTATGACATCGTGTACGATGCCAGCACCGGCGTTTGGAGCGTGAAGCAGATGACGGAAACCTATGTGTTTGACCGTTACGCAAGCCCCAACAAGGAGCACTGGCTGGGCACCGATACCAACGGTATGGACATGCTGACCCGCCTGATGTACGGCGGCCGCGTTTCCCTGATTATCGGCTTCATCGTTGTTGCGATTGAAGGCTCCATCGGTATTGTCATGGGCGGTATCTCCGGCTACTTCGGCGGCTGGGTGGATAACCTCATCATGCGTATCGTGGACGTTTTCTATTGCCTGCCCTCCATGCCCATCATCATCATTCTGGGCGCTGCCATGGACGCCATGCGCATTGATTCCTGGACCCGTATGATGTACCTGATGCTGATCCTCGGCTTCCTGGGCTGGCCCGGCATTGCCCGCCTGGTCCGCGGCCAGATCCTCTCCCTGCGCGAGCAGGAGTTCATGACGGCAGCCGAAGCCTGCGGCATCAGCGCATGGCACCGCATCTTCCGCCACCTGATCCCCAACGTTATCCCGCAGCTGATTGTTACCTGCACCATGAGCCTTGGCTCCACCATCTTGACGGAAGCCACCCTGTCTTTCCTGGGTCTGGGCGTTAAGTACCCGTTTGCATCCTGGGGCAACATCATCAACGATGTCAACAACGCTTATGTTATGACCAACTATCTGTTCATCTGGGTCCCGGCCGGCATCTGCCTGCTGATCACGGTTCTGGGCTTCAACTTTGTGGGCGATGGCCTGCGCGATGCCTTTGACCCCAAGATGAAACGCTGATGAAAGGAGACACACACGATGGCTAAACAACAGGACGGTTACCTTTCCGCCAAGGAGTCGCGGCGTATCTCCAAAGAAAACCGCCGCATTACGGACCAGTACGAAAAACAGCGCAAGCGCAAGAATGTGCCGGAATCTGAGTATCTGACCCAGATGAAAAACCCGGAAAACGCTGTTGAATTTGATAACCTGCACACCTATTTCTTTACCGATACCGGCGTGGTAAAAAGCGTGGACGGTGTTTCGTTTGAAGTTCCCGTGGGTAAAACCGTGGGCGTTGTGGGCGAATCCGGCTGCGGCAAATCCGTTACCAGCCTTTCGCTGATGCAGCTGCTGCAGCGCCCCCAGGGCCAGATCGTTCAGGGCGAGATCCGCCTGAACCTGGGTAATGGCAAAGCCTATGATGTTGCCAAAACTCCCGGCACGGTCATGCAGCACCTGCGCGGCAACTATATTTCGATGATCTTCCAGGAGCCGATGACCAGCCTGAACCCGGTGTTCCGCATCGGTGCTCAGATCGATGAAGTCATTGCTCTGCATGACGGCGAAGGCAAGAGCAAAGAGGACATCAAAAAGCGCACCGTTGAAATGCTGGAGATGGTTGGCATCGCCAACAGCCAGGGTGTATATGAGATGTACCCGCATGAGTTGTCCGGCGGTATGCGCCAGCGTGTCATGATCGCCATGGCATTGGCCTGCAACCCCAAGGTTATCATCGCCGACGAACCCACCACCGCACTGGACGTGACGATTCAGGCCCAGATCCTGGACCTGCTGCGCAACCTGAAGGACCGCATTAACTCCTCCATCATGCTGATCACCCATGACCTGGGTGTGATTGCCGAGATGGCAGATTACGTTGTTGTCATGTACGCAGGCCGCGTGGTGGAAAAGGGCACCGCTCAGGAGATTTTCGCAAACCCGGCTCACCCCTATACCATCGGCCTGATGGCTTCCAAACCGATCGTGGGCAAAAAGGTGGACCGACTGTACTCCATCCCCGGCAAGGTGCCCAACCCGGTCAATATGCCCAACTACTGTTACTTTAAGGATCGCTGCGAGATGGCCCTGCCCTGCTGCGATGGTGAATACCCCTGCGAGATCAGCCTGTCCCCCACGCACAAGGTCAGCTGCTACCGCTACTATGAAAATAATCGAAAGGCGGGTGAGTGACGATGGCACAGGCAGAAAACGCAAAAAAGCTGGACTATACCCCCGTCACCTATGATGATCAGTATATTCTGATGGTCAACCAGCTTAAAAAATACTTCCCCATCAAGGGCGGCCTGATGTCCCAGACCGTGGGTCATGTCAAGGCTGTCGATGGCGTTACCTTCAACCTCAAGCGCGGCCATACCATGGGTCTGGTCGGCGAATCCGGCTGCGGCAAATCCACCACCGGCCGTACAATCCTGCGCCTTGCCGGCGAAAAAACCGGCGGTCAGGTACTGTTCAACGGCAAAGAAGTGTACGATATGACCGGCAGGGAGCTGCGTAACCTGCGTACCAAGATGCAGATCATCTTCCAGGACCCGTTCTCCAGCCTGTCCCCGCGTCTGCCGGTTGGTGAGATCATCGGTGAGGCTGTGCGCGAGCATAACCTGGTGCCCAAGGCAGAGTTCAATGATTATATTGACCAGGTCATGGATAATTGCGGCCTGCAGCCCTACCACAAAACCCGCTATCCGCACGAATTTTCCGGCGGCCAGCGCCAGCGCATCTGCATTGCCCGCGCCCTGGCCCTGAACCCGGAGTTTGTTGTGTGCGACGAACCGGTCTCTGCACTGGACGTTTCCATTCAGGCCCAGATCATCAATCTGCTGAAAGAATTGCAGGATAAATATAACCTGACCTACCTGTTCATCTCCCACGATCTTTCTGTTGTTGAGCATATTTCGGATACGGTCGGCGTTATGTACCTGGGCAACCTGGTGGAGTACGGTGCAACGCCGGATATCTTCAGCCATCCGCTACATCCCTACACCAAGGCACTGTTCAGCGCCATTCCTATCCCGGACCCGACCATTCGCCGCGAGCGCATTGTGCTGCAGGGCTCCATTCCGTCCCCGGCCAACCCGCCCAAGGGCTGCAAGTTCCATACCCGCTGCCCCTATGCGACCGAGCGCTGCAAGACCGAAGTGCCGCAGCAGCGTGAGGTGGAACCCGGCCACTATGTTGTGTGCCACCTGTACGAAAAATGAAGCATAACGAACCCTTTGAGGATGACGGCCGCACCGTGGCCGATATGAGTGGCATTGAGCACGACAGTATCTGGCTGCCGCGCCGCCGCAAGCAGGGCCATACCCCCGCGCAGCAGCCCCAACAGGCTGCTGACCGTCCCTGGGAGGAAGACCCCCAGCTGACCGGTAAGGAGCGCCTGTGGGCGATCCTGGGTGCGCTGAAAGCTACTCTGCTGATTTGTGGCGTCTACCTGCTTGGCCTGCTGGCCCTGCTGGCGCTGTTGTTTACCCTCTGGCATTAAAAAATACCCCCGCCTTTGTTTTGGCTGCGTGACAGCTGGAATAAGGACGGGGGTGTTTGGTTTTGTGGGGAAAGGGCAACTTGCCCGGTAAGGTGGGGGCACCCGACCCCGCCGAGAAACGTAAATATTTGCTGCAAACCTACAAATATTTGTAGGGGACGATGCTTGCATCGTCCCGCGGATGAGCCTATGCGGTGAATTTTGTTAATGGTATTCGGGACAAGGTTTCGGAACGGTCAAGACTGTTCCCTACAGAAGCTTTTTTAGCATGTGGTGGATGATTTATCTTCCTCAAGGACGGGATGAGGGCATCCCACCCTACAATGCCTAAATAAAAGTACAACACAAAAGCGCACCGCACACCCTATCCAAGGGGTTGCGATGCGCCTTTTATTATTCATTGCTTTCTTGATGGAAAATAATATTATTGTGTTATGGCAACACCGCACAATTCCCGCCTAGCGGCTTAAGCACCGCTTCGGCGGCTGCGG
>ERZ834722.3169-NODE-3169-length-11542-cov-6.383999_pt1 | contig 11542 bp, 6 predicted proteins | sample MGYA00519576_ERZ834722 | MGnify/ENA primary metagenome ERZ834722 (study PRJEB31850, sample SAMEA3708759) | human gut metagenome | biome: human gut; feature: human-associated habitat; material: faeces | place: China | collected 2014 ...
CTTCCACAAAGCCCTCCGGGGTAAAGGGCAGCAGGTCGTCGATGCCCTCGCCCACACCGATAAAGCGCACCGGCAGGCCCAGACGCTGCTTGACCGCCACAACGCAGCCGCCCTTGGCGGTGCCGTCCAGCTTGGTCAGGATGATGCCGGTGGCATCGGCAGCCTTGCAGAACTCCTTGGCCTGACTGATGGCGTTCTGCCCGGTGATGGCATCCAGCACCAGCAGGGTCTCAAGGCTGGCTTCCGGGCTTGCCTTTTTGACGCTGCGGCTGATCTTGGAAAGCTCTGCCATCAGGTTTGATTTGTTGTGCAGACGGCCTGCGGTGTCCGCAATGACCATATCATAGCCGCGTGCGGTGGCAGACTTGACCGTATCAAAGATGACGGCGGCGGGGTCTGCACCTTCGCCTGCGCTGACGATGGGCACACCGGCACGGCTTGCCCAGATCTCCAGCTGCTCGCTGGCAGCGGCGCGGAAGGTATCACCGGCGGCCAGCATGACCCGCTTGCCCTGCCGGGTGTAATAATCGGCCAGCTTGGCAATGCTGGTGGTCTTGCCCACGCCGTTGACGCCGATGACCAGAATGACGGCGGGCTTGCCGTCCAGCGCCATCTCGGCCTCCGGGGTCATCTCCTCGGCAATGATGTCGCGCAGGGCATCTGCGGCCTGCTCACCGGTTTTCAGCCCCTTGTCGCGCACACGATCGCGGAGCTTGTCCACCAGATGCACCGCCACCTCACCGCCTACATCGGCAAGGATCAGCTGCTCCTCCAGATCATCGTACATCTCATCGTCGATGACGCTGCCGGTCAGGGTGTTCATAATGCTGCCCCAGAAGCCGGTGCGGGTCTTTTCCAGACCCGTTTTCATCTTGTCTTTTTCTTTTTTTCCAAATCCGAAGAACGCCATAGTGGTCCTCCTATCTATTTTCTGTTTATTTTATATCAGGAAACCAGCGTTGCGTCAACCTGTTCCAGATCCAGCTTGAGCAGCTTGGACACGCCGTCCTCCTGCATGGTAACGCCATACAGCACGTTGGCAGCCTCCATGGTGCCTCGGCGGTGGGTGATGACGATGAACTGGGTCTTGTCGCTGATGCGGCGCAGATACTGGGCAAACCGCACCACGTTGGCATCGTCCAAGGCGGCTTCGATCTCGTCCAGAATACAGAAGGGCGCGGGGTTCACCGCCAGAATGGCAAAGTAGATGCTGATAGCCACCAGCGCCTGCTCGCCGCCGGAAAGGGCTTCCAGATTCTTGATGACCTTGCCCGGCGGGGCTACCCGGATGTCGATGCCGCAGGCCAGCACATCGCTTTCGTCCTCCAGCACAAGGCTGGCTTCGCCGCCGCCGAACAGCTCGGTGAACACGCGGCTGAAGTTTTCGTTGATGGCGCGGAAGCTGTCGGTGAAGATTTCCCGCATCTGGGCGGAAAGCTTCGCGATCATGCGGCTCAGCTCGTTGCGGCTCTCCTCCACGTCGGTCACCTGACGGGACAGTTCATCGTAGCGGGCTTTGACTTCCTTATACTCCTCAATGGCGCTCACATTCACGCTGCCAAGGGCGCGGATCTTGCCGCGCAGGTCGGCCACCTGTGCCCGCAGAGCGGGCAGGCTGTCAAACTCCACGCACAGCTGCTCCGCCTGACTGACCGAGAGCTGGTACTCGTCCCACAGCTTTGCCACGGTCTGGTCGTACTCGGTCTCGGCAGCGGCCTTGCGCTCGGCAAGGCGTGCCATCTCCCGGCCCATCTCCTCGCGGCTGTCGGAGGCGGTGCGGGCCTTTGCCAGCGCTTCCGTTTCCTTCTGCTGGCAGGCAAGCCGCTTTTCGGTGGCTTCGCGGATGGCCTGCTCCTTTTGGGTGATGGTGGTCTGGCTGTCGGTCTTGGCCTTGCGGATGGCTGCGATCTCGGTGCGGCAGGTTTCGCTGCGGGCGGCAAGGGCGGCAAGGCTTTCTTCCAGCGCAGTGCGGCGGGCAGCGGCGTCCTTGGCACGCTGCTCCAGCGCAGCGATCTGGCTGTAAGCCAGCTCCGCATCCTTGCGGCGGGTCACCTGTTCCAGCCGCTTGGCGCTGAGCGCCTGTGCCAGCTGGTTCTGCTGGGTCAGAAAGCTGTCGCTGCCCTCTGCGATGCGGCTCAGCTCGGCGGTCAGCTGCTCGATCTGCGCCGTCAGTTCTGCCTGCTGCAAGGCAGCGGCATCTGCCTTTGCGCGGCTGTCGTTCAACGCAGCCTGCAAGGCGTCCATCTGCTGCTGTGCGTTCTGTACGGCAGTTTCCAGCTGGGCAGCGGCGGCTTCCAGCCGCTTCTGCTCGGCCTCTGCACGCACCCGGTCGTTGGCGGCAGTGATCTGCTCGCTGGCGGTGGCGGTCAGCTCTGCCTGCAAAGCGTCTGCCTGCTCTTTACACTGGTCAGTCTTTTCCTGTGCGGCAAGGCAGTCTTTTTGCAGCTTGGCCGCCTTCAGGCGCAGCTCTTCCATTTCCTGCTTGCGGGTAAACAGACCGGCGCTGCGCTGCACGCTGCCGCCGGTAAAGCTGCCGCCTGCATTGATGACCTGTCCATCCATGGTGACCACCTTGTTGTGATAGCCGTTGTCCCGCGCCACGCGGGAGGCTTCGTTGATATCCTCCACCACGATAATGCGCCCCAGCAGGTTCGAGACGATATTCTCGTACCGGGGGTCGGCCTGCACCAGCGCAGAGGCCAGCCGTGCCGTGCCGGACAGCCGCCCCCGGAACACGCCGGGCTGCACGGTATCCAGCGGTAAAAAGGTGGCGCGGCCTGCATGGTCATTGCGCAGCAGAGCGATGGCCGCCTTGGCAGCGGCTTCGTTTTCCACCACGATGTTCTGCAGCGCACCGCCCAGTGCGGTCTCGATGGCAACCTCGCACCCGGGCTCCACCTTCAGGATGGTGGATACCGGCCCCAGAACCCCCCGCAGACGGCGGGCTCCGGCGGCGCGCATGACCGCGCGCACCGAGTTCTGGTAGCCGTCCATGTTCTTTTCCAGCTCCCGCAGCACCGAAAGGCGCTGCCGGGCGGCATCCAGTTCCCTGCCCAGCCGCTGCTCGGCGGCATCGGCTTCGTCCAGCGCGGCCTTGCGGCTGCGCAGCTTGAGCTCCAGACCGGAGCGGATGTTGCCCAGCTGCTTTTCGTTTTCCTCCAGCGTCTGCCGGTATTTTACGGTATCGGCCAGATCCTGTTTTGCTTCCTCCAGCTGTGCGGCGGCATCCCGGGCGCTCTGTTCCAGCGCGGGCAGACGCTGCCGGGCGGTGTCTCCGGCGGCTTCGGCGGCAGCCTGTGCCACCTGTGCCTCGGTGCGCTTTGCGGTGTGGTCGGCAAGCTCTGCCCGCAGACTATCCTTGCGGGCACCGCTGGCGGTGCTGGCATCTGCCAGCCGTGCAAGCTCGGCGTTCAACGCCTCGATCTCTGCCGCAAGCTTTTCGCCTGCCGCCTCCATGGTCTTTGCCACGGCACGGTGGCGCTGCAAGGCGGCATCCGCCTCGGCAGTGTCCTGCTGCCCGGCGGCAATCTCCTGTTGTAAGGAAGCCGCGCTCTCGTCATTGCGCAGAATATCGTTTTCCAGCACGGCGATGCGGCTTTCGGAGCCGCTGATCTGCTGGGTGATGCTGCGGATATCCCCATTCAGGCGCTCGACAGCAACCGTCAGCTGCTGTGCCTGCATACGGATCTCCTCAGCCTCCTGCTCGGCGGCCTTGGTCTCCCGGTCGAAACGCTCGTAGTCGGTCTGGGCGGTCTCGTAGTCCCGCACCTGCTGGCGCACGGCTTCCCGGGCGCGGTGCACCCCATCGGTCCACAGGGTCACTTCCAGCGTTTTGCGCTGGGCGCTCAGTTCCAGAAACTTCTGCGCCTTGGCGCTTTCTTTTTCCAGCGGACCCACCCGGCTTTCCAGCTCGCCAAGGATATCCCGCAGGCGCTCCAGGTTCTCGCCCGCTGCGGCCAGACGGCGCTCGGCTTCGGTCTTGCGGTAGCGGTACTTGGCAATGCCGCAGGCTTCTTCAAAGATCTCGCGGCGCTCGCTGCTTTTGGCTGCCACGATCTCCGCAATGCGTCCCTGCCCGATGACCGAGTAGCCGTCCCGTCCGATGCCGGTATCCAGCAGCAACTCGTACACGTCCCGCAGGCGGCATACCTGCCCGTTGATGGTGTACTCGCTGTCGCCGGAGCGGTAGTATTTGCGGCCGATGGTCACCTCGTCCGCGTCCACATCCAGCGTGTGGGCGGCGTTGTCCAGCGTCAGCTTGTGAATGTTCTCTTCTTTGATCTGCGCCGGGGTAAAAAACAGCTGGCGCAAATTAGATATCGTGACGCCTTCTCGCGACTGGCCGCGAAAAGGGATCTCATCGAAGTTGTAATAGTGCACCCGATCATAGAATGCTTTGCCTTTCACGGCGGCGGTCAAATGCTCATACATCCGCTTTGGCGTGCTCCCCGCCGTCACCGCCAGATTCACCCGCCGCGGCGCCGTGATATAGCCCAGAACATGATGGCTGGCGACCAGGCTCATCTCTTCATAATCTTCGGTCACAATCATTTTCATCTTGTCGTCCTTCACAAGCACAAAACGGGGGCTGAAGGCCCCCTAAAGGTTATTTAAACAGTTTTTGCACAAACTCGGCGTAGGCCGGGCGCCAGACGTCCATTTCATGGTTCAGGCCGGGATACTGGTGGTAATCAAATTTAATCTGCTGTTTTTCCAGCTCGCTTTTCAGACCAGCAATGTCTTTACCGGTCACAGAATCTTTTTCCCCGACGACCACGGTAAAGTTACGCAGCTGCTTATTGATCGCGTCAGGCTGCTTCAGCTGCGCTTCCACGCCGGCATTCGGCACCGTGGTAGTCGTAACGCCGCTAAAGGTGGCGAGCCAGCCAAAGCTCTCCAGATGATTCATTCCGGAAACCAGCGCCTGATAACCGCCCTGCGAGAGGCCCGCCAGCGCCCGACCGTCGGCATCTTTACGCACGTTAAATCGGGCATCGATCAGCGGAATAATATCCTGCATGAGCTCTTTATCCGCCGCCTGCGCATTAAGTGGATAGAAGGTTTTGCGCCGCTCCTGCGGCGGGAAGTTTTCCGCGACCGCTTCCGGGATATCGGTTTCGGTATCCGGGACCACCACCAGCATCGGCTTAATCTTGCCCTCCGCCAGCAGGTTATCCATGATTTGCGGGATCCGCCCCTGATCGATGGCCGACAGGCCGCTGTCGCCAAAGCCATGATAGAAATAGAGCACCGGCAGCGGATCGCCGGTTCCGCTATAGCCCGGCGGCGTCCAGACATAGAGACGACGTTCGGCGTTCAGAGCCTTCGAGTGATAGGTGAGGGTGCGCAGATCGCCATGCGCAACCTCCCGATCGTCAAGAATACTGCCCGGCACCAGAATCAAACTGGTGTTCACCTGGCGCTGCGGCTTCTGATAGCGGCTGCCGGTATCTACCGAGCGGAAGCCATCCACATCGAAATAGTATTCATAGAGATTGGGCTTCATCGGCTCGCTTTTCCATGTCCAGACTCCGTGCGCTGCTTTGGTCATGTCGTGCGAGACAAAGGAGTCCGGCGTGGCGCCAGTCACTATCGAGACCCGCCGGGCATCAGGGGCAAACAAGCGGTAAGTGATACTCTTATCCGCGTTAACCTGGGTGATAAAGTGGCTCACCGGCAGGCTTGGGTCCGACATCGCGGGTAATGGCGCCGCCTGGAGGGTAAACGCCGCGCCCGCCAGCGCCAGGGCGAAATAAATTGCATGTCGTTTCATCGTTGTTCCTCTTTCGTTGTGTCCGTTCAGTTATCGTCTCACCACCAGATTTCCGCCTGCGCCCCCACGGCAAACTGATCGTTCTTCCCGTCTTCAAAAATGCTGGTGGTATTATTCGCGGCCTTATCCAGGTCAATATCCTTCGCTTTAATATAGGTGGCATAGAAACGAATTTCCGGGCGCGAGGTCAGCATACTGGTATTGACTTTGAAGGTATGGAACAGCGTGGTCTTGTAGCCGGACTCGTTATATTTCTTGCCGGTAACATCTTTGTTTTGCTGTTTGAAGTACCCCAGCTCGACGCCGGTCTGGTTATATTTATCCCAGATATAAGCCGGTCGCAGAACCGTACGGATAGATTCAAAATCGGAGTGGGCCCCGGTTTCGTAGCTATAGACGTCGTTACCAAAAGAGTAGACGATGGCATTCGCCATAATAACGTCATCGCGTAAATAGGTTTCCCCCTGCGAGGTTAAGCGCACGGCGGTGCCATTGGTATGATCGCCATAATAGCGGCCATTAAAGGTGGTATAAGGGCTGGATCCGGCATAGCGTGAGAAGCTGCTGGCAATAGAGTTATTGGCCAGTAAGAAAGAGAATTCGTTAAAGCCGCCGTTAGCAAATTTCTGCGTTAACGAGGTACCAGCCATCCAGGTATCTTTCCACGGATAATAACCTTCATTGCCCTCTTTATATTTCTCAGAGGAACTTTGGTTGGCGGCGACATAGCGTCCGCTAACCATCAGGCTGGCTTTATCCCACAGCGGAATCTCTTTGTAACGAACGTCCAGGGTGTTGGTGTTAATTTGCTGCTTATTGCTTAAAGAACGGTCATAATCATCGACATCTTCGCGAATCAACGCGATATCGAATTTCCCGGCGCCCACCTGCCAGTTTTCCAGCCCTACGCCGGCCGCCGCATCGGTTCTCTGCGTTTTCCAGTCCAGCATCTGGATTTCAATTTTTGGTGCCCCGTGTTTGCCGACCCAGAAATCGGCTTCCGGCGCAAACGGCAGGAACCCTTTGGTGTTAACATACATATCCGAGAATTGAATGTAGTTTTCGCCGCCGGCATTGTCACCAAACCAGCCAGTGGAATACTGCTGGCCGACGTTCCCGTCGAGCATCACGATGGCGTCGACGCGTTTATCGCCTTCCTGAAACACCCGCTGCTTCAGCTGCAGATCGAACCAGCCGGAATATTCATTGCCCAGGCGGCCAAGCGAACCGATCGCCCATGATTTTGGCGAGCCGTGCGAGGCGGTCCCCCAGCCGGAACGGAAGTAGCCGTTATAGCTAAAGCCAATTTCATCTTTCACGAACTTGCTAAAGTCTTTCAGCGTCATCGCGCTGTAGGCTGGCGCGCCATCGGTGACAGGTTGTTGATTTTTAACCAGCACCGCATCCGGTTTAACCGCCGTTTTCGGCCCGGCAGTCGCCCCCCCGGTCTTGCGCTTCTGACCTTCCGCAGGAGGAGACCATGAGGCCCAAATCTGGTCTCTTTTTCTTTCCTGGTCCTGATATTTTTTGAGCTCTTTTTGCGTGTCTTTGAGCGCTTTTTCCAGCAGCTCAAGCCGTTGTTCCACCGTCAACTGGCTCGCTAGCAGATTAGTTGAATAACAAAGTGGCGCCAGCAAGACTATCGCCGAAGCGATCCTGTTTTTTCTCATCATAATATTCCCTTATATAATCATTGGCGTAAATAAAACACGACAACAACCCTATTCCGTGCCGGTGCTAATAGCCGTATCCATACCGTTTGACGTCGCGGCGGCTGTTATTTTTGCGGTTAGACAAAAACAAAAAAACCTGAAGAAGACCATCTGCCTTGGCAGATAATCCTCTTCAGGTTTTGCCCGCGCATCGCGGTAGCAACCCTCATTCAGCCATTATTGGCCCGCATAAAACAAAAAACCTGATATCGCCCCCAGGAGCAATATCAGGTTTTGCCTGCTGTCGCAGTCACAATCCGTTTAAACCATCCTGAGCGTTAAAACTCAGGGAGTGGCAGCTGATTGTTACGCGATAAAATGAATAACTCAAACGGGCAGATTGTTAATTGTGACGATAATCTCAGCAATCTCGCTGCCGCGGGGTAAAACATATCTAATTCTGATAAATCCATTTACCAGAATTAGACAGAATGATTATTACTCTTTCGGATCTTTGCCAGCGAGCAGTTTATCCAGCTCATCGCCGCCAACGTGACGGAAATCCTGACCTTTGACGAAGTAGAAAATATATTCGCAGATATTCTGGCAGCGGTCGCCGATACGCTCGATGGAGCGCGCGCAGAACAGCGCGGTCAGGACGCTGGGGATAGTGCGCGAGTCTTCCATCATGTAGGTCATCAGCTGACGCACGATGCCTTCATACTCCTGGTCGACTTTCTTATCTTCGCGATAGATACGTACCGCTTCGTCGAGATCCATACGCGCAAACGCATCCAGTACGTCATGCAGCATCTGCACCGTGTGGCGGCCCAGCGATTCGAGGCTCACCAGCAGCGGCTGGTGCTGCTGGGAAAACTTCTCCAGCGCGGTGCGGCAGATTTTATCCGCCACGTCGCCAATGCGTTCCAGCTCAGCGATAGTCTTGATGATCGCCATCACCAGGCGCAGGTCGCTGGCGGTAGGCTGGCGCTTGGCGATGATGCGCACGCACGCTTCATCGATAGCCACTTCCATCATGTTGACCTGCTTGTCGCCGTCGATGACGCGTTTCGCCAGATCGCTGTCCTGGTTATGCATGGCGGTGATGGCATCAGAGAGCTGCTGTTCCACCAGCCCACCCATGGTCATCACCTGGGTGCGGATATACTCCAGTTCAGCGTTGAACTGGCCGGAAATATGTTTGTTAAGATTTAGGTTGTCCATGGTGTCTCCTGATTGCCCAACTGGTGAGAGCCTGAAAGCACAAGGGCAAATCAACCGTAGCGGCCAGTAATATAATCTTCAGTTTGTTTCTTCGCGGGCTTAGTGAACAGGTCATCCGTGTTGCTGAACTCAATCAGCTCGCCAAGATACATAAATGCCGTATGGTCGGAGCAACGCGCAGCCTGCTGCATGTTGTGAGTCACGATAACGACGGTGTAGTCCTGTTTCAGCTCGGTGATCAGCTCTTCGATACGCCCGGTGGAGATCGGGTCCAGCGCGGAGCACGGCTCATCAAGCAGCAGCACTTCCGGGCGGATCGCGATACCGCGGGCAATGCACAGACGCTGCTGCTGACCACCGGAGAGAGAATACCCGCTCTGGTGCAGTTTATCTTTGGTTTCGTTCCATAATGCGGCTTTGGTCAGCGCCCACTGCACGCGCTCGTCCATATCGGCACGGGACAGCTTTTCAAACAGGCGCACGCCGAAGGCGATATTGTCGTATATGGACATCGGGAACGGCGTTGGTTTCTGGAACACCATGCCAACCTTAGCGCGCAGCAGGGCGATATCCTGGGTGTTAGTCAGAATGTTGTCGCCATCCAGCAGGATCTCACCTTCCGCGCGCTGCTCCGGATACAGTTCAAACATCTTGTTGAACGTGCGCAGCAGGGTGGATTTACCACAGCCTGACGGACCGATAAACGCCGTCACCTGGTTTTTGGTGATATCCAGGTTGATGTTCTTCAGGGCATGGAATTTGCCGTAGTAGAAGTTCAGGTTACGAACTGAAATCTTACCCGGAGCTGTATTCACCATACTCATCTCAATCTCTTCCTCATTCAGCGCAGCAGTTGCTGCGCCGCAAAAAATTAACCGTGTTTCTTCTTGGCGAAGATAACGCGCGCCAGGATGTTCAGCAGCAAGACGCACAGGGTGATAATCAACACCCCGGCCCATGCCAGTTGCTGCCACTCCGCAAACGGACTCATGGCAAATTTGAAAATGGTCACCGGCAGGTTAGCAATCGGCTGCATCATGTCGGTGCTCCAGAACTGGTTGGACAGCGCGGTGAACAGCAGCGGCGCCGTTTCCCCGGCGATACGGGCAATAGCCAGCAGGATCCCGGTCATAATCCCTGAGACGGAGGCTTTCAGGGTGATCGCCGAGATCATCTTCCACTTCGGCGTCCCCAGCGCATAGGCCGCTTCACGCAGGCTATCCGGCACCAGCTTCAGCATGTTTTCGGTGGTACGAATAACGATAGGCACCTGCAGCAGCGCCAGCGCGATAACGCCCGCCCAGCCCGAGAAGTGCTGCATCTGCGCCACCACAATGGTGTAGACGAACAGACCCACCACGATAGACGGCGCGGAAAGCAGAATGTCGTTGATAAAGCGGATGATTTCCGCCAGCACCGACTTGCGGCCATACTCCGCCAGATAAATTCCGGCGAGGATACCCAGCGGCGTACCAAATACGGTTGCCCACAGGATCAGCAGGCCGCTGCCGGCGAGGGCGTTAGCCAGTCCACCGCCCGCCGTATTCGGCGGCGGCGTCATTTCGGTGAACAGCGCCAGACTCATGCCGTCGAAACCGCGGGTTATCGTCGCCATCAGGATCCAGATAAGCCAGAACAAACCAAACGCCATGGTCGCCATCGACAGCGCCAGAGCGATACGGTTCTTCATGCGGCGTTTGGCCTGCATCTTGCGACGGGATTCCGCCAGTTCGGCGGTAGTTTGCAATTCAATGGTCGCCATTAGCGTGCCCCCTCATTCTTCGCGAGGCGCATAATCATAAACTTCGACGCGGCCAGAACGATAAAGGTGATAACGAACAGGATCAGGCCCAGCTCCATCAGCGCCGCCACGTGCAGGCCGGTTTCCGCTTCGGCGAACTCATTAGCCAGCGCGGAGGTAATACTGTTCACAGGCATATACAACGAGATGCTGTCGAGCTGGTAGGTGTTGCCGATGATAAAGGTGACCGCCATGGTTTCACCCAGCGCGCGGCCCAGACCGAGCATCACCCCGCCGATCACCCCATTCTTGGTGAACGGTAAGACAATGCGCCAGATCACCTCCCAGGTGGTGCAGCCGATGCCATAGGCCGACTCTTTCATCATCACCGGGGTCTGTTCGAAAACATCGCGCATGACCGCAGCGATGTAAGGGATGATCATGATGGCCAGAATGACGCCAGCGGCGAGAATACCGATACCAAAAGCCGGGCCGGCAAACAGCGCGCCGACGAACGGGATGGTCGACAGGACGTTGCCGACCGGCTCCTGGAAGTAAGTCGCAAACAGCGGGGCGAAAATAAACAGGCCCCACATGCCGTACACGATGCTCGGGATTGCCGCCAGCAGCTCAATCGCAATGCCCAGCGGACGCTTGAGCCAGGCGGGGGACAATTCTGTCAGAAACAGCGCGATGCCGAAGCTCACCGGAACGGCGATCAGCAGCGCGATAAAAGAGGTGACCAGGGTTCCGTAAATCGGGACCAGCGCGCCGAAGATCTCGTTAGGCGCATCCCACTCTTTGGTCCACAAAAAGGCAAAGCCAAACTTTTGAATGCTCGGCCAGGAAGAGATGATCAGGGAAACGATGATGCCGCCCAGCATCAATAGCACAATCAGCGCAGCCAGTTTTACCAGCGCACTGAAAATCATGTCACCCTTTTTCCCCGGAGGGGTAAATGCAGGCTTGGTTGCAGCCATAAGTTACTCTTCAGTTAAACGCGTTTACAAAGTCATTTTGTAATGCCGGATGCGGCGTAAAACACCGTACCCGGCCTGGAGTTTTATTAGTACAGCGGCTTACCGCTACTGTCTTTAATATTGGTCTTCCACGCAGCGCGAACCTGTTCAACGACGCTATCCGGCAGGCTGG
>ERZ834722.3181-NODE-3181-length-11513-cov-9.576453_pt1 | contig 11513 bp, 18 predicted proteins | sample MGYA00519576_ERZ834722 | MGnify/ENA primary metagenome ERZ834722 (study PRJEB31850, sample SAMEA3708759) | human gut metagenome | biome: human gut; feature: human-associated habitat; material: faeces | place: China | collected 2014 ...
AAAGACAAGTAAGCAGAAAATATGAACAAAATAGACAAGGAAAACAATATATTAAAACAAATAATATAGTAAAACTTGAAAAAGAAATAAATAAATTACACAAAAGACTTGCTAATATAAGAAATAACTACAACCACAATATAACAGCTGACATAACTAATATGAATCCAGCTAAAATCGTGATAGAAGACCTAAATATCAAGGGTATGATGAAGAATAAACATCTATCTCAAGCAATAGGAAAGCAAGGGCTATATGAAATAACTAGACAGCTTGATTATAAATGCAAATACAAAGGTATTGAATTAGTAAAAGCAGATAGATTTTTCCCAAGTAGTAAAACTTGTTCTAATTGTGGACATATTAAGAAGGACTTAAAATTAAGTGACAGAACATATATTTGTCCTAAATGTGGTACTGTAATAGATAGAGATGTAAATGCTGCAATTAATTTAGCAAATTATAAAACTGAACAATAATCATTAGCAAGATTAGTTCAGTATGTAGGGAGGTTTAACCCCGAGTTAATGCCTTTGGAGAATTACACCAACCCAAGTAGCTACGGCAAAAGGGAATTCGTTGAAGAAGGAACTTTGTTAATTGAAATATGTTCTGTTGCTACAAAATTATTGAAATATTATTAGTTCAATCCTTGTACTAGTTGATATGACTGTATTTGACGTATATGTTAATACCTTGTTGTTTATGTTATTTTCAAAATAATAATTGTTTTTCAAACATATTGGAAACTACATCAACTACTATAAGTATTGGAATTACTTAATTCTAGTTAATACGAGTAATAGAATATATTTCAATTAAACAAGGATTAAAACGATTTGGCATGCATTGGTCATATCTTGTCAGGCTTGATGTAATAGAATATATTTCAATTAAACAAGGATTAAAACATGAGTAATAAGTATAGACTAATATCACAACCACTAGGTAATAGAATATATTTCAATGAAACAAGGATTAAAACTATGAAATAATGAAATAAGCAATTAGGATACCCAAGCGTAATAGAATATATTTCAATTACACAAGGATTAAAACTGACCTAGAAGCCCACGAGAGGGGATTTAAAAGGCTAGTTGATTAATTTATCGACTAGCTTCTTTTTATTGCTTAAAATAGCAAATAGAAGGGCATGAATAAATAATACTTGATTCCAGGTCAGAATCGAGTATAACTAATGTTTAGGAAGTAGCAAAATACGACTTTACGGAGACAATAATGTTGCCTTCAGAGTATTAGATAATAAAAGCTAGAATTAGTGTTTCATATTTTATATTAGTCCAAGCTGGACGAAGTTATATAAACCAGGATTAAAATAAATGACTTTTCCCTTTAAAAGGGAAAAGGTTAGTAAGAAATTCTATCCAACGTAGAACTCCGTTGATTGAAAAATAATAGATGTGAGTTCCCAAAATGGGAATATGTATTAAAAAACTCTAAAAACTATGTAATACATTTAGATGATTGAAATTTATTGTAAATCAATAAATATTTATCGAGAAACAAGGAGGGCATTAGAGGTGCATCATACTAAAACTTTTTAATACATTTAAAACATAAAAAAAACCTAGTCTAAATTGACTAGGCTTTTTTATTTTTCAAATAATCAATAAGAACTGTATTAATTAGATTATTCAATGAACGATTTTCATTAGCTGCAACCTGTTTTAGCTGCTGCTTAACCTCTTTTGGTATTATCAAGCTCATTTGCACGTTAGTTTTACTTATAGTCATATTATCAACCTCCTATATTATTGTTATATAATAATTATACATCATATAACTATTATATCATTGTTAAATTATTTTAACATAAAATTAGAAAAAGTTGTTGAAAAAAATATCAAATAGGACTACTATATAAGTATAAGAGTTATATAACTTTTATATAACAATTTCATAAGGGGGCATAGAAATGAAGAAACATTCAATCGTTATATTTGTGGGGTTAATAATATTCTTTATATTAGCACACCAACCAATTTCACTAGCAGCAATGGTAGTAGTGGACAAGATAAGTCAAGTTACAGGCTTAAATGTAGTGGAAGTTATAGATTTTCTAAATACTATCTATTACTTATAAGGAGGTGTAAAAATGACAATCGACACAATAATAAACATATTATCATTATTAGCATTACTTTTTATAATATTTTTACTATCAACAGATAGACTTTAAGGGGGTGAGAATATGAATTACAAACGAATCAGCAATAAGATAATTTATCATTTTGATAATAGTCAATTTGCAATGACAGAAGACGGCAAGGGGTACATATTAGAAGGCAATAGATGGCTTGATGAAAATACTTACAAATTCCATAGACTAATTAATACAACCGACAGAATACTAATGCAAGAATTAGAAAAGGAGGTGAGAATATGGTAATTGACATTAAATTACTTAAAATAATAGCTCTAATCAATCCAACTATGACAGTTCAGGAATTAATTAGAGCCATTACACAATAATTACAATCAATCAATACAAGTATAGCACAATTAACCAAGTTAAGCATTAAGTTTAGCTTGGTTTTTTAATAATTATTTTGTAGTGTTAAGTATATTATGACACTACAAATTTAAATATATAAATCTTATATAATGTAGTGGTACAACATATAGAACACTACAAGAAAGGAGATTATTATGTTTTGCAGAGTTAAAAAGAATAATAAAATATTTAAGGATAATATCGTATATAGATTTTATTTAAGCGAGAGATACAGAGAAAATGGAAAAGTTAAAAGTAGAGATATACAAATTATAAATTTCAGTTATGCAGAGGTAACAGCTGGAAAATTAAGCACACTAAATAAGATTATAACCGAGGCATTAGAGGAAAAAGGCTTATATTCTGAAAATAATAGCGATTTGATATTTGATAAGCTTTTAGATTTAAGAGAACAAATTTTAAAAGAAGAAGAACAATTCCAAAAAAACGAGTGGGAAAGAAGACAGAAGGCAAAAGAAGAATTCAATAAAAAATATAAATATAATAATTGTAGTGGTTCAAATATAGGAGTAATTGATGACACTACAAAAGAGTTCATGATTGAAATTATAAAAGCTGGTTATAAGAAACTAGCTTCTAAATATCACCCAGACAGAGGGGGAAAGGTTGAAGATATGCAGAAATTAAATGAAGCTAAAGAAGAACTTGATAAAATAGTTAAGAAATAGGGAAAAAAGCTCCAGGGAAACAAAATATTGATATTATAATATAATTAAATTAGACATTCTTTTAATAGCTTGAGATTATCAGATATGGCTCCTTGATAATCGATACCTTTTATATAAAAACTACTATAGTTCACTCTATGGTAGTTTTTTTAATTGCAAATAAATATAATATAGGTAAGAATATAAATTTGGTAGTCCGTTGGAACTACGGACAAAATAATTTGCATTTTTAAAAAAATTTAAGTTGTTTTAATTTTTTATATTGTATTAATTAATTCTATATTCTTTCAAAAGACAATCTTTTTAGAAGTGTCTTATATAACAAGTTGTTTTTTATATTATCATAGCATTATAGCCCTTCAGATAGAGGTATTTGAGGGGCTATTACTTTGCAATAATTTATTTTCATATATATATACTAAAAAGTTACATTATGTTAACAAAACCACTGAAATTACTATAATTTAAGTAAGAAAACTTTTTAGGAGGATAATGTGAAAAATTGTAATAGATGTGAATTTAATAATAATGGGTGGTGTAATAGATACAGAAAGCAAAGACCAGAGGCCATACGAATATGCAATGATGAAGAAATGAAAGAAATAGAATATGCAATAAGTAATTGTCATGACCAACAAATCCGATTTTGGCTGCAGGAACTAATACAATACAAAGTTACAAATGAATTTTAGGAGGAGGTGCGAAAATGGGAAGAAAAAAACTAAAAATAGATATGGAAGTATTCGGATATTTATTTGAATTATACCTAAGTGATGCTATACAACTTGACGAAATCCTTAAAAAACTTGATATAACCAAAACAACTTTCTATAAGCTGCAACAGATATATTTAGTAATAAGACAAATACAAGATAGAAAACAAATAGCATTTAAGGTCAAAACCGAAGAGGGCGAAGTTTTAATCCACGTAAAAGAATTATACAAACTAGCAAATGAAGTAGTTAATGGAGAATACCTTAATCGTATTAAGAAAGAAGGTGGGCAAGTTGGATAAGAAATTAGAGGATAAGCTATTAGAAGATGAACTTAACGGAAATACTCCACAACAGCCTCAATTTATAGGTACAGGCATACCTGGGAAAGTCTCAAAAGGAACAGCCTGGGGTGAGAAATACGAAAATGTGAACGATGGAGAATTCGGAAGACAACTAGCAAGAGAACAGATACAACAAACCAAGCTACTTACCACAAAATCAGAAGTCTTAAGAGCTAGACTAGAATATGAACAACAAAAGGAAATGGAAAATAAGAGCAATACATATTAGGAGGTATTAGAACATGGAAAATAAATATATGGAAAAATTACAAGAGATAGACAACCTATACGAAGGCAAAATAATTGATATACTTAACAATTGCAGAATTGCTATGAGCAAGGCCGATGATGTATATTTACCTGAAAAAGTTAATAAATACAAATTAGAAATGATAGACAAAGCTATAAAACTAATAGACGGAATTAGAGATGAATATTTAGAAAAAGCAACATCTCAACTAGAATTAGAAAAAGCTGCACTACAACAACCAAAACCAGATAACAGAAGTACGACAGAAAAATTACTTGATGCTATAAACCTATCCAATACAATACAACTCAATACAATGCAATTAAGAACGAAATCAACTAATGATTTAATTAGTATGGGAACTAATCAAGAGGACAGCGTATTAGTCGACTGTATCAAGTCCGAGCTGCAAAATAGATTAAATACAATTCCAGAAGAAAAATCACAGGAAAGACAAGAACTAAGAAGTACAATTAATAACATGAAACCTCTAACAGAGTTGGCAAAATTGGAAGTAGCAGAAAATCAAATTAAGAATAATAGAGCATACTATCAAGAGTTATTACCTGGGGTAGGAATAGGCGAGAAGCTTAATATCGGAAATCCGAGAACATTTTTAATGCAAGATGTAGAGTTGAAGGAAGGGGATATCGAATAATGGAGTTTAGAAAAAATGGCGTTAAATATACAAATATTAGAACAAGAAAAAAATCAGTAATCCCTACTCTTCTATATTTAGATATTGAAGACTTATTCAGAGAACTAGGCCAAGATGAATTCGTAAAATTCATAAATTCGTGTATAGCAAGAGAAGGCGTGGAGCTGGAAATTAAGAAAAAAGGAGGTAAAAAATAATGGCTAGATATAATCCTAATAATTACACAGTTAACTATAAGAAAAGAATATTAGAAAGTTATAAAATCATGGAAAAGGCAGGGTTAAACTTTAAAGTGGTAAAAATAAAAGTACCTTATTATGACCTATATGAAAAATTAGGCCAACCTGGAGAAGTAAAACACGAAATACCTAATTACGCAGTTGCAGAAGGAACTCCAGAAAAAACAAAAGGAACTACTGGTGGTACTTGCTATGATGAGAGTATTGCGTATGCATTACTTAATTTTAAAACAATGAATGCAAAAGCTATAACATGTTATATAAAGGTGAGTATTCCGTTATATAGTATGTTAGAAGAAAAGGGCTTAATATTAGAGTAACGAAAATACCTTCTGTACAACCTGTACAGAGGGTAATTTAATATGTAGGATAAATTACATTACAAATACAGAAAGGTGGTGGAGAATATGGGCATAACAACAAAAGGGTTAAAAACCAAAGCACTAATTAAGAAATATTCAAAAGACTTTGACGGAAGTCTTAATGATATAGATGCACTTAAATTAATAGAAGTAAATAGAGGAACGTACTACAAATATAAAAAAATATTAAGACAAGAAGTTTACGGAAAGGAAGGTGGAGAAAATGGCAAGGAAAAAATATAAACTATCAACATTACCAGAAATAACAGCTACAATAGAAAAAGTAGTTGATGATGTATCAAAAGGAAAAATGGAGACAAACATTGCAAATGTAATATTCAGGGGGATAGATGTAGAACTTAAAGCTTTAAAATTATTAGACATAGAAAAAAGAATAGAAGATATAGAGGATATGTTGGAGGCTAAAAATGAATATTAGAAAAATACAAAGAAAACTTAAACAACAAAATCAAGGAATGCCTAATCTAAATGATATGAAAGACAAAGAATATCACCAAAAGGGAACACTATATAACGTAATGCTAGAATCTTTCATAATAGAGGATTATAAATTATGGAGTTTAGAACTTGCAGTTAAATTTTGCCAAGAACATCATATTAGGACTTTGCAAGACTGTCTACAGTATAGCTCAATGAGAAGTTATCCAGATAACTTTGACTGCACGTGGGACGAGTATATACAGGACTGTATTAAAAAGTATGAAAAAAAAGAAATAAGCAAAAGTACTAAATAGCGTACAAAAATATAAGTATAAAGTACAAAATAACGCACAAAAGTGAATAAAATAAGTAAATATGATATAATTAAATAAAGTCATTCCCCCTTTGGCTTATATATAACCCAGAAAAGAGCAACCACTCATTTTAGAGTTGGCTGCTTTTTTTATTGAAAATTATTATCAATTGACGTACTACAAAATTATAGTATTATCCATTTTTTTATCTTTATTGATAAACGATAAATACTTATTGATTATAGATAAAAAACTTTTTAGCAAAATGTATTATAAAGTACTTGTAGTTTTATAAGACATGTGCTACTATATAAATATATAAAAGTTATACAACTTATATATAAATTTAATATAAAAAGGGGAATAAGAAAAATGTTAAAAGAACAACTAAATGAAATGAAAATCAATTCAGAAGGGATTGAACTATTTGTAATTGACGATATTCTAGAATTCAATGAAAGTGATGCAGAAATATCAAATTATATAAATAATGTATTAACTTATGGTTGCGAAAGTGGTTGTGTATCAAGTCTAATCTACTACAAAGACACAAAAGAATTTTTCACAAAATATAGTGATGAAATTCTAGCAATACTAGATGATATTAATAATACAGGTGGAATACCTTTTGAAATTAATTCAAATAACCTTGCATGGCTAGGATATGAACATACTATGAGTATTATAGCAACTGAATTAGGTATATGGTAATAAGAAGGGGGAAAATACAATGAAAAAAATAATATTTACTAATGATTATTGGAACTTAGACACAAATATGATAGTTGAGGATTATTGTAACTGTAATGATATTGATATCAATAATCTATCAGACTTTGCAAAAGATAATATTATTAATAACGATATCGAATCTTGGTATGATGCAGAAAAACTAAATCTAGATATCCAACTAGATGATGATGTACTTGCTATTGCAGATTTAGGGTTATGGAATGGTCGTACAAGTGGTTATAAACTATTAGGCAATAATCTAAATGAAATTCTTAATGTTAATGGAGATGTAATTGAAATATATGCAGAAAATAGAAATATTAGAGCTAAAGCAGGTCACCATGACGGAACTAATTATATATTATTTAGAAAAATAAGAGATGGTAGAGATATTGAAAAATTATTAGCTAGAATATACGAAAACAAACCTATTTCACCAAGTCTTTTGAACTATTACACTGAAAGTTTATATCCAGAAGTTAAATCAATATACGGTTGGTAGATAAGAAATTAGCTTCTATACGCCTTACAGACAAGTTTTGTGAGGGGTATAGGGTATTTATATAATAAGGAGGTTGGTATTATGATATACGCATATGAAAGAGTTAGCACAAAGAAACAAAATACAGAAAGACAAGATAGAGTATTGAAAAATATATTAGCAGATAGAGGTATTAGCATCGACAAAATCTATCAAGATAAGATAACAGGAAAAACAACAGAAAAAAGAGTTCAACTAGAAACTATGCTTAAGACTGCACAACCTGGAGATATTGTATACTGCGAAAGTATTAGTAGACTTGGAAGAAATTTGAAAGACTTAATTGAGATAATAGAACAACTTACAGAAAAAGGGGTACATGTAATTATACTGAAAGAAGGAATTGACACAGCTAACAGCACTTACAAATTATTACTTGCAATATTCGGTGGAGTTGCAGAAATGGAAAGAGAAACTATTCAAGAAAGAGTTACACAAAGAATTGACCAGTTAAAAGAGGATAAAGCAAAAGGCGAAATAAACACTAAAACTGGTAGATGGTTTGGAAGGGAAAAACTTAAAAAAGAAAAATTACCTGGAGCATTTCCGAAATATTATCAAATGATGAAGGATAAGAAAATAACAAAAGTGGAAATGGCAAAATTATTAGGCGTGGGCAGAGATACAGTTTATAGATGGATAAAAATATATGAGGGATAATTAGTCAAGAGACTATTTGAAACGCCTGTATAAGGCTTACAGAAGCTTAAAACAATACTATAAGCAATCGGAAAGTGTTTCGGTTGCTTATTTTATATATACGAAAGCAGCTTAATTTTGTATATTAATTATAAATAATGAATTTATGGTATAATCTAATTAATTAAATAAAAAAAAGAGTTCTGACCCTCCACGATAACTTCCACAATAAGAATCAAAACTCACTCATAAAATATATTATTAATTATATTATATAGAATTATATGTATAATTACAAGGGAAAAAAATGGGAAAAATATCGTGGAAGGTCAGACCTGGAAAGAGGTGTTATTATGGACAAGGTGGTAATTAATACCATGTACCAAGTAAAAGACTTTTTACGATTTTTTTATGCTCCAATAATTGGGCAAGGGAATAATCTAGAAAATAATGAGCATATTGCAGTCTTAGAAAAAAATAAGCAATTTGCAAAAGAATATCAATTCAATAATATTGATGACCTTGTAAATTGGTCTGTAAGGAATAACAGTATATACACTAATAGTTACTTTGGATTAAATACTACAAATAGTCACTCAAGACGTACAGAGGATATTTTGACTTGCTATGGGATAGGGCTAGATTATGATAAAAAAGATAATTCAAAGGTGAGCATTGATTATATTCAAAATAAATTCAATGAGTTAGGGTTATATTACAACGCATTAATAGATAGTGGGCATGGATATCATGTATATATACTTTTAGAGCCAACAAAAGATATTGAACTTGTTACAAGAGTAACAAAACGTATTTGTGAACTTACTGGAGCAGATATTAATGCTTGTAAACCTAATCAATTATTAAGGTTACCAGGTACTTACAATGTAAAAGACGAATCAGAAAAGAAAAAAGTCAATATTGTATATCAAGATGCAAACCCAATAAGAAAAAATATTAACAAATTAGCTAGAAGATTTGATATATTAGTAAATAAAATAGAGGAAAAAAAGTATATAATACTTAAAATCCCAAAATGTATTAGCAATATTATAGAAAATGGCTCAAAGGTAGGTAATAGAAATGCAGACTTACAAAAAATAGTTATAAGTCATAGAATGAGAAATATTCCACTTCATAAGGTACTAGATATTGCCAATACCTGGAATAGTAATAATAACCAGAAGCTTAATCAGAATGAGCTTGAATATCAAACAAAATATATATATGACAATGTTAAATATGTTGAGTTAGGTTGTAATACGTGTTCTATGCAAGATAATTGCTGGAATAATACTGCATCACAGTTCGATTTTCCAGAAGACCATAAAATTATTAATCTAGCTGAACAAACTACGAAATATTTAAAAAGGAGTAGTAGAAAGGGGAAAAAACAAATGAATGGGAATCAAATATTAGTTTATAGCATTCTTAAGTGTCATAGTGACGGACTATTTAAGGAGGAATTAGAAAAAGAATTAACCTACAAAAGCAGAAAGAAAAAAATTAATAGGGTAGCATTAAGCAATCCGACATTAATTAAGACTTTGAAAGAACTTGAAGAAAATAAATTTATTGAAGTTGAGTTAGTAGGTAGAAAAAAACTTTATAAAGTTAAGGAAACTAAAAACAAAATTGAATTAACTTATAATGTTAGTTTTGCAGCTGCATTCGAATGCGTAAAAGGTAATATATCAACAGATGAATTAAGATTATATAATTACATGAGATATTTGCACAATAAAGAACAAAGAGAGAATCCAAAAGCAATAAAAGGTAATATATTACAAATTACCCAAAGAGATTTAGCGAAAGACTTAGATATTACACAGGGTAGAATATCACAAATGATTGATAATCTATTAGATGAAAAATTAATATCAATATGGTACAGAGGAAAAAGTCAAAATAACGGATTTGAATATTATGTATACAGACTTAATTATTAATATGAACTTAATTATTAGTACAAAAGAGCGTCTTTTAAGACGTTCTTTTTTTAATCTAAATTAAAATTAAGTGTTAAAAATATTAATACATCAATTGTAAGAAATTATGCCCTTCAAACTATTGCAAATACTACATTTTTTCTTGCTAAGTGTTAAAAATATTAATACAGTATATAAGTAGTATATATTAATAGTTAATCCATAAGCTAGTTAGCTATAGCTACATAAACAAACTAAATATCAAATACCAATATGTTGTTTATATGAAATAAGCAATTAGGATACCCAAGCAATATCGATAATCAACTCAATAGCAATTAATAAGCAGAATAAAAGGAATAAAACGTTAACAAATACATCATAGAATAGTATATAACATACATAAGAAAACAAAGGAGGTGAAAAAAGATGATTAAAAGTTATAAAGTAAGATTAGAGCCAACAAAGGAACAAATGGAAATGTTATTTAAAACATCAGGTTGTGCTAGATTTGTATATAATTGGTGCTTAGCTTTTCAGAAAGAAAGACGAGAACAAGGCGAAAAATTCGTAAGTGCAATGGGAATGAGTAAGTATTTAACAGCACTTAAAAAACAAGATGCGTATAGTTGGTTGAAGGAAGTTGATAGCATAGCACTTGTTGGAGCATATACAGATGCTTGTACATCATTTAAGAACTTTTTTAGAGGTTGTAAGAAGGGTAAAAAGATAGGTTATCCGAAATTTAAATCTAAAAAACATTCAACACCTGCATTTATGCCAAATTATCAAGCTATTAAATTTAACGAAAGTCAAGTTAAATTGCCAAAAGTTGGGATAGTTAAATTAAGCAGAAAAAACTATATACCTATTATAAAAAAATATAGTAATCCAAGAGTTACTTTTGACGGCATTAATTGGTATATATCAGTAGGAGTTGAAGAAGCTGAAAATATTAGTCCAGAACTTAATGGAACGATAGGAATTGATTTAGGACTAAAAGATACAGCTATACTTAGTACAGGAAAAAAATATAAAAATATTAATAAAACAGCTCATGTAAAAAGAATAGAAAAAAGATTGAAAAAGCTACAAAGACAAGTAAGCAGAAAATATGAACAAAATAGACAAGGAAAACAATATATTAA
>ERZ834722.3183-NODE-3183-length-11511-cov-5.378928_pt1 | contig 11511 bp, 10 predicted proteins | sample MGYA00519576_ERZ834722 | MGnify/ENA primary metagenome ERZ834722 (study PRJEB31850, sample SAMEA3708759) | human gut metagenome | biome: human gut; feature: human-associated habitat; material: faeces | place: China | collected 2014 ...
TGGCCGCGGTCGCAGCCGCACTTCGCACCGGTCAGACCGAGCACCTCGCGCAGATAACGCAGAAGGCTCATTTCCAGGTGCTCGTCCGCCACCTCGTAGGGTTTGGCGTTGATCGTCACCGTAACTGACATAAAAATCCCCCTTTTCGTCTGTTTGTTCCGCATGGATACGAACCCATGGATCGCATATGGTTTATTTTCCAGAGGCTGTCTTCCATATCCTCAAAGAATGCGGGATTCTCTTTCTCCAGCTTATGGGTAAGCAGGAAAACGACGACCATCGACACCGCTGAGAAGTACATACCGATGGAGAAGATGATCATTATGGAGATAAGCTTGGGAGGCTCGATGTCCATAACAACATATAAAAGATGTAGCTGATGCTCCGCATCAGTACAAAGCCCAGGATGTTCCGGATGCCTGCGCCGCGGGAGTCGCCGTAGGCCGGGACGCCGGAAATGTTGTACAGAGCGTAACCCCCAGCCTCAGGATCGGCCACCATTTTCGGTGTTTTATCCTTCTCCTCCCGAGGGGAGTGCACTTTTGTGTACCGGTATACCGGTCATAAGACAAAAAACCGTGGACAAAGAGCTGCATCCGTTGCATTTCATTCTTACACGGAGCGCTTCCCGTATCGAAAAACTCAGCGGATCCAGCCGTGTCCACGGCCATGTTTTTGTTGAGTTGATTGAATTATATTCGTATTTTTCGGCAAAGTCAAGCCGGTTTTGACAATTTAGCAATTATCAACAGCGCCGCGCCGCCTTTTTCTACTTAACTCACAAAGAGCAACTTTTCTCTTGACATTTCCCGGTAAAGCGTGTAGGCTCAAAATTACCGGTATACCGGTGTGCAAATACGATTAGAATAAGAATTTTATTTTTAGAAAGGGAGTATTGCAACATGCTCGAAAAGAAAGTCATTCGCGGCGAAGGGATCAAGGTTCCCGTCCATAAGCTGAACTCCGTCCTCCAGATCGGCGATTACATCATTACCTCCGGAGTCTCCCCCAAGGACTTCGTCACCAACGAGTGGGCCGTCGGCATGCACGATCAGGCTCTTATGTGCCTGAAGAACATCCAGACCATTCTCGAGACCGCGGGCGCCACGCTCGAGGATCTCATCTCCATCGAGGTCTATATCAATGACGTGCGCTGGTACAAGGAGTTCAACGATGTCTGGAACGAGTTCTTCGCCGTCGCCAAGGATCTGGAGACCGACGGCCGTCCGGTGAAGTACCTGGCCCAGGGCACCATCTACCCCGACATCATCGAGTCCGGCGCTCGCAAGACGGGCGGCAAGACGGCCACCATCAAGAGCCACCACAACCTGATTCCGTTCCCCGAGGGCGTGCACTTCGACCTTATCGAGCCGCTCGATCACTTCTTTAAGGACGAGGTCCGCGCGCTTGGCCTTGCGCTCGGCCTGCCGGGTCACATCGTGTTCCGTCAGCCCTTCCCGGGCCCGGGTCTTGCCATCCGCATCATCGGTGCGGTCGACAAGGAGAAGCTCGAGATCCTCAAGAATGCCGACGCCATCGTGCGCGAGGAGCTCGACGCCTATAACCAGCGTCTGTTTGAGCAGACCGGCGAGCGCAACTCCGAGCACAGCTGCTGGCAGTATTTTGCGGTCCTGCCCGACATCAAGTCCGTTGGCGTTATGGGCGACGAGCGCACCTATCAGCGCCCGATCATCTTGCGCGCCGTGGAGTCCAGCGACGCCATGACCGCCGACTGGGCCAAGCTGCCCTACGACGTCCTGGCCCGCATCTCCGGCCGCATCGTTGCCGAGGTCCCTGGCGCCAACCGCGTCTGCTACGACATCACGTCCAAGCCGCCCGCGACGATCGAGTGGGAGTAGGCTGATAGGGTTCTGACCTGCATTTTTGAGTGCCGCACTGTGCCGCTGAGTTTCGTTTCGTACGAGAGTCATGGCAAAGCCGCCAGCGATGTTGGTGAGTAAATACGATAACCGAGCCTCCGTTCCCGCGTTGGGACGGAGGCTTTTTCTTTGTCGTTTTACTCCCTTTCACCTGCGATTTCGCAATTTACTCCCCCGTGTTTCAAGACGGCAAGGCACGGTGCGGCATTCGGAGGAACGGGAGTAAGGATTCATCCCAAGTGAGTAGACGCGCGATTTTTGTCTCCGAGAGCCAAACGGGGCCGTTTCGGGGCCTGTGAAACTCAAATCGAACTCAATAGGCGTTTTTGCGGTCTCCGCACGGCGTTTTCCCAGGTGGTTAATGGGGAGTAAAGAATCTCGCCGCCTCAATGAAAACGGGAGTAACCAGGGGAAATGCCGCGGCGTGATGCCGCGTGCCGCCGTGTAAGCCACCGCGTCGTTTACTCCCCAGGTGCGCCGGAAATGCCTTGGCATGCAATGGGGAGTAAAAACTCAGCATGCGCAGGCCCGAGCGGCGCTCGCCGCCTGGTCCACCGTCCTGATTCGGTTGCGTTGATCGCGAAATGCGGAGAGCCGCTACAGCGAGGCTTTCCAGTCCTCGTATTCGTCGGCGTCGATCTTGCCGTTTTCGAGCTGCGCGCGCTTCTCTGCCCACAGTTCGATCGCCATCGCGGCTTTGGGCGCGTGCGGCGCCTTGGGGTTCAGGGAGAGGCCCGTGCCGTCGGCTGCGGGCACGATGCCGAAGGAGTCCTCGAGCCGCACGAGCAGCGACATGAGGTCGCCCGCGGTCTCGACGCCGTAATCCTTGAGGGCGTTGACGGACACGCCGAGCGCCGCGGAGATGGACTCGAGCAGCTCGGGCTTGACGGCGCGGATGCCGCTCTCGTAATGGCGCACGGCCCCCTCGGTCAGGCCGACGGCCTCGGCGAGCTGCGCCTGCGTCATGCCGCGCGACTTGCGGTAACGCCTTATGTTCTCGCCTACGGACATGCGCCCTCCTCCTGGAAATACGTACCAGCACATCTTATCAGCGTACGCAAATGTACGCAATTCTATTGACAGTACAGATATGTACGTTTACTCTGAATCTGTAAACCGTACGTATCCGTACGCTATTGATGGGAGGAGCCATGGACGAGAAGGTGGCGAAGACGCCGAGGCCGCACATGCTGGACGCCGACGAGGTCGCGGAGCTGCTGAGGATCAAGAAAGGCAGCGCCTACGAGGTGATCAGGAAGATAAACGCCGAGCAGGAGGCGCGCGGGCGCGTGGTGATCCGCGGGCGTGTTAGAAGCGACGTCTTCGACTCCCTGTACTTCCCGGAGGTGGACTGACATGCCCGTGTACAAGGATGGCAACAACGGCACGTTCTACGTGCAGTGCTACTACCGCGATGCCCGCGGCTCGAAGCGCCACAAGACGAAGCGCGGCTTCTCCTCCGAGGTGGAGGCCGCAGTGTGGGAGAGCCAGTTCAAGAGCCTTAACGGCGGGGCCATGGACATGACGTTCTCCGAGTTCGTCGAGGTGTACGCCTCCGAGGTGAAGCCGCGCATACGCGAGCACACGTGGATCACCAAGGAGTACATCATCAACGACAAGCTCGTGCCGTTCTTCGGGGACATGCGCATGTGCGACGTGAGGCCGATCGACGTCATCAGGTGGCAAAACGAGCTCACCGAGCACCGGGACGCCGACGGGAAGCCCTGGGCACCGACGTACCTGCGCACAGTGAACAACCAGCTCAACGCCATCTTCAACCACGCCGAGCGCTACTACGGCCTCAGCGACAACCCGGTGCGCAGGGTCGACAAGATAGGCTCGAAGAAGGGCGGCGAGATGCAGTTCTGGACCAAGGACGAGTACCTGAGGTTCAGCGAGGCCGTCATGGACAAGCCTCTCTCATTCCACGCCTTCGAGCTGCTTTACTGGACGGGCATACGCTGCGGCGAGCTCCTGGCGCTCACGCCGTCCGACTTCATGCTGGAGAGCTCGCGGCTGCGCATCAACAAGTCGTACCAGAGCCTCAACGGCGTTGACACCGTGACCGACCCCAAGACGCCCAAGTCCGTGCGCACGATCGTCATGCCCGCCTTCCTGCGCGACGAGATGGCGGACTTCATCGAGATGCGCGACGACGTCGCCCCCGACGAGCGCCTGTTCGCCGTGACCAAGCACTTCCTGGCCCACGAGATGGAGCGCGGGTGCAAGGCGTCGGGCGTGAAGCGCATCCGCATACACGACATACGCCACAGCCATGTGAGCCTGCTGATAGAGATGGGCTTCTCCGCGCTGGCCATCGCCGAGCGCATGGGCCACGAGGCGGTGGACATCACCTACCGCTACGCGCACCTGTTCCCCACGAAGCAGGACGAGATGGCCGCCGCGCTCGACGGGGCGAGGGGGTAAGAAGGATGCCGTGCGAGAACAGCGCCCGCAAGCGCAGCAAGACGATGGCGTTCCGCTGCACGCCCGAGGAGCGCAAGCTCATATGCGAGATGGCAGCCTGGAGCGGCATGAACAGGCAGGACTACATCATCGCCAAGCTCACCGATACCCAGGTCGAGGTGAGGCCCTCCGTGAGCGTGCAGAAGGCACTGAGGGACTCGATGGCGGAATTGGCCAAGGAGGTGCGGCTGGCGGCCTCCTACGGCGAGCTGAGCGAGTCCCTGCAACAGAGAATTGAGCACGTGATGAGGTTCTTCCTAGCGCTCGGCGAGCCTCTTGACGCGCCGACGGAAGAGACATCGCCACGAACTACGTTTTTGGAAGAGCCGGTTCCATCCGTCATCGATGCGGGTTCCGACACCGCAAGCATCTTCGAGATGGGACGCAGGTAGGGCCTAGCGCCAGACCTCCAACGCCTTGTCCGCAAGCCGTTCGGCGCGATCGGCGATATCGCCCTCGTTCCAAGACTCCTTCTCTAGGGCGCCGGCCATGGTCGCAAGGCCGGCGGCGCAGAGGGCAAGGCCGTCCTTGTATCCCTTTCCCTGCTTCTTGGTGGGCCAATCGGCATCGCGGATGGAGGCGTTGAGCGAATGCGTGATGATGGCGAGGTTGCCGAGCGTGAGGAGCTTCCGGTCCCTTCGCGTGGCAGCCTCATCGTCGAGGGCTCCCCATTTGTTGCGCCACTTCTTGGGCATCATGTGCTCGAGGGTGTACTGGTTGAACCCGAGCAGGGCCGTGCTGCTCATGCCCGGACGAATGGCGCTTTCCAGCAGATAGAGGACGCCCTTGGACTGGAGGTTGTACAGACACGATTCCTCGAATGCCGCTCGAACCTCGGCGTCGCCGGGCATGTACGTCGTCGCCTCGTCATTGGCTTCGAGAGCCTTCCTCAGCGCCTCCGCGTCCTTCACCTCGTTCAAGATCAGCGAGGTGAACAGCCTGTTGTAGTTCTTCGTGGTCGCCTGAACCAGCATTCGGCGGACGATGTAGCTCTCAAGCAGGGCGTAGATCTTAGATTCCTCGCTCGAAGACTCCGCGTTCTTTCGAACGTAGAGCACGTACGGGATGAGCGTCGAGTTCTTGAGGCCGAATATCAGCACGTTCAGGCGCTCGACGCCGGAAGCGGAGGGGATGTCCGCGTCGCAGTAGCCAGGGTCGAACGTGGACTCGAACGCCTCGGCATACGCCTTCATGTTGTCGAGAATCTCGACCTTGTCGCCGTTGCAGTACCTGCCGATGAAATCCTTGTAGGACTGGAAGAGGTTCGAAGTACGCGAATAGAAGAGCTTGTCCTCGGTCGTGACGCCACGCCTCTTGTCCTGGACCAGAATCTGGAGGAACGCGTCGAAGAAGAGGTCGACGAGCGTGCGCTTGATGCGCCCGGTAACGATCTCCTGCTCCCAATACTCCCTCTTCTCAGCCGTGGGCTCGAAGACGTCTTCCCAGCACTCCTTGAACGCCTGCTCGTTCTCGCGGTTGAAGAAGTAGTTCTTAAGGAGCTCCGCCGTCGTCAGGCGCACCCCGAGCGAGTTGATGGTGTCGAATATCTGCTGCTCGTCCTCGCCCTCGGTAAGATCGATGCAGACGAACTGGACGTTCGACTTGATCGTGTTCCTGTCGACCTTCTCCGGGTCGATATTCTTGAGGAAGTAGTTGTAGGCAAGGACGATGGCCGAGGAGCCCTCGAGGGGTTCGCAGCCCGTGGCGCTGACGACCTTTTCGAAATCCTGCCGGTCGTACTTGCCGTGCCGCAAGGCGACATCGCCGGTCTCCAGGACGAAATCTCGCTCAAACAAATTGTTGGTGCCGTTTTTTGCACAGAGTGCCTTGAAGAAGATGACCATGGTCGTGAGTCGCTGCTGGCCGTCGATGACGGTGCGAACCTCGGAGACCTCGGACCAGGTGTTGCCGGAGGAGGCCTGCTTCAGGATGATGGAGCCCAGGAAATAGGGCCGCTTCGAGGCCGTGACGAACTCCATGTCGCCGAGGAAACGCTCCCATTGCTCTTCTCCCCAGACGTACGCCCTTTGGTAAAAAGGTATTTCGAGCAGGCGCGATCCGTTGAACACGCCGCTTATCGTTGCTTTTCCTGCATCCATCCTTAAAGCCCTATCTATCCTTTGCGGTTATTGCTGGCGGGGTCAATTTTATCAATACGCTGCTTGACCCTTTAATGTTCCCGGTCCTTGCCGTCTTCTCCCCAGAAGGTGCTCGAAGATGATGCGCAGGTCCTCGTCATCAAGGCAGCCGCCCTCGAGGCAGCCACGGTCGATGGTATCGATCATCGTCTGCCCCTTCTTCTTCGAGCGGTCGTAGATCACTGTGTCGAGGGATAGCTCCCTGCCGTCGCGCGTGAACATCTCGTGCATGAATTCGGCACTGTTCGCTTGACTTCAATCGCGTACCGCGTGCTCGAGCGGGCCGCTTCCCCTCGATATGGCGACATCCCAATGCTCGCAGTTAAGCAGAAGAAGTCGGTTCATGAACTCGACGCCCGAAAAACCGAGTCTCGCAAACGGCGGAAATAGAGGGTCATCTGAAAAGACCGCAGCATACTCACTGCTCAACGGCATATACGCGAGATGAAAATCGTACGAGTCGTCCTCGGGCCCGATGATGAACATAGGCATCGACGTCGTAACGAACCCTGAGCCGACGGGTGCCCTAAGGATGGAGAAGCTCTTCTCAAAAAAAGCCTTTCGAATACGGTTAACTGGCACAATATCATCGTTGGAGAAGAGCATGGTTGCGGCGGCGGCAAGCTCGACCACCGCTTGGGAATCCCCGCGCCAATCCGACCAATCGAGCAAGCCGAGCTCATAGGGTGTCAGATGAACGTTTCTGAGCAGCTCTTCGGCAGTCTCGCGTGACCATTTCTTGTCGACGCGCATACTGATAGGGTGCCGGACGATGATATTTGCTGCCAGCTCGCAAACGGCGGCTTTCCCATCAGAATACCCTTCGTCTTCGCACTGGTCTTCTTTCTGGCGTTCCAAAAAGCGATCGTAAAGCGGCGCGATGCGGCTCTCGAGCTCAGATAGCTTAACCTCGATGAGGTTCTGCGCATAGAATCTGTCTGTCGCATCGCCTGTCGCATCGGCATGCTCGACCTCATAAAGATCGCGCATGCTGCAAAGGTTCTCGCAATTCGTGCGGAAGAAGGAGCCCTTCTGTCTGCTGTAGGCATGAAGCTGCCCGGAGGAATCCGCGAAATGGCGCAGGTAGAACCGCGGCACCCAGTGCTGCTTTCGCGTCATCTTTCCGGGCAGCTTCGACATCCTAAGCCTTCACCGCCTCGTATTGGTAGGTCGTGCGCACGTTGTAATGGAAGTCGTTTCCGAGGTCCAGCGCCTCGAAGTGCTTCTTGGCGCAGCCGATCTTGATCTTCTCCGCGTCGCGCAGGGCGGGCTCGCCGTTCTTGCCGCCCTTGGTCTCGGTCACGAAGTACACGCGGCGCTCGCCGTCGGCCTCCTCGACGTACGCCCAGTCGGGGTTGTAACTGCCGAGCGGCGTGTCGATCTTGAACGCCGAGGGCAATTTCGCGAACACGAGAACCTCCTCCTGCTTGTCTAGAGCCTCGGCAAAGGAGCGCTCGACCCCCGCCGAGTCGTAGACCACGTAGTTGTACAGGCTCTTGCTCGTCATGTCCGGCTTCCACGCGTTCTGCCCAAGGTAGGCCGTGTAGTCGTCAAGCTCGAGGTCGCGCATGGTGTACCACTCGTCCTCGGGAAGGCGCACGTACTTGATGCCCTGGGCGATGAGGTCGTTCTTCACGCGGTTGATCTTGTCGCCGACCTGCGCGAGGAAGGTCGCGGGGTCGATCTCGAACTCGTCGAGGCGGCTGCAGCCCTCGAGGATCGCCTTGATGGTGCCGCGGGTGAGCCCGACGGCGTCCTGCAGCTCTGCGATCGGGTCGGGAAGGTCGTATTTCACCTTTCCCGAAACGGACACCACGGAGGTGCCCGTGCCCTCGGCGCTCACGCCCGCGTCGTCGATGCCCAGCGAGGCACGCTCGCTCGTCACCTGGGGCGGGCGCACGGCGAGCATGCCGTCGACAGCTTCGATGGCATGTTCGATGAGCTTGCCGGAGTCGACCTCGACCTGGAAGCGCGTGCGCTGGCGGATGCGGTCCCACAGGGCCTGGAACGCAGGGTCGAGCGTGACGTCCTTCTGCAGCTCGACCGAGACCTCCTTGGCCTTGTCACGGATCTGGACCCTCTGGGACTTGTGGATGATGATCGCCTCGACCTGCTCCTTGGCAGGCTCGAGCTCGGCGGGGAGCTCGACCTTGCCCTCCTCGGCGGCCGCCTTCAGCTCGGGCGTCACCGCGCCCTTGTCGTCGACCATGCCGGTCGCGACGAGGTGGTCGTAGACCTGCTTGGACTTCTCGTAGCCCAGGCGCTCCTCGACGCCATCATCGCCCTTGACCGTGACCTTCGTGAAGCTCTCCGGAGTGATGACGCCGAACTTGAAGTCCTCAGCCTCAAGCTCCTTCTGCAGGCCGTTGGCGAAGTCGTCGTAGCTCTCGTTCGCGATGACGGTGAGCACGTTCGCCTCTGGGTCGTACAGGCGCTCGCCATCCTGGTTCACGCACAGGCGCAGACCGCGGCCGATCTTCTGGCGCTTGGTCAGGTTGTCCTTTGTCTCGACGAGCGTGCAGATCTGGAACACGTTGGGGTTGTCCCAGCCCTCCTTGAGCGCGGAGTGGCTGAAGACGAAAGAGACGTCCTTGTCCGCGTCCTTGCCGTCCGGGAAGGAGATGAGCGTCTCCTTCTTCTGCATGATGAGCTCGAAGGCCCCGGCGTCGTCGGCGGTGCCGGCGGCTCCCTTGGAGTCCTTGAACTTGCCCTTCTTGTCCTTGGCGAAGTATCCCTGGTGCACGGCGTGGGGGTCGCGCACCAGCGGGGCGCCGACGGCTTCGTAGCACTCGAGCCACGTGCCCTTGCCGATCCCCGCCGCCTTTGCGATGCGACGAGGCGCCTTCGAGTTCAGGGCACCTGCGTACTCCTCCTCAAACATCAGGGCGTACAGGCCGCCGTGGACTTCGGGCTCGTAGACGCGGTATCGGTCGACGCGGTCGATGAAGAAGAGCGAGAGCACCTTCACGCCGCGCGGCCACAGCTCGAACTGGCGGGCCAGGTGGTCCTCGATGGTGCGGCGGATCTGCGCGCGCTTGACGACCTCCTCGTTGACGTCGCCCAGCGCCTCGCCGAGCTCGAGCACCTCGCCGTTCTGGAACTCTATGAACTCGTCGCCCACTGCGGCGCCGATGTTGTTGACCACCCAGCCGCTCTCGTAGTCGCTGTTCTCGCCGCTCTTCTGGTAGAGGTCGTTGCCGGTCTTCACCGTGACGGCCTTGCGCTTCTGCGTGCCGTCGGCCTGGCGCACGTCGATGGACACCTTGGCGGAGAACGGGTCGGACTTGACGGACTCGAGCCTCACGTACGCGCCGTTGAGGTTCGTCTCGGCCTTGATCGAGTCCACGCAGATGCCCTTCACCAGGTGGCGCTCGAAGGCGTCGACCGGCGTGAGGCGGTAGATCATGTTGTAGGCCTGCTTGTGCGTGGCCGAGTAGCGCAGCACGAACAGCGGGTTCAGGCTCTTGATGGCGGCCTTGGCCTGCTTGGTGTTGTCGACGCTCTGGGGCTCGTCGATGATGACGACGGGCTTGCAGGCGCTCACGAGCTCGCGAGGGCTGAAGCCGCCGGTGAGCTTCTCGCTGGGACGGTGGAAGAGGTTGCCCTCCTTCGCGGTGCCATCCTTCTCGAGGCCCTTGTTGAACGCGTCGATGTTGATGACCATGACCTGGATGGAGCTCGACGTGGCGAAGTTACCCACCGGCCCCATGTCCTTCGAGTCGTACACGAAGTAGTCGAGCGGCGTGCGGTCGTAGAGCGTCTCGAAGTGCCTGCGGGTGGTCTGGAGGCTCTTGAGGACGCCCTCGCGGATGGCCACGCTCGGCACGACGATAACGAACTTGGTGATGCCGTAGCGGCGGTTTAGCTCGTAGATGGAGCGGATGTAGACGTAGGTCTTGCCGGTGCCGGTCTCCATCTCGACGGTGAAGTCTCGCAGGCGCCCATCGGTGAGGACGTCGGTTGCCGGGAGGCAGCCCTCCTCCTGCACGGCGTGCAGGTTGTCGAGGAGCTGGCCCGGCGCCACGCGAAGCTCGTTGCCGTGGCCGACCATGAGCTCGCCGATTGCCGTCTGGCCTTTGCGGCCGGAATCGGCGGAGAATACGCTGCCAATAAATTGTTGTCCGCGGAACAGGTCGCAGGTTGCTTCGATGGCCTCCAGCTGGTGCTGCTGGTCGGATGAGAACTTGAACTCGAGCGCCGCCATGCTAGACCGTCCTCAATTCGATCTCACAGCCCATGCGCTCGCCGGCGTGCTTGAAGATCTGCACGGCGTTGAGCTTGAGGGTGTCGTCGAGGACGGAATCGAGGATGAGAACGCGCCTGGGCTCCATGTCGGCGATGGCCTCGAGCGCCTCAATGGTGAGGCCTCGGGACATGCAGCAGACGAGCTCGTCGCAAGCGACGGACCAGATGGGATAGCCCGCGGCTTCAGACTTCTCGACGGGCAGCGTGAGCTCGAGGCCCCATTTGAGCATCATCTCGAAGACGATATCCATATCGGAGCGATCGGGCTTGACCACGTCGAAGAGGAGCTGACCGGGCTCGGGCTTCTCAATGCCGGACTCATCGAGCTCGAACACACGGAAGCCGATGTCGGGAAGCTGCTTGGGTCCCTCGCCAAGCTTGAGTTGACGGTTGGATTCCTCGAGCTCGGTTTTGATTTTGTCGCCTGCGCGGCGAATGCGTCCTTCGCCTATGTCGCAGAGAGTCTCATACCCGTCCTTGTAGGCGTCGCGTTTCGGGTCACAAGGCTCTGGAAGCTGGACAAGGATAAACTGATAGCGATCATCTTTTCCGAGCTCCTGCAGGAACATGGCATGGGCGGTCGATGCTGAGCCTGAGAAAAAATCAAGCACAATATCACCCGTGCTTAAATGCTCATGTACGGTAAAGAAGCAAGCAACCGAAAACAATAGATAGACCGCCAGCACTACACTATTCCGAACCAAAGACCAAAAGATAAGCATTTTGAGAAAATCTAAACTTTTGGATTTTCCTACAATGCCGACTACGGCGGAATCCCTCCC
>ERZ834722.3193-NODE-3193-length-11477-cov-2.699089_pt1 | contig 11477 bp, 10 predicted proteins | sample MGYA00519576_ERZ834722 | MGnify/ENA primary metagenome ERZ834722 (study PRJEB31850, sample SAMEA3708759) | human gut metagenome | biome: human gut; feature: human-associated habitat; material: faeces | place: China | collected 2014 ...
TCCCGGCGGCAACCACCTCGACAACCCCCTCAAGCCCCATCAGGGCATTTTCTATCTCTGCGGTGGCGATGCGCTTACCGCCGATATTCATCACGTCATCCATCCGCCCCTGGATAATAATCCGCTCACCAACCCTTATCGCGCAATCGTGGGTGGCATAGCGCCACTGTCGCTGCCGATACGACCAGTAGTACTGGTCGTGCTGGATATCATTCTGCCACAACGTCGACATCCCGCCGGGGCCAAGCGTATTGTTAATCACAAGCATGCCCGTCTCGCCCGGCGCGCAGGTTTTCCCGCTGGCGGGATGAACCACCTCAGCCGCGCGCGTGAATACCGGCGAGAGCGCTCTACCGGAGCCGGCCAGCAGCGGCCAGCCGGATTCGGTCTGCCAGTAATGGTTCTCGCAGGGCACCCCCAGCTGTGCGGCCACCCACTCATCGGTGGCGTTATCCAGCGGCTCGCCGGCGAGATAGAGCGTGCGCAGCGAGGTCAGATCGGCGCGCGGCTTACCCTGCCGCCGGGCCATGCGAATCGCCCCGGCAATGGTCAGCATCCGGGTGATGCCGAGGGTTTCCACCATCTGCCACCAGTATTCTCCCGGCGAGTTAACCTCGCAGAGCACCGTCGTCAGCCCCGCCAGCAGCGGCCCATAGATCCCGTAGCTGTGCCCGGTCACCCAGCCGGCGTCGGCGGTTGTAAAGAAAATCTCGTCGTCCCGCAGCCGAAAGAGATGCACAAGGCTGGCCAGCAGCGCCACGGCGTAACCGCCCGTGTCGCGGACGATCCCTTTCGGCGTTCCTGTAGTCCCCGACGTAAACAGCAGATGCGAAGGCGCGGAGGCCGCAAGCCAGGTACAGGGCACGACGTTGCCACGATGTCGTGCCAACAGCTCTTCAAATGCCCGGCTGTACGTATCTACTACCCGCAGTCCGGCCATCCGCTCGGCGATAACGGGCAGTTCCTTGCGGCCTCGCTGCTCGCGGCTATGCAACAGCAGCACCGGCTGGCTGACGGCGATGCGCTGCATCAGGGCCTCATGGGTGATGGCGGAATAGAGCACGACATGCACCGCGCCAATGCGCGCGCACGCCAGCATAGCGACGGCCACCAGCGGCGTCATCGGCAGGGCGATGAGTACCCGGTCCCCCGGCTTCACGCCCCAGCTTTGCATCATGCTGCAGAGGGTATTCACCTGCTGCCAAAGCTCGCGATAGCTAAGCCGGTGCGTTTGCCCGAGATAGTCGCGATGAATAATGGCGCACTTCTCCCCTTTCTCTGCTAAATGGCGGTCCAGGGCGTTGAAGCTGAGATTGGTGCGCCCGCCCGTAAACCAGCGGCAGCGCGGGCTGCCGTCAAGGCTTTCCACCACCTCGGTAAAATCCGTTTCCCAGTAAAGCCGCGCGGACTCTTCCCGCCAGAAGTCGCGCAGAAAGGGATCGTGCTCACTCTGCACTGTTCGCATCGACGGCCTCCTGCGCGGCGATATGCCCGGCGCGGCGCGCGATGATCTCCGCCTGCCACAGAGCGTCATCGCCTACGCCTTCGAAACGCCCCGACCCCCAGGTCCAGAGCCAGGGCAACCCAAGGAAATAGAGGCCCGCCTCAACCGAGACACCGCGCTGATGTCGCGGATAGCCTTTCTCATCGAACGCCGGGACCTCGATCCAGCTGAAGTCGGTGTGGAAGCCGACCGCCCAGATAATGGCCGAGATCGCCGCCAGATCGATCGGCTCAGCAGGCCCATCGGGTTGCCACGGCGCCTGGTAGCGGGCTTCGACCGGGGCATCAATGCCCTGCTGGGCAATCCACGCATCGATGCTGTCTTTAATTTTTTGCGCGGTGGCATCAGCGCCATCAAGGTTGGCCCGCAGGTCGTCAGCGGTGTGCAGTTTGCCATCGGCATACGCCAGCAAACGCCCGTGCAGACGCATTCCCTGGAGCGCAAACGCGCGTAAATCAATATCGCGCCCGCCGTCGCGCCCGGTCACATAGTGATTGGTTTTGCGCCGGGCCTCCTCGCCCTGCGGATGATCCTCCACCGTCAGGCGGTAGTGGCCCATATCTTCAAGCCAGTCCACCACGTCGCGGCCACGATAAAAACGCGCCACCCGCGGCGCGCTGCCGACGCATAAATGCACCTGGCGTCCCGCGAGGTGTAAATCTTCGGCGATTTGCGCGCCGGACTGCGCCGAGCCCACCACCAGCACCTCCCCTTCCGGCATCTGCTGCGCGGATTTGTAGTGGGCGGAATGGATCTGCACGATGCGCTCGGGAAGCCGGGCGGCAAGCTCTGGAAAGCGCGGACGATGGTAGTTCCCCACGGCGACCACCACCTGGTCGGCCTGCAGCTCGCCGAGGGAAGTAAACAGCGTAAACCGGCTGTCGCGCTTCACTACCCGCTGGACGTTGACCCCTTCGCGCAGTGGGGCGTTGAAGCTCCGGGCGTAGCGTTCGAGATAGGCCACTATGTCGTCCCGCAGCATAAAGCCGTGGGGATCGTCGCCGTCATAAGGAAAGCCGGGAAGCTTGCATTGCCAGTTTGGCGTCACCAGGCAGAAGTTATCCCAGCGCTGCTCCCGCCAGGCCCAGGCCAGACGATGGCGTTCCAGCACAATATGACGGATGTTTTTTTGCGTCAGGCTCCAGCTCATGGCAAGACCGGCTTGACCGCCGCCAATAATGACGACAGGATAGGAGTTTGTATTCATCGTTTTCTCGGTTAACGTCAGGCTGTAATGGGGGTGATTTTTTCTACCGTAACTCTCTGCTCCGGGCTGAACTGCGCCGCCTTTTGCACAATCGCCGCCGATTGATCCTGCGCGCTGGAGCAGTAATAGCCAAACTTCGCTTTGACCCTTTCGCTCGCCTCATCCAGCGCGCGCGTGGTCACCTGCACAAACTCGTTCAGCGCGTAGGGATGGTTAACCAACAGGTATTTCTCAATCGCCGTTGATGGCGAATAACAGGTTTCTTTGCTGCCGTCAGGCCAGCACACCACAAAATGCATTGCAGGCATTGTCTGTTCCTCTATTGGTGAGTTATGCCGGTAAACGGCTGCTGCGTCAGATCCCAGTAACACGCGCGCTGCTCCCGGTAGCGCAGGATCAGCTTTTGTTCGCGGGTAAAATGCCCCGCCACGGCGCAGGCGATACCGCAGGCGGCGAAGCGCTGCGCCACCTCGTGGCAGCGCGCCTCGTCCACCGCCAGCAGAAAGCCGAAGCTGGGAAAGGCGCACAGCCACTGCTCAAGGTCGATTTCCGCCGGGATCGGGATCTGCTCAAGCGTCACCTCGGCGCCGAGGCCGCAGCTCTCCAGCATCATCGTCAGCGTCCCGGCCAGCCCCGCCTGGCTGATATCCTTCGCGGCGCAGAGGCTCCCCTCGGCGGCCAGCTCCGGCAGCAGCGAGGGCCCGGCGCAGTTCGGCGGGATCCGCGCGGGTCGCCGCGTCCCAGTTATTTCCCGGCGGGTGCCACCTCCCCTGCAGGTTGATGGCGACCATCAGCGTCTGCCCGGCCTGCGCCGCGCTGCTGCTGAGCGGACTGGCCGTTTCGCCGAGCACCGCTACGGCCAGCTGCGACCGATCGCTGCGCAGGTTGGTATGTCCGCCGACGATCGGCACCTGATAGGCGCGCGAGGCCGCGGCCATCCCCTGTAAGATCTGCGCCGCGTGCGGCTGCGCCTCGTCCCACAGCGCGTTGACCACCGCCAGCGGACGCCCGCCCATCGCGGCGATATCGCTCAGGTTGACCATCACCCCGCACCAGCCGGCAAACCACGGGTCTTCTGCCACAAAGCGGTTGATAAATCCCTCTATCGCCAGCAGCTTGTAGCCGCTGCCGTCCGGGATCAGCGCGCAGTCATCGCCGTTGGGAGACGGATTGGGCCAGGCGTCGCGCAGCTCGCGCGCCACCTGCTGGATGTCGCGCTTATGCGCGATGCCGCTAAAGGCGTGTAACCGCGCGATCAGCGCCGGCAGGCTCGGATTCATACGCGCCCCCCCGTCAGAAAAGCCGCGGCGTCAGCGGTTCGCGGAGGGCGCGAGGTCGGGATCACCATCCCGCTCCGGGGATCGTCGCAGGGCGGGTAAAACGCTAAATCGGCCTGCATCCGGGCATGCCTGACGCCGCGCAGCTCAAGCCACTCCAGGGTTTGCCAGCGCATGCGGCGAAATAGCGGTTCGTTCTGATGCTGGACCTGGGCATAAAACGCCTCGCAGCCCAGGGCGTGCGCGCTGCATACCGCGAGGCGGATCAGCGTCGGCCCCAGCTGCCCCTGGCGGCGATAGGCGGCGTCCACCGCCAGCCGCGACCCCAGCCAGACTCCCGGCGACTGCTGATGGATGCGCACCGTGCCGACCACCCGGTCGTGCCAGCCGGCCACGCAGCCCAGCGCCACCAGCAGGTGGGCGTGGTCATCGATCTCATCGCGATCGTCATCGGCGAACAGCCCCTGCTCGCGGCAAAAAACCTGCCGACGCAGCGCATAGGCCTGCTCGCGCTCCCACGGCAGCGTGACCCATTTAATGGTATATCCGGCATAGTCATTCATCGCTCGCTCCTTAGGCCGTGGCCTGTTCAAAGCTGGAGAGCGACGAGCAGGCGCCGCAGCGGCCGCAGCCGGCTTTGATATCGCTGGAGCGCAAATGCGCCTGGTTCAGCATCTGGCCCAGAGGTTGTAAAATCGAGGACATAAACCGGCTGTCCGGCGCCGGATGGTGCTCCAGCGGCGTACCGCTGATCGGCACAAAGGGCACGACGAACGGATAGACGCCCAGACCAATCAGCGTTTGCGATAGCGACAGAATGGCCTCCGGCGTGTCCCCCAGGCCAGCAAGAATATAGGTGCTGACCTGCCCGCGCCCGAAGACCGCTACCGCGTCGGCGAAGGCCTCAAGGTACTGCTCGACGCTGACCTGCGCTTTGCCCGGCATGATGCGCGCGCGGACCTCCGGCGTCACCGCCTCCAGGTGCATCCCCAGCGCATCGATACCGGCCTCTTTCATCCGCGTAAACCATTTCGCGTCCCCCGGCGGCTCGCACTGCCCCTGCAGCGGCAGGTTCACCGCGGCTTTAATGGCGAGGGCGCTTTCCACCAGAATGCGCGCGCCGCGGTCGCTGCCCGACGGCGTGCCGGTGGTCATCACCATGTGTTTTACCCCGTCCAGCTCCACCGCCGCCCTCGCCACTTCGGCCAGCTGCTCCGGCGTTTTCCGGGCAATGGTGCGCCCGGCGGCCAGCGACTGGCCGATGGCGCAGAACTGGCAGGCCTTCGCCCGGTTCTCATAGCGAATACAGGTCTGTAGGATGGTGGTCGCCAGCACGTCCGTGCCGTGCAGGGTGGCAATGTGCGAATAGGGGATCCCGTCCGCCGTTTGCCGATCGTAAAACCTGGGTTTGCTGGCGAAGCTAATCTCCCGCACCGGGATGGCGTTGTTAAACAGCCGGGCGGCGCCGGACGCCTCGTGCTTCACCTGCCACGGCGAGCGATGGGCGGCGTGGGTGTATATCGGCACCATCACCGTCACGCCGTCAATGTTCATCGCCTGATGATCCGATGGCCCGGCGCCGCCGTGGCGGCTGACGTGCTCCTGCTGCGGGTTAATGACGTTAACCCCCTGAGTCAGCAGCTCAGTAATCAGCTGCTGGCGCGTGGACGGTATGTTCTGCATCGCGACCTCCTCCGGTTTCAGGTTCTGTTTCACGCGTCACGACATAGCGGGCCGGCGTGTTATCCAGCCGCAGGCTCAGCAATTCCGGGCGGGCGTAGTGGCCGACCGAATCCATCATCCGTTTGCGTTTGGTAATCAGCGCCATATCCAAATCGGCAATCAGTATTCCTTCGCCCTGGGTCAGCGGCGGCGCCAGATGACGGCCCTCCGGCGAGATGATGGCGGTGTGACAACCGCCCCGCAGCCCCTTCTGCAGGGCGGGATCCGGGGTCAGTTCAGCGATCTGCTCTTCGCTCAGCCAGCCGGTGGCATTGATGACAAAGCAGCCGGACTCCAGCGCATGGTGGCGAATCGTGACCTCCATCTGCTCGGCGAAAATGGGGCCGACCAGCGAGCCGGGAAACTGGCTGCAGTGGATCTCTTCGTGCTGCGTCATCAGGCTATAGCGAGCCAGCGGGTTGTAGTGTTCCCAGCACGCCAGGGCGCCCACCCGCCCGACGGCGGTATCCACCACCTTCAGCCCGGCGCCGTCGCCCTGCCCCCAGATCATGCGTTCATGGTAGGTCGGCGTGATTTTGCGCCGCTTGAGCACCAGTTCGCCGCTGGCATCGAAAACCAGCTGGGTATTGTAGAGCGTGCCGCGATCGCGTTCGTTCACCCCCAGGACGACCACGATGCCGCGCAGACGCGCGCGCTCGCCGACGGCGCAGGTGATCGGCCCCGGCACCACGACGGCCTGTTCATACAGCTTGAGATGGGCGGCTCCCGCGCTGATCGCCGGGGTAATAAACGAGAAGTAGGGGTAGTAGGGGACAAACGTCTCCGGAAAAACGATGATCTCCGCCCCCTGCTCCGCAGCCTCGTCGATTGCCTCCAGAACCCGGGCCAGCGTCCTGCTGGCCTCATGAAGGTCCGGTGCAATCTGGGCTGCCGCCGCACGAATAATGCGTGATTCAGCCATCATGCGCCTCCGTTTACATCGTCCAGGTGTCGATGATGACCGCGTTATCCCGCACGTGGAGCAGTTTGAGATCGAGTACATCCAGCGGGTTGATGGGGCGAATGCCTTCCAGCAGGGAGGGTTCGCCGTGGCCGTACAGCGCCTGCAGGGCAAAGCGGCAGGCGTAGACTTTCCCGCCTTCGGACATAAACTTCGTCAGCTGATTGGCGTAGTTCTGATGGCCTGGGAAAGCTTCGGCGCCGAGGGTGGGGAACCCGCGCTGCACGCCGAGCATCACCCCCGGGCCGTACAGCAGGATGGAGGTGGCGAAACCTTTGCGCTGCAGACGGGTGGCCTGCAGCATATTGACGAAGCCGATCGAACCTTCGAAAGCGACGGTGTGGAACGTCACCAGCGCCTTCTGCCCCGGCTCGGCTTTTACGTCCTCAAAGACTTTCTCTTCATAATCGACCAGGAAATCACCGGTCTGGTGGGCTGGTAATGTGACTTTTGGCATAGCGCTCTTCTCCCGATAGTTATAGGGGGAGTCTCTCTCCCCGTTATGGCACATCCGCAGGTGATGCCATGGGAGTAGAGCAAGCGCCGTGCCAGCGGACGATCGCGGGGATGCAATCAATGACCTATCAATTGCTCAAATTGTGCGCTAAAAAATTTTTATCCCGGCGATCGCCCCGCCTTCAGCTCCGTACAGAACCCGCACCATTCCGGGGAAACGCACCGATTTGATGCCTTTTTGCACCACAAATGCACACAATAAAAATCATAATGCAATCAATGATACAATCAATGGTAAATATGATTGCATAGCACCAAACAACAGGGAATAGTGTCTCTCTTTGCCGCTCTTTTCAGGGGGAGCCCTATGCTGAACAAAATCGCCAACCGCTGGAAAACCCATCAACAGCAGCATACGGCGCGCCCGGCCTACCTGCTGATTGCCGATATCATTGCCGATGGCATCAACAGCGGAGAGTTTCAGCCCCGCGACCGCCTGCCGCCGCTGCGCGATCTGGCGGCCCTGCTGGCGATTAACTACACCACGGCGACCCGCGGTTACGCCGAAGCCAGGCGGCGCGGACTGATCGACTCTCGTCCGGGGATGGGGAGCTTTATCCGCGGCAAAGTGCCCTCGGTACCGCTCAACGGCGGCAGCAGCTATGAGATGACCATGAACTCGCCGATTGAGCCGGGAGAGGAGCTGGCGCAGGCGATCGCCGCAGGGGCCATTAACCTATTTACCCAGAAAAATATTCTGGCCCTGCTGCGCTACCAGGATTTTGGCGGCCTCGCGGATGATAAAGCGATGGCGAAAGTGTGGCTGGAGAAGCAACTGCCGCCGGTCAGCATCGACGAGATTCTGGTCACGCCGGGGATCCACAGCGCGCTGGTGGGGCTGCTGACGCTGCTGTGTCGCCACGGCGGCAGCGTGTGCGTCAGCGATTTGATCTATCCCGGATTGAAAGCCATCGCCAGCCAGCTAAATATTACGCTGCAATCCCTCCCCTGCGATGAGGACGGCCCGCTGCCGCGCGCGTTTGAACATCAGTGCCAGACCGGCAATATTCGCGCGCTCTACGTCAACCCGACGATCCAGAACCCCACCACCCTGACCCTGCCGTTACGTCGGCGCGAGGCGCTGGCGGACGTCGCGCTGCGCTACAGCATCCCGGTGATCGAGGATGAGGCGTACGCCGCGCTGGCGACGCAGCATATCGCCTCTTTCAGCGAGCTGATTCCCGAACTGACCTGGTATCTTACCGGGATGTCGAAGTGCTTCGGCCCCGGGCTGCGCACGGCGTTTGTCAAAGGACCGGGGAAACGCAATACGCAGCTGCTGGCGGGGGCGCTGCGGGCGCTGAACGTCATGGCCAGTCCGCTGACAAATGCCCTGGCCGCGCAGTGGATTCAGGAGGGGACGGCGGACCGGGTATTGCAGTCGGTACGCGCCGAATCGACGATCCGCCAGAAAATAGCCGCCAACATTCTCAAGGAGTTCAGCTATCGGGCAACCCCGGAGGGCTTCCACCTCTGGCTGCTGCTCCCGCGGCATTTTAACTGGAACCCTGCGGAAATGGCGGTGCAGCTGCGCGATCTCGGGGTCAGCGCCGTCTCCAGCGCCGCCTTCTGTACCGATAACAACCCGCCGGACGCCATTCGGATTTGCCTCGGCGGCGCCTGGTCGCGGGAAGTCTGTACTGAAAATTTACATACCTTGGCCCACGTGATGCGCAACCCGCTGAACTTTGGCAGCGTGATTTTGTAGGTGTAGTGGTTCAATGGTTTTAGACACGCTCAGAGGTTATAACTGACATCACTGATGAGGTGATCATATGAGCGCACGAATATTTACTCCTGAATTTAAGCGCGAATGCGCAGAACTGGTTGTAGACCATGGCTGTTCATTCAGGGACGCCATCCTGAGCCGGCACGGAGGACTGTAGCCTATAACGGGGTTTGAGGTCCAGTGGAACGAAAACGTACGCTAAGAGAGTAATTCGTTGTTTTTAAATAGCTTAATACGTTGAATCCGGGAGAGTTTAGCCTTCCCGGATTAGATGCGGCGTAATCCCAAATTCGTTTATGGCGCCAGCTGCTGGTACCTGGCAGAGTTAAGTTCTTATCGCAAAGGATGATAAAAATGAGCCATGGCAAATGTGAGCCGACAAACACGAATGCCGCCGATTACAAGCTGTACGCGCGATTCGATGCTGGTGAAACGCTTGAAAGCGTTTTAGCCTCTCCACCGACCACGAAGCACAATAAAGTAACTTCTGAAGGAAACATCAGGACAGAACACAGAATGTGGATGGCGTGGAGAAAGAAGCATCCCAGACCACTCTGATTATCAGTGACGATTAATAAGGATAAAACATGCGAACGACAAGTATCACCCTGTGTCTGGTTTTGGCGAGTTTTGGTGTATCCGCTAAAATCCTTGCAGAGCCAGACCTTACTAACCAGGCAAATAAAACGTGTGCTAAACGAGATGTACTGGAACTGAAAGTCCCTTTAGAAGCCAATAATCCCTACTCTCCCACATGGGGTTTAGACAAGGGCATGGTGCAGGCCACAATTGACGCACTGAAAGAAAATCCAGACATCGCCCCGACTGACTCTGTAGCCTGCCAACAGGCTGCAATAAAACAGTATCGGGCTGGGCAAAAACACTACAGTAAGCTCAGGTAGCTGCCGTGATGCCCACCAGCTGAAACCTGTGTGTGGTATAAAAACCCCGTAGCGCTGGTGCAAAACAGACCAGCGCATTCCAGTTCTCAATCCCCTTCTGTTATGTAGGCCCCTGTCGCATTCAGACCTGAATAACCGTGCAGGGAAACATGTCAGTAAGCCATCTGGATACAAAAACTGGTGGTATAGCCACTTTAGCTTAAGGCTAATGTATGCGTACATTAGCTTTAAATTTATGTTATTTACCCTTCTCCCTTCCTGGATGCCTTAACCTGGGTCTGATAGTTGCGCTTTACCCGCTCAATTTCCGCCAGAGTTGCCGCCCAGTGCAGCCCTGCGGCGTGACGATATCTGGTTGCCATTTTTTCAACGGCCTCCGGAGTGCTGTCATCGCTGCGGTGCTGCCGTCCCTTCACCCCGAAAATTTCCACTATAAGCCACTGGCTACCGGTTCTGCCGAACAAGGCCTGACACAGCCGCCTCACGGCAAGCGGGGTCAGATCCGGGTCGGGATCATACGCGATGGTGGCAAAAATAAAACGCAGCATCTCTGAGGTTTTGTAGCGTTTTACCGCTGCCGCCAGCCGGGCAGCTCTTTGCGGCGCTTCCCAGCGGTCGTCGCTGTAACCTGCCACCTCAGAGAGATAGTCCTTCTCGAGTTGTTTAGCCGTGTAGCAACGTCCCCCCAAAAACATCCGCATAGCTTCTTTCGTTTCAGCTCTCACGAATCTTGTCCTCAGCCAAAGCTAATGTACGCATACATTAGCATTAAGTATCAGGTTAAACAAAAATCAGGAAACCGATCTGATTCAGTGCAGGTGGCTGTCTCTTTTGAATTATAGCTTTTGTGTTCTGGTATACAGGTTACCCCCTCTTTTCCCGCTGGTCTACTGTAGTCGACACAAAAGACAGGAACCTCGGTATGTCCTGATAATATTGTTTGAGTTTTAATCACGAAGCAGAGGGTATCGCATATAGTAGACACAACGCAGCAAGAATAACGCTCGATGCAAAATTTAGAGCATTGTCGCCTACAGTAGACATTCCGGGTATCGACACTGGTGCATCCCGTTCACGGACCATGGCAGAGCATCCAGTAGACACGGTATGGAAGGAAGGATGTCAGTCCTCACCTTTCCGTCTGTTTTGACTGTGTCGGAGACGACGGTTGCGGTTATTGTTGATGCCTTTGGCCGTCAGGTGAATACCTGTCAGTCAGGTAACTCTGTCGTTACATTTGATGCCCGAAAATCATAATTACCACATATTAATCCGGGCATTCCGGAAAATTGTGCCTGCCTGAAGAGTATCAAACGATACCTGTCTCCCCTCCTCTGAATTATCTGCTCAGTCGAGAACCTTGACGATCGGGTGATTCAGTTTCGGCAAATGGCAGCATGATAATGTCAGCCAACAGCGTGCTGGTGAATTTATTGTCGAGCCAGACGAATTCTGTTTGTCACTGCATACTGCATGCCGGGCAGAAGAGTGAACAACGATCGAACCGAAACAGTTGCAGCGTCGTATGGAGAAAGAATGGGTTGGTTTCAGGTGGTGCTTCGGCCGGTTTCAAACAGTGTCTGACCGACTTCTGGTAAGTTTCTCCCTTGCTGTCTGGTGATTCTGTCTTGCCCGGATTGTTGACTATTGATGATGGTG
>ERZ834722.3199-NODE-3199-length-11459-cov-11.559102_pt1 | contig 11459 bp, 8 predicted proteins | sample MGYA00519576_ERZ834722 | MGnify/ENA primary metagenome ERZ834722 (study PRJEB31850, sample SAMEA3708759) | human gut metagenome | biome: human gut; feature: human-associated habitat; material: faeces | place: China | collected 2014 ...
ATCTGCCGCACCTCGCTCGCCGTATCGGCACTTAGAATTATGCGGTATTGCCTCAATTTTTCTTTTTTCAAACAACGGCTTTACTTTGAGCGCAAACTATTGTAAAATACAAGGGAAAAGATAATATGGGTGCAGTTTGGGAAAACCCGGCAGCGGCGGCTGTGCCCGGAAAATACAGGTGGTGTTTGAATATGGCAGTTCAATATAAACGTATTCTTTTGAAAGTCTCTGGCGAAGCACTTTCCGGCGAAAAAGGCACCGGTTTTGATGAAACTACTATTGCTTCTATCTGCGCGGGCATCAAGGCAGCGTATGACCTTGGCGCACAGATCGGCATCGTGGTTGGCGGCGGCAATTTCTGGCGCGGCCGTTCCTCCGGCAAAATGGATCGCATGGATGCAGACAAGATCGGTATGCTGGCAACCGTGATGAACGCCATTGCCGTCAAGGATGCTCTGCGCCAGCAGGGTGTGCCCGCTGTTGTTATGACCAGCTCCGCCATGCCGCAGGTGGCCGATACCTTCCGCAGCGATAAGGCAATCGCTGAGCTGGAAGCAGGCAAGATCGTCGTGTTCGGCGGCGGCACCGGCAACCCCATCTTCTCTACTGATACCGCATCCGCCCTGCGCGCCTTGGAAATCGGTGCAGACGCCATGTTCAAGGCAACTATGGTGGACGGCGTGTATGATAAGGATCCCCACAAGTACCCCGATGCCGTCAAGTACGATACCCTGACCTTTACCCGTGTGTTGGACGAGCGCCTGGCTGTTATGGACTCCACCGCCGCAACCCTCTGCCGTGACAACGGTCTGCCCATTGTGGTGTTTGACCTGAACGAGCCCGCCAACATTGCCCGTGCCCTGCAGGGCGAAAACGTGGGCACCATTGTGCGCGAGTAACCGCAAAGTATTTTAACCCCTAATTTATATATCGAAAAAGGAGAAAACCCTCATGAGCAGCACGACCAAAATTTACGAAGAAAAAATGAACAACTGCGTTGCCCATCTCGACCGCGAGCTGACCTCCATCCGTGCAGGCCGCGCAAACCCCGGCATCCTGGATAAAGTAATGGTGGATTATTACGGCAGCCCGACGCCGGTCCAGCAGGTTGCATCCGTGGCGGTTTCCGAAGCCCGCATCCTGACCATCACCCCTTGGGATGGTACCCTGATCAAGGCAATCTCCAAGGCAATCCAGACCAGCGATATCGGCATCAACCCCATTGATGACGGCCACACCATCCGCCTGGTGTTCCCGGCCCCCACTGAGGAACGTCGCAAGCAGCTGACCAAGGATGTGCAGAAGCAGGGCGAAGAAGCCAAGATCGCTGTGCGCAATGTCCGCCGCGATGCCATGGATAAGTTCAAAGCCCAGAAAAAGGCTGGCGAGCTGACCGAGGACGACCAGAAGAACCTGGAAGAAGAGGTCCAGAAGCTGACCGATAAGTTCGTTAAGGAAATTGACGCAACCTGCGCCCGTAAAAATCAGGAGATCATGGAGGTCTGATTGCGGCAGACGGGCGTAAGCCTGCCTGGGCGCAGTCCCTCTTTATGGTGTATCTGAAAACAAAGAAAAGGACGGATGTTTCGCAAATACAAGCAGGATTTAAGGCTTTTTAACGCAAAATCCCGCTGTGCTTGTAGAAATAGACTGAATTTTCGACTTTTCAGATACACCCCAGCTGTGTGCCGCGCCTGAACGCCATGCGCGGCACGCAGTTTATTCCGGCAGAAGTGCAAGAAACGCCGTTCCACCGCATACCATGGCAGGGGATAGGCTTAACACACCGCAGCTGCTGTTGAAAGGAAACCATCTTTTATGAAAACTCGCATCATTACCGCCGTAGTCGGGCTGGCTGTTCTTGCCGTGGTTCTGGCTTTCTTTGACACGATCCTGTTTGACCTGGTGCTGGCGGCTATCTGCCTGCTTGGCATTCATGAAGTGTTTACCGCAATGGGCTTTGGCAAAAAGCAGTGGTACCTGTATGCGGCAGCGGTGCCGTTTACCATGCTGCTCATGCTCAGCTCCAGCGGCGCGGCGCGCGCAGCGCTGCTGGCTGTGGGCTTTTTGACGGTGCTATTTTATAATGTGGTGCTCATCACCCATGATAAAACGCTGGATTTTGGCAAGCTGAGCGGCTTTATCTACTTCAGCGGTGTGATTCTGTTCTGCTTTTACTCTCTCATCCATCTCAAGCGCTGCCTGCCGATGGATATGTACGGCTATGATGCCATCTACTTCATCCTGCTGATCCTGTGCTTTGCCTGGGGCGGCGATACCTGCGCCTACTTTGCGGGCCGCGCGTTCGGCAAGCACAAGCTGGCTCCGGTGGTAAGCCCCAACAAAACGGTGGAAGGCGCCATCGGCGGTGTGATCGGCAGCGTGGTCATCGGGCTGCTGGCAACCATTATTTACAGCGCGCTTTCCGGCCGGTTCGCCAGCCTGACGGTGGCTGTCACCGCGCGGCACTATATCATCATTGCCGCCATGGGCGCCGTGGCGTCGGTGCTGGGCATTTTGGGCGATCTCTTCGCCTCTGCCGTCAAGCGTCAGGTGGGTATCAAAGATTACGGCACCATTTTCCCCGGCCACGGCGGTATTTTGGACCGGTTTGACAGCGTGATGTTTATCGCGCCGCTGGTGTCCATCGTGGTGCGTTACTTCTTTTATGTGTTCCAGTAAAGCGTAAACAGGGGGGCCGCCGTATCAACAGGCCAGGTCCCGAAAACCAGAACAACAACCGGCACTGCACTTTTGGGGCAGTGCCTTTCCATAAGGGGATGTCAACATGCCAAAAACCATTACTCTGCTTGGCTCCACCGGTTCCATCGGTACCCAGAGCCTTGATGTTGCCCGGATGCACGGCTACCGCATCTTTGGCCTTGCAGCGAACTCCCGCGTGGAGATCCTGCAAAAGCAGATCGAAGAGTTCCACCCGGAATATGTGGCCGTGGTGGACCCTGCCGCCTGTGAGAAACTGGATGCTGCCCTTGCCGGTACCGCCAACGCACCCAAACTGCTGAAAGGCCCAGAGGGACTGCGCACTCTGGCTGCCATGGATGGCCCCGACGTTGTATTGAACGCGGTAGTCGGTATTGCCGGTTTGCCGGCCTCTCTGGCTGCAATCGAAAGCGGACATGATCTGGCCCTCGCCAACAAGGAAAGCCTTGTGACCGGCGGCCACCTGGTAACGGACGCGGTAAAGAAATACGGCGTCAAGCTGCTGCCGGTGGACAGCGAGCATTCCGCCATCTTCCAGTGCCTGCAGGATCAGCATTCTGCCAAACGGCTGGAAAAGATTCTGCTCACCGCGTCAGGCGGACCTTTCTTTGGTATGACGACCGAGCAGCTGCGCGGCAAAACCAAGTCTGATGCCCTCAAGCACCCCAACTGGAATATGGGCGCTAAGATCACGATCGATTCCGCCACCCTGATGAACAAAGGTCTGGAGCTGATTGAGGCTGTCTGGCTGTTTGGCTTGCCGGAGGATAAGATTCAGATTGTTGTTCAGCGCGAAAGCATTGTGCACTCTGCTGTGCAGTTTGCCGACCATTCTGTTATCGCTCAGCTGGGCGTGCCGGATATGCGCATTCCTATCCAGTATGCCCTGACCTGGCCGGACCGTCTGCCCAGCCCGGTGCCGGAGCTGGATTTTGCTGCCCTCAAGCATCTGAGCTTTGATGTGGCGGATGATGAAACGTTCCGCTGCCTGGCAGCCGCCAAAAAGGCGATCCGCAAGGGCGGCCTTGGCCCCTGCGCCGCAAACGGTGCCAACGAGGAAGCTGTGCGCCTGTTCCTGCAGGATAAGATCGGCTTTTTGGATATTGGCCGCCTGGTGGAAGGCATGGTGGACAGCGACAGCTTTGGCGGGGATTATACCCTGCAGGATGTGTATGACTGCGACCGCATGGCGCGCGATTATGTAAAAGCCCATGTGTAACCCTTCTGTGCCGGGCATTTGGCGGCCCGGCTGTCAAAGTTCCCTGTAAGCGAGGTGCTTATGAATTTTCTGCTGACCGCGATTGTGGCAGTTTTGGTATTTGGCACGGTGGTGCTGGTGCATGAGGCCGGGCATTTTTTTGCCGCCCGGCACTGCGGCATCCATGTGGAGGAATTTTCCATCGGGTTCGGCCCGGCGCTGTGGAGCACCGTCAGGGGCGGCACCCGTTATTCCGTGCGTCTGCTGCCGCTGGGCGGTTACAATAACCTTGCCGGTGAAACCCCGGAAGAATCTGAGGACCCGGACGAGCAGGAGCGGGCAGAACCTGCGAAAAAGCAGGATGCTGCCGCTTCTGTGCATACCTATGATCCGCATGCTCCCTTGTTCCCCCTGACGGTGGATGGCAAAAGCTTTGTGGAAGCAAGCCCCTGGCAGCGCTTTTTTGTGATTGCCGCCGGTGCCCTGATGAATTTTGTGCTGGGCTTTATCTTGTTGCTGGTACTTGTGGCCAGCGGCAGCGCTGTGACCAGCAAGATCATTTATGACTTCCAGGGTGAAAACCCAAAAAGCCAGGCATCTGGCCTGCAGGTGAACGATGAGATCATGTCGGTCAACAGGCATTTCTGCTTTACGGCTGAAGATGTCATGTACGAACTGCAGCGTACCGAAAATGATACCGCAACCATCACGGTTCTGCGGGACGGCAAGCTGGTCACACTGCCCCAGGTGCAGTTTGATTCCACTACCAATGCGGACGGCACAACCTCCATCGTACTGGATTTCCGGGTGTATGGCATTGAAAAAACGCCGCGCAGCGTGGTGCATGGGGCGGCACGGTATTTCTGCTATTATGCGCGGGTCATCCTGCGCGGATTTCTGGACCTTTTCACCGGGCGTGTGGGCGTCAATGAGCTTTCCGGTCCGGTCGGTGTAGTCAATGCGGTCAACGAAGCCGTCAAATATGGCTGGCGGGATGTGCTCAGCCTGGCCGCTGTCATCACGGTAAATCTTGGCGTGTTTAACCTGCTGCCCATCCCCGGGCTGGACGGCTGCAAGCTGCTGTTCCTTGCCGCAGAAGGCATTACCCGGCGGGAACTGCCGCTGCGCTTCCAGACAGCCATCAACGCGGCAGGCATGATCCTGCTTTTAATGCTGATGGTGCTGACCACGATGCAGGATGTGGCAAAATATATTCTTTGATTTGGAATGAAAGCCGCAGCAACCCAGATAAAAGGGGAACAGTAGGCTTTGCGAAGTAACATACAGGAGGCGTTTTTCCATGCGTCAGCTAAAACGGACGGTAAAAATCGGCAACATTACCATTGGCGGCACCAACCCCATTGCAGTGCAGACCATGCTCAATGTGCCTGTTAAGGATATTGCGGGCAACGTGGAGCAGGCAAAACGCGTGGCAAAAGCGGGCTGCCAGATCGTGCGCGTCACGGTGCCCACCCCGGCAGATGCCGCGGTGGTATCGGCCATTAAGGAGGCGGTGGATATCCCCGTTGTGGCCGATATCCACTTTGACTATCGCGCCGCCCTTGCCGCCATCGATGCCGGTGCCGATAAGATTCGCATCAACCCCGGCAACATCGGTGATGATGACCGTGTAAAAGCGGTCGCGGATGCCTGCAACGCCAAAAACATCCCCATCCGCATTGGCGTGAACGGCGGCAGCCTGGAAAAGCATATCCTGGCCCGTTACGGCGCCCCTGTGCCGGAAGCCATGGTGGAAAGTGCCATGTACCATGTGCGCCTGCTGGAAAAGCATGACTTTAATAATATCGTCATCTCCATAAAATCTTCCAACGTGCCGCGCATGATGGCCGCTTACCGGCTGCTGGCCTCCCAGACAGATTACCCCCTGCATGTGGGTGTGACCGAAGCCGGCGGCAACCGCATGGGCTTGATCAAATCCGGCATGGGGATTGGCGGCCTGTTGCTGGAAGGCATCGGCGATACGCTGCGCGTCTCCCTGACCGGCGACCCGGAGGATGAAGTGTACGCCGGTTACGATATCCTGCGTGCGGTTGGCTACGCCGTGGCCGGGCCGGAGATCATCAGCTGCCCCACCTGCGGCCGCACCCAGTACCCCATGATCGAAATTGCCAACGAGGTGGAGCGCCGCCTGAAAGAAGAGGGCTTCAAAAAGCCGGTAAAAATCGCCATTATGGGCTGTATTGTCAATGGCCCCGGCGAAGCCAGCGATGCGGACATCGGCATTGCAGGCGGCAAGGACTGTGCTGTGCTGTTTGAGCATGGCGAGAAGAGCCGCACCCTGAAAGGCGATATCGTCAGCCAGTTCATTGAGGAAATCCATAAACTGTAATGATCCGGAACACCCCCAAAAACGCAGAACCGACCGCTAAAGCCAAGCTCCCGCCGTTTGTGCGGGGGCTGCTTTGCATTGGCACGGTGCTGCTGGTGTGCTTTGTGGTCAGTATTGTGCTGGAAGTCTGGTACTGCAAAAGTGCTCCCAACGCCGCAATCAAGCTGGCCGCCTGCCTGGTGCTGGATGCCTTTGCCTTTTTGCTGCCCGGCGTGGTGGCCACCATCACCGCGATGCATGTCATCCGCAAAGATAAAAACAAGTTCCGAAAATAAGTCCGAAAACCGATGCAAAAGCGATGAAAATGTTGCGTGAAAGCGGCATGGCACCGCATGGGAAAACTGCGCTGTTTACCCCATAGTGACCATAGGGGCGCACGTTGTGCGCCCGTCACCTTGCGGAGCCTGCTGTGGAGGAATCTGCGGCAAAGCCCACCATTGTGGGACGATGCAAGCATCGTCCCCTACAAATCATGTGCAACATTCGCAGCACACGGCAAGGTGGCGTTCACCCCTATCCTCTACAAGGGAAAATACGCTTTTCAACACGCTGAGAAAAAGTCTGATTTATATTTCCCGGTAAATAGAGCATTGCACTTCTATGTGATGCTAACAAAGCCTGCGAAAACAGGGGAGCTTAACGCCAGCTGCCGGGCTGCCTTTGAATCCAACATAATATTGTTATAATATTACTGTAATTTATCATATTAAAGTTTTTTGCCAGGCCTTTTTTCAAAAAAGGCCGTCCGTAACTCTCAAGAGGTGCTATGTTAAAACCACTTGTTACCCAGGTTTGGCCGCAGTTCACGGCCGATGAACAGTTTACCGCCAGCTTCAGCAATGTGTTTGTGGAGCGGGTAGAACTGTTCCGTTCCGCACGCAAAGTTATCATCTGCCTGCGCAGCACAGAGCCGCTGGACTCTGCCCTGTGCGGGCGTCTTTTGGCGTCATTGGAGCAGATTTTTGCCGGTTATGAGTTGACCATGCGCAACTACTTCAACTATAACGCCATCACGCCGGAAGCCGTCAAGGCTATGATCGAAGAGCTCAAACAGCAGGGGATGCCGGTCAACGGCTTTCTGGATAAAACCCAGCCGGTTGCTTTTGCTCAGGACGGTCTTGTGGTGCGGGTCAACGCGGGTCTGCCGATTCTGGAAAGCGTGGAGCTGCCCAAGCATCTGGCAGAACTCATCCAGGAGCGCACCGGTGCTTTGCCCATTGTGCGCATGGAGCTGGTCGGCAAACAGATGGATGCGGACGAACTCGACCGCCGCGTGGCAGAAAAGGTGCCCGCCGTGCAGTTCAAGGCCAAAGAAGAAGTGGCACCCTTTACCATTGAGGGGCTGGAGCTCACCTCCAAGCCGGCTAAGGTGTTCTATGGCAAGTCTTTCAAGCCTGCCGACCTGCGCCCGCTGAACGATCTGGGCGATGGCGGCAAGGTGACCGTGTGGGGCGACGTATTCTTTACCGAGGTAAAGGGCAACCGCCGCAAAATCTACTTTACCTCCATCACCGACTATAACGGTTCCATCAACCTCAAAGTCCTCGGCGATGAAAACGAGGATATGTCTAAGTGGGAGGGCCTCAAATCCGGCACAACCCTCATCGTGCGCGGCAACTATACCTACGATAAGTACGAGCACGACTATGTCCTGCTGCCCTATGATGTATTGCAGGTGGAGCGTATGCCCCGCCATGATGATGCCCCCGAGGGGCAAAAGCGCGTGGAACTGCATCTGCATACCAAGTCCAGCAGCATGGACGGCTTCTGCGATTCCGGCAAGATCGTGCGCCTGGCCCACCGCATGGGCCACCGCGCCATTGCCATTACCGACCACGGCGTGTGCCAGGGCTACCCGGAAGCCATGCTTGCCACTGACGAGATCCACCAGGACGACCCCAACTTCAAGCTGATCTATGGGTGTGAAGCCTACTTTGTGGACGATATGATCCCCGCTGTGTATGGCACCAAAACCATGCCCATCACCGGCTCCTTTGTGGTGTTTGATACCGAGACCACCGGCCTGGACTCCAACGTGGAAGCTTTGACCGAGATCGGCGCCGTGTACGTGGAAAACGGCAAGATCAACCCGGATAAGAGTTTCTGTACCTTCGTCAACCCCGGCAAACCCATCCCGCAAAAGGTGGTGGAGCTGACCGGCATCAACGACAGCATGGTGGCCGATGCCCCCACACCGGCCGAGGCCATCCGCCAATTCAAGGAATTCTGCGGCGATAACATCCTGGTTGCCCACAACGCCAACAGCTTTGATATGCTGTTCATCCGTAAAGCAGGGGATAAGGCGGGGGTGGATTTTTCCAACACCTATATTGACACCCTGCCCATGGCGCAGGCGTTGTTCCCCGGCCTGCATAACTATAAACTGGATACCATCAACAAACATCTGGAAATCCAGCCCTTTAACCACCACCGCGCTGTGGATGACGCCATGGCGCTGGCCCGCATCTTTGAGGTTATGCTCTCCGATTTGAAGGAGAAGGACATGACCACCGTGGAGGCTATCAACACCGGCCTTGGCGGCAACAAAGAGGTGCTGAAAAAGAAGTATTACCACCTGATCATTCTGGTGCAGAACCAGACAGGACTCAAAAACCTGTACCGCATTGTCAGTGCGGCGCACACCAAGTATTTCTTCAAAAAGCCGCGCGTGCCCCGCAGCCTGCTGAATCAATACCGCGAGGGCCTGCTGCTTTCACCTGCGTGCGAAGCAGGCGAGCTGTACCGCGCCGTAGTGGCAGGCAAGGCCCATGATGAACTGCTGCGTATTGCCCGGTATTATGACTATCTGGAAGTGCAGCCTCTTGGCAACAACGAGTTCATGGTCCGCAATGGGCAGGTGGATTCCATCGAAGCCATCAAGAACTTCAACCGCACCATCATCCAGCTGGGCGAAGAACTGCATATCCCCGTGGTTGCCACCGGTGACGTTCACTTCCAGGAGCCGGAGGACCGCATTTACCGCGCGGTCCTGCAGGCAGGCAACGGCTTTAAGGATGCTGACAACCAGGCCCCGCTGTTCTACCGCACCACGCCGGATATGCTGGAGCAGTTCAGCTATCTCCCGCAGGAAAAAGCCTTTGAAATCTGCGTGACCAACCCCAACAAGATTGCCGCTACCATTGATAACAATCTGCGCGCCATCCCCAAGGGAACCTACCCGCCTTCCATTGAGGGTGCTGAGGATCAGCTGCGCTCCGGCACCTGGCAGCACGCCCGCCGTGATTACGGCAACCCCCTGCCGGATGTGCTGCAAAAGCGCCTGAAAAAAGAGCTGGATTCCATCTGCGGCCATGGTTACGCTGTTTTGTATGTCATTGCGGTCAAGCTGGTGGCGTTTTCCAACGCAGGCGGCTACCAGGTGGGCAGCCGTGGCTCTGTCGGCTCCAGCGCTGTGGCGCACTTTTCCGGCATTTCGGAGGTCAACTCCATGCCGCCGCACTACCTGTGCACCAAGTGCAAGCACAGCGAGTGGATTGATGATGGCGTGACGATGGACGGCTTTGATCTGCCGGATAAAAAATGCCCTGTCTGTGGCGAACCCATGGTCATGGACGGCCACGATATCCCGTTTGAAACCTTCTTGGGCTTTTACGGCGATAAGGAGCCGGATATCGACCTGAACTTCTCCGGCATGTACCAGTCCAACGTTCACCGCTATACGGAGGAGCTGTTCGGCAAGGAGAATGTGTTCAAGGCGGGCACTGTGTCCGGCCTACAGGATAAAACGGCTTACGGTTATGTGAAAAAATATCTGGAAGAGCGTGGCAAAACCGTGAACCGTGCTGAGGAAAACCGCCTGTGCCTGGGCTGCACCGGTGTCAAGCGCACCACGGGCCAGCACCCCGGCGGCATGGTTGTTGTGCCTTCCACCTTTGATATTTATGATTTCTGTGCCATTCAGCACCCGGCGGACGATGTGAAGGGCGGCCTGCTGACCACCCACTTTGAATTTAAGTACCTGCATGATACGCTGCTCAAGCTGGACGAGCTGGGTCATGATGTTCCGACTTTCTATAAGTTCTTTGAAGAGTATTCCGGCATCCCCATTGACAGCGTGCCGATGAACGATCCCAAGGTCTACAGCCTGCTGACCTCCACCGAAGCACTGGGCGTTACCCCGGAGCAAATCGGCAGCCAGACCGGTACCTTCGGCATCCCGGAAATGGGCACCAACTTTGTGCGCGGCATGCTGCTGGATGCAAAGCCGAAAAACTTCTCGGAGCTGATCCAAATCTCCGGCCTGTCCCACGGCACGGATGTGTGGACCGGCAACGCGGACGAACTGATCCGCTCCGGTACCTGCACCATTGCCGAGGTGATCGGCTGCCGTGACAGCATCATGCTCTACCTGCTGCGCAAGGGGCTGGAACCCAAAATGTCATTTGACATTATGGAGGCCGTGCGTAAAGGCAAGGTGGCCAAGGGCGGCTTTAAGCCCGGCTGGGAAGAAGCCATGAAGGAGCATGATGTGCCGGATTGGTACATCGAATCCTGCCGCAAGATCAAGTATATGTTCCCCAAGGCTCACGCTGTTGCCTACCTGATGGCGGCCATCCGCCTGATGTGGTTCAAGGTATACCACCCGGCTATCTTCTATGCGGTGTACTTTACCGTTCGCGGCGCGGATATCGACTATGAAGCAGCTGTTGGCGGTGTGCGCGTGGCCAAGGAGCACCTGCGGGATAACGAAAAGATCCCCAAGGATGAGCGTACCGCTAAGGACGATGATGCCCTTGTCAGCCTGCAGCTGGTCAATGAAATGCTGCAGCGCGGCTGCCAGTTCCTGCCCATTGAGCTGGGCAAGAGCTATGCCAGCAAGTATGTGGTGGAGGACGGCAAAGTGCGCCTGCCCTTTACCGCCATCCGCGGCCTGGGCGAAGCTGCCGCTGTGGCGTTGGAACAGGCTACCATCCATGGGCAGGAATATATCTCGGTGGAAGAACTGCAGCAAGCCTCCGGCGTGGCGCAGTCGGTATTCGACAAATTGCACGAAGTCGGCGCTTTGGGAAATCTGCCGGAAACCAGCCAGGTTGACCTGTTCAGCTTAATGTAATGGCAATCCCCCGAAATCCCGCCTGCCGCAGCGCAGGCAGATCAGCATACGAATATACTATGGGCAATACCGCATAATTCTAAGTGCCGATACGGCGAGCGAGGTGCGGCAGCTGC
>ERZ834722.3202-NODE-3202-length-11437-cov-14.284924_pt1 | contig 11437 bp, 10 predicted proteins | sample MGYA00519576_ERZ834722 | MGnify/ENA primary metagenome ERZ834722 (study PRJEB31850, sample SAMEA3708759) | human gut metagenome | biome: human gut; feature: human-associated habitat; material: faeces | place: China | collected 2014 ...
CTCGAAAGTAGCGGGTGCTTTTCTGGTTCTCTTTTGGCACGCAAAAGAGAACTTAGCCCCGCGTAACCGCGCTCTGACCCCGCGCCACCGGCGCGAGAAAGAGAACCTATCCCTGCAAAAAACAATCCAACCCTTATATACGAGGTATCAAACAATGGAACTTTTTCTGGATGTACTGAGCGAAACTCTGGTGGACACCGCCAAGATGCTCCCCTTCCTGTTTTTAGCCTATCTCTTTATTGAATATGTCGAGACCCGCCACGGTGAGCGCATCGAGGCCCTGCTGGCGGGCGGCGGCCGCTGGGGTGCGGTGCCGGGCGCGGTGCTGGGCTGTGTGCCGCAGTGCGGCTTCTCGGCTATCGCCTCCAACTTCTACGCGTCCCGCGTCATCACGCTGGGTACGCTGATGGCCGTCTATCTTGCCACCAGCGACGAGGCTATCCCCCTGCTGGTGTCCATGCCCGCCTACTGGGATAAGCTGATCCTGCTGATGGTCATCAAAGTCGTGTACGCTGTCTTTGTGGGCTTTCTGCTGGATTTCGTCCTCCGCAAGGCCCTGCCCCGCAGCCTGCGCGGCGGCTACACCGGCCACGCCGACGAGGTGGACTGCCACGAGGAGCACAGCGACGAAGAGGGCCATCCCCAGCCCATCTGGAAGGCCGCGCTCCGCCACACCCTCGAGATCTTTGTCTTTATCTTCGTGTTCAGCCTTGTGTTCGGCCTCATCGTCGAGGGCGTCGGCGAGGATGTCTTCGCCTCGGTGCTGGGCCGGATGGGCTTCTTCCAGCCGGTGGTGGCCGCACTGGTGGGCCTTGTCCCCAACTGTGCCGCCAGCGTCCTGATGACCCAACTCTACGTCGAGGGCGCACTCCGCTTCTCGAGCCTCGTGGCCGGTCTCTGCACCGGCGCGGGCGTGGGCCTCGCCGTGCTGTGGCGGGTGAATCCCTCCTGGAAGCAGAACCTCTTCATCACCGGCCTGACCTGGGCCTGCGGCGCTGCTGTGGGCGTGGGCATCCAAATCGTGGTGGCCTTCATCGCCTGAGTATTTGCAAAACACCTGCACCTTTTCTTCGGAAAAGCGTGCAGGTGCTTTTTGTTTTGGAGACAAAGCCTCCATTTTGTGATATACTCAACTTATATATAGATATAAGGAGAACACCATGCAATATAAAATTCTCGCAAGCGATTACGACAACACCCTCGTCCCCTTCGGGGAAAACCAGCCCCGTCCGGCCATGGTCAAGGCCGTGAAGAAGCTTCAGGCCGCCGGGGGAAAATTCGTGCTCAGCACAGGCCGGGCCTGGTCAGCCATCAACCGGAAAGGCCAGCTGGGAGGCATCCGGTTCGACTATGCCATCACCTGCAACGGTGCCTGCGTCGTGGACAAGAACGGCACCATCGTGGCAGAACACCCCATGACCAACGAAGAGATGTACGCGCTGGTGGATTTCTGTGAGGACTACAACTACCCCCTGCAATTTGACTTCAAGGATGCATACTATGCTTACTGCGAGTATGACATCCTCCACAAGTACTACGATCAGATGAATAGCGTCGGTCTGGACTGCGTGGACGGCGAAGACCAGGACCGCCATCTCATCGATATGCCTCACGCGGCGTTCTGCATCTTCCCCGAGGGGGCGCTGGAGCGGTTCAACGAAAAGTACGGCCACCTCGGCCTTCACTTCATGCAGGTGGGCGGCCAGCTGCCCGACGGCTCCCACTTCTATGACATCGTGCGGGGCGGGATCGACAAGGGCGCGGGCCTCGCAGACCTCTGCGAGAAGATGGGCCTCTCCCTCGCCGAGGCCGTGGCGGCAGGCGACTCCGCCAACGATGTCGGGATGTTGAAAGCAGCCGGCCTCGGCTGCTGCATGTCCAACGGCACCGACGAAGCCAAAGCCGCCGCTGACCGCATCATCGGCGATGTGCGGGAAGACGGACTTGCTGCCCTTATTGAAGAGCTGTGGTTCGACGGCCCGAAGGCGGAGCCCTCCGACCGCAGCTTCGGCTCTGCATGGGAGACGATGGAACGATGAGCTTCGCACCCGTTTACTCCGAAAACAGCCGCGCCCTCATCCTCGGCACATGGCCCAGCCCCAAAAGCCGGGAGATGGCCTTCTACTACGGCCACCCGCAGAACCGTTTCTGGCCCATGATGGCAGCCCTCACCGGCGAGCCTGTCCCCGCCCGGGAGGACATCGAAGCCAAAAAAGGCATCATCCTCCGCCATGGCCTCGCCCTGTGGGACACGCTGGAAAGCTGCACCATCACCGGCGCGTCGGACGCCTCTATCCGGGACGTGGTGCCGAACGACATTGCATCTCTTTTAGCAAAAGCACCCATTGAGGCAGTGTTCTGCAACGGGGCCACGGCCTACCGCATCTATACAAAGTATCTGCTGCCGGTGTCCGGCATCCCGGCGGTCAAGCTGCCCAGCACCAGCCCCGCCAACGCCGCCTGCCGCCCCGAAACCCTGCGCGAGGTCTGGGGCGAGGCCCTCAAAGATTATATAACCGTTTCCAACCTGTAAATTATTCATGAAACACTTGCGTTTTGTGGATAAAAGGATTTATTATGGAAGAGTACAAGGGGCGGTGCGCCCCTCCGGGAAAGGAGAAAATGCATGAGCAAAGTTATCCGCACCCAAAAGCCCAGCGTCCTGCCGTGGTATGCGGCGGCGCTGGTGTTCGCGGTGCTGTGCGCGGTGCTGCCAGTATATAAGCTGTGGGCGCTGCTGCTAGCGTTGGGCGGCGCAGCCGTGATGTTCGGCGTGGCAAAGAAGGTCTGCCCGCCCCGGGTGGTGGAGCATGAAGTGCCTTTCCACACTGGCAGCGGCGATGTGGACGAGATGCTGGCCGACATCCAGCAGAAGCTGGACGCCCTCCACGCGTTGAACGAGGCCCTGCCCGACCCGGAACTTTCCGCCGCCATGACCCGGATGGAAAAGGCAGGCCGCTCCATCATGGAGACGGTGGAGGCCAGTCCCGCCAAGGCAAAGCAGGTACGCCGCTTTGCGAACTACTATCTGCCTGACGCGGTGAACGTACTGGAGCAGTACGCAAAACTCGCCCGCCAAGGCGTGCGGGGCGAAAATGCCGCTTCGATTCGGGCAGAGGTGGAGCGGAACGCGGCTTCCATCGCCACTGCATTCGAAAACCAGCTGGATGCACTGTATGCCGCTGAAAGCATGGACCTCTCGGCGGATCTGACGGTATTGCAGAATATGCTCAAAGGACAAGGCTTAGGCTAAACGTCTGATTTGGAAAGGAAGGAATCTCTCATGGCTGATAATACGTTCAATTTTGACTTAGACGCACCCGCTGTTCCCACCCTGACCCTCGACCCGGTGGAAGCACCTGCCGCCGAGGGAAAGCAGCCCGAACCCGCTGCGGCCCCCGAGGCCGAACAGGTCAAGCTCAGCCCCGAGGAGCAGGCGATGGTGGACGCCTTCGCTCAGAAGATCGACATCACCAACAGCCAGCAGGTGCTGCAGTACGGCTCCGCCTGCCAGAAGAAGATCGGTGACTTCTCCGAGGCGGCACTTTCCAAAGTGTCCACCAAAGACCTCGGCGAGGTGGGCGGCATGATCACCGACCTTATCGGGGAGCTGAAGAACTTTGACGCCGCCGAAGAGGAAAAGGGCATCCTCGGCTTCTTCAAGAAAAAGGGTAACCAGCTCGACAACATGAAGACCAAGTACAGCAAAGCGGAAACGAACGTCGAGACCATCCAGTCCGCCCTCGAAAAGCATCAGGTGCAGCTGCTCAAGGATATTGCGATGCTGGACAAGATGTACGAGCTGAACATGGCCTATTTCAAAGAGCTGAGCATGTATATCCTCGCGGGCAAGAAGAAGCTGGCCGACTTCCGCGCCCACGAGCTGCAGCAGGCGATGGACAAGGCAAAGGCTTCCGGCCTGCCTGAGGACGCACAGGCCGCACGCGATCTGGCCGACCAGTGCGAGCGCTTTGAGAAAAAGCTCTACGACCTTGAGTTGACCCGCACCATCAGCCTGCAGATGGGTCCTCAGATCCGGCTTTTGCAGAACAATAACTCCATGATGGCCGAGAAGATACAGTCCACCATCGTCAACACCATCCCCCTGTGGAAGAACCAGATGGTGCTGGCACTGGGTCTGGCCCACAGCCAGCAGGCCATGCAGGCCGAGCGTGCCGTGACCGACATGACCAACGACCTGCTCAAGAAGAACGCCGAGGCCCTGAAGATGGGTACCATCGAGACCGCAAAGGAGAGCCAGCGCGGTGTGGTGGATATCGAGACCCTGCAGCAGACCAACAAGAGCCTGATCGAGACGCTGGACGAGCTGAACAAGATCCAGAGCGAGGGGCGCGCAAAGCGCGCTGCCGCCGAGCAGGAACTGAACCGCATCGAAGACGAACTGAAAGCAAAAATGATGGAGATCCGGAGCTGAGATGGCAAACGCAGATTTTTCGCAAAAACAGAACAGCACTTCCGGCGGTTTTGACGCGGGCAGCTACCGCGAACAAAAGCAGCCGGAGCAGGCCGTGCCGCTGACACCTCTGCAGCAGAAGCTGGCAGGGCTGGAAGCAAAGCTGCCCGCAGCCCTTTCCACCCGCGCAGCTGCACTGGCGCTGAGCGTGGTGGTGATGCTGGCGGCCTTTTTGGGCTTTGGCAGCGCCAAGCTGCGCAGCCGGTACAACGAAGTCCGCAAATGGTACACGGTGGGTGTGGCGGCAGACAACGGCTATAACCTCAACGAAGAGCTGACCACACGCATGAACACGGCGGCAAACATCATCACCACCGCCGGCAGCACGCTGGGAGCGGACAGTGCCGAGGTACAGGCTGCACAGAGCGCACTGAGCGATTTTACCGCCTGTCTGGAAGCCGTGCAGAACGGCGGCAAAAGTCAGGCACCCACCTCGCTGCCCTATTATCAGGGCAGCACGATGCATGCGCTGTATCAGGCCAACGAGGTGCTGGGGTCGCGGATCGATCAGCTCTACGCAAAGTTGCAGGAGCAGGCCGCAGACCCCATGAAGATGGGCGCGGTGCAGGGCCAGTACGGCCAGTTCAACAGTGCGGCTACCATTATCGGCACCCTGAAATACAACGATGCCGTTTACGACTACCAGAAAGAGACCGGCGGCTTCCCGGCCAGCATGCTGGGAGCCATTGCCGGTGTAAAGGAGGTTGAACCCTTCGCATGAAAAATTTTGCAAAACGCGTAAGCGCTCTGGTGCTGGCCCTTGTGGTGGGCGCGGCGGCCCTGTGCCCGGCGGCCCTTGCCGCCGCCAGCCTGCCGGACCTGCCCAAAGACGAATGTGTGGTGGATGATGCCAACATCCTGAGCGACAGCACTACCCAGACCATCGTTGATCTGAACAACCAGCTGCAGTCCAGCTGCAACGGAGCACAGATCGGCGTACTGACTGTAGATTATACGGGTAATTATTCCACTGAGGATTATGCAACACAGGCCTTCAACGCCTGGGGCATCGGCTCGGCTTCCGAGAACAACGGCGTGCTGATCCTGCTGGTGATGGAGTCGCCCATCTACGAGGACGGCGATTACTACGTGACCTACGGCGACGGCTTCCGCAATACCACGCTGGAAAGTCAGGCCAGTGCCATTGCCCAGAGCATGGAGAACGACTTTGCTGCCTATGATTACGACGGTGCAGTGACCACCTGTGCCAACAATGTGGCCAGCACCATTGCGGATATCTACGGTGTGAGCCTTTCGGGCAATAATGGCAGCTATGCCCAGCCGGACGACGGCCCCACCACTTTTGAGGATGTCGTTCTGGGTATCGTGATCCTGTTCATGTCCCTGATGGTGATGCTGATCATCGTACTGTTCGTGTTCCGGGTGTTCATTGCACCCATCGGCCACGCAGCAGGCTGGAACTGGGGTCCCTTCGCATGGGGCTACATGGCAGGTTCGGCCCGTCGGCACCGTCCCGGCCCGCCGCCCCCTCCGGGCCCCGGCTTCGGCCCCGGATACGGCCCGGGCTATGGCCCCGGCCCCCGCAATGACCGGCCCCGCCCACCCCGGAACAATAACCGCCGTCCGCCCCGGCCTCCCATGGGCGGCAGCTTTGGCGGCGGGTCCTTCGGTGGCGGCAGCTTTGGTGGCGGCTCCTTTGGCGGCGGCTCGTTCGGTGGAATGGGCGGCGGCGGCAGCCACGGCGGCGGCGGTGGCCGCGGCCGTTAAAAAGCACAAAAACACGGAGAACTGCTGTGGGCGGTATGCCTGCGGCAGTTCTTTTTTTCGGTTTCAGGTGTGAAGGAAATTCATTTGACAAATCAACTTTGCTAACCTATACTGAGAAACATGCATAATAAGCCAGAAATAAAGGCTCTGAGGGCGGAAAAGCCGCAGAGCAGGGAACGATAAAAATAGAGGGAGAAAACCATGCTGACTCTGGATAAGATCTACCATGCAGCCTTTGTGCTCAAGGATGTTGCCCGCAAGACCGACCTCATCGAGGCACCCAAGCTCTCCAAGGACTGCCAGCTGTACCTGAAAACCGAAAACCTGCAGGCCACCGGCAGCTTTAAGGTGCGCGGTGCTTACTATAAGATCAGCCAGCTTTCCGAGGAGGAGAGCGCCAAGGGCGTGATCGCCTGCTCTGCCGGCAACCACGCACAGGGCGTGGCGCTGGCTGCTACCCGCCGCGGCATCAAGAGCATCGTCTGTATGCCGGACGGTGCCCCCATCATGAAGGTGGAGAATACCAAGAATCTGGGCGCAGAGGTGTGTCTGGTGCCCGGCACCTACGATGATGCCCACGACAAGGCTGTGGAGCTGCAGGAAGAGACCGGCATGACCTTTATCCACCCCTATGACGATGAGCAGGTCATCGCGGGACAGGGAACCATTGGTCTGGAAATTCTGGATCAGCTGCCGGATGTGGATGCGGTCGTTGTGCCGGTGGGCGGCGGCGGCCTGATCTCCGGCGTGGCCTTTGCCATCAAGAGTCTGCGCCCGGAGGTGAAGGTCTATGGCGTACAGGCCGAGGGTGCACCCAGCATGTACCGCAGCCTGCACGAGCATAAGTACCAGACCCTGAAAGCCGTTTCTACCTTTGCAGACGGCATTCAGGTCAAGACTCCCGGTGAGCTGACCTACCAGATCTGTGAGCAGTATGTGGACGACATCGTGACCGTGAGCGAGGATGAGACCGCTGCCGCCATCCTCTCGCTGATGGAGAACCAGAAGCTGGTTGCCGAGGGTGCCGGAGCCGTGCCGGTGGCTGCAGTGCTGTTCCACAAGCTGCCGGTCGAGGGCAAAAAGGTGGCCTGCGTCGTCTCCGGCGGCAACATCGATGTGAACATCCTCAACCGCGTGATCACCCGTGGTCTGGTCATGAGCGGCCGCAAGGCGAACATGACCATTGCGCTGGAGGACAAGCCCGGCCAGCTCAAGAAGGTGGCCGAGATCGTGTCCCGCTGCGGCAGCAATGTGGTGTCGGTGCAGCACGATGGCTCCGATCCCAATATGCCCATTTCCAGCTGCTTCCTCAAGCTCACCCTTGAGACCCGCGATGCCGAGCAGATCGAGCAGATCCGTGCAGAGCTTGCAAAAGAGGGTTTCCAGCTTGTGAGCGAAAGAGTATAATAGAAGAAAAAAAGAAAGGATCGTTTTATCATGAAAGTTGTTTCCACTTCCAACGCACCCGCAGCCATCGGCCCTTACAGCCAGGCGATCGATCTGGGCAATATGGTGTTTGTTTCCGGCCAGATCCCGGTAGACCCTGCTACCGGCAAGATGGCCGATACGGTTGAAGAGCAGGCTGCACAGAGCCTTGCAAACCTCAGGGCCATTCTGGCCGAGGCTGGCCTTTCCATGGCAAATGTGGTCAAGACTGTCATTTTTCTGGCCGATATCAACGATTTTGCCGCTGTGAATGCCGTGTATGCCAAGGCCTTTGCTGAGCCGTTCCCTGCCCGCAGCTGCGTGCAGGTGGCCGCCATCCCCAAGGGCGCAAAGCTGGAGATCGAGTGCATCGCCGTGCGCGAATAATCAGGCCTAAACACAAAAGGGGCTGTGCCGCTGGCATAGCCCCTTTTGCATGTATGAGGAAGAATGAGAACAGCAATTACGGGCGCAGACCCATGCCGCCCTCCAGCGTGAGGGTCTCGCCGGACAGATACTTGAAGTCCGGCATGGCCAGCTGCACGCATACCCGGCCGATCTCGGTCTCGGGGTTGGCGTAGTGGCCCATGGGCGGCATCTTGACGTTGGCTTTGAACGCATCTGGGTATGCCTGCTGGAACTGCTCCAGCTTGGCGGTCCAGGCCAGCGGGCAGATCACGTTGACATTGATGCCATCCTTGCCCCACTCAGTAGCGGCCACGCGGGACAGGCCGCGGATGCCCTCCTTGGCGGCAGCGTAGGCGCACTGGCCAAAGTTGCCAAATAAGCCTGCACCGGATGCAAAGTTGATCACGCTGCCCTTGGACTTGGCCAGATAGGGATAGCAGGCCTTCATATAGTAAAATGCAGCGTACAGGCCGGAATAAAGGGCCAGATCAAACTGCTCGGTGGTGTGCTCTGCCAGCGGCACGCCGGAAGCGGATGCCTGTGCATTGTTCACCAGCACTTGAATGCCACCAAAGGTATCCACAGCCTGATTGACGACATTTTGCACGGTGGCTTCGTTGTCGGTGCCTGCACACACATCTGCCTGCACCGGCAGAACGCGGATGCCATACTTGGCTTCCAGCTCGTTTTTTGCCTCTTCCAGTTTTTTTACATTGCGGCCAGTGATGACCAGATTTGCGCCCTCTTTTGCAAAGGCGGTGGCAATGCCATAGCCGATGGAGCCGCAGCTGCCATCGGAAAGTACGGCGCGTCCTGCGCCGGTGATGATAGCGGTCTTACCCGTTAAAAAGCCCATAGTTGCCCTCCAGAAGTGCTCAGTTGATATATCAATTGGCTGATGTTGGCCATATTATAGCCTGAATTTCCATAGAATGCAAGGCTTTTTACCGATAAATAAAAAATAGACAAAGAATGCCGAGAAGGTGAAAAAATTCACGACTTCTCGGCATTTTGTGAAAGATTTGGCAGGGGCTTTATTGTTAAAATAAAGACAAACTAATTACTTCTGCACGCCCGCCTCGCACTGCTCAATAAACTGCTTTGCCACGCGGGGGCTGCGGCCGCCGGCGCGGATGGCAAAGGCTTCGGCTTTGACCAGCAGCTGATCCATCGGCATGTCGATGCCGTGCTGCTTTGCCAGTTCGGCCAGAATGGTCTCAAACCGGGCCTTCTCCGGCCGCTGGAAAGTGACCGTCAGGCCGAATCGGGCGGAAAGGCTCATCAGCTCCTGCCGGGTATCGGCTTCGTGGATGTCGTCGCCGGTGCGGTCGGTCAGTGTTTCTTTAATAAGGTGGCGGCGGTTGGAGGTGGCGTATACCGCAATGTTTTTGGCTCTGCCGCCCACGCTGCCCTCCAGAATGGCCTTCAGGGCGGCAAAGTTGTCGTCGTTGGCGGTAAAGCTCAGGTCGTCGATGAACAGGATGAATTTGAGCGGGTTCGCGGCCAGCTTGTCCATCAGATCCGGGATCTGGTAGAGCTGGTTCTTCTTCACTTCCACCAGCCGCAGGCCTTCAGGTGCAAACTCATTGGCAATGGCTTTCACCGCACTGGACTTGCCGGTGCCTGCATCGCCGTACAGCAGCACATTGTTGGCGGGCATCCCGGCCAGCAGGGCCTTTGTGTTGGCAATGACCTTTTCGCGCTCCTTCTCGTAGCCGGGCAGCTCGGAAAGGCGCTGAGGGTCCGGGTATTTCACCGGCACCAGCTGGCCGTTCTCCACCGTGAACACATGGTGCTTGGCAAACATGCCATAGCCCTTTTTTCCCACCTCGCTCATGCGCTGGGCGTAGGCGGCAGGCAGGTCGATGCTGGAGGTCTCCCACCGGGGCAGGAATGCCAGCTCCTGCGCCTGCCCTGTGGCAGAACCGGCAGCGGCCAGCAGCTCGTCCAGCGTCAGGCCGCACAGAGCCTGCAGAAAAGCCAGTTCACTGTCCAGCGCGGTCTGCAGTGCAGGGGCAAGGGTGCCCGATGCAGCCTGACGCACGCAGACGGTCTCGGCTTCCAGCACAGCGGCGCTGAGGTAGCTGCCCCAGTTGGTGGTGTGCTCGAACAGTGCGGCTTCAAATTGGGACACAGCGTCGCACACTGGGCCATAGCCGGGCGCACCGGCTTCCATGCGGTCGGTCAGGTCCAAAAGCTTTGCCACAACGGGGTCGTCCAGCAGGCTGCGGAAAACAACAAGCCCGTGCAGCCGGGCATTCCATTCTCTCAATTTCATATTCCTGTCCTCTGGTTGGTCTTAAATTAAACGCGCAGGCGCGCATATCAGAAGTATACAGCGCATTCTGCCATGGCGCAAGAGGTGTTCAATTAACTTCATGTTTGGGGTGATTCAGGTTACAAATTGTCGATTGACAAAAGGCCGATTTATAGTATAATTTACATCAACAAATGCGCAGATGGGAAAAAGTACCACACGATCCCCACTGTTCAGAGAGCTGCCGTCTGGTGCAAGGCAGTCAGTGCTTCGTGCGGAAAATCATCCCGGAGCAGCCTGCCCAACGGGTGCAAAACCCTTGTAAGCAGCGCCGGTTGCAGCCGTTACCGTGCAGGGCTTTGTTGGAAGCCCGTGAGAGGGTGTGCACAGCACGCCAACGAGAGTGGTACCGCAGAGAGCTTGATGATCACAAGGTCTTTGTCTCTTGATAACAGGGGACAAAGGCCTTTTCTTTTAAAAAGAAGCTCCCCGGGAACGTGTAAAAAGTGGAAAAAGGTTAGGAAAACAGGAGAAACTCACCATGCAGTTGAATGGTTCTCAGATTTTTGTGGAGGTCCTCTGCGAGCAGGGCGTGGACACCCTTTTTGGTTATCCCGGCGGCGCAGTGCTGAACCTTTACGATGAGCTGTACAAAAATTCGGACCGCATCACCCATGTGCTCACCGCCCACGAGCAGGGTGCGGCGCATGCGGCAGACGGCTATGCCCGCGCGACCGGCCGCACCGGCGTGGTGCTGGCTACCAGCGGCCCGGGTGCCACCAATCTGGTCACCGGCATTGCCACGGCCTATATGGACTCGGTGCCCATGGTAGCCTTTACCGGCAACGTGACCACGGACGGGATCGGGAGGGACAGCTTTCAGGAAGCCTACATTGAGGGCATCACAATGCCCATCACCAAGCACAATTTCACGGTGCGCCGGGTGGAAGAGCTGGCCGATACCATGCGCTCTGCCTTCCGTATTGCACAGAGCGGGCGCAAGGGCCCGGTGCTGGTGGATATCCCCAAGGACGTGACAGCGGCGGTATGCGAGTTCACCCCCAAAAAGCCGGAGCCCATCCGTACCGTTACCACCTTCAACGCGGAGCAGGTCAAGTGGGCAGCGGATCTTATCAATGCGGCCC
>ERZ834722.3205-NODE-3205-length-11420-cov-5.290541_pt1 | contig 11420 bp, 11 predicted proteins | sample MGYA00519576_ERZ834722 | MGnify/ENA primary metagenome ERZ834722 (study PRJEB31850, sample SAMEA3708759) | human gut metagenome | biome: human gut; feature: human-associated habitat; material: faeces | place: China | collected 2014 ...
CATACGGCACATACTGGAGATTCACGCTGGATTCACCATACCAGACACCGTCCTCCCGGAGCGCTGCGTCTGTCACATCGGCGCTCGCCTGTCCGGTCTCGCCCTCTTCCAGGGTGACGTTCCACAGATACGCACTGGATGACGCATCGGTGGTAAAGCCCGGGTCTACAACCACCATATTTTTCTGGGTATAGCACGCCAGGCTATCCGACTTGTCCTGTACCGTGACTGTAAAGGAAGAATCATACTCGCCGGTGCTGATATTGTATTCGCAGCTGTCCAGCAGGAACTCATACGTTCCGTCATCGTACAGCGTGGTGTCGTAGTACAGAATAATACCGTCCGGCGTATCCTTTTCAATTTTCACCTGCACCTCACGCTCGCCGGAAACTGTCATGGTGAGCGTGCCGGTACGATCCTGCAAATAGCCGCTGGGCGAAATGAGATAGCTGTCGTCTGCGAATGCGCTCCCTGCCGGAAGTGCCAGTGCAGCCATAACGGCTGCGGTCAGTGCTGCCATGCAGCGTTTTCCTGTTCTCTTCATCTGTGAAACCTCCGCTTAATACTGAACATATTCCGTTGCGTCACTGTATGGATCCAGGAAGTGCATCCAACTGCCGTTTTTGCCCTCGTTTCCGGTCTCCATCACGTATGTTTTGCCGTTGATATGCACCTCGCACCAGAAGTGCTGATTGCCGACGCCGCCGACCCAGCCCTGTACAAGGTTGACATCATAGCCCAGGTATGCCATCATGGATGCGATCGCCGCATTATACTGGATGCACTGTCCCTTGCGGTAGGTGAAGATGGCGTCCTCCAGCTCGGCGAGCAGGTCGGTCTCCTCCACGCGCAGGGTGAAGCGCCCGTCCTGCATCCGGGTGAAGTCCAGCAGCTCCTCGACCATGGTGGTCAGACGGCGGGACTCCTTGACGATGATGTTGAGGCCGCGCTGCGTCTGCTCCGGATTCGCGCCGGGATCGGCGGCGAGCGTTTCCGCCCAGCCGTTGATGGCGGTGAGCGGCGTGCGCAGCTCGTGCGAGACGGAGGAGACGAACTCCTGCTGGATCTTCTCGGACTGCGAGATCTTGAGCGACATATCGTTGATGTTGTCCACCAGCTCGCCGAGCTCGTCGCGGTAGTGGTTGTCGATCAGGATGCCGTAGCTGCCGGCGGAGATGCGCCGCGCGGCGTCGGACACGACGGCGACCGGCTCGACGACGTTGTTGATGAAGATGGCGTTGGAGAAGATGGCGAGGCCCACGCACAGCAGCGCAACGCCGATGGCGACCGCCATGCTGACGAGCACGCTGCGGTCCGCCTCGTGCAGCGCGGTGACGTAGCGCAGCACGCCGATCACGCGGCCGTTGAACCGGAGCGGCGCGGAGACGGAGAGGATCCTCTCCCCCGTCTGCGGGTCAAGGCCCTCAAAGCTCGCCGGCTTTCCGGTGGCGACGGCCTCGGTCACATCGCTCGTTCCCGGCTGCGTGCCGGCGGTCAGGCCGTAGCTCGACACCTGCACGCGGCCGTTGACGTTGATGAACTGAAGCTCAAGCCGGTCCTTTTCCTCAAAGGTCTCCGCCGTGATGGAGGCGTAGCGGAAATACTCGCTGTAGCTCTTGAGGCCGTAGCTCGAAAAATTGTCGGCGGCGACGCGGGCGCGGGTCTCAAGGCCCGAGCGCATGGCGCTGTAGTAGGTCCGGCGCACGCCGAGGGTGTAGACCGTGACGATGGCGATGACCACCAGAACGATGGGCAGCACGGCATTCACGAGCCAGCGCTGGCGCAGGCCGCGGATGCGCAAGCCGCGCTTTGCGGACATGGCGGTCACTTCCTTTCTGCTTCAAATCTTTTCTGCCTGCTCAGTCCGTGCTCCACTTGTAGCCCGTGCCCCAGACGGTGGCGATGTAGCGCGGCTCCTGCGCGTCGTCCTCGATCTTCAGCCGCAGGCGGCGGATGTTCACGTCCACGATCTTCAGCTCGCCGAAGTAATCGTGGCCCCATACGGTGTCCAGAATCTCCTCGCGGCTGAGCGCCTTGCCGGGATTCTCCATAAACAGCTTCATCAAGCCGAATTCCACCTGTGTCAGCTTGATCCGCTCGCCGTTTTTCTCCAGTGTGCGGTTCCGCAGATTCAGCACGAAGGGCGGGCTGGACAGCTCGTCCTCCTTCGGCTCCTGCTCCATGCTGCCGCCGCCGCTGCGGCGCATCAGCGCGTCCACGCGGGCCGTCAGCTCGGCAGGGGAGAAAGGCTTTGTCACATAGTCGTCGGCGCCGGTCATCAGGCCCGTCACCTTGTCCATTTCCTGAGAGCGGGCCGTCAGCATGATGATGCCGATAGTGGCGTCGTGGGCCCGCAGACGGCGGCATACCTCAAACCCATCGATGCCGGGCAGCATCACATCCAGCAGCGCTACCCGGATATCCTTCTGGGCCTTCAGCTTTTCCAGCGCTTCCTCGCCGCTTTCGGCCTCGATGACCTCGTATCCGGCGCGGCGCAGATTGATGACGATAAAGCCACGGATATTGGCTTCATCCTCCAATACCAGTACCTTTCTCATGGGGTTCTCCTTTCATTCCTCAACTGTTGGAAGGCAGCCATGTGCTGACCAGCATGTGGAAATCATCCTTGACCCGCTGGGCGTTCATGCCGTAGGCCGCGGCGTCGTCATACAGCTCGGCGGCGTAGATGGTGCCGGGCTGACGCCACAGCACAAAGCGGCTGCCCATGGCGGCGCGGTTTTCCCGGTTCTCGTTGGTGATGGTGTACAGCGCCAGCACCGCCGTGTTGTCCACGTACAGGGTCACCTGATTTTCACCGGCCACGGTTTCCTCCGCCTCAATGCTCACATTGCCCCACCAGTCCTCCGGCAGCTGGAAGTACCAGCCGCCGCTCTGGCAGTGGTAGGTCTGGGCCACCAGATGGTCGCTTCCCGTGCGGCTGTACTGCCGCCAGGAGGTCAGCGTGTCGTTGCCGTTGCTCCACGCGTCGGGGAAGGGAACCTCCGTCACGCCGTCATCGTTGACGTCCTGGGGGATCAGCTGGCGGTAGGGCTGGATCAGGGTGGTCTTGCCGCTGCTTTCGTCCATGGTCAGGTTCACCACGGCGTCCCGGTTCTCCCATGTCAGGATATCCGTCACCGCGTTGCCGTTATCGTTGACGCTGGTGATAAAGACCGCCGGCTTTCCGCCGGTCAGCGTTCCCTTTACCACGCTGCCCCGGGCCAGATCGGACATGGTGCTGGACAGGCCACAGCGGTAGGCCACCGCCAGAATATTGGTCTGCCACGTGTAGACCTCCGCCACCGGCGTACCGTCGCTGTCGCTGCGCATGACGAACAGCGCCGGCGGATCGTAGCTGTTCAGATCCTGCACCACGAAGCGGGTGTAGCTGCTGCTCATCAGGGGAATGGCCTCGCGCCCAATGTTGTATACGGCCACGTTCTGCACGGTGCTGCTGATCTTCCAGCCCACCACCAGCTCGTTCCGGCCGTCACCGGTGAGATCCTCGTAATACACGCTGTCGATGCTGTTGCCGCTGCTCTCCACGGTGCACAGCAGCTCATAGCTCTCCTCCAGCCGCTCAAATACCAGTATTTTCAGCGGCTTTTCATCGCCGGGCTTGCGGAAAAATACCAGCGCCTCCTGCACGTCGTCGCCGTTCAGATCTACCATCTGCACCGCCTGGATGTTCTGACCGGTGGCAGGCGGCGCGTATTCGTAGCCGTTGGCCAGCAGATCCTCGATCTGCTGGTTCAGGCCGGTGTATTCGTCCGGTATGCGGGGCAGCGTAAACAGATCCTCCACGGAATTGTCCATGCCGCAGGCGCTCAGTACCCACAGCAGCCCCAGCAGCAGCGCCAGCAGCGCCGCCCGCCTGACGGTCTTTTTCACGGTGTTCCCCTCCCTTCGTAAAACGCGGCCTGTCAGAAGCCGCCACATAACTTGTCTACGATATCATACCACAACTCCCGCCCGTTTGGTAGCCCCAGTTTTTTGAATTCTGAGGGATTTACAGTAAATTTACACTTGCAATTGGGATGCGCTTCCGGTATAATAACGCTGTTCCATGCCGGTGTGATGGAATTGGTAGACGTAGTGGACTCAAAATCCACCGCTGGCGACAGCGTACCGGTTCGAGTCCGGTCACCGGCACCAAAAAACCTGGGTTTGTCTTGCAGGACAAACCCAGGTTTTTTCTTTATTCAGTCGCCCACACCGGTGTGAATAACCTTGCCCATGTTCCACAGCAGCGCCACCCGCTTGGCGGCCTCCAGCCGCTCCTCCGGCGTGCGGTAGCTGGCGTGGGCGGTCTCCGCGCCGCAGTCCAGACAGTTGACGGAGACGCACCAGCCCTGCTCGTCCTGCATGGCGCCGACGCCGCGGCAGATGGGGCAATCCTCCAGCTCGATTTCAAAGATGGGATCCATTTTTAATCTCCTTATCTTTTATCAGATTCGTTCAAAGGCCACGCGGGGTGTACCGTCGGCCACGTGGATCACGCCGCAGTAGGAAAAGCCTTCCCGCAGGATGCAGCGCTGCATCACATGGTTGTCCGCGTGGGTGTCCACCCGCAGGTGGGATATCCGCTGGGCCGCCCAGTCTACGCACTCGTGCAGCACGCCCCGGTGGGTGCCGTCGCTGCCGATGCGGTGAATGGTGCCGTAGGGGGTGGCGGTATCCTGCCACGTGCCCTCGATCTCGGCGTAGGTGGGGTCGTCGCCCATGACCAGCGCAAAAACGCAGTAGACGCCGCCCTCGTCCTCCATCACGTACAGGTTGCCGTTCATAATATCCTGCCGCAGCAGCGGCTCCGAGGGATAGCCGTTGATCCACTGGGTCATGTTGCCGCTTTGCCGCATGAACTGCCGGGCGATGTCGTAGATCTCCAGAATACGGGGCAGGTCACTTTCAGCTGCGTGTCGTATCATGGCCGTGCCCTCAGTTCTTCAGGCTTTGCAGCGGGGCGGGAATGCGTCCGCCGCGGGCGATGAAGTCCGCGCTGGACTCGGTGTGCACCGGCATCAGCGGGGCAGACCCCAGCAGACCGCCCATTTCCACCACGTCGCCCACGGTCTTGCCCTCCACGGGAATGATGCGGACGGCAGTGGTCTTGCTGTTGACCATACCCACCGCCGCCTCGTCGGCGATGATGGCGGAGATGGTCTCGGCGCTGGTGTCGCCGGGTACGGCGATCATGTCCAGGCCCACGGAGCATACGCAGGTCATGGCCTCCAGCTTGTCGATGGTCAGGGTGCCCTGCTGGGCGGCGGCGATCATGCCCTCGTCCTCCGACACAGGGATAAAGGCGCCGGACAGGCCGCCCACGTGGCCGCTGGCCATGACGCCGCCCTTCTTCACTGCGTCGTTCAGCAGCGCCAGCGCCGCCGTGGTGCCGTGGGTGCCGCATACGGCGAGACCCATTTCCTCCAGAATACGGGCCACACTGTCGCCAATGGCGGGGGTGGGCGCAAGGGACAGGTCTACGATGCCGAAGGGGGTGTCCAGACGGCGGGACGCCTCAGTGGCCACCATCTGGCCCATGCGGGTGATCTGAAAAGCGGTCTTTTTGATGGTCTCCGCCACCACGTCAAAGGGCTGCCCTTTACACCTCTGCAGGGCGTGATACACCACACCGGGGCCGGAAACGCCCACGTTGATGACGCTGTCCGCCTCACCCGCGCCGTGGAACGCGCCCGCCATAAAGGGGTTGTCCTCCACAGCGTTGCAGAACACCACCAGCTTGGCACAGCCCAGACCGTCCTTGTCCTTGGTCAGATGAGCTGTCTCCTTGATGATGCGGCCCATACGGGCCACCGCGTCCATGTTGATGCCGGCCTTGGTGCTGCCCACGTTGACGCTGGAGCATACCAGATCGGTCTGGGCCAGCGCCTGGGGGATGGAGCGCAGCAGCAGCTCGTCGCCTTTGCTGAAGCCCTTCTGCACCAGCGCGGAATAGCCGCCCAGAAAGTCCACGCCGCAGGTCTTGCCCGCCCGGTCAAGGGTCAGGGCGAAGGGAACGTAATCCTCCGTGTCGCAGCTGCCCGCCACCAGCGCCATGGGGGTGACGGAGATGCGCTTGTTGACGATGGGGATACCGAATTCGCTTTCGATATCCCGGCCCGTCTGCACCAGCTTTTCCGCCCGGCGGCAGATCTTATCGTAAATTTTGTCACAGCAGCGCTTGGGATCCTCGCTGACGCAGTCCAGCAGGGAGATGCCCATGGTGATGGTGCGGATGTCCAGATGCTGCTTGTCGATCATGTCGATGGTGTCAAAAATGTTTTGCAGATTCAGCATGGTTCCGCCTCCGCTTACAGCTTGTGCATGGCGTCGAAAATGTCCTCCCGCTGAATGCGGATGGACAGGCCGCGGCCCTCGCCATAGTCTTTGAGAATGGTGCGCAGCTGGTCAAAGGGCGTTTCGCACGCCGCCAGATCCACCACCATCATCATGGTGAAATAGCCCTCCATGATGGTCTGGCTGATGTCCAGCACGTTGATCTGGCTGTCGGCCAGCGTGTTGCACACACCGGCGATAATGCCCACCTGATCCTTGCCTACCACGGTTACGATTGCTTTCATATTGATTCACTCCTTTGGTGTAAGTCTTTCAAAGCCTCCCTTGTGTAAAGGGAGGTGGCAACGCGCAGCGTTGACGGAGGGATTGTCAGCAGAAAGAGTCCATCATACGCGGCCTTCTGAATGACGAACAATCCCCCAGCCTCGCATTCGCTCGGCAGCCCCCTTTACACAAGGGGGCCTTTGATGTGGTGCAAATTACAAGAATCTGCAATGCTAGTTATTACTCCAATTCATCCAGCGTCAGCTTGAACGACGGCAGGAAGTTCTCCAGAAAATAGTCCAGCTCCGGCAGCTCCATGTCGTCCAGCGCGTAGCGGGTCTGTTCCGCTGCCTGCTTGAACTCGGTGTTGCCCGCCTTCAGCTCCTCCAGACACTTGATGTAGGCGCTGAGCTTGTCGGCGGCCTTTACCAGCTGCTGGATCTCCGGCGCGGCGGGGGACAGGGCGGCGCTGTAGGTGGGCCGTAGCTCGTCAGGCAGCATGGCCAGCAGCTTTTCCTCCGCCACCCGCTCCACCTGCCGGTACGCCTCGCGGATGGCGGGGTTGTAGTACTTGATGGGGGTGGGCATGTCGCCGGTCAAAATTTCCCCGGCGTCGTGGTACAGGGCGGCCACGGCCACCTGTCCCTCGTCCACACGGCCGTCAAAGAACTGATTGCGGATCACCGCCAGCGCGTGAGCCAGCACGGCGGTCATGTGGCTGTGCTCCTGAATGTTTTCAGTATAGCTGTTGCGCATCAGCGCCCAGCGGTTGATGAACCGCATCCGGCTGATGTAGGCGAAAAAGTGATGGTCGTTTTCCTTCATAGCAGCTCTCCCAATAATGTCTCTCCATTGCATGCGGTGATGGTCACCTCCCAAACCTGATTGTGAAGCGCCTGTCCCTGCACCGCCACCTCCATATAGTTGGGGGCGTGGCCGGTATACAGGCCGTCCTTTTCCTGTTCAAACAGCACCGGATAGGTCTTGCCTACGCAGCCTGCCAGATAGGCCTGATGCATCCGGTGGGCCACCTGCGCGGCCCGTGCGGCCCGCTCCTCCTTCATCGCCGCCGTCAGCTGGGGCATGGCCGCCGCTTTGGTGCCGGGGCGGATGGAGTAGGGAAAGATATGCATGGCGGCGAAGCCGCACTTTTCAATAAACGCCAGCGTCTGGGAGAACTCCTCCTCCGTCTCGCCGGGGAAGCCGGTAATAAGATCGGTGGTGACGGCCACGTGGTCGAAGTACTGCCGCAGCAGCGTCACCGATTCATAGAAGCGGGCGGTATCGTATTTCCGGTTCATGCGCTTCAGCGTTTCGTCACAGCCGGATTGCAGCGACAGGTGAAAGTGGGGACAGAGGTTGGACAGCTTCACCGCCCGGCGGCAGAAGTCCTCGGTGATGGTGCGGGGCTCCAGACTGCCCAGCCGTATGCGCATATTGCCTGCCGCTTCGCTGACGGTCTCCAGCAGGTCAATGAAGCTGCTGCCGTCCTTCAGGTCGTGGCCCCAGCTGGAGATCTCGATGCCCGTCAGTACCAGCTCCTGATAGCCCTCCTGCCGCAGCTGCCGCGTCTGCTCCGCCGCCGTTTCCAGCGGCAGCGACCGCACCGGCCCTCTGGCGTAGGGAATGATGCAGTAGGTGCAGAAGTTCACGCAGCCGTCCTCCACCTTCAGCATGGCGCGGGTACGCTCCGCCATGCCGCCGGCAGGCAGCACCTCGAACTGGCGGCGGCGCAGGGCGTCGTCCAGCAGCGTCACCGGCTCCTTTTCGTGGGCGGCCTGCTCCAAAAGATCGAGAAACGCCATCCGGTCGCCGGTGCCGGCGATCAGATCCAGCTCCAGTCCCGCCGCCTCGTCGGGGTGGGTCTGGACATAGCAGCCGCAGGCGGCCACCACGGCGTTTTCGTTGAGCTTGCGGCAGCGGCGGATCATCTGCCGGGACTTTTTGTCGCTGACGGCGGTGACGGAGCAGGTATTGACGATGTAGGCATCCGCCGTTTCCTCAAAGGGCACCAGCGTGTGGCCCCGGCGGACAAGCTCCTGCTCCATGGCCTGTGTTTCATATTGGTTCACCTTGCAGCCAAGGGTGTAAATCGCAACGCGCATCTTGCACTTTCCTTTTTGATACAGTATAATTAAAAATTACAACACTGAAAAAATACTACCAAAATAATACCCCATTATACTGTATCCCGCCGGGTATGACAAGACCCGACAGGCGAAAAATAGAGAGGAAACCGTTATGATTTATCTGGATCACGCCGCCACCACCCCCATTCCTCAGGCTGTTGCCGACGAGATGTACCGCGTGCTGACGCAGCAGTTCGGCAATCCCTCCTCCCAGTACCCGCTGGGACAGGACGCCAAGAAGATGGTGGAGGGCTATCGGGCCGTTATCGCCGATGCGGTGGGCTGCCAGCCCAAGGAGCTGCATTTCACCTCCTGCGGCACGGAGAGCGACAACTGGGCCATTCAGGCTGCCCTGTGGCAGAACCGCCATGTGGGCAAGCACATCATCACCACCACCGTGGAGCATAGCGCCGTGCTGGAGACCTGCCGTGCGCTGGAGCAGCAGGGGTACGAGGTGACGTATCTCAAGCCCGACAAGACCGGCCACATCACCGCCCAACAGGTGGGCGACGCATTGCGGGAGGATACGGCGGTGGTCAGCGTGATGCTGGTGAATAACGAGACCGGCTGCGTGTTCCCGCTGGCGGAGATCGCCGCCATTTTGAAGGCACGCAAAAGCCGCGCCCTGCTGCATACCGACGCGGTGCAGGGTTTTATGAAGGTGCCCTGCGACCCCAAAACGCTGGGGGTGGATATGATGAGCCTTTCCGCCCATAAGATCGGCGGCCCCAAGGGTATCGGTGCGCTGTATGTGGGCCCCAACGTCCGCAACATCCGGCCACTGCTCCACGGCGGCGGACAGGAGGAGGGCACCCGCTCCGGCACCGAGGCCACCGCCCAGATCGCGGGCTTTGCCAAGGCGGCGGAGCTGCGCGCTGACGGTCTGGCGGACAAGCTGGCCCACATGGCGGAGGTCAAGGCCTGCTGTAAAGAGAAGCTCCTTTCCATCGACGGCGTAGTGGCCGTGGGTCAGGGAGAAGCGCCCCATATCCTGATGGTGTCGCTGGTGGGCTACCCCAGCGCCAACGTGGTCACCGATCTGGGGAGCCAGGGCATCTGTCTGTCGGCGGGCAGCGCTTGCCACCGGGGCAAGCTGAGCCACGTGGTGACGGCGCTGGGGCTGGACAAGCGCACCGCCAACGGCGTGCTGCGGATCAGCTTCGGCCCGGAAACCACCTTTGCCGAGATCGACGCCCTGTACGAGGCGCTTTTGCGGCACAAAAACACCCGATTTCCTATGCTATGAGGTAAGAAATGATTCGAGAACTGAAACGTCCCCGCTCCTTTTATGAGCGGCTTTTCCGCCTGACGGCGCCTATCGCCCTGCAAAATCTCATTACGTTTTCACTGGGCCTGATCGACACGCTGATGGTCAGCCAGCTGGGCAACAACGAGATGGCAGCGGTCAAGACCGCCAACGTGCCGGTGTTCCTGCTGATCTCCATCGTGTTCGGCGTACAGTCCGGCGTGGGTATCCTTATCAGCCAGTATTGGGGCAAGCGCGACCATCAGAATATCAGCCGCGCCATCGGCGTAGCCGCCGGGCTGGGTTTTAGAGAAGGCGCTGACGTTATTGATCGCCAGCGGGATCACCCGGTCGCGGAACCAGGGTGATTCGCGAGTGGATAGCGACAGCTCAACCTCTGGCGCCAGCAGGCGGAAGGCGCAGATAGTTTGCACCAGCTGGCGCTCATCCATCAGCGAAGCCGGTTCAATACCGCCGGCGCAGGGACGCAGGCGCGGGAAGGAGACCGAATAGCGGCTGCGCCAGTAGCGCTGCTGCAGCCACAGCAGGTGCTCAGCGACTATAAAGCAGTCCACTCGCCAGCTGTCGGAAAGGCCGATGAGCGCGCCAAGGCCGATCTTATCGATCCCCGCCGCGCCTAAGCGATCCGGCGTATCCAGCCGCCAGAAGAAATCCTGCTTTTTTCCTTTCAGATGGTGTTGGGCGTACATGCTTTCATGATAGGTCTCCTGATAGACCATCACCCCGTCGAGCCCCAGGGTTTTCAGCTCGGCATACTCTTCAGTCGCCAGCGGCTGCACTTCCATATGCAGCGAGGCAAACTGGCTGCGGATAGCCGGTAGGTGCTGACGGAAATAATCCATTCCCACCTTACCCTGATGTTCGCCGGTCACCAGCAGCAGATGCTCAAAGCCCAGGTTGCGGATCGCGGCGCACTCGCGGGCAATCTCGGCGGCATCAAGCGTCTTGCGCTTAATGCGGTTGCTCATCGAGAAGCCGCAGTAGGTGCAGTCGTTAGCGCACAGGTTGGAGAGATACAGCGGCACGTAGAAGCTGACGGTATTGCCGAAGCGCTGCCGGGTGAGGCGCTGCGCGCGCTGGGCCAGCGGTTCAAGGTAATTGGCCGCGGCAGGCGAGAGCAGGGCCATCATATCGTCGCGGGTGAGCTGTTTGGCCGCCAGCGCCCGTTCGACGTCGGCGGCGGTTTTGCTGTTGATGCGCAGGCGGATATCGTCCCACTCCAGCTGCCGCCAGCGATCGCTAAAGGTTTTCATGCCAGCGCCTCCAGGAATCCGGTGAGCGGGCTGGTGGCCTGCGCCTGCGTACTGCGTGCCCCCGGTCCGGCCTGACGCGCCAGTAATCCGGCATCGATCGCCATACGGAAGGCGCGGGCCATGGCCACGGGGTCGTCGGCGACGGCAATGGCGGTATTGACCAGCACCGCGTCCGCGCCCATCTCCAGCGCCTGCGCCGCATGGCTCGGG
>ERZ834722.3216-NODE-3216-length-11371-cov-9.166578_pt1 | contig 11371 bp, 8 predicted proteins | sample MGYA00519576_ERZ834722 | MGnify/ENA primary metagenome ERZ834722 (study PRJEB31850, sample SAMEA3708759) | human gut metagenome | biome: human gut; feature: human-associated habitat; material: faeces | place: China | collected 2014 ...
TTACTTTCAACGAGCATGGTCACATACATCAGCCTGTTCATTCTCAATGCCGGAACATTCTGTAGGCAATGATAATAATTTACAATTTTTTGCATATTCTCTGTCAAAAACAGATGTCTCAAGCTGATTTGTCACCCACTCAAAGAAAGCTTCAAGCGGGCCTTTTATTGAAAGGAGAGTTCCAACCACTGAGCCTATTCCCAAAAGTATAAGAATTAGACCTCTTATAAAATGAGAGCTCGCCATATTGCTATAATTGTGTGCAACATCAAAAAAGCCCACAGCAAATGCAGATATAATAATAGCATATTCAACAGCATTGCAGATACAAAGAGCTCTCTTTTTTATCTGTTTTGCCGCATCCTGCCAGTAAGCAGGCGGTAAGTATAAGTCCTATAACAAGTCCACGCTTCATTTGTATCTATTCCTCCTGTCAAAAATACGCATTTCTTTTCGATCCATACGCACCTAACCACGGCTTATTTTAGCATATATAAAGAAGTGTCACAAGAGAAAAAGGAGACATCCAGAATTGGATGTCTCCTAGAGTTACAATAGCAGTTGTAACGATGCCATTATGCATTATAATTTACGATCTTGCCAAAATCTGCCTTCAAAGAAGCACCGCCGACAAGTCCGCCATCAATGTCAGGCTTTGCAAAAAGTTCTGCAGCATTGCCTGCATTTACAGATCCGCCATACTGGATGCGGATTGCTTCTGCTGTAGCCTCATCATATACTTCTGCGATGCATTTTCTGATTGCGCCGCATACTTCTTCTGCCTGATCTGTGGTTGCTACCTTTCCTGTTCCGATAGCCCAGATCGGCTCGTAAGCGATGACAACCTTCTTAATGTCCTCAACAGCTACGTTCTGCAGAGCGATCTTGATCTGCTTGCGGATAACTTCCATGGTAACGTCCTGCTCGCGCTCGGTCAGGGACTCGCCAACGCACAGGATCGGGCGCAGGCCGTTCTCGAGAGCAACCTGAACCTTCTTGCCGCATGCCTCGTCGGTCTCGTTGAAGTACTGACGGCGCTCGGAGTGACCGAGTACAACATATTCAACACCCATTTCAGCGAGCATATCAGCTGAAATTTCGCCTGTGAAAGCGCCGCTCTTTTCAAAGTGGCAGTTCTCAGCGCCGATCTTTATGTTTGTGCCTGCTGTTACAGCGAGAGCTGTTTCAAGGTTTGTGAAGGGAACGCAGGCTACGACCTCAACGTCCTTTACATCGGCAACCATAGGCTTTAATTCTTCTAAAAGAGCCTTAGCCTCAGGTCTTGTCTTATTCATCTTCCAGTTACCTGCGATAACTGCTTTTCTTACTGTCTTTTTCATGATACAGTGTTCCTTTCGTTTTTTATTATAAATTGCTTATTACACAACAATAAGGGCGGAGAATATCCGCCCTCGTTATTTTTACTTGTCCTGAATGCAAGCGATACCGGGAAGTACCTTACCTTCGAGGTATTCAAGAGAAGCGCCGCCGCCTGTTGAGATATGGCTCATCTTGTCTGCATAACCGAGGTTGATAGCAGCTGTAGCCGAGTCACCGCCGCCGATGATCGTTGTAGCGTCTGCCTCTGCAAGAGCTTCGCAGACAGCAACTGTACCCTTCTTTAATACGGGGTTCTCAAATACGCCCATAGGACCGTTCCATACAACTGTCTTAGCTGACTTAGCGGCATCAGCGAACAGAGCCATTGTCTTAGGACCGATGTCAAGACCCATCATATCAGCAGGAATCTTGTCAGCGTCAACAACGCTTACTTCGATCTCAGCATCGATAGGATCGGGGAATTCCTTTGCAATTGTTGTATCAATGGGGAGAAGGAGCTTCTTGCCGAGCTTTTCAGCCTTTTCAATCATTTCCTTGCAGTAGTCGATCTTCTCGTTGTCAACGAGTGATGTACCAACTTCATAGCCCTTAGCCTTTAAGAATGTGTAAGCCATACCGCCGCCGATGATAAGTGTGTCGCACTTTTCGAGGAGGTTTGATATAACGTTCAGCTTGTCTGCAACCTTAGCACCGCCGAGGATAGCAACGAAAGGTCTTACGGGGTTTTCAACAGCGTTGCCTAAGAACTCGATTTCCTTGTTCATAAGGTAGCCTACTGCTGTTTCCTTAACAAACTTTGTAACGCCTACTGTAGAAGCGTGTGCTCTGTGTGCAGAACCGAAAGCGTCCATTACGAATACATCGTCGTCAACGAGATCTGCAAGCTCCTTAGAGAATGCTTCACCGTTCTTTGTTTCTTCAGCGCCACGGAAACGTGTGTTTTCAAGAACAACTATCTCGCCGTCCTTCATTTCTGCAACTGCCTTCTTTGCGTTCTCGCCTACTACTGTATCATCCTTAGCGAAAACTACCTTTGTATTAACAAGCTCTGCAAGTCTTTCTGCAGCAGCCTTAAGAGAGAACTTGTCCTCGGGACCGTTCTTCGGCTTGCCGAGATGTGAACAAAGAACTATCTTTGCGCCGTTCTCAACTAACTTATTGATTGTGGGAAGTGCGGCCTGGATTCTGTTGTCGTTTGTGATCTTGCCGTCCTTCATAGGTACGTTGAAGTCTACACGAACAAGGACTTTTCTGCCCTTTACCTGTAAATCTTCTACATTCTTCTTGTTTAATTTGCTCATGGTAATGATCCTTTCGCTTTTACTTTATTTGTATGAGGCTGTCCTCAAGAAATACAAATTTCACGCATATTTTTATACTTCTGCGCTCATATTTTATTTTACCAAAAAAGCGGATAAAATGCAAGTACTTTTTATAAAGAAATCGAATAAAACAGCACGGCGGGAAAGTATTCCCGCCGTGTGTTTGCTTGTAGTAAAAGCCTGTTTTGAAAAATATAGCCTGATCTCAATCCCTAACCCAAACTCCATTCTCCTAGGTGAAGAGCTTTGCCTAAAGCAAGGACGCTTTGATTGCTTGCCAAAAGTTTTGCGCGACACAAAGCCTACAGAGCAAGCAACACTCAATACCCGTTTTAATTTAGTAGATATATAGGTTTTTCGACAGACTTCAGCTCTTTTTCTGAAAAGCAGGACACTGTTTGCTGTATAGATCACTTATTCGTTTGTAATCGGAATTTCTGCTATCAGCTGTGGCACGGGATCTTTCGGGATAATATCGTAATAACGGTCGTTATTGAATACATAACCTTTTTCAACGGCATTTGATACCGAGAGATAGTTCTTTCCACAGTACAGACCGGTAAACGTACTGACTCTTCCCTCAGAATCCGTGTTAGCTATGCAATAGTCGCCTGAAGCGTGAACGTTTGCGTTGTTATGTTCCAGATTATATGTGTCTATATCATCAAGATGTACAAAATATATTTCGCAGTTCTTTACAGGCTTTCCGTTGTCATCCTTAAGCACCATGTCGATGTCAATATCGCCATAGTCGGTGGCAATGTATGAAGAGTAAAATCTATCCCCGAGTATGACTTTCGGCTTACTGCTCTTTACAAGATCTTTGCGCACCATTATAGTGCTATAGATATGATTGTTTTCGCCTTGGATATTATCTATGCTTACAAGCATGATATAATCATTTACTTCTTCTCCGGTGATAATTTTGCCGTCAACGCTTATGCTTGCATAGCTTACCGGAGTCTTTTTCACTTTACATCCCGTAATCCTACGACCGTCAACAGTGTCGATCAGTCGTGCTCCTTGCCATATGTTATCGTCTATATAGGTATCGCCATAATGGATAAGCTCAACCGGTATGTAAGTGTGTTCCTCATATGTGTAGGATTTTTCTGCAAGCGCATACTGCTGTTTGCTGTAATCGGGCAGAGTATCCTCCTCCTGAATACTTTCGTCTACAACCTCAAATTTGTCGGCAGGAAGAGTACCGGTTGTCAGATCGATATTTATAATGCTGTTACTGCTGCTTTCGGTCACGGTGAATACGGCAAATCCGTTGTCGCCTGTAGTGGTCATCATAGGAGCGGCTATAACGTAAATGCCGTAGTCTATGCTGTCAAATGTGTGATCACTGCCATCGGTATTAAAATAGGGTACTTCTGATATTTTGGATTGCTTTATGGTTATGACTTCATCATTTGTAAGGAACGCTTTGTCAACCTTATAATAGTAAAGCATACTTCTGTCAAGATCGGCTGCGTTGCCTGTCATTCTGAGCGTTACATTAGTCGCTGTGCCTGTCGGCTCTGGAGCGGGCTTGGCTGTTGTTGCGGCTGTTGTCTTAGTGGTCACAGTCGTTGTTGCGGTCGTCTGCGGTGTGGTTGAAGTTGCGGGAGCCGTGGTTGAAGTAGTTGTTTTGACTGTTGTCACAGCCTTGGTTGCTTCCGGCTTTGATGAGTTGTCACTGTCACCCACCACAGAGGTTATATCAATGGTTTTTGCGTCTGTTCCCGCTTTGTTTTCAATTCCGAAATTGAACATATAATTATTGTAGTAAGTATAATTCAAAAATATATAGTCATAAGGCGAAACGACTATACGGAGTTTTCCGTCAACATACTTCATGGATATATATTCAAGCTCAAACGTTTTGCTGTTGTCTGCGCCGTCTTTTGCGGTAAGCGATAACAGGATCAGAGAATTATGACTTTCATCGGTATAAAATGCCGTGCAATACTGCGTATGCGCCGAGTACAGCTCTGGTATAGGAAACTCTTTGTCTATATTTATGCCGAACTTTGATTTTGTGTTATTTTTATCCGCCGGCTGGATATAATCGGGACAGTACTCAAAAAAATATTCTTCAAATTTGTCCGAGTTACCCCCTGTGTATACCTGTGATACAGCGTTGATAAATTCCTCTGTGGTGTCAAACCCGAAATATGCTTTATCGGCATAATAAAAGCGTGCGTCATTATAAGAAGTTCTGCCTGTAAAGTAGTTGGCACTGTTGTTTTTGAACTTTTCAATTTCCTGCGCACTCATATCCGATGATATGCCGACTGCCTCGTTAATATTGGAAAAAATAATATATTTATTCGTAATGTCAATTGCATTATCGAACAGATCAAGTATTTCGCTCTGAACCTGCTTATCCGTGCAGAAAATGCTGTCAAAATCATCAGCCGCATTGATTTCTGTAGTATCTATGGTCGGTGTATTATCTATCCTGTGATAAGTTATTTTTCCGAGCTGTGCCCAGAATGCCTTATCATCAACAAAAGTCATTCCGCTCTTTTCGGAATGCACCTTTGTGTTTTCCGAGGGTGTAACTATGCTGTCGGCGGCGCTGTTGCCGCCTATCGATACGTTGATAGGTCCGCCCTGATTATTTATTACCGCAAAATGTATTCCGACACCTGCCGTGCCTGCTGCGACTACTACTGCGGCGGCCGCTGCGGCATAACGTTTTATCTGCGGTATGAAGCTGCGTTTCTTGTCGCTTTGCAACAGCCTGTCAAGGCCGTTTTTCTTCTGCTCGTCTGTAGCGTTTACTTCATCGAATGCCTGTTTAATTGTCATTTTATTCAACGCTCCTTTCATCACTGAGGACATTTCTCAGCCGCTCCCTCGCTTTCTGCAATCTTGTGCGGACCGCAGAAGAGCTTATGTGCAACATCTGTCCTATTTCTTCGCTCGAGTATCCGTCATAATAGAATAGATACACAGGTATTTTCAGCTTGTCGGGCAGTTTTGAAAGCTCGCTGAGAAGCTCTTTTGCTTCATTGCTTATATTGCTGTCGGGAATATTGTCGTTGAGCGGCTCGTTTTTTCTGCACGCCGCCTTGAGCATATTCTTGCAGATATTTGAAGCGACACGGATGAGCCATGCTTTTTCGTGGTTTTCGCTTTCAAACTGTTTTCTTGTTTCGATTGCTTTCAGAAAAGCGTTATGTACAGCGTCTTCTGTATCCTGTATATTTTTCATATACATATAGCACACCCTGTAGAGAGTGTCAAAATTGCGTTCATAAAGCTCTCTTATGCTCTCGGAAGAATAATCTGACGTCATAAATCGTTCCCCCTGAGTTTTTCTCTTTGAATGTAATACAACTGACAGATGTGTTTTGTCTGTCGGAGAATAAAAAAATGCGGTTGAAAGTTCAACCGCAAAACAAGGACGGGGAAAACCCGTCCTTTCAGTCTGTCGATAAACCTTTGTGTTTTCTGAAAATGGGATCGCAGGGGCGTAGCCCCCGACAGGGTCTAGGGGCGGTAGCCCCAGCAAAATAACCCCTTCCCACGGGGAAGGGGTTTGGGGTTTCGGCAAGGATGCCGAGATAGAACGTCCAAAGGCTCTATGCAAGGACGCATACAAGTGGTCGAACAAAGTCGGTGCAGGACGCACCGACAACAAACGACCACGATTGCAGAGACGCAAAGCCAACAAAGCGTTCTTATAGGGATAGAGAATTCGCATTATCTTATAAAAAACAGACTTTTTCTACAAGCTGAAAGGACGGGGAAAACCCGTCCTTTATATCATCTTTCTTCTCTGAAGTACGCTTCACCGAGTGCCTTAGGCGGCTGATTCTCTTTCTTCTTTCTCATTGCTATGAAAATCAGCACTATAATGGTGGCGATGTAAGGGAGCATTGTTAAAAACTGCGAGGGTATCTGTATCTCCCAGCCCTGCATCTTGTAGTTTAAACCTCTCAGCATACCGAAAAGGTAGGCGGCGAATATCGCCTTGAGGGGATTCCATGTACTGAATATGATGAGAGCAACGGCTATCCAGCCTGCGCCTGCCGTAACGTTATCCTGCCAGGTTGTCAGGAATGCGGTTGACAGATAAGCGCCGCCGAGTCCGCAAAGGAAACCGCCGAGCAGAATATTTATATACTTATGGAGCGTAACATTTATGCCCGAAGCATCAGCCGCACCGGGATTTTCGCCAATCGCCCTTACATAAAGTCCTAGCTTTGTCTTGTTGAGGTAGAAATACGCAAGCACGGCTATGACAAGTCCGAGCCATACATATATATCCTGCGAGAAAACAGCCTCTCCGAGTATCGGGATATTGCTGAGAACAGGTATTTCTACAGGGCGGAATGCCGAGCTTACCGACTGGGGTATCTGTTCGCTTGATACCCAGCCGCCTATAAGACCGGAAACGCCCGTGCCGAATATAGTCAGCACAAGACCGGTAACGACCTGGTTTCCTCTGAGCGTGACGGTTATAAAGGCATATATAAGCGCACCTGCCGCACCCGCAGCACCTGCCGCCAGCATAGCGAGCAGAGGATTTCCCGTAGCACACGCAACTGTGAAGCCGAGTGACGCACCCATAAGCATCATACCCTCGACACCGAGGTTCATATGACCTACCTTCTCACAAAGTATACCGCCGACAATGGCAAACAGTATCGGAGTACCTGTCTGAATGGCGGTCTGTAAAAACAGACCTATCTGATGAAGAATATCCATTATTCAGCCTCCTTTACTGCGGTATGCTTGCGAAACGATATTTTATAGTTTATAAAGAACTCGCACGCAAGAACGAAGAATATTATGACACCCTGCATTATTTCCGTAATGGACGAGGGTATTTTCATTACCTGAAGCGAGCTTCCGCTCTGGAGAAGTATCGAGAACATAAACGACGCAACCACGATAACGGGCGGCTTCAGCTTTGCAAGCCAGGCGGTGATTACCGCCGTAAAGCCAAGACCTGCCGACATCGAATCGGTTATCGACTTCTCAACGGCGCTCGACTGCATAAAGCCTGCCATTCCGCAAAGACCGCCGGAGATAAGAACTGCAATCACCAGTATTTTAACCGTATTCATACCGGCATATTTTGCGGTGGTTTCGCTTTCGCCGATAACGTCAATCTGATAGCCGAGCTTTGTGTAGCGGAGCAGTATCGTCATAATAATTACGAGTACCAGCATTATTATCCAGCCTGCGTGAATGCCGAATACATCGGGCAGTACCGCATTTTCCGAGAAGTTAGGCACCTTTGCCGCACCGAGTGCCGCAGGGTCTTTCCACGGGCCGTATTGAAGGTAGCTTATAAAGGCTATCGCAATATAGTTCATCATCAGCGTTACAAGCGTTTCGCTCGCACCGAACTTAGCTTTGATAACCGCAGGTATAAGCGCCCATAAGCCGCCGCAGATGAAGCCTGCAACGCACATAAGCGGTAAAAGGAGTATAGGCGGCAGATCGGGACACATAAAAGCCATTGATGCCGCACCGAATGCACCCATATAGAACTGACCCTCAGCGCCGATATTCCAGAACTTCATTCTGAACGCTATCGCTATACCGAGCGAAAGAGTGGTAAGCATTATCGTTTTGTTCATAACGTCCTTGAAACGCTTGAACGGGGTCTGTATTATTTTGCCGAAAACCTTGAAAGGATCATAACCCATTATGGCAAGAACAATGCCGATAAATATCAGCGACAGCACGATGGCGCCTATTCTTATAAGAACGTCAACGAGCTTTGATGTGCCTTTCTGCCGCTTTGAAATCTGTATCATGCTCATACGGCCTTCTCCTCTCCCTTGTTGATATGGTCGCCCACCATCATAAGACCTATGTCTTCCTTAGTGACGGTCGTGGGGTCTACTATGTCGATTATCTCACCGTCGTGTATTACCATAAGTCTGTCGGAAATGCTTTTCAGCACGTCAAGATCCTCGCCTATGAACAGCACGGCAACGCCTTTTTTCTTCTGCTCGTTGAGCATATGATATATATTGTATGACGCACCTATATCAAGACCTCTTACGGGATAAGCGGTTATAAGCACCTTGGGCGAGAGCCATATTTCTCTGCCGAGAAGCACCTTCTGTATATTGCCGCCGGACAGCTTCTTTACTGTGTAGTTTACAGACGGGGTGTAAATATCAAAATCGTGTACTATCTGCTCTGCGAGCTTCTTAGCAAACTTGCTGTCTATGAACGGGCCGGGATTATGATTATAGGACTTTAGGATAACGTTGTTCGTTATGCTCATTCCTGCCACAAGACCCATACCGAGTCTGTCCTCGGGAACAAAGCTCATACTGATGCCCTTGCGGATTATCGCTCTGGGATCAAGTCCCTTTATGCTGTCGCCGTCAAACTCAATATCGCCGTCGGTCATTTTGTCAAGGCCTGCGATTATCTCGCAAAGCTCCTTCTGACCGCTTCCTGCTATGCCTGCAACACCGAGTATCTCACCGCCGTATACGTCAAAGTTCACGTTATCAAGCACGTTTACGCCGTCTGTATTTTTCTTCGTGAGATTTTTCACGGAGAGCATCGGCCTTGCGTGATAGTCACAGCACTGCGGACGCTCTATTTCAAGCGTTACCGCCTTGCCGACCATCATCTCGGTAAGCTGTTGGGGGGTGGTTTCGCTCGTCTTTACCGTACCGATACATTCGCCCTTACGCAAAACAGTAACACGGTCGGAAATATCCATAACCTCCGCCATCTTATGAGTGATAATGATTATTGTACAGCCCTGCTCCTTCATCTTTCTGAGAATAGAGAACAGTGCGGTTATCTCCTGCGGGGTAAGCACCGCTGTAGGCTCGTCAAGGATAAGAACGTTTGCGCCTCGGTAGAACACCTTCATTATCTCTACAGCCTGTTTTTCGCTGACAGACATATTGTATATCTTCTTGTCGGGGGTAACGTTAAGACCGTATTTCTCGTTCAGCTTGTTCACATGGTGAGCCATACGCTTTTTCGATGTGACAAAATGCTTTATGTGACCCATTACCACGTTTTCTGCGGCGGTCATTACATCGACCAGCTTGAAGTGCTGATGTACCATACCGATGCCCGCCTTTATAGCGTCACCGGGTGAGCCGAAGTGCATCTTCTTACCGTCAATCGAGATAGTACCGCTGTCGGGCGTATATATGCCGCTGAGCATATTTACAAGGGTACTCTTGCCCGAACCGTTTTCGCCGAGCAGGGCAAGTATCTCGCCCTTGTATACGTCAACGGAAATATCCTTGTTTGCGTATACCGAGTCAAACGATTTGGTTATGTGTTCAAGTTTTATATAAGGGTCTGCCATATAACCTCCTTGAAAATAGCGATTTGTCTTTTTAAAACATCGCAGATATTCCGGTGCTTTAAAAAGACAAATCGGGCAGTCGCTGAGGACTGCTCGTATTGTCTTTAATAGTCTTAAGATTTTATGACCTGCGATTATGCGGGGATAGTACCTGTTACGCCCTTAACAAACCAGTTCATGTTCCAGATTTCTTCATCTGTCATCTTAACGCCGTCGTCAACCTTCTTGTTGCCTTCCTGATCGTAAAGAGGACCTGTGAATGGTTCGAGTGTGCCATCGATGATAGCCTTCTTAGCTGCATCGACCTTTTCCTGTGTGCCTTCTGCGCAGAGGTCTGTCAGCTTGTCAAGGTATGTCATGTTAGCGGCAAGACCTTCCCAGTATTTACGGCTTGTCCATGTACCGTCCATAGCCTTCTTTACATCGTCTGTGTAGAATGTCTTCCAGTCGAAGCAAGCGGCTGTGAGGTAAGCCTTGGGAGCAGCGTCTGATGTGGGGAAGTTGTAGCCGATGCAGTATGCGCCCTTTTCTTCAGCGGCAACCTGAGGAGCTGTTGTATCCTGGTGCTGAGCGATTATGTCAACACCCTTGTTGAGAAGCTCAAGTGCTGCCTGCTTTTCAACAGTGGGGTCATACCATGTATCTGTGAATACTACTTCTACCTTAGCGTCGGGGTTTACAGACTGTACACCGAGTGTAAATGCGTTGATACCACGGATAACCTCGGGGATACCCTTAGCGGCAACATAACCGATGTAGTTCTTCTGTGTCTTCATACCTGCAACGATACCTGCAAGGTAACGAGCCTGATATACCTTACCGAAGTAGGTTGACATATTTTTTTCTGTCATATAACCTGAGCAGTGAGCAAACTTTACATTGGGATGATCCTTTGCCATCTGGTCTGTACCTTCCATAAAGCCGAATGAGTTTGTGTAGATAAGGTTGCAGCCTTCATCGATAAGTGTCTGGATAGCTTCCTTAGTGTCGGCAACGGTTTCGGGTACGTCCTCAACGTAGAAGGTCTTTACGCCCATAGCCTCAACTGCAAGTCTGCCTGCATCGTGAGCCTGTGTGTAACCGCCGTCGTTGATCTTGCCGATGTAAACAAAGCCTGCTACAACATCGCTCTTGGCTGTGCTGTCGCCTGTGCTCTGTGCGTCGGAAGTCTTGCTTTCATCCGTACCGCTTGTTGCGGCATTGCCGGAGCAGCCTGTGAGTCCTGCTGTAAGTGCGCAGGTTGCCGCCAGTAAAATGGCGATAAGTTTCTTTTTCATGTTTTTCCTCCCTATTAAAACAGTAAAAGATATATTAACGGCACTTTGCCGCTAAATACGATTATTTACAAGTCAATACCGCATAATTATTGTCGTGCGATTGCTTAGTCAGATTTTTCGTCAGATTG